>Ga0164242_10005287_pt1 | contig 14378 bp, 9 predicted proteins | sample OricomgcompostMG_FD_108783 | JGI IMG/M metagenome (GOLD analysis project Ga0164242, IMG submission 108783) | Miracle-Growth compost microbial communities from Emeryville, California, USA - Original compost - Miracle growth compost (MG) ... | reverse complement strand
GGTGCGCGACCTCGGTATCAAGCGCGGTTTCAACCGGCTTCCGCTGACCGACCTGCAGTTCAATCTGGAGAAGGTGGACGCGCAGCTCGACATGCCCGGCGTGAGCACGCGCTTTACGCCGAACGCGAAGGCTTACAGCAACTTCGATCTGTTCCTGAACGTGATCGAATCGGCGCAGGGTCTTCGTCTGGATTGCGACTTCAACACCGACGTCTATGACGAGGCGACGGTCCAGCGCTGGCTCGGCTACTACGAAACGTTGCTGACGGCGATCGCTAGCGATCCCGAAACGCCGGTCGCGGCACTGCCGCTGTTGAGCGAGGACGAAGTCCGCCATCTTCGCGACGAACTCAACGCGTCGCAGCGTGCGTACGATTTCTCGCAGACGACTCCGGCGATGATCGGCGCGCAGGCGCGCCGGACTCCGGATGCGACGGCGATATCGGACGAGGCGGCGAGCCTCACCTACGGCGAGCTCGATGCACGCGCGAACCGGATTGCCCGCAGGCTGGTGGCGGCGGGTATCGCGCCGCGCGCACGCGTGGCCCTCGCGATGGACCGCGGCGTGATGACCGTGGCCGCGATGATCGCCGTGTGGCGCGCCGGTTGTGCGTATGTGCCGCTCGACATGACGATGCCGCCGGCGCGTCTGCGCCAGATCGTCGACAGCGCCGGCATCGCCGCGATCCTCTGCGATGCCGCAAGCAAGGCGGCGCTGGAGCCGGGCGAGCATCGCGTGCTGGAACTCGAGGCACTCCTTGCGGAGCGCGATGAAGAGACCGTGACCTTGCCAGCCGTGCCGGATGCGGATACGGCCTACGTGATCTTCACGTCGGGCTCGACGGGTCAGCCGAAGGGCGTGGAGATTGCCCATCGCGCGCTGGGCAACCTGCTGCTGTCGATGGCGGAAGCGCCGGGCTTCACGGCCGGCGACCGCCTCGTCGCGGTCACCACGTTCTCGTTCGATATCTCCGGTCTCGAGCTGTTCCTGCCGCTCATCGTCGGTGGCCAGACCTTCATCGCCGGGTACTCGGAGACTCGCAACGGCTACGAACTGGTTGCACGACTGAAGGAGCAGGCGGCCACCGTTCTGCAGGCGACCCCGTCGCTGTGGCGGATGCTGCTGGAAGCCGGCTTCGAGGCGCCGCAGGGCTTCAGGATCCTTTGCGGCGGCGAGCCGTTGCCGCGCGATCTCGCGGACGACCTGCTCGCGACCGGCGCCGAAGTCTGGAACCTCTATGGCCCGACCGAGACCACGATCTGGTCGTCCGTCTCGCGTGTCGAGGCGAACGGTCCCGTGGTCATCGGTACGCCCGTCGCCAATACGCAGCTGTATGTGCTCACCGGCGACCTGCGTCTGGCGCCCGAGGGCGTCACCGGCGAACTGTGGATCGGCGGCGAAGGCCTCGCGAAGGGTTATTTCAACCGTCCCGATGTCACCGATGCCACCTTCCGGCAGATTGCGATAGAGGGCGCCGCGCCGCGCCGGCTCTACCGCACCGGCGATCTGGCGAAGCGGCTTGCCGATGGCTCGCTGCAACTCCTTGGCCGTCGCGACCAGCAGATCAAACTGCGCGGCTACCGCATCGAGATCGAGGACATCGAGGCTGCCCTGCGCGGTGCGCCGGGGGTGGCGGCCGCCGCGGTCGCCTTGCATGCCGTCGGCGACAGTCCCCGCCTCGTGGGCTACATCGTCGAGGCTGCCGCCGGCCAGACCGACCTCGGCGCGGTTGCGGAACACGTTGCCGGGCGCTTGCCGTCCTATATGGTCCCGAGCGCGTGGATGACGCTCGACGCGCTACCCCGGACCGCGAATGGCAAGCTCGACCGCAACGCGCTACCGGTTCCCACGCCGGAGATGGCGATCGCGTCGGTGCGCCAGCGGCAGGCACCGCTCAAGGCGGTTCCGCAGCCCGCCGTCGCCGCGCCGGCAGAACCGGCGGACATGACGCCGACCCAGGCTACGCTCGCCGGAATCTGGGGCGAAGTGCTCGGCGTGAAGCAGATAGACATCGACCAGCCGTTCTTCAGCCTCGGCGCGGACAGCCTCCAGCTGTTTCGCATCGTCGCGCGGATGCACGAACACGGGCTCGACGTCGATGCCCGTCAGCTCATGAAGAACGTCTCGATCGCCGAACTGGCGGCGAGTCTCGACGACACGCCGGTCAACGACCTGGCTGACGTTGCCGCCGTGACAAGGCCGTCGATCCTCAACTTCAAGCGCAGAATCGCGGAGAGAGTCTGAGCGATGAACGGGATAGCGTTGAAATTCGCCGAAGTGGAGGAGGCGCAGGCGGGCTACGCGCTTTTTCCGGCGACCGCCTGCCAGGTGCGGTTCTGGCATGAGCAGAAGGCATCGCCCAGGGCCCCCGCGCTCAACATCGCGTTCCGGCTGCAATTGTCGGGTCCGCTGGATCCCGCGAGCATCGAACAGGTGCTCGGCGAGCTCGTGGCGCGGCACGAGATATTGCGTACCGGCTTCCTGATGACGGGAAGGGGGCTTCGACAGCAGGTCTGGAGCCACGCGCCATTCCGGCTCGAAGTCGTCGACCTCGCCGGCTTCGAGGAAAAGGCAGCCCGAACCGAAGCCGAGCGTGTCGGCAGACAGCAGGCCCGCACGCCGTTCGACCTGTCGTCCGCGTCGTTCTTCCGGGCCGTGTGGTTGCCGAGGTCGAACATGCAGGGCGAGTTGCAGCTGACCTTCCATGCGCTCGTCATGGACGGATGGTCGCTCGGCATCCTCGTGCGCGAACTCGTGGAAGGGCTCGCCGCGCTACATGCCGGCCACGATCCCCGATACCCCGATGTCGAGCTTCACCATGGCGACTACGCGCTATGGAAGGAAGAGTTCCTCGCGAGCGGTGCGCTCGATCGCGCTCGCGCCTGGTGGCGCGCGGAGCTGCGGGATTTCAGCCGCTTCGACGTTCCCGGCGATCGTCCCCGCCCGGAGGAGCGACGTTTCCAGGGCGTCATCCGCTCGATCCTGTTGCCGGGCGACCTCAGCGACCGCCTGATCGCGGCCGCCAAGGCCCAGGGCGTGACTCTGTTCAGCGTCGCGGCCGCGGGACTCGCGATGGCGCTGCAAAAGGCGACCGGCCAAACCAGGATCGCGATGGGCACCCAGATGTCGGTGCGCGATCAGCAGGAACTCGAGGGCGTGGTCGGGCCGCTCATCAACACGGTGATCCTCCGCCTCGACGTCGCGCCGCAGAGCAGCCTCGCTGCCGTCACCGCGCAGTGCGGCACGAAGCTCAGCGACGCGATCGAACATCTTCACCTGCCGTTCGAAGAAATGATGGAGATCGCGGGCGAAGGTTACGACATGGAGCGGCCACCGCTCTGCTCCGTCAATTTCGCACTGCAGAAGAGCTTCGTCGGCATGGGCGACGAAGTTCGCCGGCAGGAATTCGCCGCGACGACCTCGCCGTCGTTCAACGCGGGCGCCCTCTACGACCTCAATTTCTTCATGGTGCGGCGGCCGGACGGCTGGCGCATCTCGTGTGAGGGCGACACGGACCTCTACGATATCGAGACGATCGACGGCCATCTGGCGACGTGGCGCGAGATGCTGGAAACCGTCGAAATCGACGCGCAAGCGGCGCCCGCGCCGGCTGCGAAAGGAGACGCGGCTAAAGTCGCGGCAAAAATCGCGGCAGGCGTCGGCGTCAGCGGTTTCATGAGCCGCGCCCAACTGGAAGCGAAAGCGCGCAATATCGTGCAGTTCAACGAAACTGCACCGGGAACGCCGATCATCGTACTCAACAACACGGCCGTGTTCTACGAACTGGCCCGGCAGATCGGCGCCGAGAGGCCTGTCATCGACATTCCGATGGTGCCCGAAGGACCGCCGCGCGAGTTCCCGCAGCGCGCCTGCGAGGACATCGCGGCAGATGCCGTGCGGCTGATCAGACTCGTCCGGCCCGCAGGCCCCTATATCCTGATGGGCCATTGCGTGCTGGGCGCGTTGGCGCTGGAAGCGGCCCATCAGTTGCGGCGCGAGGGCGAAACCGTGGAACTCGTGGTTCTCAACGATTCGTGGTGCCCCGGCTACCGCGAATCGATGCCCTGGTACGACCGGCTGTTGCGCAAGATCCGCGTGCGGGCGGATACCATCCCGCGCGAGTTCCGTCAGGCCTGGCGCCGCGAGACTTCCATGGCCGTCTTCCTCAAGCAGTTCCGGACCGTTCGCTGGTTTCGACTTCTGCAACTCGGCACGAGGCTCGGGCTGTTCAGGAACGACGGTCCTAACAACGAGCTAGCCGAGAATCTCTGGTACATCACCCACTTGCGGTGGCAGCAGGTGCGGTATCGTCCGGCGCCCTACGACGGCGAAGTTCAGGTCTTCCGCAGTACCCAGGCACTCAAGGGCCGTTTGTTCGCATGGGACCTGGGATGGCATCAAGTGGTCACGGGCAAACTCGTCGTGACCGAGGTTCCTGCCATGCACGACGCGATGTTCCGCTCGGCCGGCGCTGCCGTCATCGGCAGGCAGTTGCGTGAGCGCCTCGCCGGCATCGAGGCGGCAGGCAGCCTCGGGGGCATCGAGGCAGCAGGCAAGCCGATCCTCGCGGGCGGGGCGCTTGCACCGCATTCCTGAGCCCCGCCGAAGCATGGCACGAAGGAGAGAGTGGCCGGCCTATGTCCCGCTTGCGTACGGTGTTGCTGGCCGCGTTTTGCTGCGCGCTGGCCATGGCTGGTCTCGGCCTGATGAGACTGGCCGTCCCTGACCTGTTTCCCGGCCCGCTGGCCGCCGTCGCTGCCGGGACGGCGCAGCCCTCCGGCCGGATACGATTCGCCGTGCTGGGGGACTCGGACAGCCAGTCCTACCACGACACGCTGCTGCTGGGCGATCCAGGTCTGCGGGGAGGAAGCCGGCGCGCGACCACCTGGCAGTGGACCGAGATCCTCGCCCGGCTGAGGGGCGACCAGCTCGACTTCGGCCAGTGGGGCGCCTGGGGGACCGGCAGATATCGGGCACTGATCGGCGAAGCGTTGGGCAGGCCGGCACGGACGCCGCCCAAGGACGATTATCGCTACAACTTCGCCATCACCGGTGCCACGTGTGGCCAATTGATGGGTCATTCGCAGCGCCAGGCAATCCGGCTCGTCGACTTGATGGACAGAAAGCCGCAAGCATGGAGCGGCGGCATCGTGCTGATCCGCATCGGGGTCAACGATATCGGCAAGCACGCGGTTCTAGACGAGTTGGCCCGCAATCCCGCTGCAGCGCGTCCCAACGCCGTGATCGACGCCTGTGTCGCGACCATCGGCAAGGCCGTCGCGCTGATTCGCAGGCGGCATCCGGATACCAATATCGTCCTTGTAGGTATCCTGAGCAATGCGGATTCGTCGGACGATTTCGACAGGTGGCAATCGGGCCGGGCGATAGCGAATATCGATGCGGGCCTGGCGCGCTACGACGAAGGCTTGCGCAAGCTGGCCGCGGCGGATCGCCATATCTATTTTCTCGATGATCGCGCCTGGTTCAGGAGCCTGTGGGGCGCGCGTGACGGCCGGGGCCGTCCCCATTACAAGACGGTGCGCCTCTCAGCGGGCTGGGCGATCACCAACACGTCCGGCAACGACCCGCATAACGCCGTGCTGGCCGACGGTCATGGCGGCGTGGTCTTCAACGCGCTTTGGGCCCAGCACCTCGTCAACGCGCTGAACACGGCATTCGACCTGCACATCGAGCCGATCACCGATGCCGAGGTGATCGGCTTTCTGCGGCCCAGTTTCAGCGCCGCGCGGAAATAGCACGGTTATAGCTGTTCTGCCCGCTCGGGCGTCAATCGTCCCCGCAGGAAGTCGCAGAAGCCGATCAGATTGCCCTTCAGGCGTCCGCGGCGGTCGATCCAGGGCTCCGGCGCGACGCTGCGCACGATATTGCTGGCGACATTACGCATCACATGATCGATCGCGTCACGCAACGGCATCGTTCTCTTCGTCACCAGGTAGAGTGGATTGATGACCTGCGAATAGCCGAGTTTGCGCCCGGACACGCGACCACGCTTGACTCCGAGGTGCACCCCCAACGCGGTGTTGATGCGAACCACGCGGCAACCCCGATTCCAGATCTGGCCGCCGAAATCGCGATCCTCCTGCCAGCCATAGAGAACGAGCCGCTCGTCGAAGCGCAGGCCGGCAATGCTGCTGGCCCGGAATGCCATGTTGCAGCCGTAGGGGCCGCCGGTCGGAACGGCGATCAGCCTGTCCGGCAGACTGCTTACCCTCGCCAGAATGGCCCGTCCTTCTTCGTAGGAGTAACCTGGCCCGTGGATGCCGTCGGCAAATACCGTCCCGGTGACGCAAGCAATGGATGGATCGCTGTCGAGCGCCTTGATGATTTCGGCGGTCCAGGCGCCATGCATCAGGAAGTCGTCGTCGAGGATGATCACGACATCGAAGTCGTCCGGCACGTGGTTCAACGCGTTGTTGCGCTGTGCTGAACTTCCGGGTTGCCCCTTGATGACGAGCAGGTCGGCCCGGACGGGAAGCCCGGCTACGTCAGCCTCCGAGACGCACGATACGATGATCAGGTCCGGCTTTACGGTTTGGAGGTCGACAAAAGCGACGACCTGTTTGAGAATTTCAGCGCGACCCCGAGTGGGAAAGATCACGCAAACTTTTGGTTTTTTGCCGACGGGCGGCTGGGTCGTTTTTTCGAACATGGTTACTCGCGAACGGATATCCGAATTCATTATTTATTGTCATCGACCATTGCGGGTTTCCGGAAACCGGAAAGCCGCTCTGGAGCCAACTACCGCTGCCTGCCCCCGGGACAGGCTTACCTTGCCAGCGCAACGATTCGTTTTCCGAGAGCTTGTCCAGGCAGCTCGACCAGTTGATACCCCAGCACGGAAAGAACCAGGGTCAGCAACACGCAGGTCACGGCAAAGAGGCCTGGGGACACGAGACTACTGGCAAGTCCCATGGAAAACGGGTGGAGGAGATAGGTCGAGAAACTGATGCTGCCCAGCCATCCGGTGAGGCGATTGTTGACAAGCGGCGAATGGCGGATAGGGGGGACGCAGGCGACCAGCATGAACAGGAGCGGTGCGATCAGCCAGGGAACAAGTGCCTGGTTCATGGTGATGTGCGGATGGTGATAGTAGCCGAATGAAACGATGTTCGAGATCGCCATGGTGACGACAAAGATACCGGTGTCGAGATAGATCCGTCGCGGCGTCAATTGACCATCGTACGCGCGGAATGCGCGGCAACCCAGAAGCGCTGCATAGACCATGCCGGTTCGTGCCAGCGGCAGGCGATGCCCGATCAGGAGAGAGACGCCGACGAGACCGAGTTCGACGAGCGGTGCGGCGATGATCAGCTTGTCGTCGAAACGCCGGCCGAGCGTGACGAGCGCCACGGCGAACAGCGCGTACCAGGCGAACTCGATACTGAGGGTCCACGTCACGCCCCAAAGGGGCGTAGCGCCGAGATAGTCCTGAACCAGCAGGAGATTGGCCAGCCAGTCGTGCAGCGTGGCGGATTTCACCTGGGCGAAGCCGGAGAGACTGGTGCCGTAGCCGAGCAGTGCCAATAGAGCGAACGCCACGAGCACGAGAGGATAGATCCGAAACACGCGCCGGATCAGAAACGTCTTCAGATTAAACCGGCGGCCCGCCGCCATGGGGATCACGAAACCACTGACGACGAAGAACAGGACCACCCCGAACACGCCCGGCGACAGCATTCCAACGGCCCATTGGCCAAACCTTCCACTCTTTTCTGCCACGTGCTGAAACAGCACGGCGCCGGCGGCAATGAAACGCAACGTGTCGAGAAAGGTCACGCGTTGCGTAGCGGCCACCGGTCGACTCGTCGCGGGCGAGTCAATCAGGGCAGTCGGTGTGGATGTTGGGAACAGGATGTCGCTCCCACCCGGTCCCGGAAAAGGTTCCACCGAAGAAACAAAAGGCTGGTCGGCTGGCATGGGTAGAGTCCTGGAAGCACAAATCAGCGAGGCAGCGTCGACGGACAAACAACGGGAGGCACTCTTCGGGCAATCCTCCGACTCTCCCATGCCCGGAAAGAAGACGACCTTTCATCGACGGTGCCCACGCTATCGCTCAAGACGGAACATCATCCGCGCGAGAAGTCACCGCAATGCACGACCGGATTCAACGAGCCTCACCGTGTAAGTCACATGGGCTCGAGTGTGGCCGAACTTCACCGCGGAGAATGTTCGCCGTCGCTCATGCCACGCCAATGAACCGAACGATGCGCGCATTCGTTCTCGCCGCTCCGTTCGCACTCGCGCTGGATGCTTAGGCGATTGCGATTCCCGCACAAAAGGGCGCGCGGGCAAGTCCGGTAAACTACCGGCTTTGTGCATCGCTTTTCTCTTCCTGCTGGCAATTCCATGACTCAAGACGAACTCAAGCAACTGGTCGGCGAGGCCGCCGCTGAATACGTGCACGCGCACGTGCCCGAAGGCGCGGTGATCGGCGTCGGCACCGGTTCGACCGCGAACTGTTTCATCGACGCGCTTGCCGCGCACAAGGGCCGCTATCGCGGCGCGGTGTCGAGTTCGCTCGCGACCACCGCGCGGCTGCAGTCGCATGGCATCAAGGTGTTCGACCTGAACGACGTCGAGGGGCTGCCGGTGTACGTCGACGGCGCCGACGAGATCGACGCGGGCGGCGCGATGATCAAGGGCGGCGGCGGCGCGCTCACGCGCGAGAAGATCGTCGCGTCGGTGGCCGACGTGTTCGTGTGCATCGCCGACGCGAGCAAGCGCGTGGACGTGCTCGGCACGTTCCCGCTCCCGATCGAGGTCGTGCCGATGGCGCGCACGGCGATCGGTCGGCGGGTGACGGCACTCGGCGCCGTGCCGGTGCTGCGCGTGCAGAAGGACGGTTCGCCCTATATTACCGACAACGGCAACGAGATCCTCGACGTGAAGGGCCTCTCGATCACCGACCCGCTGGCGCTCGAAGCGACGATCAACGCGTGGCCCGGCGTCGTGACCGTGGGCCTGTTCGCCGCGCGCGGCGCCGATCTGTGCCTGCTCGGCGCAGAGTCGGGCGTCGAGCGCATCGAATACACGCGACGTTGACCGTTTCGTCGCGCGGCCCGGCGCGCGACGACGCGTTCAACAGACGGCTTCGCGCCGGTGCAGATCGGGCAGCAGGCGGGCGAATTCACGGCGAACGATGCCGTAACACTCGCACGCGCGCGCTTCGAGGCCGGCGCGGTCGAGCACCTTGATATGGCCGCGGCTGTGGTGGATGAGCCCGGCGCTATGGAGCTTGCCGGCGGCTTCGGTAATGCCCTCGCGCCGCACTCCGAGCATGTCGGCGATCAGTTGCTGCGTGACGGTCAGTTCGTCGCCGGCGACGCGGTCGACCTCGATCAGCAGCCAGCGGCACAACTGCTTGCTGAGCGAGTGATGGCGATTGCACGCGGCGGTCTGCGCGACCTGGGTGAGCAGCGCGTGCATGTAGAGCAGCATCAGGCGGCGCAGGAAATCCGAGCGCGCGAACTGCTGGCGCAGCGCCTGCGCGCTCATCCGGTACGCGAAGCCCGCGCACTGAACCTGCACGCGATTGGGCATCGTCTCTCCGCCGGTCAGCACCGGTACCCCGGTCATCCCCTCGCGGCCGACGGCGGCGATCTCGACGGAACTGCCGTCCTCCATCGTGGAGAGCATCGAAATGATCGCGGTGGTCGGAAAATACACGTGATGGATGCGTTGCGCGGCGTCGCACAGCAGTTGCTCGTTGCGCAGGTGAACCAGCTCCAGATGCGGCGCGAGGTTTTGCCACTCGCTCACGGGCAGCGCACCCAGCAGGTGATTGCCGTGAAGGTCGGATTGAAGGGTAAGCATGGTCTGTGCTCCCGAAGCCGTTCGCACGGCCTTTTGATAAATCCGGCTACCACGCATCTCTGTCGAGCCGCGCATGAAACGCGGTGCAACGGATGCCTGGAGCCGGCCCCGTATGGCCTCTTGCCGCCGCTGTGTGGCCTGTGAGTCGCGGCAGCGTTGTGTTGCTGCGCGGGACTATCAGCGAGATGCATGCCAGCGCCCCGCAGACCTATGTCCGGTGCGGTGCAGCGAAAAATGGCCGGCACGAATTTGTATCTAATCGTGAGATTTCGTTTCAAAGCTGTACATTCCCGAAATCGCGCGGGCGGCGGCCACGGGTGAATTTTTGTCCCCGTAACCCGTTGATCATATGGAGAATTTGTCGGCGGAACGCGTGGGCTGCCGCCAGGCGGCCAAGCCCCGAGGGCCCTCCAGCGCGACTCGGCGGCGTTCGGCCGACCGCGCCGAAATGATTCAGTTGTGGTTCACCAGTTGTGTGGGCCGCCGAACAGACCGCTGGAATCGGCACTTTTTTCCGGGTGTCAGGCCGATTTAACGATTGGTCCGCACGGCCCGGCCGCGTCTATTGCGGCGCACCATCGCGCCCGCGTGCAGCCAGCGCTGCGGGCGCACGGCTGCAGCCTCGCTCCGTATGGGCGGCAAGCGAATACGAGCGGCCGGCGCATTTCGTCTGTGCGGTCCTCGCGTGCCGCGCTGCAGGTGATACAGATCTGCAACTACATCGGGCGCACGCCACGAAAGCCGTCGGGCGCCCCATAATCGCTTCGACGGGTTGTTCGCATACCGTTGGCGGCCACACACGACCAGACCCCGCCAGTGTGGGCCTGCGAACGGAAGGGCGCTTATCGCTTTGCTCCAATGGACCATCGGCATCCGCACTGAACCGGACCGTTTCGGAGAGAAGAATGAACGACCTCGCATTGCCCGTAGCGCTGCAGGGATGCGCGCCGGACGCGCAGACCGCACTCCACGTGCAGCCCGTGATCCTCGCCGGTGGGTCCGGCACGCGTCTGTGGCCGCTGTCGCGCGAGCACTGCCCGAAGCAGCTGATCGATTTGCTCGACGACGAATCGCTGCTGGAAGCGACGCTGCGCCGGCTCGGCCAGGTAAAGGCACCGTCCGCCGACGGACGCGAGCCACACCAGAAGGCGCCGACACTCGTCGTGTGCAGCGAGGACCTCCGGCATCAGACCATCGAGCGTCTCGCCCGCTGCACGGCGTCGACCCGCCTGATTCTCGAACCCGTCGCCCGCAATACCGCGCCCGCATTGACCGTTGCAGCGCTCGCCGCGCAGGCCGCGGCGCCCGAGGGCGTCGATCCGGTGCTGATCGCGACGCCCGCCGATCATCTTTTTACGGACGTCGTCGCGTTTGCGTCCGCGCTGGAAGCCGCCGTCGAGCATGCGCGGCACGGCGCCATAGTGACGCTGGGCGTGCCGCCGACGCGCGCCGAGACCGGCTACGGCTACATCCGCACCGGCCATGCGCTCGATGCGAACGGCGCGCGCAGCATCGCACGCTTCGTCGAGAAACCGGGCCGCGAACTCGCGGAGCACTATCTGAGCTCGAACGAGTACTGGTGGAATAGCGGCATCTTCGTCGTGCGCGCGTCAGTGTGGCTCGACGCGATCGGCCGGTGTCGCGAGGCGATCGCCGGCGCGTGCGCGGCGGCGTTCGAACACGCATCGACCGACGGCGACGGCGCGCTGCATCTCGCGGCCGACGCGCTCGCCGCTTGCCCGTCCGATTCGATCGATTACGCAGTGATGGAGCGCATCGGCACGGATCTGCCGTTCGAAGGCGTCGTCGTGCCGTTGATCGCCGGCTGGTCCGACGTGGGTGCATGGGACGCGGTATGGCAGCTGTCGGAGAAGGATGCGAGCGGCAACGTCGCGCGCGGCCGCGTGCTGCTCGAAGGCGCGACGGACACGTTCGCGCACTCGGACGGCCGGCTCGTCGCGTGTGTCGGCGTGACGGGCGTCGTGGTCGTCGAGACCGCGGACGCGGTGCTGGTCGCCGCGAAAGACCGTGTGCAGGACGTGAAGGCCATCGTCGGCCGCCTGAAGGAGATGCGCGGCACCGAGGCGAACGATCATCGCAAGGTGCAGCGGCCGTGGGGCTTTTACGATTCCGTCGACAGCGGCGAGCGCTTCCAGGTGAAGCGTATCGTCGTGAAGCCGGGCGCGCGGCTTTCGTTGCAGATGCATCATCATCGCGCCGAGCACTGGGTGGTGGTGCGCGGCACCGCGCTCGTCACACGCGGCGACGAGCAGTTTCTGTTGTCAGAGAACCAGTCGACGTACATTCCGCTCGGCGTCACGCACCGGCTCGAAAACCCCGGCAAAACGCCGCTGGAAATCATCGAGGTGCAGTCCGGCTGCTATCTGGGCGAGGACGACATCGTGCGTTTCGACGATCAGTACGGGCGTGCTTCGCGCTGAGATCCTCGCACTGGATGCAAAGAGCAGCAGGGCGCGCGTTTCATGAATGAAACGTTTTTTCAGAGGGATAACCCTGTCAGGAGGTGTCCTGGCTTGGCGGATGCTTCGCGGGCGAAGCAACGTAGCGGTTGGACTGCGCACGGGCGGTCGACGGCACGTTAAATCCCTGCGGCAAGCGGACGGCCGGCAGGGCACGGAACCGGATCGGTGAGGGGTGCGATGGACCAACAGGAAAACAAGGACCGTTCGCTGGTTGCCAAGGTCATGGATGGACTGGTGACAGGTATAGTGGACAACCGCTACGGTGCGATCCTGCCGCCGCAGGACGTGCTGTCGAGAGAGTTCGACGTGAGCCGCACGGTGATGCGCGAGGCGCTGTCGATGCTGCTCGCGCGCCACATGCTCGACGTGCGGCCGAAGATCGGCACGCGCATCCGGCCGATGCGCGACTGGCGGATGATCGACGAGGACGTCGTGTCGTGGCGCTTTCGCGCGACGCCCGACAAGACCTTCCTGCGCGACGTGCTCGAGTTCCGGGCGCTGATCGAGCCTGCCGCATGCGCGCAGGCCGCGGTGCGCGCGGGCGCGACCGACATCGCGGGCATCCGCGATGCGTTCGACGTGCTGCGCGAAGCGCAGCCCGGCGAGACCGGCTACCAGGCCGCCGACGAACTGCTGCATGCACGCATTCTCGCCGCGAGCGGCAACCAGTTTTTCCAGCAGATGGCCGCGATCATTCGCGGCGCGCTGACGGTCGTGAATCCGATCCTGAACCGGCGCGAGACCGGCTGGCAGGACATCGTGCAGGCGCACGGGCGCATCGTCGATGCGATCGAGCGGCGTCAGCCGAAGGAGGCGGAAGCCGCGTCGATCGTGATGATCGAATACACCGCCGACGAATTGAGGCGCGCGTTCGCGCCGGAACCGGTGCCGCTCGAGTCGCGCTGCTGATTGCCCGGCGCGTGCCCTGGTGCCTAGTGCCGCGACGGCAGCGCGAGCCGCTTTTCGAACCAGTGCTGCACCCATTCGAGCACCTGGCAGAGTACCCAGTAGATCGCGGCGGCGGTCAGATAGAGCGGCAGCGGCTGATAGGTTGCCGCGATGACTTCCTGCGCGCTGCGCAGCAGTTCCGTCACGGTGATCACCGACACGAGCGACGTGTCCTTCACGAGGCTGATGAGGCTGTTCGACAGACTCGGCACCGCGATGCGCAACGCCTGCGGCCCGATCACGTAACGCAGCGTCTGCGATCGCGACAGCCCGAGGCTGTAGGCGGCGAGCCACTGGCCGCGCGAAATGCCGAGGATCGCGCCGCGCATGCTCTCTGACAAATACGCGGCGACGTTCGCGGATAGCGCGAGCACGCCGGCCGGCGTCGGATCGAGCGAGATGCCGATGCTCGGCAGCCCGTAATAAACGACGAAGATCTGCACGAGCAGCGGCGTGCCGCGCATTACGCTCACGTACACGCGCGCGATGCGCGGCAGCAGGCGGTTCGTGCTGATGCCCATCATCGCGAGCACGATGCCGCCCGCCAGGCCGAAAATCATCGACAGCACGGCAAACTTCACGGTCAGCAGCGCGCCCTGGGCGAGCACCGGCAGCGACTGGAGGATGAGTGTAGTGATGGGCATGGGCGGAGGGCGATAAGGGGCAGTCGGGCCGCGGCGCGCGCCGCTTTCGCAGGAGGCGGCGTCGATCGACGCCGCCCGCGATCAGGCGCCGCGTACAGTCATCGGGCGGCGGGCTTCGTCACGTCGATGCCGAACCAGTGGTCGGAAATTTTCGCGAACGTGCCGTCCGCTTCGAGTTGCTTCATCGCGTCCGTGATCGCCTGCGCGAACTTCGGATTGCCCTTGCGGAACGGAATCGCGGACGGCTTGCTGTCGCCGACGATCGCGCCGGTGCGCAGCGGCAGCGGGGACGCCTTCAGCAGATACGCGAGCATCAGCCGGTCGTTGAGCGCCGCGTCGAGCCGTCCGGCCGCGAGGTCGCGCAGATACTCGGGCGCGCCCGGATAGGTGCGCACGTCGATGCCGCCGACCGCCTTCGCCATGTCCATGTAGTTGGTGCCGAGGCCGACGCCGAGCTTCTTGCCGCGC
>Ga0164242_10005286_pt1 | contig 14381 bp, 14 predicted proteins | sample OricomgcompostMG_FD_108783 | JGI IMG/M metagenome (GOLD analysis project Ga0164242, IMG submission 108783) | Miracle-Growth compost microbial communities from Emeryville, California, USA - Original compost - Miracle growth compost (MG) ... | reverse complement strand
GGTCGCGGTCTCGGTCGACCTCCGCCGTGAAGTCCGTGATCGCCTGCAGCAGTTGCGGCCACAGCGGTCGTGGCAAGTCGTGCGCCATGCCGTCGAGCACCAGCAGTCGCGCATGCAGCGCCGCGGCGGTCGCCTCGGCACCGCTCACGTCGACGAGCCGGTCGGCGCGACCGTGGATCACCAGGGCCGGCACGCGCAGTGCCTGCAGCGCGGCGGTGCGGTCCGGCGAGCCGAGGATCGCGCCGAACTGCCGGCCCACCCCACGGGGATCGAACGCACGGTCGTAGGCCCGGGCAGCAGCGGCGCGCAACTCCTGCTCCGGCGCCGGGTACACCGGCGAGCCCAGCTGACGACCGATCCGCACCTGGTGCTCGAGATACGCCTCTCGCTCGGGCGGCGGCGCGTCGACCAGGATGCTCATCATGCCGGGAGCGGGCCGGCCGACCGCGCGGTCTCCGGTGGTGGACATCACCGAGATCAGGCTGCGCACCCGTTCCGGTACGGCGATCGCCACGGCCTGCGCGATCATGCCGCCGAGCGACCCACCGGCGACGTGCGCCGACGACCAGCCCACCGCGGTCAGCACCGCGTGCGCGTCGGCGGCCATGTCCGCGACCAGGTACGGGGCCGGCGCTCCGCTGCGGATCGCCTTGAAATCGACCGGCACGCCGTCGAGGTGCGTCGACAGCCCCACGTCCCGGTTGTCGAAGATCGCGACCGCGTGACCACGGTCCACCAGGGCGGCCAGCAGGTCCGGGTGCCAGCCGACCAGTTGCTGGCCGAGCCCGCAGATCAGCAGCAGCGGGCGGCCCCGCTCCACATCGCCGTGGACCTCGTAGACCAGCCGGATGTCGCCGTTGCGCGCCTCCCCGGTCCGCGCCGCCGCCACGCTGGTCATCCCGCGAAGGAGTGCGGCGGGAGTCCGACGCTGCCGGGCCGGCACGCGTACACGCCACCGGCGTGTTCGTCCGGCTCCCCCTTCGCCAGCGCGCGCGAGGTGGTGATGAACAAGGTGCCGAGGTCCGCGCCACCGAAGCAGCACGCGGTGACGTCCTCGACCGGTACCTCGACGACGGCGCGCAGCGTCCCTGCCGGGTCCAGGCAGCGCACCTGCCCGGCGCCGTGCAGCGCCACCCAGACCATCCCGTCGGCGTCGACGGCGAGACCATCCGGGTAGCCGTCACCGTCTCCGGCCCGGTACAGCCGCCGCCGCCCGGTCAACGCACCGGACTCGAGGTCGAAGTCGTACGCGAAGACGCTGAGCCGCATGGTGTCGATGTAGTACATGGTCCGCCCGTCCGGCGACCAGCCCAGCCCGTTCGAGACACCCACTTCGGTGACCATCTCGTGCACCGAGCGATCCGGGTCGACCCGCCACAGCGAGCAGCACCGCTGGGCCAGCGCCAGGTTCACCGAGCCGATCCAGAAGCTGCCCCGGGGGTCCGCGCTCCCGTCGTTCAGCCGCCATGGGCCGGTCCCTCGCAGGGTGGCGATGGGGTGCACCGACCCGTCCGGGTCGATCAGGCTGACCCCGCCGCCGAGTGCCGCGATCAGCCCACCACCCGCGCGTGGCGAGATCGCGGACAGTGACCCGCCCAGGGCGGTGACGCGCGGCGCACCGAGGACGATCGGACCGGCGGACGAGGGCACGACCGACGCGCGCAGCAACGTCCCCGGCGTGATGTCGACCCAGAGCAGTTCCGCCGAGACGGGGTCCCACCGGGGCGACTCGCCCAGGTCGTTACGGATGTCGAGCGCTAGGTCCGCTGCCAGTCGCCGGACGTCAGCGGCCATCCGCACCGCCCACGTTGCACGTGACGCCCGTCGCGTGCACGGGGCAGTACCCGTTCGGCACCTTGTGCAGGTATTGCTGGTGGTAATCCTCGGCGAAGTAGAACTCGGTGCCCGGGACGATTTCGGTGGTCACCGGCCCGTAGCCGGCGGCCTGCAGCCGCGGCGCGAACGCGTCCCGGCTCGCCCGTGCGGTGGCAAGCTGCTCGTCGGTAGCGGCATAGATCCCGCTGCGGTACTGGGTTCCCAGATCGTTCCCCTGCCGCATCCCCTGGGTCGGGTCGTGGTTCTCCCAGAAGACGGCCAGCAACTGCTCGTAGCTGACCTGCACGGGGTCGAACACGACCAGCACCGCTTCCGCGTGACCGGTCCGGCCCGAACAGGCCTCCTCGTACGTCGGGTTCGGGGTATAGCCGCCGGTGTAGCCGGCTGCGGTCGTCCAGACCCCGGGGACCCGCCAGAAAAGCTGCTCCGCGCCCCAGAAGCAGCCGAGCGCGAAGACGGCTCGTTCGAAGCCGTCCGGGTACGGACCCGCGATCGGTGTGCCCAGCACGGCGTGCAGGCCCGGGATCATGATCGGTTCACGTCGTCCGGGCAACGCATCCGCCGGGTCCGGGAGCGTGCTGGGGTGCCGAGCGAACAACATGGGTGCCTCCTCCAGCGCCGTGGCTGCTTCGGTCAACCGTCCGGTCGGCCGCGGTGTTCCAGCGGCGACGACCGGTGCTTACGCTGACCTCATGCTCTCGCGGACGCACCGCGCCGCCTGGACGGCCGTCGCCGTGCCGACTGTACTGACCGCGGGAGGCGCCGGGCTGCGCCGGACCCTCACTCGGCAAGTCGCCCAGGCCGACCGGAAGGTCCGGCCGTTGGTGACCACTGCACCGCCGCACCGCGAGTACTACGGCGATCCAGCCGACCCACCGATCACGCTGGCATTGCTGGGCGACTCCAGCGCCGAGGGCGTCGGGGTGCACCACTTCGACGAAACGCTGGGCGGCCACCTCGGCCGCGCGCTCGCGGAGCACCGGCGCTACGTCCGGCTGCTGCTCGTCGCGGTCAACGGCGCGACCGCGGCCGCCCTCGCCGACCAGATCGTCCAGCTGCGACCGCACACGCCGGACCTTGCCGTCATCTCCATCGGGGCCAACGACGTCCGGGCCCGCACCGCGCCCCGGATCGCCGCGGCGGACCTCGGCGCGGCTGTCGCGCAGTTGCGCGTGCTCGGCGCGCACGTCGTGGTCGGAACGACCCCGGATCTCGGTATCGTGACCGCTCTCGCCCAACCGCTGCGCGCGCTCGCCGGGCTCGCGTCACGCCGGCTCGAGCGTGCGCAGTCCGAGGCGGTGAGCCGAGCCGGCGGTATCGCCGTCCCGGTGGGCAAACTGCTGAGTCCGTTGTTCGTAGCCGACCCGCTGCATTTCGCGCCGGACGGCTTCCACCCCTCGGAAGCGGGCTACCGGCTGATCGCCAGCTACCTGCTTCCCCCGCTACTGTCAGGGATGTGACCGGGGTACCGAGGGCCCTGCGCCGAACGCTGGTTACCGGCGCCGCGCTCGGCGCGGTCGCCTGCGCGGACCTGCTGGTGCTGCAAGCGGTGCTGGCCGTCCGGCGCGAGTACGTCTCCGCCGATTCGGCGCCGCCGGTCAGCGGTGACTTCGGGGACCCCGCCGACCCCACCGTCCGCGTCGCCATCCTCGGTGACTCCACCGCGGCCGGCGTCGGGGTCGAGGACACCGTGCACACGGTCGGTGGGCGGCTCGCCAGCCTGCTGGCCGCCGAGCACCTGCACATTCGGTTGTCCGGTGCGGCGATCAGCGGCTCGCGGGCCGGGGACCTCGGTCCGCAGGTGTCCCGTGCTCTGTTGAACGACCCGCACGTGGCGGTGGTGCTCATCGGCTCCAACGACGCTACTCACGCGACGCCGCTCGCACGGGTCCGGTCGTCACTGGTGGACGCCGTCCGCCGCTGCCGCACCGCCGGCGTCGCGGTGGTGCTCGGCACCTGCCCAGACCTGGGCGCCACCCGGGCGGTCGCCCGGCCGCTCCGGGACGTGTTGGCCTACTACGGTCGCCGGGTCGCGACGACGCAGGCCGATGCGGGTCGCTGGGCCGGGGCGCTGGTGGTGGACCTGGCGGCGCGAACCGGACCGTCGTTCCGGGCCGATCCGCAGGCAACCCTGTGCGCAGACGGCTTCCACCCCAGCGCGGCGGGCTACGACCTGTGGGCACGAGCGTTGCTTCCCGCAGTCCAGCAGGCCATCGGAATCCGGGTACCGTAACCGGAATACTCGCCGGTAACATCCGGCCCGATCCGAGGAGGTCGCGATGCCCGAGGCCGTGATCGTTGCGCATGCCCGGTCCCCGATCGGTCGGGCATTCAAGGGAAGCATGACCGCGCTGCGGCCCGACGACCTGGCCGCAACCGTCGTCCGCGCGGCACTGGACATGGTTCCCGCGCTCGACCCGCACGACGTCGCGGACCTGATGCTCGGCTGCGGACTGCCCGGCGGCGAACAGGGCTTCAACCTGGGCCGGGTGGTCGCCACTACCCTCGGATACGACTTCATGCCCGGGACCACCGTCACCCGCTACTGCTCCTCGTCCCTGCAGACGACCCGGATGGCGTTCCACGCGATCAAGGCCGGCGAGGGCGACGTCTACATCTCGGCCGGCGTAGAGACGGTGAGCCGCTTCGTCAAGGGCAACAGCGACATGATCCCCGGCCAGCAGATCACCAACCCGATCTACGACGGGGCAATGGCGCGGAGCAAGACGTTCGAGGGCGGCGGGAAGACGTGGCACGACCCGCGCGAGGACGGCCAGTTGCCGGACATCTACATCGCGATGGGCCAGACCGCGGAGAACCTGGCACAGTTAAAGGGGATCAGCCGAGCGGAGCAGGACGAGTTCGCGGTGCGGTCGCAGAACCTCGCCGAGAAGGCCCTCGGCAACGGCTTCTGGCAGCGCGAGATCACCCCGATCACGCTGCCGGACGGCACCGTGATCAGCGCGGACGACGGGCCCCGGCCGGGGGTCACCCTCGACGCGGTCGCCAAGCTGGCACCGGTCTTCCGCCCGGACGGCACCGTCACCGCAGCCAACGCCTGCCCGCTCAACGACGGCGCGGCTGCACTGATCGTGATGAGCGACCGGAAGGCCGCCGAACTCGGGCTCACCCCGCTGGCCCGGGTGGTGGCGACCGGCGTCACCGGCCTGTCCCCGGAGATCATGGGCTACGGACCGGTCGAAGCGTCCCGGCAGGCACTGCGCCATGCCGGGATGAGCATCGGCGACATCGACCTGGTCGAGATCAACGAGGCCTTCGCCGCCCAGGTGATCCCGTCGTACCGTGACCTCGGCGTCGACATCGACCGGCTCAACGTGCACGGTGGCGCCATCGCCGTCGGTCACCCGTTCGGTATGACCGGTGCCCGGATCGCCGGCACTCTGATCAACGGCCTGCAGTTCGAGAACAAGACCTTCGGCCTGGAGACCATGTGCGTCGGCGGCGGCATGGGGATGGCGATGATCCTGGAGCGCCTCAACTGACCGGCGCTCGGATCCTGGAGCGCCTCAACTGACCGGCGCTCGGATCCTGGAGCGCCTCAACTGCGAGCCAGCACCGGGTCGACGTCGAACCGGCCGGCGCCCAATACCATGCGGGTTCCTCGCCGCCCACGATAAGGATCCCGCCATGACGCTTGTGGAACGCAGCGACGCAGCCGGTGTCACGACGTTGACACTGAACCGGCCGGAGAAGCTCAACGCCATCAACCTGGACATGCTGGCGGCGCTCCGCGGTCACGTCGATGCGTTGGCGAACGACCCCAGCATCGGCTGCGTGGTGCTCACCGGCGCGGGCCGCTGCTTCAGCGCGGGCCACGACTTGGCCGACACCGGGCAAGAACTGCAAGGGGCGGAACGCTTCTTCGCGCCGGAGACCGTCGACCGGCTCGAGCGCCTCCCGCAGCCGACCATCGCGAAAGTGCACGGGTACTGCCTGACCGGAGCACTGGAACTGGCGCTGGGGTGCGACCTCGTGGTGGCTGCCGAGGGCAGTCGGCTCGCCGACACGCACGGCCGCTGGGGTCTGGTACCGACGTGGGGCATGTCGGTCCGGCTGCCGGAACGGGTCGGTGTCGCGCGAGCGAAGGAACTCTCGTACACCGGTCGGCACGTGTCCGCCGCCGAAGCGGCCGCCATCGGCCTCGTCGAGTACTGCGTCTCGGACGACGAGCTGGAGGCTCGTACCGATGAGCTGGCCCGGATGATCGTGGCGAACTCGTGGGGTACCAACCGGATGACCAAGGCGCTGCACGCGGCCCGGACCACGATGACCCGGCAGGCCGCTCTCGACTTCGAGCGCACCCGCCCGTACGGCCTCCCGGCGGACCGGGACGAGCGCGCCGCTCGTCGCTGAGCCGGCCGTCAGGCCCAGCCGTCGAACCAGAGCGTGTCGTACCCGGCTCGCAGCGCCGCCACGGTACGAGTTCGCGTGGACGGCGACGGGCCGGCGGCCACGATATCCGCGGTGAGCACGGTGATCTGATCGGCCAGTGCGTGCGCACGGAGCGCGTGCGGGACCACGCCGGCCGGGACCCCGCTGCCGGCCTCGCGGCCCAGTTCGGCGAGTTCCAGCACCAGCGCGCGCAGGTGCTCCGACCGCGGCCGTACGACGCCGTCACCGCCTTGGGTGTGCCCCTGGTACCACGCATGACTCATCCCGGCGAGTCGGTCGGTGAGCCGGGCAAGCGCCGTCCCGATCTCCTCTGGCGCGGCCTGCATGAGCGCAGGCTAGCGCCCCCCTTGCGGGCGCAGCCGCGGCCCGTCAGGCTCCAGGTACCGACACCGGGAGGCTCCGATGACGCACAGTCCGCAGACTCACGCCAGCCTGCTCGCCCGCATTCCGGAGGTGACCGGCCAGGGGCTCACGCATTGGTTCGCCTGCCTGGACGCCGGTCCCGGACTGGTCCGCGCAGAGGAGCGGGCCCATTGGCTCTCGGACGAACATGCGCTGCCGGCCGCGTACGCCACCGCGATCGTGCACGAGCACGATCGCCGCAAGCTGGCCTCCCGGGGATAGCGTGCCCGTCGGATCACCCGTCGGGCGTACACGAGCCGGAGAGCTCCGGTTTTCGTACCTCTCGGCGGCACGCCAGAGGTACGAAAACCGGAGGCGGCATGGCGACGAAGACCAAGGGCGCAGTGCTGTGGAGCCTGCACGAGTCGTGGTCGGTCGAGGAGATCGAGGTAGGGGATCCGGTCGCCGGTGAGGTGCAGGTCCGGCTGGCGGCCTCCGGGCTGTGTCACTCCGATGAGCACGTCGTCACCGGCGATCTGCCCGTGCTGCGCTTCCCGGTGATCGGCGGCCACGAAGGCGCCGGCGTGGTGACCAAGGTCGGTGCCGGTGTCACCACAGTCGCCGAAGGCGACCACGTGGTGCTGGCGTTCATGCCGGCGTGCGGTCGGTGCCCGTGGTGTTCCAACGGCCACCAGAACCTGTGCGACTTAGGCGCTCGCCTGCTCGGCGGCGTCGCGATCGCGGACGGGACGTACCGGGCCACCGCCCGTGGCCAAGGCCTCGCGCCGATGTGCCTGCTGGGCACGTTCGCGCCGTACTGCACGGTGCACGAGTCGTCGGTGGTGAAGATCGACGAGAGCGTCCCGCTGCAGGCCGCCGCCCTGGTTGGCTGCGGCGTCACCACCGGCTGGGGGTCCGCGGTCACCGTCGCGAAGGCGGGACCCGGCGACACCGTCGTGGTGCTGGGCGTGGGCGGCATCGGGATCAACGCGGTGCAGGGTGCGCGTATCGCGGGCGCCGCCCGGGTCGTCGCGATCGACCCGGTGCCGTTCAAGCGGGAGCAGGCGCTCGCACTGGGTGCCACCCACGCCTACGCCTCCGTCGAGCAGGCGCTGGAACCGCTGTCGGACATCAGCTGGGGCCGGATGGCCGACAAGACCGTCATCGCCGTCGGCGAACTGCGCGCCGAACACATCGCGGCCGCGCAGGACCTCACCGGGAAGGGCGGCACGATCGTGGCCACCGCGCTGGCCGGCGCGGCGCAATCCACGGTCGACCTGAACCTGTTCAAGCTCACGCTGTTCCAACAAAATCTGCAAGGCGCCATCTTCGGCGGCGGGAACCCTCGCTACGACATCCCGAACCTGTTGCGGCTCTACGGCGAAGGCACCCTCAAGCTGGACGAACTGATCACCACGACCTACCGGCTCGAGGACGTCAACCAGGGCTACGCCGACATGAAAGCGGGGCGCAACATCCGCGGCGTGATCAGCTACACCGACGCCGACTATTGACCGCCGGATGACCGCCGTGCCCGTCCACTCCGGTTCCGCGAGGCGAACTGGGTGCTACCGGCGCTGCCAGGCGTCCTCGTCCGCAGTGAGTTTGCGGACCACCGGCGGCAACTTGCCCAGCGCGACATCGGCGACGGTGGTGTGCTCCAGCACCGCCCGGATGTTGGCCCGGACCGCTACCCACACGTCGCGCAGCGGCGCTGCATGCCCTGGGTAGTCCAACAGGTCGGGGAACTGTCCGGACAGCGTCGCCAGCGGGCCGTCGATCGCGCGGATCACGTCGGCGATGGTGATCTCGCGCGCGGGCCGCGCCAGCAGGAAGCCGCCCTCGGGACCGCGGACGCTACGCACCAGACCGGCCAGCCGGAGCTGGCTGAGGATGCCGGCAAGGAACGGCCCGGCGATCTCTTGGGCGGCGGCGAGCTTGTCCGCCGAGACCGGGCGAACCCTGGCCTCCGAGACCGCCTTCCCGGGCCCCAGGCCCGAGACGGCAGCCAACTCGACCAATGCCCGTACGGCGTAGTCCGCCTTTGCAGGTATGCGCACGTACCCGGGGTGGGATTCGAACCCACACGCCCTTGCGGGCCGCGGCTTTTAAGGCCGCTGCGTATGACCATTCCGCCACCCGGGCGTTCCCCCGTAGCCTAGGCGGTCACGGCGGTGCAGGCCGGATACGGCGCCGAGCCGGCCCTCAGCGGTCCGCGAACAGGATTTCCGCGTTCCCGCGCAGCAGCCGGTGCTGGAGCTCGTCCGGCAGGTCGCGCACCAGATCAACGAGCTCGCGCGGGTCGGCAACGCCCTCGGCGTGCGGGAAGTCCGACCCGGCGACCAGACAGTCCACCGCCGGCAGGTCGCGCACGATCTTCGCGACGTCGTCCTCCGGGTACGGCGCGACGCGGATGTGCCGCTGGAAGATCTGGCTCGGCCGCTCGTGCAGCGGGCCGCCTATCCACGGGCCGTTGCGCCCCATCCCCCGGCTCTTGTCCATGTGAACGAGGAAGTGCGGCACCCAAGAGGCACCGAACTCCGCCACCAGCACCATCAGGTTCGGGAACCGGCCGAAGATGTTGTCGAAGATCAGCGCTGACAGGGTGTCCTCGATCGGCCGCTCGCCGTAGAGGTTGTTCCACTGCCAGGCGGACATGTGCCACGAGCCCGGCGCCGGGTCATGGCCCCAGGCCGGCGCGATCGCCTCGTTGTACCAGTTCTCCATGATGTGGAAGGCGACCGTCGCCTTGGCCTCGTTCAGCCGGGCCCAGATCGGATCGAAGTACGGATCACCGGGTGAGCGGCCGTTCACCGGACCGGTCGGCAACAGGACGAGCCTCGCTCCCCGGTCCAGCACGTACTCCAGCTCCTGCACCGCGAGCTCCCGGTCCCGCAGGGACAGTAACGCCGGCGCGACGATCCGGTCGTCCGGGTTGAAACCCCACTCCTCGTCGAACCACTGGTTGAACGCGTGCACGTTCGCGAACGCCGCGGGGGTGTTCTTGACGTAGTTCTCCACCGAGAGCGCCATCGCGGACGGGAAGACAACGGCCCGTTGGACACCCTGGGTGTCCATCAGCGCCAGCCGCGCGTCCCGCCTGACGTATTCCGGTTTCATCGGTTCCGGCTGGTAGGTCTCCTCCGGATTGCCGGAGGCCATCTGCTGGAGCATCTGCTTGAGCGACCCCGGTCGGTAGGCGTAGTCGAACCCCAGTCCCTGCTCGGAGTTGAACACGGCGATCCGGTCCCCGGCCAGGATCTTCTCGCCGCCGTCCAGCCGGATCGGGCGCACCGCATGCTCGGCCCACTCCTTCGGCAGGTAGCGGGTGAAGGCGTCTCGGGTCTCGTAACAGTGGGTATCGCAGTCGAAGATCGCCACGGGCGCGCCGGGCATCGATCGCTCCTTCACGAGTTCGCACCGATTTCAGTGTACGGATTAACCGTACCTGGTCCGCTGGCGAACGCCGAGCCCGGGTCCGGCTTCCGGGCACGGCGCACCAACAGACGTACTTCAGCCGGCAGCCGCGAGCTCCGCGTCGGGAACATCGCCGCCGCGGCGGTTGCGCGTCTCTTCAGCGTCCGCATCGTTGATCGCCAGCGACCCGATGACCCCCGCAAGGGCGAGGACCGCGGCCACGATGAAGGTCACGTGATAGGCGTGCAGGTCGGAAACAGGATGCCCTCCGACCTGTCGCGTCACGCCCACAATCGTGAGCGAGGTCGTCAAGACCGCGACGCCGACGGCACCACCGAGCTGCCGGATCGAGTTGAACAGCGTGGATGCGTGACCGGTATCGGCGGGCGTGATCCGGGCGAACGACGCGGCCTGCGCCGGCACGAATACGTGTCCCATGCAGAAGCCCAGCATCAACATCAGCGCCCGCATCCACCACAGCTCGGCCCGGCTGTCGATGAGTGCCATCAACCCGATGGACACCGCGACGCCCAACAATCCGACTGACATCGTGCGGCGAGGCCCGAACGTGGGGTAGAACAGCCGGCTGGCGAACTGCGCGCCGACCATGACGCCGAGCGCCTCGGGGAAGGTCGACAGACCCGACGCAAGCGCACTCATCCCCAGGCCGTCCTGGAAGAACAGGGCGACGACGTAGAGCACACCGAGAAAGCCCGCGCCGCCGAGGAACATCACGATGTTCGTATTGCGGAACAGGCCGTCGCTGAACAGCCGCAGTCGCAACAGGGGCAGCCGTTTGCGCGTCTGGTGCACGACCAAGACCCCGAGCAGGATGACGCCGACGGCCAGCGTGGCGAGGACATGGATACTCGACCAACCGCCTTGCGGACCCTCGCTGACGCCGTACATCAACGACGCGAATCCGATGCCCGAGAGGACGAAGCCCGGCAGGTCGAACCGGTCGCTTACCTCACTGTCCTGGTCGCGGAGGAACAGCACACCGAACGCGAATGCCGCGGCGCCGATCGGCAGGTTGACGAAGAACACCCAACGCCACGACAGGCTGGTGACGAGCACCCCTCCCAGCACTGGTCCGAGCGCTGGCGCGACCGCCACCGGGACGGTGAGGATCGACGAGGCACGCACCCGCTCGGAGGGCGGGAAGACCCGGAAGAGCATGGCCATCCCGACCGGGGTGAGCATCCCGCCACCGACTCCCTGCAGCACCCGGAAGAGGACCAATTCGGTGAAGTTCTGCGCGATACCGCACAAGCCCGAAGCCACCGTGAAGATCACGATGGCGGCGAGCAGGACACGCTTGGGACCGAGCCGGTCGCCCAGCCAGCCGGATGCGGGGATGACGACCGCGAGGCTGACCAGGTAGCCGATCGACACGGCGCTGACCGCGGTCGCCGCCACGTGCAGGTCGCGCCCCATCGTCGGCAGTGCCACATTCACGATCGTGATGTCCATGATGTTCATGAACATGGCCGCGACAAAGACAACACTGACCGCGATCTTCTGATTCATCGTGCGCACGCTCAGGCCACCAGGCCCTCTCCGTCGTCGTGATCCGGGGATGAACTCCCCGTCGTGCCAATAACCGGGTGTCATCGGATGTTCCCTCGCAGACGCCGGGAAATCGGATCAGCCGGCTCCGGTCAGTCCTGCCCGTCCTGCGCGCCCGAGCCAGGCGTGCTGCGGGCTTCGTCCCCGGCCACCGCCTTGCGAGCGGCCTTGCTTGGCCGTTTCGCCGGTGCCTTGCCGGACGTCGCCTTGGCCGCCGCCCTTTTCGCTGGCAGCTCCTTCTTCGCCGCGCGCTTCGCTGGCACCGCCTTCCTCGCCGACGACGCGCGCTTCGCAGCAGGACGCGGGTCCGGCCCATCCGGCGGCGCCGAACTCGACTCCGGTGTAGCTACCGGCGCTACCGTTTCGGCCCGAGCTGGCTCACGAGCGCCACCGGCAGCCGCGCGGAACGAGGCGCGCGGGTCCGCGAACTGACCGAGGTTCACCGCTTCCCGGCGGAAGAACAGTGCGAGCGTCCAGTCACTGAGTACCCGGACCTTGCGGTTGACGGTCGGCACCCACATCAGGTGGTAGCTGCGGTGCATGAACCAGGCCGGCAGGCCGTGCAGCCGTACCCCGTAGACCTCGGCGACGCCCTTGTGCAGACCGAGCGACGCGACGGAGCCGGCGTACGCGTGCCGGTAGCCCTTCGGCTCATGCCCCCGGAGCACCCGCACGATGTTGTGCGCAAGCACTCGGGACTGCCGCACCGCGTGCTGCGCGGACGGACCGCAGAATGCGCCTTCCCCCTGGGTGACGTCCGGCACCGCAGCACAGTCACCGGCACTCCAGACGTTCCGCATCCCCTGGACCCGCAACTGGACCGTGCTGCGCACCCGCCCGCGGTCATCCAGCGGCACGCCGTACTCGGCGAGTATCGGATTCGGCTTGCCACCGGCGGTCCACACCACCGTCTCCGCGTCGAACCGCTCGCCGTCGGACAGCACGATGTGGGTGTCGGTGCACGATTCCAGCCGGGTGCTCAGCCGGACGTCGATCCCCCGCGCCCGCAGGCGATCCACGGTGTACCGACCAAGCCGCTGGCTCACCTCCGGCAGGATCCGGTCGGACGCTTCGACGAGCACCCAGCGCATGTCCTGCGGAATGATGCCCCGGTAATAGCGGCACGCCGCCCGGGCCATGTCCTCCAGTTCGCCCAGCGCCTCGATGCCGGCGTACCCGCCGCCGACGAAGACGAAGGTGAGCGCTCGGCGACGCAGCTCGGGGTCGATGTTGGACGCGGCGGCGTCCAACCGGGACAGCACGTAGTTGCGCAGGTACACCGCCTCGGCCACCGTCTTGAAACCGATACCGGCCTCGGCCAGGCCTGGGATCGGCAGGATGCGCGGCACCGAACCCGGTGCGATGACGACGTGGTCGTAGCTCATCTCGAACGGGTCGCCTTCGGCCGGCTCGATCCGCGCCCGACGCCGGTCGTGATCCAGCGCACCGACCGTCCCGGTGATGACCCGGCAGCGCTTGAGCACCTTGCGCAGCGGCACCACTACGTGCCGCGGTTCGAGGCTGCCGGCCGCGGCTTCCGGCAGGAACGGCTGGTAGGTCATGTACGACTGCGGGTCGACCACGGTGATCGTCGCTTCACCGCGTCGCAGCCGCAGCCTGCGCTGGAGGTGCAGCGCCGTGTTCATACCGACGTAACCGCCCCCGACGACGAGGATCTGCCAGGGCTCCTGAGGCTTGGCCATTGCGGCACCGTATCGCCGGAACCGGTGGCGCTCGCGGCCAGGTTCAGGGTGTGACAGGGCTCACCGCGCTGAGTTCGATCGCCCGGTCCAGCACGTCGTCCAGCATCTGTTCGGTCAGTTTCCCCGTGAAGGTGTTCTGCTGGCTCGGGTGGTAGCACCCGAGGACCGTGATCGCCCCGCAGGTGGCCTCGGCGCCGTGCCCGAACCGCTTGCGCCGGACCGGGCCGCCGGCCAGGCCGCAGGCGACCAGGGCGGGGAACGCCGATTGCCAGGCGAAGCCGCCCAGCGCCACCACCACCCGCAGCGTCGAGTGCAGCGCCGTGAGTTCGGCATGCAGCCACGGGGCACAGGTATCGCGCTCGACCGGCGTGGGCTTGTTGGCCGGCGGGGCGCACCGGACCGCAGACAGCACCCGGACCCGGTTCAGGCGCAGCCCGTCGCCGGCGTCGACGGAGGTGGGCTGGCTGGCCAGGCCCGCCCGGTAGAGCGCGGCGTAGAGCCAATCGCCGGACCGGTCCCCGGTGAACACCCGCCCGGTCCGGTTGGCGCCGTGCGCCGCCGGAGCCAGGCCGAGCACCGCGATGCTGGCGCGCTCGTCACCGAAACCACTGGCCGGGCGCCCCCAGTACCGCTGGTCCCGGAACGCCGCTCGCTTCTCGACCGCAACCCGCTCCCGCCAGGCGACGAGTCGCTCGCAGGCCCGGCACACCGTCACCCGTCCGTCGACGTGCCGCAGGCTGGGTGCAGACGCTGCGAGCCGGATCACGTCCGCGGCGTCGTGCGCCACGGGAGTGCTCGCCGCCGCTACATCACCCGGCCAACCCGTACCGGGCCGCACCGGACCGTCCTGCAGCGCCACCCGCCACCGCCTCCTCGCGCATCGTCACCGTCCGTCCAGCAGCAGCCTTCCATGAGCTCGTCGGCAGGGGCCGGATGCCGCGCCCAGCGCATTCCCAGCCACCCGCGAGCCAGGTCCCAGCGTCGGCTCAGGGCGGTCTCATGCCGGCCGACGAACCTGTTATCAGGTTCCGACAGCGAGGACGACTCATGGACGACAGGTACGACACCCCGACCCCGTACACCACGCCTGATCCGGCCCCG
>Ga0164242_10005285_pt1 | contig 14381 bp, 12 predicted proteins | sample OricomgcompostMG_FD_108783 | JGI IMG/M metagenome (GOLD analysis project Ga0164242, IMG submission 108783) | Miracle-Growth compost microbial communities from Emeryville, California, USA - Original compost - Miracle growth compost (MG) ... | reverse complement strand
GGGTTTGATGGGCCGGCTCCTCCCGCCCCGCTGCGCGGGGCGCATCGTCGTCCGGCGGGGTTTGATGGGCCGGCTCCTCCCGCCCCGCTGCGCGGGGCGCATCGTCGTCCGGCGGGGTTTGATGGGCCGGCTCCTCCCGCCCCGCTGCGCGGGGCGCATCGTCGTCCGGCCTACGCTTAGGTCATGCAACGGATTATCGGGACGGAGGTCGAATACGGCATTTCATCGCCATCGGACCCGACTGCCAACCCGATCCTCACGTCGACGCAGGCGGTGTTGGCGTACGCGGCCGCAGCGGGCATCCAGCGCGCCAAGCGCACCCGCTGGGACTACGAGGTGGAGTCGCCGCTGCGCGACGCCCGCGGTTTCGACCTGAGCCGCTCGGCCGGCCCGCCGCCGGTGGTGGACGCCGACGAGGTCGGCGCCGCCAACATGATCCTCACCAACGGGGCACGGCTCTACGTCGACCACGCCCACCCGGAATACTCCGCGCCCGAATGCACTGACCCGCTCGACGCGGTGATCTGGGACAAGGCCGGCGAGCGGGTGATGGAGGCCGCCGCCCGGCACGTCGCCAGCGTGCCCGGCGCCGCGAAACTTCAGCTCTACAAGAACAACGTCGACGGCAAGGGCGCCTCCTACGGCGCGCACGAAAACTATCTGATGTCGCGGCAGACGCCATTTTCCGCGATCATCGCAGGGCTCACCCCGTTCCTCGTGTCCCGTCAGGTGGTCACCGGCTCCGGGCGGGTCGGCATCGGGCCCTCCGGTGACGAGCCCGGCTTCCAGCTGTCCCAGCGCTCGGACTACATCGAGGTCGAAGTCGGCCTGGAGACCACGCTCAAACGCGGCATCATCAACACCCGCGACGAGCCGCACGCCGACGCCGACCGGTACCGGCGGCTGCACGTCATCATCGGCGACGCCAACCTGGCCGAGACGTCGACCTATCTGAAGCTGGGCACCACGGCCCTGGTGCTCGACCTGATCGAGGAAGGCCCGGCGCACGGCATCGACCTCAGCGACCTGGCCCTGGCGCGGCCGGTGCACGCGGTCCACGCGATCAGCCGCGACCCGTCATTGCGCACCGCCGTGGCGCTGGCCGACGGCCGCGAGATGACCGGGCTTGCGCTGCAACGGGTTTACCTCGACCGGGTGGCCAAGCTGGTCGACAGCCGCGACCCGGATCCGCGGGCGGCCGACATCGTGCAGACCTGGGCGCACGTGCTCGACCAGCTGGAGCGCGACCCGATGGAATGCGCCGAGCTGCTGGACTGGCCCGCCAAGCTGCGCCTGCTCGAAGGATTCCGCCAGCGGGAGAACCTGAGCTGGTCGGCGCCGCGGCTGCACCTGGTCGACCTGCAGTACTCCGACGTCCGGCTGGACAAGGGCCTCTACAACCGGCTGGTGGCGCGCGGCTCGATGAAGCGGCTGGTGTCCGAACACCAGGTGCTCGAAGCGGTGGACAATCCGCCCACCGACACCCGCGCCTACTTCCGGGGCGAATGCCTGCGCCGGTTCGGCGCCGACATCGCCGCGGCCAGCTGGGATTCGGTGATTTTCGACCTGGGCGGCGATTCGCTGGTCCGCATTCCGACGCTGGAGCCGCTGCGCGGCAGCAAGGCGCATGTCGGAGCGTTATTGGACTCGGTGGATAGCGCCGCCGAGCTGGTCGAACAACTCACCAGCTAGACGCCGGTTCAGGCGGGCAACGTCGGAGTTGACCGGTAGGGTAGAGAAGACCAACGGGCAGCGTGGCTTGGCAATCGAACTCGATAATTGGGACAAGCCACTCAACAGGCCCAGACGAAGCAGGAGGCGGCGATGGCTCAGGAGCAGACCAAGCGTGGCGGTGGCGGCGACGACGAGGACGACTTCGCCAGCAGCACGGCCGCGGGCCAAGAGCGCCGGGAGAAGCTGGCCGAGGACACCGACGATCTGCTGGACGAAATCGACGACGTTCTCGAGGAGAACGCCGAGGACTTCGTCCGGGCATACGTCCAAAAGGGCGGCCAGTGACCTGGCAGTTCCCTGATCGCCTGTCCACCAATTCCGCACTTCCGGGCCCCGCATTCTCCGGACAACCCGCCGTAGATCTGTCGTCATTCGCCGACTTCCTGCGCCGCCAGGCGCCGGAGTTGCTGCCGGCGGCCCTCGGCGGGGCGCAGTCCGGCCCGGCTTCGTCGAGCGGCGGCACGGGTCAGCTGCCGCACGGGACCACCATCGTCGCGCTGAAATACCCCGGCGGCGTGGTGCTCGCGGGCGACCGGCGTTCGACGCAGGGAAACATGATCGCCGGGCGCGACGTCAAGAAGGTGTACATCACCGATGACTACACCGCCACCGGCATCGCCGGCACCGCCGCCATCGCCGTGGAGTTCGCCCGGCTGTATGCCGTGGAACTCGAGCACTACGAGAAGCTCGAAGGCGTGCCGCTCACGTTTGCCGGCAAGGTCAACCGGCTGGCCATCATGGTGCGCGGAAACCTCGCCGCCGCGATGCAGGGACTGGTGGCGTTGCCGCTGCTGGCCGGCTACGACATCGACGCGCCCGACCCGGAAGGCGCCGGCCGCATCGTGTCGTTCGACGCCGCCGGCGGCTGGAACCTGGAAGAGGAGGGCTACCAGTCGGTGGGGTCGGGCTCGATCTTTGCCAAGTCGTCGATGAAGAAGTTGTACTCACAGGTCGTCGACGCCGACTCCGCGGTGCGCGTCGCGATCGAGGCGCTCTACGACGCCGCCGACGACGACTCCGCGACCGGCGGACCGGATCTGGTCCGCGGCATCTATCCCACCGCGGTCACCATCGGCGCGGAGGGTGCGCTCGAGGTGCCGGAGAGCCGCATCGCCGAGCTGGCCCGCGAGGTGATCCAAAGCCGTTCGCGCGCAGACACTTTCGGCCCCGACGCCGCGGGTGGTGACAAGTGAGCTTCCCGTATTTCATCTCGCCCGAGCAGGCGATGCGCGAGCGCAGCGAGCTTGCGCGCAAGGGCATCGCCCGGGGTAAGAGCGTGGTCGCGCTGGTCTACGCCGGGGGTGTGCTCTTCGTCGCCGAGAACCCGTCGCGGTCGTTGCAGAAGATCAGCGAACTCTACGACCGGGTGGGCTTCGCCGCGGCGGGCAAGTTCAACGAATTCGACAATCTGCGCCGCGGCGGCATCCAATTCGCCGACACCCGCGGTTACGCCTACGACCGCCGCGACGTGACCGGGCGGCAACTGGCCAACGTGTACGCGCAGACGCTGGGCACCATCTTCACCGAGCAGGCCAAGCCTTACGAGGTGGAACTGTGCGTCGCCGAGGTCGCGCACTACGGCGAGACGAAACCGCCTGAGCTGTACCGGATCACCTATGACGGGTCGATCGCCGACGAGCCGCATTTCGTGGTCATGGGCGGCACCACCGAGCCGATCACCACCGCGCTCAAGGACTCCTACGCCGAGAACGCCAACCTGCGCGAGGCCACCCGCATCGCGGTGCGGGCGTTGCGGGCCGGCAGCGAATCCTCCAACGGCGACCAGTCCGCCCTGGACGTGGGCAGCCTGGAAGTCGCCATCCTGGATGTCAACCGGCCCCGCCGGGCGTTCCGCCGGATCAACCGGCCCACGCTGGAGAATTTGCTGCGCGAACTCGACTCGAACGGTTCGGACGGCAACGGCGACGCGCCGGAGCTCAACGGCGGCTCCTCCGACTAGCGCCCCTTCGCCCGCACCCGAAAACGCCGCCCGACACCGCCGCCGGAAACCGCGCCCGGAAACTTCGTCACACCGATAGGCGCGGCTTGCCCACCGCCGCGGTCGGACAACCAGTACGCTCGATTACGTGCAGCGGCGAATCATGGGCATCGAGACCGAGTTCGGGGTCACGTGCACATTCCATGGGCATCGCCGGCTCAGCCCGGACGAGGTGGCCCGCTACCTGTTCCGCCGCGTCGTGTCCTGGGGCCGCAGCTCCAACGTCTTCCTGCGGAACGGGGCCCGGCTCTACCTCGACGTGGGCAGCCACCCCGAGTACGCCACCGCCGAATGCGACAACCTGGTGCAGCTGGTCACCCACGACCGCGCCGGGGAATGGGTGCTCGAGGACCTGCTCGTCGATGCCGAGCAGCGGCTGGCCGACGAGGGCATCGGCGGCGACATCTACCTGTTCAAGAACAACACCGACTCGGCGGGCAACTCCTACGGCTGCCACGAGAACTACCTGATCGTGCGGGCCGGCGAGTTCTCCCGGATCTCCGATGTACTGCTGCCGTTCCTGGTCACCCGCCAGCTGATCTGCGGGGCCGGCAAGGTGCTGCAGACGCCGAAGGCCGCGACGTTCTGCCTTTCCCAACGCGCCGAGCACATTTGGGAGGGCGTCTCCAGCGCCACCACCCGCAGCCGCCCGATCATCAACACCCGCGACGAGCCGCACGCCGACGCCGAGAAATACCGGCGGCTGCACGTCATCGTCGGCGACTCCAACATGTGCGAAACCACCACCATGCTCAAGGTGGGCACCGCGGCGCTGGTGCTGGAGATGATCGAGGCCGGCGTCCCGTTCCGGGACTTCTCGCTGGACAACCCGATCCGTGCGATCCGCGAGGTCAGCCACGACATCACCGGCCGGCGGCCGGTCCGGCTGGCCGGGGGGCGTCAGGCCAGCGCGCTGGACATCCAGCGCGAGTACTACAGCCGCGCCGTCGAACACCTGCAGACCCGGGAGCCCAACGCCCAGATCGAACAGATCGTCGACCTGTGGGGCCGCCAACTCGACGCGGTCGAAAGCCAGGACTTCGCCAAGGTGGACACCGAGATCGACTGGGTGATCAAGCGCAAGCTGTTCCAGCGCTACCAGGACCGCTACAACATGGAGCTGTCCGACCCGAAGATCGCCCAGCTGGACCTGGCCTACCACGACATCAAGCGCGGCCGCGGCGTCTTCGATCTGCTGCAGCGCAAGGGGCTCGCCGCCCGGGTCACCACCGACGAGGACATCGCCGAGGCGGTCGACACGCCGCCGCAGACCACCCGGGCGCGGCTGCGCGGCGAGTTCATCAGCGCCGCCCAGGCCGCCGGCCGCGACTTCACCGTCGACTGGGTGCACCTCAAGCTCAACGACCAGGCGCAGCGGACCGTGCTGTGCAAGGACCCGTTCCGGGCCGTCGACGAGCGGGTCAAGCGGCTGATCGCGAGCATGTAGCGACGCGTGCGTCGGTGCACGCGCCGGGTGCTGACCATCGAATAACCTGGTGCCGATGGCGACGTCAAAAGTCGAACGGCTGGTGAATCTGGTCATTGCCCTGCTGTCCACCCGCGGCTACATCACGGCAGAAAAGATCAGGTCGAGCGTGGCGGGTTACTCGGAGAGCGCCAGCGCCGAGGCGTTCTCCCGCATGTTCGAGCGGGACAAGAACGAGCTGCGCGACCTGGGCATCCCGCTGGAGGTGGGGCGGGTTTCGCCGATGGACCCCACCGAGGGCTACCGCATCAACCGCGACGCCTATGCGCTCGCGCCGGTCGACCTGACCCCGGACGAGGCGGCGGCGGTGGCGGTGGCCACCCAGCTGTGGGAGTCGCCCGAACTGATCACCGCGACCCAGGGCGCGCTGCTCAAGCTGCGCGCGGCCGGCGTTGACGTCGACCCCCTGGATGACGGGGCGCCGGTCGCCATCGCCTCCCCGGCCGGAGTGCCCGGACTGCGCGGCTCGGAAGAAGTGCTCGGAATCCTGTTGTCCGCCATCGACTCCCGTCAGGCCGTGCAGTTTCCGCACCGGCCGTCGCGGGCCGAGCCGTACGCCACGCGCACCGTCGAGCCCTGGGGCGTGGTCACCCAGAAGGGCCGCTGGTATTTGGTGGGCCACGACCGCGACCGCGACGCCACCCGCACCTTCCGGCTGTCCCGGATCGGACCGGGCGTCACCCCGATCGGCCCGCCCGGCGCGGTCACCGTGCCGGACGGCGTCGACCTGCGCAGGATCGTCGCCCAGACCGTCACCGACGTGTCCGCGACGCCAGCCGGCGGGCAGGCCCGGGTGTGGGTGGCAGACGGGCGGGCGACCGCGCTGCGCCGGGCCGGGCGGCCCGTCGGCACCCGGCAACTGGGCGGCCGCGACGGCGAGGTGATCGAGCTGGACATCCGCGCCACCGACCAACTCGCCCGCGACATCGCCGGGTACGGCGCCGACGCGGTGGTGCTCGAGCCGCAGTCGCTGCGCGACGACGTGCTGGCCCGGCTGCGCGCGCATGCCGGTGCCGATGCCGTCGGCGCCGGCCGGCCCGGCGGCCGCGGGGGAGTGTCGGCATGACGCCCATCTCCACCCGTCTGGTCCGGCTGCTGAACATGGTCCCGTATTTCCAGGCCAACCCGCGGGTCACCCGGGCCAAGGCCGCCGCCGACCTCGGGGTGTCGGCCAAGCAGCTCGAGGAGGACCTCAACCAGCTCTGGATGTGCGGTCTGCCCGGCTATTTCCCGGGCGACCTCATCGACTTCGAGTTCTCCGGCGACACCATCGAGGTGACCTTCTCCGCCGGCATCGACCGCCCGCTGCGGCTCACCTCGCCGGAGGCCACCGGCCTGCTGGTGGCGTTGCGGGCGCTGGCCGACATCCCCGGCGTCGTCGACCCCGAAGCGGCGCGCAGCGCGATCGCCAAGATCGAGGGCGCCGCCGGAGCCGTCGGGCACGACACCACCCAGGCGGCGACCGCCGTCGACGAACCCGCTCCCGCGGAGAGCCGGGCCGCCGCCGCGGTGCGCGCGGCCGTGCAGTCCCGACACGCGCTGGCCATCGATTACTACTCCGCCTCGCGCGACACGCTGACCAGCCGGGTCGTCGACCCCATCCGGGTGCTGCTGATCGGCGGGCACAGCTACCTGGAGGCCTGGTCCCGGGAGGCCGAGGGAGTCCGGCTGTTCCGCTTCGACCGGATCGTGGAGGCCAGCGAGCTCGACGAGCCGGCCGCGCCACCGGAACCGGTGCTGCACGCGCCGCCCGACACCTCGCTGTTCGACGGGGACCCGTCGCTGCCGTCGGCCACGCTGCGGGTGGCGCCGCACGCGTCCTGGATGTTCGAGTACTACCCGATGCGCGACGTGCGCGAGCTGCCCGACGGCTCCTGCGAGGCGGTGATGACCTACGCCTCCGAAGATTGGATGACGCGGCTGGTGCTGGGCCTGGGATCCGGCGTGCAGGTGCTGGCGCCGCACTCGCTGGCGCAGCGGGTGCGCGAGGCCGCGGCGGCCGCCCTCGCGGCGTATGAGGCCCTGAGCTGAGAAAATCCGGGCCGTCCCGCCCGGCGCCGGCGCGGCGCGGGCCCACCGCCAGTTCACGTCACTGCGGTAGCATCGGGTGAACGTCTGGAGGTAATCAAAGTGGGCAGTCTTAGTCCGTGGCACTGGGCGATCCTCGCGGTCGTGGTGATCTTGCTGTTCGGTGCCAAGAAGCTCCCCGACGCGGCGCGTTCGTTGGGCAAGTCGATGCGGATCTTCAAGTCCGAACTGCGCGAGATGCAGAGCGAGAACAAGACGGAAACGTCGGCGCTGGGTGCGCAGAGCGAGTCCTCCGCGGCCAACCCCACGCCCGTGCAGTCGCAGCGCGTCGACCCTCCGGCGCCCAGCGAGCAGGGGCACAGCGAAGCACGCCCGGCGTCGTAGCCCGACGTCCCGTCGCGGTGCCCGAGCGCCCCTGACCAGCTCCGACCGAGCATCGTGAAAGCATTCAAGGTTTCAGCGCGCACATCCGGCCTGCTGAAGCGTCTCAATCCGCGCAACAGACGCAGCCGCACCAATCCGGACGCGACCATGTCGCTGGTCGACCACCTGACCGAGCTGCGCACCCGGCTGCTGATCTCCCTGGCCGCAATCGCGCTGACCACCATCTTCGGGTTCTTCTGGTACTCGCATTCGATCTTCGGGCTGGAAAGCCTCGGCGAGTGGCTGCGCCATCCCTACTGCGCGCTTCCGCAGTCGGCGCGGGCGGAGATCAGCGCCAACGGGCAATGCCGGCTGCTGGCCACGGCACCGTTTGACCAGTTCATGCTGCGGCTCAAGGTGGGCTTGACGGCCGGGGTGGTGCTGGCCTGTCCGGTGTGGTTCTACCAGTTGTGGGCGTTCATCACGCCCGGGCTGTACCAGAAGGAGCGCCGCTTCGCGATCGCGTTCGTGATCCCGGCCGTGGCGCTGTTCGTGGCCGGCGCGGTGCTGGCCTACTTCGTGCTGTCCAAGGCGCTGGGCTTTTTGCTGACGGTCGGCAGCGACGTGCAGGTGACCGCCCTGTCGGGGGACCGGTATTTCGGCTTCCTGATCAACCTGCTGATCGTTTTCGGGGTGAGTTTCGAATTCCCGCTGCTGATCGTCATGCTCAACACCATCGGCGTGCTGACCTACCCGCGGCTCAAGGCGTGGCGGCGCGGATTGATCTTTGCGATGTTCGTGTTCGCCGCGATCTTCACGCCCGGCTCCGATCCCTTTTCGATGACGGCGCTGGGCGTGGCCTTGTCGGTGCTGCTCGAGTTCGCCATCCAGATCGCCCGGCTGCACGACAAGCGCAAGGCCAAACGCGAAGCCCAGGCCGTGATTCCCGACGACCAAGCCTCGGTCATCGAACCGCCCACGGCCATACCGGAGCCGTCGCTGTCGGCCGGCCAGCATGACGATGTCACCTGACCCGTCGGCACCCGACGCCGCGACCGAACTGGTCGAGCTCACCCGGTTCAGCTCCGAACTGCCCTTTGCGCTCGACGGCTTTCAGCGGCGGGCCTGCGCGGCGCTGGAACGCGGACACGGCGTGCTGGTCTGCGCGCCGACCGGGGCCGGTAAGACCGTGGTCGGCGAATTCGCGGTGCACCTGGCGCTGGCGGCCGGCGGCAAATGCTTCTACACCACGCCGCTAAAGGCGCTGAGCAACCAGAAGCACACCGATCTGACCGCCCGCTACGGCCGCGACCGCATCGGCCTGCTCACCGGGGACATGTCGGTGAACGCGGATGCGCCCGTCGTGGTGATGACGACCGAGGTGCTGCGCAACATGCTGTACGCGGATTCACCTGCGCTGCAAGGGCTTTCGTATGTGGTGATGGACGAGGTGCATTTCCTGGCCGACCGGATGCGGGGCCCGGTGTGGGAGGAGGTCATCCTGCACCTGCCCGACGAGGTGCGGGTGGTCAGCCTGTCGGCGACGGTCAGCAACGCCGAGGAGTTCGGCGGCTGGATCCAGACCGTGCGCGGTGACACCACGGTGGTGGTCGACGAGCACCGGCCGGTGCCGCTGTGGCAGCACGTGCTGGTGGGCAAGCGACTGTTCGACCTGTTCGACTACCGCAACTCCGAAGCACCCGGGCAGCCGAGCGCGGGCCGCGAGCCGCGGGTCAACCCGAATCTGTTGCGTCACATCGCGCATCGCCGCGAAGCCGATCGGCTCTCGGATTGGCAACCGCGCCGCGGCGCCGGACGCGGCCGTCCACCCGCCCGGGCCGGACGGCCGCGCTTCTACCGGACCCCGGGGCGCCCGGACGTGATCGCCACCCTGGACGCCGAAGGGCTGCTGCCGGCGATCACCTTCGTGTTCTCCCGGGCCGGTTGTGACGCCGCCGTCCAGCAATGCCTGCGTTCGCCGCTGCAGCTGACCACTCAGGAGGAGCGGGTCCAGATCGCCGAGGTGATCGAGCACCGGTGCGGCGATCTCGCCGACGCCGACCTGGCGGTGCTCGGCTACTACGAGTGGCGCGAGGGGCTGCTGCGTGGTTTGGCCGCCCACCACGCCGGCATGCTGCCCGCCTTCCGGCACACCGTCGAGGAGTTGTTCACCGCGGGCCTGGTCAAGGCGGTGTTCGCCACCGAGACGCTGGCGCTCGGCATCAACATGCCGGCCCGCACGGTGGTGCTCGAACGGCTGGTCAAGTTCAACGGCGAGCAGCACGTGGCGCTGACGCCGGGGGAGTACACCCAGTTGACCGGCCGCGCCGGGCGGCGCGGCATCGATGTCGAGGGCCACGCGGTGGTGCTGTGGAATCCCACCGAGGAAACCACCGAGCCGTCCGCGGTGGCCGGGCTGGCCTCCACCCGCACCTTCCCGCTGCGCAGCTCGTTCGCCCCGTCCTACAACATGACGATCAACCTGGTCCAGCAGATGGGCCCCGAGCAGGCGCATCGGCTGCTGGAGCAGTCCTTTGCGCAGTACCAGGCCGACCGCTCGGTGGTCGGCCTGGTGCGGGGCATCGAGCGGGGCCAGGCGATGCTCGACGAGATCGCCGCCGAGCTGGGTGGGCCCAAGGCGCCGATTCTGGAGTACGCGCGGATGCGGGCCCGGATCTCGGAGATGGAACGCGCGCAATCCCGTGCGTCGCGGCTGCACCGACGGCAGGCAGCCAGCGATGCGCTGGCCGCGCTGCGCCGCGGCGACATCATCAACATCGCCCACGGCCGCCGCGGCGGGCTGGCGGTGGTCCTGGAATCGGCCCGCGACAGCTCCGATCCGCGACCGTTGGTGCTGACCGAAAACCGTTGGGCGGGACGGATTTCCTCGGCCGACTATTCGGGCAACTCGGCACCGGTCGGTTCGATGCCGTTGCCGAAGCGGGTCGAGCACCGCCAACCGCGGGTCCGGCGTGACCTGGCGTCGGCGCTGCGGTCGGCGGCCGCCGGGCTGAGCATTCCGGCCAAGCGCCGCCGCGGGGACTCCGACGAGGGGTTCCACGACCCGGAGCTGGCGTCGCTGCGCGAACAGCTGCGCCGGCATCCGTCGCACCACACGCCGGGCCTCGAGGCGCAGGTCCGGCAGGCCGAGCGTTACCTACGTATCGAACGCGACAACGCGCAACTGGAGAAGAAAGTTGCCACGGCTACCAATTCGCTGGCCCGGACCTTCGACCGGATCGTCGGGCTGCTCACCGAGCGTGGCTTCATCGAACGCCGCGACGGCGATCCCCGGGTCACCGACGACGGCCGGTTGCTGGCCCGCATCTACAGCGAGAGCGACCTGCTGGTCGCCGAATGCCTGCGCACCGGCGCCTGGTCGGGGCTGAAGCCGGCCGAGCTGGCGGCCGTCGTGTCGTCGGTGCTCTACGAGAGCCGGGGCGGCGAGGGCCCGGGTGCCGCGTTCGCGGCCGAGGCGCCGACGCAGCCGTTGCGGCAGGCTTTGCTGCAGACGTCGAGGCTGTCGTCGGCGCTGCGCGCCGACGAGCAGACGCACCGGATCGCCCCGAGCCGCGAGCCCGACGACGGCTTCGTCACCGTCATCTACCGCTGGGCGCGGACCGCGGACCTGGCCGCGGCGCTGGCCGCCGCCGACCCCGGAGGTGCCGGCTCCCCGCTGCTGGCCGGGGACTTCGTGCGCTGGTGCCGCCAGGTGCTCGACCTGCTCGACCAGGTGCGCAACGCCGCCCCGGACACCGAGCTGCGGGCTACCGCCAAGCGGGCGATCAACGACATTCGGCGCGGCGTCGTCGCAGTTGACGCCGGGTAGGCTAGGCCGGAGCTACCGTTAAGCGCCGAGAGTTCATGCCGAGATACAAGGGGCTGAGGAGAAAGATGAGCGGACCGCAGGGATCGGACCAGCAGTGGCAACCGCCCGGTCAAGGTCAAGGTAGCGACCACTCGTCAGACCCGACCCAGGTGGCGCCGACCTGGCAGGACCACGCCACCCAGGAGGCGTCCTGGCAGGCCCCGGCCTACACGCCGCCGGCCGAGTACCCGCAGTATCAGCAGCCGGGCGAGCAGGCCTATCCGCAGCCGTACCCGCAACAGCAGGGCTACGCCCAGCCCGGGCAGTACGGTCAATACGGCCAGCCCGGCCAATACGGCCAGCCCGGGCAGTACGCCCAGCCGGGTCAGTACCCGCAGCCCGGCCAGTATCCACAGCCGGGCCAGTATCCGCAGCCGGGCCAGTACGGGCAATACGGCCAACCGGGTCAGTACCCGCAGCAGTACCAGCCTTATGAGCAGCCCGGCAAGAAGCGCCCCGTCGGGCTGATCGCCGGGGTGGCCGGCGGGATCGCGTTGTTGCTCATCGCCGTCGTGCTGGTGCTGGGTTTCTGGCAGCCCGGGTTCTTCGTCACCACCAAGCTGGACGTCAACAAGGCGCAGGCCGGGGTTCAGCAGGTGCTGTCCGACGAGACCAACGGCTACGGAGCGAAGAACGTCAAGGACGTCAAGTGCAACCACGGCCAGAACCCGACGGTCAAGAAGGGCGCCACGTTCGACTGTGACGTCAGCATCGACGGCGCGCCCAAGCACGTGACGGTGACCTTCCAGGACAACAAGGGCACCTACGAGGTCGGCCGCCCCCAGTGACCGGTTAGCCGGGCAGCGCGTCGAGCGCTTTCTGCAGTCGGGCGATCGACGAGCCGACGCCGAGTTCGGTGGCCAGCTCGGCGGTGCGTTGCGGATCGGCGGCGACCAGCGGCACTGCGTCGCTGGGCGTCGACAGCTTGACGGGCGCATCGGTGGCTACCCGCACCACCGGGCCCGCCGCCTCGATGTAGTCGAGCGCCCCCAGCAGCTTGGCCCGCAGGCCCTTGGCCATCTTCGATTTCGGGTCGTGGGCGGCGGCCAGGACCCGGTGCAGCGAACCGTGCTGGGCCAGCAGGGTCGCGGCGGTCTTCTCGCCGACGCCCGGCACGCCCGGCAGGCCGTCGGAGGGGTCACCGCGCAGCAGCGCGAGTTCGGCGTAGGCCGGCCCGGCCCGGTCCACCGGTACGCCGTAGTGTTCGGCCACCTCGACGGGGCCGAACAGGGTGGCTTTGCTCAGGCCGCGGCCGAGGTAGAGCACCCGCACCGGCACGGGATCGTCGGACACCACCTGCAGCAGGTCGCGGTCGCCGCTGACCACCACCACCGGGTCGTCGCGCTCGCGGGCCGCCAAGGTGCCCAGCACGTCGTCGGCCTCGAATCCCTCGGCCCCGGCCGTCGGGATCCCGTACGCCTCAAGGAGTTCGGCGATCATGTCGATCTGGGGTGTCAGATCGTCCGGCACCTCCTCGACATCCGGCTCGCCCGCCGGCTCCGCCTCGGCCACCCGGTGGGCCTTGTAGGACGGGACCAGGTCCACCCGGAATTGCGGGCGCCAGTCCAGGTCAAGGCAGACGACGAGACGGCTGGGCCGTTGCTGGGTGATCACCACGGCGAGCGAATCGAGGAATCCGCGCACCGCGTTCACCGGCCGGCCGTCGGGGGCGGTGATCGAGGACGGCACCCCGAAATAGGAGCGGAACCACATGCTGGCGCCGTCGAGCAGCACCAGTGGCGATCGCATGCCGGTTATCTTGTCACGCCGCGTGTTGCTCGGCCGTCGAGCGTCGAGTTGTTGCGGCCCGTTCTCGCGAAATGGCGCAACAAGTCCACGGTCGGCGCGCAGGTTAGCCTGGCTGCCATGGAATCCCACCGTTTTGATGCGGACGTGTATGCGCGCCGGCTGGCGGCCGCCGCCTCGGCGACCGCCGCCGCCGGGCTGGTCGGCCTGGTGATCACGCCGGGATATGACCTGCGTTACCTGGTCGGGTCGCGGGCGCAGACCTTGGAGCGGTTCACCGCCCTGGTGTTGCCCGCCTCCGGTGAGCCGACCGTCGTGGTGCCGCGGCTGGAGGTGGCCTCGCTGAAGGGGTCGGCGATCGCCGAACTCGGTCTGCCGGTGCGGGATTGGGTCGACGGTGAGAACCCCTACGAAATGGTGGCCGCGGCGTTGGGCGGGGCGCCGGCCGCGACCGCCGTCACCGACTCCATTCCGGCGCTGCATCTGCTGCCGATGGCCGGCGTGCTCGGCGTGCTGCCGGTGCTGGCCACCGACGTGTTGCGCGGCCTGCGGATGGTCAAGGAAGAGTGCGAGGTCGACGCCTTGCGGAAGGCCGGCGCGGCCATCGACCGGGTGCACGCCCGGGTGCCGTCGTTTCTGGTACCGGGCCGCACCGAGGCTGACGTGGCCGCCGATATCGCCGAAGCCATTGTGGCCGAAGGGCATTCGGAGGTGGCCTTCATCATCGTCGGCTCCGGCCCGCACGGCGCCGACCCGCACCACGGGTATTCGGATCGCGAGCTGCAGGTGGGCGACATCGTCGTCGTCGACATCGGCGGCTCCTACGAGCCGGGATATCATTCGGATTCGACCCGCACCTACAGCATCGGGGAGCCGAGTCACGAAGTGGCCCAACAGTATTCGATTCTGCAGCGCGCTCAGCGGGCGGCCTGTGATGCGGTCCGGCCCGGTGTGACGGCCGAGCAGGTCGATGCTGCCGCCCGTGACGTGCTGGCCGCCGCGGGACTCGCGGAGTATTTCGTGCACCGCACGGGGCACGGCATCGGGCTGTCGGTGCACGAAGAGCCTTACATCGTTGCGGGAAACGACCTGCCGCTCGCCGCGGGCATGGCCTTCTCCATCGAGCCGGGCATCTATTTCCCGGGACGGTGGGGCGC
>Ga0164242_10005284_pt1 | contig 14384 bp, 9 predicted proteins | sample OricomgcompostMG_FD_108783 | JGI IMG/M metagenome (GOLD analysis project Ga0164242, IMG submission 108783) | Miracle-Growth compost microbial communities from Emeryville, California, USA - Original compost - Miracle growth compost (MG) ... | reverse complement strand
GGTGAAGCACGAGCTGGGCCGGGCGCAGACGCATGCGAGCCGGCTGCAGAGCGCGCTGAGCGATGGCGACGAGGCGAAGGCCGGGCGTGAGCTGGACTCGTTCGGCTCGGCCACGTCCGCCGCGCGGACGCACACGGACAGCTTCGGCTGGAAGGTGCTCGGTCATCTCCCGGTGGTCGGGGACGACGCGCGCGCGGCCCGGCTGGTGGCGCAGGTGGGCGCGGAGGTCGCCGACGACGCGCTGGGCCCGCTCGTGCGCGAGGCGAAGGGCGGCCTGATCGGCGAGTTGACCCCGAAGGGAGGGCGCGTGGACCTGCAGGCCGTTCGCAGCCTGCAGCCGTTGGCCGCCAAGGTGACCGCGAGCCTCGACGATGCCACCAGGCGCCTGGATGGCGTGGACTCCGCGAGTCTCTTCGGGTTCGTGCGCCACCCGTTCGACGAGGCGCTGGGCAAGCTCGACCAGGCGCGCACCGCGGCTGACTCGGCGAGCCGGGCGACTCGGCTGGTGCCGGCGATGCTGGGCGCGAACGGGCCGCGTGACTACCTGCTGCTCTTCGACAACAACGCGGAGATCCGGGCGACCGGCGGCATCGCGGGGGCTTACGCGATCCTGCACGCCGACCGTGGCCGACTGTCGCTGGCACGGCAGGGGAGCGCGAGCGAGTTCGGCGAGTTCCCCCGCCCGGTGCTGCCGCTGACGAAGGCGGAGCGGAGCATCTATGGCCCGCAGCCGGCGACGTATTTCCAGGACACGAATATGACGCCGGACTTCCCGCGCACGGCGGCGCTGGCGGCGGCGATGTATGACCGCAAGCACGGTCAGCAGGTCGACGGCGTGATGAGTGTCGACGCGGTGACGTTGGGATATCTGCTCCATGCGACCGGCCCGGTGAGCGTCGACGGCGTCACCCTCAACGGCGACAACGCCGCGGACCAGCTGCTCAACAAAACTTACGTGCGGATCCGGCAGCCGAGGCTGCAGGACGCGTTCTTCGCCGACGTTGCGCGCGCCGTCTTCGACACGGTCAGCTCCGGCTCGGGCTCGCCGACTGCGCTCGCGAAGGCGCTGGCGAAGTCGGTCCGCGAGGGTCGGATGTATCTGCACGCCACCGCGCCGACCGAGCAGAAGCAGCTCGCTGGCACCGAGATCGCAGGCGCGCTGAACTATGACCCGGCGGCGCGCCCGCAGGTGGGCGTCTATTTCGCCGACGGCACCGGCGCGAAGATGTCCTACTTCCTGCGCGCGAAGACGTCGGTCTCCTCCCCATCATGCGCAGGCAGCCCCCAGCGCCTCTCCGGCACGGTGAGGCTGAGCGAGGCCGTCCCAGGAGCCGACGACCTGACGCCCTACGTCACCGGTGCCGGGCGCTACGGCATCCCGGCCGGGAAGCAGCTCGTTAACGTGCGCCTCTATGGCCCCTCGGGCGCGAAGTTTGGCACGGTCACCATCGACGGCAAGAAGATTGACACCGACGTCGTCGTCGACCAGGGTCGCCCGGTGGCCACGGTCGCGGTGTTGGTCGATGACAAAGCACCGGTCGACGTGGTCTGGTCGGTGACGCTCTCGGCTGGCGCACACACCGATGTCGAGCTGGCCACGTCACCGACCATGACCGCCGCGGCTGCACGAAGGCTGATCAACGTCGGGTGTGACCGCTGAGGAGCGCATAGGGCGCCGGCGGCCCGCGGGTCAGAACCCTCCGGGGCCGCGGAACCGGCGTCCGCGGCGCGGCAGCTTGCGGTCGATCGACTCACGTGGCTCGTCGGCACGCGGGCGTGGGCTTGGGGACCAGAGCGGGCCGTCGGGTTCGGGGCCGCTCGGCTCGTCCTCGGAGCGCCATCCATAGGTGGCCTCGGCATCAGCCTCGGGCTCAGCGCTGACCTCGGTCGCTGGAGCTGACTCGAGCGCAGCGTCGGGAACGGCCTCGTCCAGGGCGTCCGGCTCGGCGTTGCGCGCGTCTTCGCGACGGCCCTTCTTGGAGTGCCGTTTTCCGGGCTCGCGGATCGGGGCGTAGCCGTAGCCGTAGCCGTAGCCGTAGCCGTAGGCGCCGCCGAGGCCACGCTTGCGCGGCACCATGCTGAGGATCAGCCCGAGTGCGGCGGCGTCGACTTGATCGAGCCGGTCGAAGGCGCCGAGGAGCTGGTCCTTGGTGGTCTTGCCATGTCGCACCACCACGAGGGCGCCATCGGCGACGGAGGCGATCAGCGCAGCGTCGGTGACGGGCAGCAGCGGGGTGGCGTCGATGATGATGATGTCGAAGCGCTCGCGCAGCGCTGCCATCAGATCGCGCATGGCCTGCGATTGGAGCAGCTCGGCAGGGTTGGGCGGGATCACCCCAGAGGTGAGCACGTGCAGCCCCGACGAGTGCTCCTGGAGCGCGTCGTCGAGCTTCACGTTGCCCACGAGGAGGGTGGTGAGGCCCACGGCGCCCTCGAGGGAGAGCATCGAGGCGACCCGGGGCCGGCGCAGGTCGCCGTCGACGAGCAGCACGTTGCGGCCACCGCTCGCGAGCGCGAGCGCGACGTTGGAGGCGATTGTGGACTTGCCCTCGCCGGGCACCGAGCTGGTGACCACGAAGGCCTTGCTTTGGGAGTCGACATCGAGGAACTGCAGGTTGGTGCGCAGCACGCGATAGGCCTCGGCGCGGGGGGCGTGCGAAGGCAGAGTGTTGATCAGCGGGTGCTTCTGGACGTCGTTGTCATAGGCCAGCGCGGAGAGCACCGGCATGTCGTGCAGCTCGGGGAGATCGCCGGGATGTTTGACGGTGTTGTCGAGCAGCTCGCGCAGCACCGCGAGGCCAAATCCGAGCAGCAGGCCGAGGATCAGCCCGAGCGCGAGGTTACGCACCGGCTTGGGTGAGACCGGGGTGGTGGGCAGTCGCGGCGGATCGACCACGGTCGCCTTGAGCAGCGGCACCTTCTTGCTTGGCGGGGTCTCGAGCTCGGCGACGGTCTTGCTCAGCTGGGCGACGACGGCGTCGTTGATCAGCTGTGCCTGGGCGGGGCTCGGGTCGGTGACGGTCACGTCGAGCAGGACGGTGTTGGCGACCGTCGAGGCGCTGATCTTCTTCGACAGCTCGGCGGCGGTTGTGTCGAGGTGGAGGTGGTCAATGACCTGCTGGGCGAGCTTGAGGCCGTTGACGATGCCGACATAGGACTGCACCCGCTGCTCGGAGAACAGGCCTCCCTGATAGGCGTCTTGGGTGTCGCTGGGCGCGGTGGAGATGAACACGGTCGCCTTGGAGGCGTATTGCTCGACCGAGCGAGCGGTGTAACCCGCAGCAGCGATCGCGCAGATCGCCGTGGTCACCACGATGAGCATCCATCGGCGACGAGCGATTCGGAGATAGTCGCGAAGCTCCACGAGAGGTTCAGCCCTTCATTGACAGAGGAACGGTTAACGGTATGCCACGGCGGGCGGGCGCGTGCCGAAGCCCCGGGATTGAGACATAGATGACCCCCATCAGCAGCTGCCGACGGTGACGGGATTGTCGCCGGAGTGCATGCCCGGGGTAGTGGTCAGCCGGATCGCGCCGGAGCCGGCCTTGCGCAGTGTCAGCGTCGTGGTCAGCCTCCGGGTCTGGCCAGGCGCGATCTGCACCGGGAGGATCACGGCTTGGCGCGCCCCCCAGGCGCCACCGGCGACGGTCTCCTTCTCGCCGTCGAGGCTGAGCTTGCTCACGGCGCCGCCTGCGGGGGAGAAGATCCGCGCATTGAGCACCATCGTGCCCTCGGGGGCGAACTTCGCCGGTCCGGTGACGCTGGCGGGCAGATGGGCGGATTTGGGCACCCGGGAGTGCAGGCGGGTCGTGACCACGACGGTCTCGTCGTCTCCGTCGCAGGTGGCGCGCGCGAGTGTGGTCGACATGTCGAGGTAATACTCCAGCTTGGTCGCGGTCGCATCGTCGACGAATATGCCGACCTGCGGTGGGCCTGAGGGTGCGGTGAGCAAGCCGGCGATGGCGGTGTGACCGATGGCCGCATCGAGGGCGGGCTCGTCCGACCAGGCGAGGATCCTGCGCTCGGCCACTCCCTGCGCGAGCGCCTTGATCACCGTGACCGGCTTGCCCTGTCCGGCGGCGACGGCGGTGAAGATTGCTTGGGCTGCCCGGGCGAAGAACCGGTCCTGTCCAGCGGGGGTGTAATCGAAGTAAACCTGGTTGAGCAGGAGCCGGGTGGCGTTGGCCGCCGTGAGTGTGGTGGGGCCGACCTGGACCGGTCCGGTGCCCCGGAGCAAATAGGACAGCGCGACCGGGTCGACGGAGAAGACGCCGTCGAAATCGACGCCGGTCACTCGGCTGACCAGGGCGTCCGCGAGCTGGGCGTATCGCGGGAAGTCGGGGGTGAAGTTGGCGTCGCGCAGCTCCGTGCCGTATTCGGAGCCGTAGAGGAGGCGCTCGGCCTTCGTGATCCGCAGCGGTGGCGTGCGGGGCGGATCGGCGTCGAGCGCGGCGCCGGTGCCCTGTCGGCTGATGCTCAGGCGACCGTGGGCGGCGTGCATCACGGCCCAGGCGCCGGCGATGCCGCCGCTGGCGCGCACCTCGGCGTTGTTCTGGAAGAGCAGCAGGTAATCCCGCGGCCCGTCCTGGCCGGCGGCGGCGGGGAGCGCCTTGAAGGTGCGGGCGAGTGTGTCGAGGGTGGAGCGGGTCTCGGAGATCTGGTCTTGTGCTTGGCGCACGGCCGAGGAGAGGGACCCGAAGAGGTGCCCGGGGTGCAGGGCGGCGACGTGGTCGGCGGGTCCGTCGACCACGTCGGCGGCGCGCTGGACCGATGGTGCGAGGTCGCCGATGGCGTCGAGCGGGAGTCGGCCGCCGCGTGGCTGTAGGGCGCCGTCTTCGACGCGGTGGCTGAGGTCGATCACGGTCGGCAATGCCTGTTGGGCGACGGTGTCGAGGGAGGCGGCGATGGTGCGCACGGCGTCGATGTCGTCGCCGATGAGCGGCAGGTGTGTGGCCGCGGACCAGAGCCAGCCGGAGGTGTTGGAGCGAGCGTGGGCGGTGTGATCGCGGAGTGTGGTGGTGGTCTTGGTGGCGGCGTCGAAGTCGGCGTCGGTGAGCTGGTGTTGCAGCGTGTGGGCGTCGTGGCGGGCCGCTTCGAGGTCGTTGCGGGCGCGCACGCCTTCATAGACGAAGAGTCCGATGAGCAGGATCAGCACGACGACGATGACGGCGAGGACCTGCAACGCCCCTCGGGCGCGGCGTGGGCGGGCGTGCCCGCTGCCGGGCCCAAGGGGCGTTGACAAGGGGGGTGCGTCAGGCGGTGGCGTTGGTGCGCTTGCGGCCGTAGGCGATGGCGCCGCCACCGGCCACCACGAGGACCAGGCCGCCGAGGAGGATCATCATGCTCGGTCCACCGGTGTTGGGCAGGCCGCCGTTAGACGAGTTGTTGCCGCCCTTCGGGACGACGGTGATCGGGATGCTGCGGGTGGTGACAGCGGTGTGGATGGCCAGGGCGTTGCCGGCGTGGCCGGAGACCCGAGCGTTGCCGGTGTCGCAGGTGATCGTCAGGTTGATCACGGTCTTCTTGGTCACCGACGGCGTCGTGAAGCTGCCGGAGAAGCTCTTGCCGCTTCCGTGTTTGGTGTCGCCGTTGAAGGAGGCGGTCCAGGAACAGCTCGCGGGAGCGCTCGCACTGAACGTGAAACTGTGGCCGGAGGTGACGGTCGTCGCGCTGACATGGATCGTGAGGGTGTTGTCGGGATACGCCTGAGCGGCGCCTCCGGCGAACACCAGCGCGAACATGGCCGCGAGTGCCGCAAGAGCGGTGAGACCGAGCTTCTTCATCAGGTTGTCCCTACATCGTTGACGTCTGTCCTGCCGCAACACTGTAGCCCCGAACGGGGCCACGGCGCACCTCGATGTACAAATCATGATTAATCGGCATCTCGCAACAACTCTTCCAATGGTGGCGCAGCGGCCACCGTCTGACGGCTCGACGAGCCGGCGTCCGTCGCGCGAACGGGGGCGGCAATGACGTGGGGGTCGGTCCGGACCGACCCGAGGTACGACTCCATCTCGACGCCGTGCCTACTATGGTTCGTTAGCGTTTCCCCGCCCCCGGGACACTTACGATGTGGAGAACTAGTCGATGACTGCTGGGCTAACCAACCGTCGAGAGGCACGGCGGACATCAATCACCACCGAGGATGTCAGCTGATGGTTAGCGAGAAGAGTCGTGAGACCGACGACCACGCGATGGTCGAATCCCGCGAAATCGGCAATCTTCAAGCGACCCGCGACGCGGCGGACGGCCCCAACGTGGCCGTATCCATCATCACGGTGACCTTCAACAGCAGCAGCGACCTCAGACGCTCGTACGCCAAGTTCGAACACGGGGACATAGAGTGGATCGTGGTCGACAATGACTCCGCAGATGATTCGGTTGACGTGGCGCAACGCCTGGGTGCAAGAGTTGTGACCCTGCCGACCAATGTCGGATTCGCGAAGGCGAACAACATCGGTGCATCCGTTGCGAACGGCAACGTCTTACTATTTGCCAACCCCGACGTCACGCCAGAGGCTGTCGGCGTTCGCTCCTTGGCCGACGCGGCGCGGCGCGAGGGCGGTATCCATGCACCGCAATTGCTGAACGACGACCAGTCATTGCAAGAAAACGGTCGTGGTACCCCGTTTCCGCATCGAAAGGTGTTGCACTACGTTCGGCGCAACACGCGCCAGCACGACCCATACCTGCTGTTCGCAGCGGAAGGCGAGACCGTCGACTGTGTGTGGGCGACCGGTGCGGCGCTTGCGATAAAGACGACTGAGTTTGCTGAGATCGGCGGATGGGATGAACGCTTCTTCATGTACTACGAAGATAGCGACATTTGCTTGCGCGCGAGATACCGCGGATGGCCGGTGCGTGTACATGGCGATGTGCGCTGGCATCATGGATGGCGGCGGGCGATTCGCCGGGGATGGAATCTATGGGCATGGCGTCAAGAGCTGCGCTCAGCAGCAATCTTCTACTGGACACATAAGTACTGCATACTCCCGGTCGGCCGGCGATCAAAGGAGCTGCGGCGCCTTGAGCAAAACCGAGGGCTGGTATAGCCGTTGATAGCTCAAGTCGCCCGCGCGCTGTGCGCAAGTACGTTGTTCTTGATAAATCTCCCCCTCTACCTTCTTAGTCGGCACACTCCACGTAAGCGGGAGCGGTGGGTCTTCGGCGCTTGGTTCGGTCAGGACTATTCGGATAACCCACGTTATCTGTCAAATTATTTGCAAGCACGTCATCCCGATATCGAATGTGTATGGTTGAGCGATTCGCGCACTGCGCGGACCCGAGCGAAGCGCGACGGCCTAAAGGTAGCGAGAAGGTTCAGCCCGCTCGGGTACTGGTATACGGCAAGCGCCGGTGCCGCCTTCCTTTGTACGGGACGATTTGACATCAACTATTTCGTCCGTCCACCAATCGTTGTAAACCTCTGGCACGGCATTCCCTTGAAGAAGATCGGCAATGATGATCACGTGACTTCGATCCCGCGCTGGAAGAAGACTGCCTTTCGCCTCTTCCCGCAGTTTGCTGAGTTGTCGGGGCCAGTAACCGTTTCGTCTCTGATCGAGGCGGAGGTCGTCGCTTCTGCCTTCGACATTAAAGCTAGCGACGCATGGATCACCGGGAGTCCACGGAATGACAAACTTATGCCCAGAGCGTCGCGAGAGATCAGACGTATTGCTTACCTTCCCACGCACCGAGGTGAGGGAGTAGGAGGGTTTGATCCACTGTCAACGCTCGACTATGTGAGCGCAAACAAGGTCCTCGAACGGATTGGCGCGGAACTCTACATAAAGAAGCATTTTTATCATGCGTCGGATGCTGCTGGCGTCGGCGGCTTTCCACGGATCAAATTCATCACGAATGACGATATTGATTCCGATCTATACAATTTTCTCAACACGGTTGATTTGCTGATAACCGACTACTCGAGCGTGTATCTTGACTATCTCATCACGGGCAGGCCAATTGTGTTTGCCCCCTTCGATATAGACGACTATATGCGTAGCGACCGAGAGTTCAACTGGCCCTACGAAGATGTGACGCCCGGGCCGCACTGCGGGAGCTGGATTGAAGTGTTTGGTCAGATCGAAGCGTTGGCGTCGGGCGAGGATCATTGGTTGGGTGCCCGTGCGTCCGCACGGGCACTCTTCCACAGCCATGTCGACGGAGGCGCTTCGGAGCGGATATACCGAGCAACGATGGAGGCGATCTCGTCGGTGTATGGTGGAGGGTATGGCGGCTCGTAGTAGCAAGAGGAGCCGTCAGACTCTGCTGACGAACTTGGTAGGGCTCGCGCTGTGCACGGCTGTTTCGCGAGGCTTGATTGGCTGGGCCGCTTCGAAGGAACTTGGCTACGCGGCCCAGGCCGCGTGTTGGACGTTGTTTTTGGTCGCCCTTGTATCGTTCGGTGGAATTCGCAAGAGGCTCGGCTTAGGCCAAGTATTTTGGCTTTATGTGTTCGTGGTCGCGGCGGTGGTGTCGAGTGGAATTACCGACGTCTTCGAGGGGGTCTCGAGCACGTGGACATATTCTGGTGTGATGGTATTCCTTGCCGCCTCAATGTTCGTATGCGGATCCATAGAGCGCGAGATGGTTGCACATATTAGGATCTGGCGTTGGGTTCTGCTCGCGGTTGGAGTGAGTTTTGTCGTTGCGCTGGCACAACAGGCGAATGCGATGCCAATTCCGCTTCCCGGAAACGATACCTCGAGTATGAAAGGTACAGTTCGACCAGCTGCGCTCACGGGAAGTTATCTCCACTATCCGCTTGTCCTAGCGTTGGCGGCGGTGATAGCAACACAATATTTCTTCGCAAGAAGGCGACGTACGTATCTCTTGGTCGCGATTGCGTTCGCTCTCGGCGTAGTCCTGACGTTCTCGCGATCGGGGGGCATGATCCTTGTTTTCACGGCGATCATCTATTTCTTTATTGTTCCGGAGACGCGTCATCGTATGCGCTTGATTTTTGGGGGCGTCGCGCTAGGAGTGGTAGGGCTTCTAATGTTTGGGCGTGGCCCTTATCTGGCTCGAATGTTGAGCGCGTTATCGTCATCGGGATCGGGGAACACTGTCCGTATAGATCGGTGGTCGTCAGGGGTCCATACTTGGCTGGACGGCCCGGTCATCTTTGGCAACGCCGCAGGTGTTTTTACGAACATCACCAAGAACCTCGACAACGTGAACACATCCGTGGTCGAGTCCGGTCTCATCCAGCAGCTTGTGAGTTTCGGTTTGATCGGGACAGTCGCGTTCTATGCTCTGATGTTCAACTTAGGAAAGCGAATCGACAAGCGGCACGTAGTTCTGAAGGCGGGCTGCTATGCGGCTATGCTGCAGACCGTCGTGTATCAGTCGATCGAGGTTTTCCCATTCATGGTGTTTCTCTGCATCCTGCCGTTAGTGAGCAGCGGGCTGCCGACGCGCGGACCCGATCAGGTTCGGGATGAAAGGGTGGCGTCGGGGACTATCGGGATGCCTCGGTGGCAGCGCGCGAAAGGTCGCGATGTGGGGCCCTCTGGGAGATCGCGGTTCGAGCACGTATTGACGATAAGTGGGGTGGCTGCCGCGGGAGTGCGGGAAGACGAGTCAAGAGGCGGACGATAGCCTGCTTCTTCAGCATCTGTGCGTGTGTGCGGGCGCGGGAACGTTTGAGGGCATGGGCCGCGGCGTCCCGTGTCCTGGTCACTACGCTCTGTGTGCTGGCGCGCGGCGCCTGCGATCATGTGAGCCGCTCACTTGTGGAACCGAGCATTCAGAAAGCGACCGGACGAGGAGCAGGACGAGCAAGACAGCTTGGGTAAGACATGCCCCCGCTGCCGCTCCGTTGCCTCCGTTGATTGTGGCCCCCACCGAGGCGAACATAATCTGCGCAAATGCGAAGGCCAATACCAGCACGCCGGCGTGAGTAGTTGCACGGGATGATCGCGCTTGGAGAAATGTCGAAAAGAGCGTGATTCCCGCTGTCATGACTGCCGCGAAGCAAAGGATTCGCAATGCGCCAATCGACGCGCGGTATTCGCTTCCGATGACGCGAGGTAATACGGGTGCGAGAACGTAGACACACGCGGCAATCAGAGTGGCGGGAGATATTCCGACGAGTGTTCCCAGCATCAGGTGTTTGCGACTGATCACCGAGCGCCGGACTAGCCGCGGGAAGGCGACTGCGCCTGCCGCTTGGGTGATGAGATTCATCGGGCGCACCAACCGGGCCGGCAAGGCGTAGACGCCACCCGCGCTGGCGCTCACTGCTGAGACGGCCGCAACGTCGAGGTCGCGGAGCTCCATACCAACGAGACAGAACCAGTAGCCAACGTCGAGTGTCACCCCATGCGCGATTACCGAGTTGCGCCGGAACGGCCAAAGCAGCCGTGCCCAGCTTTCCTGCCGGTTCATCGTGACGAGGTATGCGAGCGTGGAACCAAAAGTGAGGCTCAGTGACCAAGTTAGGACCATGTTCCAGTCCAAGATCAGGGCTGGGATCAGCATAACGGTGGGTGGGAGCCGCCGCGCAGCGTAGGAAGCGAATAATTCGCGGCTCCGATTGTCGACAATATTGATTCCATTCCAGATCGTTGTGCACTGCTCGGATACGAGCCACAGGCTGAGTGGCGCGATCTCGACCGGGAACCGCGAGTGTTGCGTGAACGACAAGACCACGCACCCGACGAGCCAACCGATGGCGCTGACGTACGTGAATCTGAGCCGTAGCGCGTAGAGCCCTGGGAGTTCGGGTGATCTCGCATCTTCACTGCGTTTCAACTGGATCTGTCTCTGGAGGCCGAACCCGTTCGTCATGACGACGACTTGCAGCGCGACCATGACGATGCTGACGTGAGCGAACGTGACCGGCGTGAGGCCTCGCGCCAAGAGCGCAAGCACCATGACTTGCATGCCCGCCCACATGATCCGTGCCGAGAGCGTCCACAGCACTTGGCCACCAAAGCCGCGATCTCGGAAAGCGGTTGGTCCTGGTGCGCCGGAGTCGGCGGGCGTACTGGCTTCGGACTGTCTAGGAGGCCGCGATGGTCCGGCGGTCACGGCGCATCACGCCAATGCGTGAGGTCGCGACCGATAAGTTTGGCCGTGCGCGCGATGTCTGCGCTGAAGTCGGCCAGCAGCCGCTTCCTGGTCTCGGGGCGCATCGCGTCGTAGGGACGTAGGTTCGCACGCACTGCCACTCGCCGGATCTTGGCCCGGGTCCGCCGCGGGATCGGTGCCTTGAGGATCTCCTTGAAACCGCTGGGGCGATTCATGAATCGCTGCATTGTGCTGCTTCTCGGACTTCCGCCGCGGTTCGAGACGGGGATGGACGAGTTGGTCATCTGGACATCGAGAAAGCTACCAAGCGAGCGCGCGAGCTCATCGGGAGAGTTGGCAAGTTCCTCGTACAGGCCCACCCAGACGCGCTGTCTTCCGAACTGGTCGTACAGCCGCTCAAGTGCGTCCGCATACATGCTCAACGCACGGTATTGCCACAGCGGGTCCCGGCCTTCACTCACCCTCGATTCCTCGGCGGCCAAGGCGTCCTCGAAGTCCAAATCCTCCCAACCGTCTCTCTTAAGATGACTGTAGGCGGAGTATGCACGGTCGTCGGGTCGTCGCAGCATCACGATCACCCGGCCTCCTTCGCGGAGGCCGTTCGCTATCGTGCACAAGGGGTCGTGCATGTAAAAGACACCGGCCTCTCCGGCGAGATTTCCCGTCGGCAGTGAGGCGAGTTCGGCTTCATATGTCGAAGCAGCGAACTCATATCGTGGAAGGATTATTCGCTGCTCGTAAGGGCTCACCGGGTTGACCGGCGTGGCCGCGCGAAGCCAAACATGGGCGTCTTTGGGTTGGATAATACTGACACCTGGCGTGGAGTCCAAGGCATCGGCCACCGATGTCGTTCCGCATTTGGGCGCTCCGAGAAGAGCGAAGTCGAGGGCATGGCGGGACTCAAGCTGAGTCATTGCGCTCCTGTCTGTGGTGGTATCCGGCCCGCGGGTGACCACGGCGGCCTCCCGCTGCTAGTCGCTTCAGCGTGGAAGAATGGTGGCACCGTCGTTCTCGTCCGCAGGTGACCCAGCGAATCATCCGGACGAGCAACTACCTGGCCCTGATGTTGACCGCCTCAGCATGTCGACGGTGACGGTACGTACCATCTGGTCAGCTAGGAACGCCGTTGTCGCGGTGCGAGGCTAGCCAACCGGAAACCCTACGACGATGAGAATAGACGATGACGACTGTCCTGACGTATGGAACCTTCGACCTCTTCCACATTGGGCACCTGCGTCTCCTGCAGCGGCTGTCGGCGCTTGGCTCGACTCTCGTGGTCGGCGTGTCGACGGACGGATTCAATGCCACCAAGGGGAAACATACAGTGGTGCCCTACGCCGACCGGGCCGCGATCGTGGCGGGCATCCGTGGCGTCGATGAGGTGATCCCGGAGCACTCTTGGGATCAAAAACCGGACGACATCCAGAAGCATGGTGTCGGTCTTTTCGTGATGGGCTCGGACTGGGAGGGGAAGTTCGACGACCTCGCCGCGCTGTGTGAGGTGCGGTACCTGCCTCGGACAGAGGGGGTGTCCTCGACCGAGATTAAGTCGATGTTGCGCACTCTCGACCCGACGCACATCAGAGCGCTACAAGATTCTGTCTCTACACTGTCAGCGATTCTGTCGCACTACGGCGACCTAAAGTGAGTGCGTTCACTACGATGTTCATAGTGGTGGTCGGGCGTAACTGATCATCACGGTACCAACGTCTTCGACGGGGATGAAGGCGCCAGCCGTCCTATTCTTTGAAATACGAGATTGCAGGGCCGCCACACCGTCTTTCGCGCGCTGGGACAACTATGCTCGTGACTTGTCCGCCGCGCGGCGGGGGCGGATTTCCGCCGACGGTACGGATGAGCTCGTGCGCGACCACGAGTGCAACACCGTGTAGGGTGCACCCACCACGGAGGGGCGCGTGTGCGGGGCAGCGCCAGCGCTGCGGTGCTGAGTGATCTGGGGAAGAGCGCACACGTTCTGCCGCATAGCGGGGTGTATAGGTGGGACGCTGGTGGCGAGATCGGGCGTTCCGCGTTCGCCCTCCCCACGCCACCAACGACGGTAGCCCACGGTCGGTGACCCGGCCCGAGGACTCGGGCGGGTCCGCTCGGGGCCAGCCCCTAACGAGTTGAGCGCCCGCCGAGAACTTCACGGCCGCTCTCGCGAGGCTGCGTGAACATACCGCGAGTCGCTGCGTGCAGTTTCGCTAGAGACAGACATTCCGACGCCGACAGGCGGAAGCTTCGCCGAGCTGCGCCTGCCCGCGCCCAGCCAGCCCGACGTGCTCTAGCGGGCGCGCTGTATGTGCCTGAGGCGCCCGCCGCCGGCTGCGACGGCGCACTCAACTTCGGCCGCGAGCGCTGGCCGACGACGCCGCGTACGACCCCGCTCTGTGCCTGACCGTCACGTACGAGCTTGTCCAATCCGGGATGAGGGCGCGCCGAAGAGCCCGATCCGTCGTTGAGTGGAACGACGGGCTCGGGACGTAAACACTGATGCTGATTCGGAGGAACCCCGTGGCCAACATGTTCATCTTGGCGCCCACTCGTCTCGCTCTGCGCTTGCCAGCCCCTTTCAGGTGGGTCGCACTCCTGGCCCAGGCCCACGACGAGGCGTCGGTCCACCCGAGGCCGGTTGCGACACGCTACAACTGTGACCCCAGGCATCACGAAAGTGGGCGTGCACGGGCCGGGATGTGTCGTGCCGCGAGACCGCGTCGCCGCAGTGGGGGAGGCTGGTCTCGACGACTGATTAGTTGATCATCCCGGCGCCCACGGTAACTCCCGTGGCCTCGTCGATGAGGATGAAGGACCCAGTGGTGCGGTTCTTGGAGTAGGAGTCGCACAGGAGTGGGACGGTGGTGCGGAGCTGAACGCGGCCGATCTCGTTGAGACCCAGCTCGGCGGCGTCGCCATCACGGTGCAATGTGTTGACGTCGAGACGGTATTGCACGTCTTTGACCAGCGCGCGGCCGGTGCGGGTGGTGTGCTTGATGGCGAGCTTCTGGCGCGGACGCAGGGGCTCGTTCGTCATCCAGCAGACCATCGCGTCGATGTCTTGGGACGGGGTGGGGGCGTTCTTGACGCGGGCGATCATGTCGCCGCGGGAGACATCGAGGTCGTCCTCGAGGCGGACGGTGACGCTCATTGGGGGATAGGCCTCGTCCAACTCCTTGTCGAACTGGTCGATCCCGGCGATCTTGCTGGTCAGACCGGAGGGCAGCACGACGACCTCGTCGCCGGGCTTGAGGACGCCGCTGGCGACCTGGCCGGCATAGCCGCGGTAGTCGTGGAAGTCATCGGACTTGGGCCGGATGACGTATTGGACCGGGAAGCGGGTGTCGACCAGG
>Ga0164242_10005283_pt1 | contig 14386 bp, 11 predicted proteins | sample OricomgcompostMG_FD_108783 | JGI IMG/M metagenome (GOLD analysis project Ga0164242, IMG submission 108783) | Miracle-Growth compost microbial communities from Emeryville, California, USA - Original compost - Miracle growth compost (MG) ... | reverse complement strand
CGGCGGCGCCGCGATCGCGGCCCGCAACCTGCGCTGGTCGATCTTCGCCGAGTTCCTCGGCTTCGTCGTCTGGCAGCTGTGGAGCATCGTCGTCGTCTCGCTGCCGGCGGCGGGCTTCCACTACTCGGTCGGCCAGACCTTCTGGCTGATCTCGATGCCGAGCCTCGTCGGCGCGACGCTGCGCTTCCCCTACACCTTCATGGTGCCGAAGTTCGGGGGCCGGAACTGGACGATCGTGTCGGCGTCGCTGCTCGTCATTCCGGCGTCCGCGCTCGCCATCGCCCTCGCGCACCCGGGGACCCCGTTCGGCGTGATGCTCGTGATCGCGGCGCTCGCCGGCTTCGGCGGCGGCAACTTCGCGAGCTCCATGGCGAACATCACCTACTTCTACCCGCAGCGCATGAAGGGCTGGGCGCTCGGCCTCAACGCCGCCGGCGGCAACATCGGGGCGGCGGTCGCGCAGCTGCTCGTGCCGATCCTGGTCACGCTGACCGCGGGCGCCACGCTGAACCTGCCCATCGCGGGCTGGTTCTGGCTGCCGCTGATCGCGATCGCGATCGTCGGCGCCGCGACCCGCATGAACAACCTCACCGGTGCGAAGGCCGATCTCCAGGCGTCGCTCGCGGCGGTGCGCGAGCCGCAGCTGTGGCTGCTCGCGCTGCTGTATGTCGGCACCTTCGGCTCGTTCATCGGCTTCTCGGGGGTCTTCCCGAAACTGATCGCCGACGAGTTCCCGCAGTTCTCGGCGCTGCACGTCGGAACGGTCGCCGTCTCGCTCGCATTCCTCGGCGCCGCGGTGGGCTCGCTCGCCCGACCCTACGGCGGCCGGCTCGCCGACCGCTTCGGCGGCGGACGGATGACCGCGCTCTCCTTCATCGTGATGGCGCTCGGCACGGCGGCGGCGGTGCTCACCCTTCCGCTGCACAGCTTCGGCGTCTTCCTCGCCTGCTTCCTGCTGCTGTTCGTCGCGAGCGGCGTGGGCAACGGGGCCATGTACCGGCTGATCCCGACCGTGTTCGCGCTGCGCGGCGGGGCGGCCGACGCGCACCGGCACGCGGGCGACGTGTCGACGCAGCGGAAGTCCTCCGCCGCGCTCGGGATCGTCGCGGCGTTCGGCGCCTACGGCGGATTCCTCGTGCCGCAGCTGCTCGGGGCCTCCAAGTCGCACTTCGGCGACTACGCCCACGGCCTGTGGTGGTTCGTCGCGGCCTACGTGGTCTTCCTCGCGATCACGCTGATCGCCTACGTGCTGCCCGCCGCGCGGCTGCGGACCCGCCTGTGACCGCCGCGCCCGCGTCGCCCGTCGACACGCACTGCCCGTACTGCGCGCTGCAGTGCGCCATGCGGCTCACGCCCGCCGCGGGCGACGGCGGGGGCACGGATGCCGCGCCGGTGACCGTCTCGCCGCGCGAGTTCCCCACCAATCGCGGGGGACTGTGCCGCAAGGGCTGGACCTCCGCCGAGCTGCTCGCCCGCCCGGGCCGCGTCGTGCACCCGCTCGTGCGGCAGCCGGGCGGCGACTTCGCCGAGGCGTCGTGGGAAGAGGCGCTCGACCTGATCGCCGCGCGGCTACGCGCGGCGCGAGCAGAGTTCGGCCCCGACGCGGTCGCCGTGTTCGGCGGCGGCGGGCTCACCAACGAGAAGGCGTACCAGCTGGGGAAGTTCGCCCGCGTCGCGCTCGGCACGAGCCGCATCGACTACAACGGCCGCTACTGCATGTCGTCCGCGGCGGCCGCGGCGAACCGGGCCTTCGGCCTCGACCGGGGCCTCCCCTTCCCCGTCGAGGACCTCGACCGGGCCCGCACGATCATGCTCGTCGGCTCGAACCCCGGCGACACGATGCCGCCGTTCGCGCGCCACCTCGAGGGCGCGCGCGAGGCGGACGGGCTCATCGTCGTCGACCCACGCGAGACCACGACCGCCAAGCTCACGCATGCCGGTCGCGGCATACACGTGCAGCCGGCGCCCGGCACCGACCTCGTGCTGCTGCTCGGCCTGCTGCACCTCGTCATCGCGGAGGGCCTCGTCGCCCGAGACTACGTGGCCGCGCACACCGAGGGCTTCGATGCGCTGCGCAGGTCGGTGTCGTCGTGGTGGCCGCAGCGGGTGGCGTCCGTGACCGGTGTGCCGGTCGAGCTGCAGCAGCGCGTCGCCCGCCGGCTCGCGGAGGGCGGCGCCTACATCATCACGGGCCGCGGCGTCGAGCAGCACGTCGACGGCACCGACACCGCGACGGCCGCGATCAACCTCGCGCTCGTGCTCGGACTCGTCGGCTCGGCGGACGGCGGCTACGGCACGCTGACCGGCCAGGGCAACGGGCAGGGCGGCCGCGAGCACGGGCAGAAGGCCGACCAGCTGCCGGGGTACCGCAAGATCGGCGACCCCGCCGCCCGCGCGCACGTCGCCCGGGTGTGGGGCGTTCCGTCCGAGTCCATTCCGGGCGCCGGTGTTCCGGCCGCCGAGCTGCTCGGTCTGCTCGGCCGCCCGGGAGCATCGGGCGGCGTGCGCTGCCTGCTCGTGCACGGCTCGAACCTGCTCGTCTCGTCGCCCGACGTCGGCGCCGTGCGCGCCGGGCTGCAGGCGCTCGACCTGCTCGTCGTGTGCGACTTCGTGTTCAACGAGACCGCGGCGCTCGCCGACGTCGTGCTGCCCGTGCCGCAGTGGGCGGAGGAGGAGGGCACCATGACTAGCCTCGAGGGCCGCGTGCTGCGCCGCCGCGCCGCGATCGCGCCGCCGCCCGGCGCGCGCAGCGAGCTCTGGATCCTCGCGGAGCTCGCGCGGCGCCTCGACGCGCCGAGCAGCTGGCCCACCACACCCTCCGAGGTGTTCGACGAGCTCGCCGCCGCGAGTGCCGGGGGCCTCGCCGACTACTCGGGCCTCAGCCACGCCCGCCTCGACGCGCAGCTCGCGCAGGGCCGCGCGGCCTACTGGCCGTTCCCAGCCGGGCTGCCCGAGACGTCGGAGGGCACGCCGCGCCTCTTCGCCGACGGCTTCGCGCACCCGGACGGGCGCGCCCGGCTCGTGCCCGTGCGCGTGCGCGGCGAGATCGCGGATGCCTCGGCCGCGCGCACCGGCGACAACGAGCTCACCCTCATCACCGGGCGCCTGCTCGGGCACTACCAGTCGGGCGCGCAGACGCGGCTCGTGCCCGAGCTGCTCGAGGCCGCGCCCGAGGCGCTGCTCGAGATCCACCCGGCGACCGCGGCACGGCTGGGGCTCGCGAACGGGGCATCCGTCGAGCTCTCGAACACGCGGGGGCGCGTCGTATGCCGCGTGCGGCATGAAGCCGGGGCGCGGCCCGACACGGTGTTCCTGCCGTTCCACTTCGCGGGCGACGCGAGCGTCAACAGGCTCGTGGGCGGCGCGACCGACCCCGTTTCGGGCATGCCCGAGTTCAAGCGCACGCGCGTCAGGGTGCGCGCCGCGGAGGAGGTGACGGCATGAGGATGGTGCTGATCGGCTACGGGCCCGTCGGAGCGCGCTTCGTCGAAGAGCTGCTGCCCGCGGTGGCTGCGGGGGGCGTCGAGCTGACCGTCGTCGGCGCCGAGCCGCACGACGCGTACAACCGGGTGCTGGTCGGCGAGTACGCCGTCGGGCGCTCGACGCGCGAGCGGCTCGAGATGACCGACACCGCGGCCGCAGCGGCGGCGGGCGTCGACTTCCGGTTCGGCGCGGCCGTCGTCGGCATCGTGCGGGAGGAGCACGTGGTCGTCGTGCACGGCGCGGGCGGCCGCGAGCGCATCGGCTACGACCGGCTGGTCTTCGCGACCGGCGCCAGGGCGAACGTCCCGACCCTCGACGGCCTCGAGCGCGCGCGGCGCGATCGCCTCGCCGTCGCGCGGGAGGGCGGCGCGCTCGACGCGGGGCCGCGGCCGCTGCCACGGGGGGTGCTGCCCCTGCGCAGCCTCGACGACGCCGAGACGGTCCGGGCGCACCTGGCGAGCACGCCCGGAGCGGAGGTGGTCGTGCTCGGGGCGGGGGTGCTCGGCATGGAGTTCGCGCTCGCGGCGGCCGAGGCCGGGGCATCCGTCTCGGTTGTCTACCACGACGGCGTGCCGATGGGCCGCAACCTCGACGAAGGCGCGGGCCGCGTGCTCGCGCGCCTCGCCCGCGCGGTCGGCATCGGCATGCACCCGCATGCGCGCGCCGAGGCGGTGCTGCTGCGCGACGACGACGACGGCCGCCAGGTCTTCGACGGGCTGCTGTGCGCAGACGGCACGGTCGTGCGCGGCACGCTGCTCGTGCTCTCGTGCGGGGCGAGCGCGCGCGTCGAGCTGGCCGCCGCGGCCGGCCTGCGCGTGTCGGCGGGCATCGTCGTCGACGAGGAGCTGCGCTCCTGGTCCGACCCCGACGTCTACGCGATCGGCGACTGCGCGCAGCCCGTCGCGCCCGAATCCGTCGCGGCGGAGGTGCGCGCCGACCCGGCCGCCCGCGTGCCCGGTGCGCCGAGCGGCCTCATCGCCCCCGGCTGGCGGCAGGCGGCGTGGCTCGCGGCGCGGCTGGCCGACGAGGCGCTCGAGCTGCCGGCATCCGTGCCCCCGCTCGGCGCCGAGCGCCCGGCGATCGTCATGCTCAAGGCGGAGGGCCTCGACGTGGTGGCGGCCGGCGACGTGAAGCCCGATGTGTGGGACGACCTCGACGCGCACGGATGCCTGCACCACGGGCGCCGCATCAGCCAGTGGGCCGACCCGGTGGCCGGGCGCTACGTCAAGCTCGTGACGCAGGGCGAGCGGCTCGCCGCGTTCGTCTCCGTCGGCATGCCGCGCACGGGCGCCGAACTGACCCTGCTGTTCGAGCAGGCGGCGCCGCTGCCCGCGGACCGCTCGGTGCTGCTGCGCTTTGACGGCCCCGACGCGGCCGCCGCGACCGGCGGCGCGCTCACCCCGGAGTCCGTCGTTTGCACGTGCAACGGCGTGACCGCCGGGCGCATCACGGATGCCGCGGCCACAGGCTGCTCGACGGTGGATGCCGTCGGGCGCGCCACGCGTGCGGGAACCGGCTGCGGCGGCTGCCGCGACCGGATCCAGGCGCTGCTCGACGGTGCACCGCAACTTACTCAAGCTAAGTAAGCTGGTCGCCGACGGCGGCCGGGGCCGCGTTGGAAGGTGCGGTGCGTCCATGGCGACGAGGCGAGCGAAGGGGCAGTCTTCGGCCGAGACCCGCAGCGCCATTCTGGACCTCATCCGCTCAAGCGGCTCCGTGAGCCGGAGTGAGCTTGCCGTGCTGTCCGGCCTCACCGAGGCGACCATCTCGAAGATCGTGAAGGCACTCCTCGACCAGGGTCTCGTCATCGAGGCGGGGTTCGCGGACTCGACGGGCGGCAAGCGCCCGGTGCTGCTGACGCTGAACACCAAGGCCCGGTACGCGATCGGCGTCTCGCTCGACGCGCGCAGCATCAACTACGTGGTCAGCGACATGAGCGGCCACGCCGTGGACCACCTCGAGACGGAGGGCTTCGGGCGCACCGCCCCGCCCCTCGTCGTCAAGAGAATCGCTGGCGAGATCGCGAGGCTCATCACGCGCGCCAAGCTCGCCCCCGGCGAAGTCGTGGGCATCGGCGTGGCCGCCGCGGGCCGGCTCGACGCATCGGGCGGAGTCCTGCGTCGCTCACGCGTAGCAAGCGACTGGGAGGACTTCGCGATCGAAGCGGCCCTGCACGACGCGACCGGGCTCAAGGTGACGCTCGACAATGACGGCAACTGCGCGGCGCTGGGCGAGTTCTGGTCGCATCGTCTGCCGGCCGACCATGACTTCGCGGTCGTCTACATGGCCACAGGCATCGGTTGCGGACTCGTCATCGACGGCGGCCTCTATCGGGGAGCTTCCGGCAACGTCGGCGAGATCGGCCACATGACCGTCGACCTCAATGGGCCGGACTGCTTCTGCGGGCGACGCGGCTGCCTCGAGACTCTCGCGGCGCCCGCGGCGGTGGTTGCGAGGGCGCGGTCGAACCGGGAGCTCGCGACGGCGCTGGGCATCGAGCACGACGGCGCCGAGGACGATGTCCGCGAGGCGTTCGCGATCATCGCCCGCGCGGCCGCGAACGGCGACGAGGCCTGCATCGCCCTCGTCGAGCAGTCGGCCGGCTACCTGGCGGATGCCGTGGTCTCCATGGTCAACCTTCTCGACCTGGACACGGTGTACCTCGGGGGACCGGGGTTCGCCGATGCGGGCGAGCTCTATGCCCGAGCACTGCAGGACGCGCTCGAGCGGGGCGCGTTCATGCGCCGGGTGCACCCGATCGAGGTGCGCATGAGCGCGGTCGGCGCCGAGACCTCTGCCCTCGGCGCGGCCTCCCTCGTGCTCCACACGCACCTCACCCCGTTCCGCGCCGGTCGACTGTGAGCCGGGCGGGCCGCGGCGTCACTCGCGGCGGTGGTCCAGCCAGTTCTCAGGCTCGGGAACGAGTTCCTCAAGCTGCGTCCAGAAGGTCTCGGGAAGTTCGACGGATGCCGCGGCGAGGAGCTGGCCGATGCGCTCCGACTTCGTGAATCCGACCACCGTCGAAGCGATCCTCGGGTCGCGCAGCGACCAGGCGACCGCCACGGTAGCGAGGTCGGTGCCGTGCTCCTCGGCGAGCGCCGCCATCGCGGCGACGGAGCGAAGCGTCGCCGGCGGCGCGTCGCGATAGCCGTAGCGCGTGAGGCCGGCGTGCGGCTTTGCGAGGATGCCGCCGCCGTGCACCGCCGCATTGATCACGCCCATGCCGCGCTCGGCAGCGGCAGCGATCAGCGGGCCGGCGCTGCGGTCGACGAGCGTCCACCGGTTGTGGGTGAGCAGCAGCTCGAACACGTCGAGTTCCACATAGCGCGCAAGCTCATGCACGTCGCCGCCCGCGACTCCGATGTGCCCGATCGCACCCTCCTCGCGCAGGGCGACGAGCGCGTCGACCGCGCCCCCCGGCGCCGCGAGCACCTCGAACTCGTGGTACTCGGGATCGTGCAGGTGCACCACCGGCAGCCGATCGAGGCCGAGCCTTCGCATGCTCTCCTCGACCGAACGGCGCACCCGTTCAGCCGAGTAGTCTCCGTTCCTCGCATCGACCTTCGTCTCGACGAGGACCCCGGCAGGAACGCCACCCTCGGCCGCGAGGGCGAGACCGATGCGCGTCTCACTGGCACCGTTGGAATAGCCGTTGGACGTGTCGATGAAGGTGATGGGGCTGTGCAGCACCTCGCGCACGAGCGCCACGGCGCCGTCCTCGCTCACGTCGGAGCCGAACACCTCCGGCATGCCGCCGAGCGGTGCGCCTCCGAGGCACAGCCCAGAGACCGTCAAGCCGGTCGCGCCCAGCGGGCGCAACCAGCCCGGCCCTGGCATCCGCTCACCCGGCAAGAATTGGCTCCGACGCGAGCGCGAAGGCGAACCCGTCGCCGTCAGCGACGATCCGCTCATCCCCTATCCGCCCGACCTCTGCGACGCTCGCCGCGATGTCGCCAGCCGGAGCATCGAGAACTGCCGCAGCGAAGCCGGCGGCGTCGAGCTGCGGAATCCGCTCGGTCTTCGGCACGTCGTAGGTGAACACCTCGAGCACGCTGTCACCGCCCTTGAGATAGTCGATATGGAATCCGCGCGGATCGCTCGGCTGCTCGATCGTTCCGATGCGGGCGAAGCCGAACGGCGCGTAGAACGCCTCGGTCGCCTGCCGGTCCTCGACGGTCACGGCGATGTGGTCGAACCGCGGCCGCTCCGGAACGCCGAGCGCGCGCTCCCTGGCGACCCCGGCCTCGTCGTGCACCGTGTGATACTGCAGGTCGCGCGCCACGAACTCGAGCAGAGTCCCCTCTGGCGCGTAAAAGAAGGCGATGCGGACGCCGCCCTCCGCCTCCAGCGGGTCGAGGTGGAACGGCACGCCGGCCTCCTTGAGCGGAGCGACGAGTGCGTCGACGTCGGCCACTTTGAAGCCGACATGGCGGAAGCCCCTCACGAGATCGTCGGCGGTCCAGGTCGACGCCTCGGGATCGAGCACGCGGCGCAGCTCGATGACGGCGGTCACCACGTCGAGCTCGGCGCGGTTCTCGCTCGCCTCGCCGACGAGCTCCGCCCCGAGGAAGCGCCGGTAGAACTCGGCGCTGCCCTCGACGTCGGGGGTGTTGATCAGGATTCGGCGGATCGCCATGGTGGCCTCCTCGGCTCAGGGACGGGGTTTGATGTTGAGGTTGACGCCGAGGGAGTCCTCGCCGTCGATGATGGTCCAGCTGCCGCCGGGGTATACCCCGACGGTGCGAACGGGGAAGCCACGCGACTGCAGCGTCTCGACGACGTCGTCGCGCGCGTCGCCGACCTGGAATCCGAGGTGGTGCACGCCGTTCCCATGGGCGTCGAGGAACTCGCGGAACGTCGACGGGTTCTCGTCCGGCTCATGCAGCTCGATCATGAAGCCGCGGTCGGCGCAGTCGATGACGGCGACCTTGAGGCCGTACGCCGCCGGCTCGCCGCGATACGACTCGTCCGGGTTCGGCCGCGCCGGCGAGACGCGCACGTCCGGTCGGGGCACGCCGAACACGCCGCACCAGGCGTCGAGCGCGCGTTCGAGGTCGTCGACGACGAGTGCGATCTGAATCAGGTTGCGCAAGGGCACGGGTTGGTCCACGGCTCTTCCTTCGTTGCGGGCCCGGCGAGGCGCCGGGCGGTCAGCTCTTGACCGCGCCGAGCGTGAGCCCGGCTACGAACTGGCGCTGCATCCAGACGTAGACGAGGACCACGGGCGCGATCGACATGGTCAGGCCGGCCGTCAGGGTCGGCCAGTCGGTGTTGTACTGGCCCATCAGGCTGAACAGCACCGGTTGCAGGGGCAGCTTCCCGGTGTCCTGCAGCACCGTGTTGGCGTAAAGGAACTCGTTCCACGTCTGCAGGAACTGGAAGATGATCACGGTCGCCATGCCGGGCCGCGCGAGCGGCAGCACCACCCGCCGGAACACCTGGAACTCGCTCGCGCCATCGACCCGGGCCGCCTGCACGAGCTCATCGGGCAGCGTCTCGAAGAACGCCCGCATCAGGAACATCGAGAATGGCGCGGAACTGCTGATGTAGAGGATCAGCAGACCCAGCTGGCTGTCAAGCAGCCCGATGCTGCGCAGCTGCAGGTAGAGCGGGATGATCAGCGAGGTGGCCGGCATCATGAGCGTCGCGAGCAGGGCGACGTAGAGCACGTTCTTGAAAGGAAAGCGCAGCTTCGCGAAGGCGTAACCCGCGAGAGACGCGAAGACGACGACCCCCACGACCGTTGCGGTCGTGATCCAGAGGCTGTTGACGAAGTGCACCGCGAAGCCCGTGGAGACCCAGGCCTTGGGGTAGGCCGCCGCGGTCAGGTGGGTGGGGAAGATCGGGCCCGTGAAGATCGTGTTCTGCGGCCGCAGCGAGGTGAGCACCAGCCAGATGAGCGGGAACACCGTGAACGCCGCGATGGCGATCAGGATGAAGGCCGCGAACGACCTGGCCAGAGGAGCCGGGCGTCTGCGACGCTGGCCGATCAGCGGAGCACGGTCGGCGTGGGAGAGTCTCGTGCGAGCCATGGTCGTCGTCATCGCTGCGCCCTCCGTGTCAGGACGACCTGCACCGCCACCGCCACGCCGCACAGCAGCATCACGACGACGCTGAACGCGCTGCCGTAGCCGAGTTGCGGGATCGACCCTGCCGTCGACCCGAAAGCGAGCGAGTACAGGTAGGTGCCGAACACCTCCGACGCGTGGCTCGGGCCGCCTCCCGTCATCACATAGATGATGTCGAAGACCTTGAAGCCGTTCATGAGGTTGAGGCTGACGACGATCGCCGTCACCACCCTGAGGCTCGGGATCGTCACGAAGCGGAACTGCTGCCAGCGCCCTGCCCCGTCGATCGAGGCCGCCTCGTAAAAGCTCGGATCGACGCCCTGGATGCCGGCGAAGTAGATCAGCATGTTGGTCCCGATGGCGCCCCAGAGTGAGACGACGATGATCGCGGGAACCACGGTCGCCGAGTTGCTGAGCCAGTTGGTGGCGAGCGAGTCGAGTCCAAGCCCGCGCAGCGCCTTGTTCAACGTTCCGAGATTCGGGTCGTAGATCAGCTTCCAGAGGACGCCGGAGACGACGAACGACACGATGCCGGGGATGAACAGGATGGTGCGGATGACGACGCTGAGCCCGCGCCACACATAGTTGAGCAGCACCGCTATTGCCAGCGGAATCACCGTCTGCAGGACGGTCGTCGCCACCGCGTAGAGGATCGTGGTCACGAACGCTTGCCGCGCCACCGGGTCGTTCCACATCCGCGCGTAATTCGCGAAGCCGGTGAAGGTCGGGGTCCCGAAGCCGCTCCAGCTCGTGAAGCCGAGGTAGATCGCGAACACGATCGGCCAGCCGACGAACACCGCGAACAGCACGGTGATCGGCAGCGCGAAGAGATAGCCCGCGAGGCGCTCGGAGCGCTGGAGGCGCCAGAGGTGGGCGCCGCCGCTCGCGAGGCTCCCGCGCGGTATCCGGTGCGAAGCCGTCTGACTCGACATCCGTCGCCTCCCGCGTCAGCCGCGCGCGTTGAGGACGGCAGTCTGCATCTGCTTCGCGACCTCCGCGGGCGAAGCCTTCTGGTCGAAGATCTTCGTCAGGGGGTCCCCGGCCGCGGAGGAACCGGCGCCGAACGGGATGTGCGGGCATCCGTCAGGCAGCCACGACGCCATCTGCTTGATCTGCGGGCTCGTGACCCGCTCGACCGCCGACCGCGTCGCCGGCATGCTGCTCGAGTCGTTCATGAGCTTCGAGTAGACGTCGGGGGAGTACAGGTACTTGACCAGTTCGAGTGCCGCATCCTTGGCCTTGCTGGTCTCTGACACGGCGAAGCCGGCCCCCGCCTGATCGGCGGTCCAGTGGCGTGCCCCGCTCTTGATCGCGGGAGTCCTCATGATCTTGTACTTCTTCACGAAGTCCGGTGTGGCGTTCTGGATGAGCCCCGCCGGGATCCACGAGCCGGCGAACAGCATGGCCGCGGCTTCGGTGTAGAACAGCTGCGTGGCCTGGTCGCCCGACGTGCCCGTCGTCCCCTTCTGGAAGACGTTTGCCTTGACGATCTTGTCGTTCAGCTCGAGAGCCTTCACGACGGGATCGTTCGTCCACTTGTAGCCCTTTTCGAGCTGGTCGAGCTTCAGGAAGTACGTGGGGTCGTCGGTCACCTGTGTGATCAGCGGCAGGAAGAAGTCGAGCGCGCTCGTTCCCGGGTTGGCGCTGAATGCCACTGAAGATTTGCCGGTCGCGTTGATCTTCTGCGCCACGGCAATCAGGTCGTCCCACGTCTCGGGCTCGCCGTCGACGCCGGCGGCGGCGAACAGGTCGGGGTTGTAGAAGATGCCGAAGGTCTGCGCCTCCCACCCGATCGCGTACTGCTTGCCGCCGTCGCTGTACTCCTCGTTCTCAGCCGGGAAGAAGTCCTTCAGGAAGTCGCTGCCGAGCTCTTTTTTGAGGTCGGCCGAGATGCCCTGCTTGCCGTAGGTGATCGCCCGCACGTGAGGAGCGAAGATCTCCGGCACATCGCCGCCGGACACGGCCGCCGTCAGCGCAGGCAGGTACTGGTCCGGCGTGCCGAAGATGCGCAGATTGACCTTGATGTTCCGATGCTTGTCCTCGAAGTCCTGGATGACCTTCGGGAGGGTGTCCTTCTGCTCCGTGTACCAGCTCCACAGGCGCACGGTCGCCTTGCCGGAGCTGGAGCTGGCGGAGCCGCCCGAGCACGCGGCGAGCAGGCTGGCGGTGGCGGCGGCGCCGAGGCCCGCTACGCCCGCCTTGAGCAAGGTGCGCCGGTCGAGTGTGGCGCGCGCGAACGCTGAGCCGAACGGGCCCGCGCCGGTGATGCTGTGCATTTCGATCTCCTCATTGAGACGTTGCGCCTCCCCTTTCCGGGGGCGCGGTGCTGGGGTCGCCCACTTTCTATCTCAAGTTAAGCAAGTTCGCAATGGGGGAGTTCATCCGTTCCATGGCCGCCGCACGGCCTCGCCCGCTACGCCCGCGCACGACATGATGGACACATGGCCTTCGAGCGTCTGCACGACCCCACCGTCATCAGCTTCGCGAGCGACAACTACGCGGGGGCCATTCCGGAAGTCCTCGAGGCGATGTCGATCGCGAACGGCGGGCACCAGCCGAGCTACGGCGGCGACGCCTACACGAAGCGCCTCGACGCGCTCATCAAAGAGCAGTTCGGGGACGCCGCCGAAGCGCACATCGCACTGAACGGCACCGGCGCCAACGTGCTCGCGCTGCAGAGCGTGACGGAGCGCTGGTCCGGCGTGATCTGTGCGGAATCCGCCCACATCAACACGGACGAGAACGGCGCGCCCGAGCGCGTCGGCGGCCTCAAGCTGCTGCCCGTGCCGACGCCCGACGGCAAGCTCACGCCCGAGCTCATCGACCGGCAGGCCTGGGGCTGGGGCGACCAGCACCGCGCCCAGCCGAGCGTCGTCAGCATCACGCAGGCGACCGAGTACGGAACCGTGTACACGGCGGACGAGATCGAGGCGATCACCGCCCACGCCCACAACCGAGGCCTCACGGTGCACCTCGACGGGGCGCGCCTCGCCAACGCGGCGGCCGCCCTCGACCTGCCCCTCGCCGAGTTCACGAGCGAGGTCGGCGTCGACATCGTGAGCTTCGGTGCGAGCAAGAACGGCGGCGCCTTCGGCGAGGTCGTCGTCATCGTCGAGCCGGAGACGACGCTCGGCATCGAGTACCTGCGCAAGGCCGACATGCAGGTGCCGAGCAAGCAGCGCTTCATCGCCGCCCAGCTCGTCGCGATGCTCGAGGACGGGCTCTGGCTGCGTGCGGCGCAGCACGCGAACGAGATGGCGGCGCTGCTGCGCGAGCAGCTCGAAGAAGCGGTGGCGGATGCCGCGGCCCCCGGTCTCTCGTTCACGCAGCCGACCCAGTCCAACGCGGTCTTCGCGGTGCTGCCGAAGGTTGCGGCCGACATCGCCCGCGAGCGCTACGCGTTCTACGACTGGGACGCCACCCGCACCGACGGCTTCACCGAGGTGCGCTGGATGACCGCGTGGGACACCACCGAGGAGGACGTCGAGGCCTTCGTCGACACGATCGTCGAGGCGCTGCAGGCCGTCGTCTGAGCGGGGCGCTTCCGGCGCCGCGCACCTTGCCGGGCGCATGCCGCGCCTGCGCCGCCTGCGGCGGGAATACTCTCGCACCGGATGCGTTTGCATGATGTTGTAATCGACATCGGCGATGGCGCCGGACCCCTTGAGACGAAAGGAGCCAGCGCCGTGACGCTGCTCAACGATTCCAAGACCGCCGTGACGGATGCCCCGATCCTCGACGTTCTCGCCCAGCGCTGGAGCCCCCGCGCGTTCGTGCCCCAGCCCATCGACGAGACCAAGCTCGCGGCGGCGCTCGAGGCGGCGCGCTGGAGCCCCTCTGCCGCGAACTCGCAGCCCGCGCGCTTCATCGTCGCGCGCCGCGGCTCCGCCGCCTTCGACAAGATCGCGAACAGCCTGATGGGCTTCAACAAGGAGTGGGCGCCCTCGGCCTCGGTGCTGCTCGTCGGCCTCTACACCGAGCTGCGCGATCAGGAGGGGAACCTGCGCCCGACCGCCGTCTACGACCTCGGCCAGGCCATGGCGCACCTGTCGGTGCAGGCCCACCACGACGGCCTGCACGTGCACCAGATGACGGGATTCGTTCCCGCCGAGATCGAGGCGGCCTTCGACCTGCCGGCCGACGTGAAGCCCTTCGTCGTCGCCGCGATCGGCACCGTCGGCTCGCCCGACGACCTCGGCGAGGCGCTCGCCGAGCGCGAGCGCGCGCCGCGCACGCGGCTCTCGCGCGCCGAGCTCGTGCTCATCGACGAGTAAGAGACAGACGGATCCACGGGCTCGGTCTCCATTCGCGCTACGCGCGAGTCGACCAGCAGGGTCTGCACGCGGGTCTCCATTCGCGCTGCGCGCGAGTCGACCAGCGGGGCCTGCACGCGGGTCTCCATTCGCGCTACGCGCGAGTCGACCAGCAGGGTCCGCACGCGGGTCTCCATTCGCGCTACGCGCGAGTCGACCGGCGGGTCGCTGCGCTGGTCGACTCGGCCCGACGGGCCGAATGGAGACCCGGCGCGGCGCCGGGTCCTACGGCCGCAGCAGCGACTTGATGGCGCGCCGCTCATCCATCGCGGCATACGCCTCGCCGACCTGCTCGAGCGGCAGCTCGAGGTCGAACACCCGCCCGGGCTCGAGCGCGCCGCCCCACACCTCGGGCAGCAGCTCCTCGATGTAGTTGCGCACGGGCGCGATGCCGCCGCACACGCCCACGTTCGAGTCGAACAGCTGCCGCACGGGAAGCTCGGGGCCGCCGCTCGGCACGCCGACGAAGCCGACCTGCCCGCCAGGCCGGGCGGAGCGCAGCGCCTGGTCCATCGACTCCTT
>Ga0164242_10005282_pt1 | contig 14387 bp, 14 predicted proteins | sample OricomgcompostMG_FD_108783 | JGI IMG/M metagenome (GOLD analysis project Ga0164242, IMG submission 108783) | Miracle-Growth compost microbial communities from Emeryville, California, USA - Original compost - Miracle growth compost (MG) ... | reverse complement strand
TCCGCCTTGACGTTCTTGTACTGCAGGTAGAAGGCGTGCTCCCACATGTCGACCTGCAGCAGCGGGATGATGCCCAGCGGCACGTTGGCCTGCTGGTCGTAGAGCTGGAAGGTCAGCAGCTTGCCGCCGAGGGTGTCGTAGCCCAGCACCGCCCAGCCCGACCCCTGCAGGCCGTTGGCAGCCGCGGTGAACTGCGCGCGGAACTTGTCGAACGACCCGAATGCGTCGTCGATGGCGGCGGCCAGTTCGCCGGTCGGCTTGTCACCGCCGTTGGGGGACAGGTTCTTCCACCAGATCGAGTGGTTGACATGCCCGCCGAGGTGGAACGCCAGGTTCTTCTCATTCAAGAAGATCGCGCCGTGGTCGTCGTTGGCGCGTGCCTCGGCGAGCTTCTCCAGGGCGCTGTTGGCGCCGGAGACGTAGGCGGCGTGGTGCTTGCTGTGGTGCAGCTCGTTGATCTGGCCCGAGATGTGCGGCTCCAGGGCTCCGTAATCCCAGTCCAAGTCCGGCAAGGTGTAGTCGGCCACGGGGTTCCTTCCTTCGGTCGATCCGGTGTCGATCACCGTTGATCATTGTCGACGTGCGTTGACGTTCTGGCGGCACCCCACCGGCAACGCGGCCGCGATGTGGTGAGGCCACCTCGACCAACACTGCTCCAACACCGGGTGTACCGCAACAACCGGTCGGGCCGCCGCGGCCAGGCGCAGCGCTTAAATCAGAACAATCGCCAGCAGGAATGTCAGCAGCACCAGCGCGATCACGCCGGCGCGCAGCGAGGCCAGCAGATAGCCGCGCGTGTAGGTCGATGATCCGGCGTGCCAGCCCGTCGCCGTGGCGACGGGGCCGGGTCCGATCGGACGTGCCGTCATGCCGCTGCCCTCGACATCGCTGTGCCCCCAAAGCTCACCGTCGCGCCCACCCCCGTGAGGCGCATCACAACCGTTCTGTGACGGCGATCATAGCGCTTTGTCGGCCCGGGAGAAAAATACGACTGGTATCAGCCGTCTGCCTGCATCGATGCCGTCCGCATAGCGTCCAGGCGGGCGGCCGGGGCAGCTGGTTAGTGAATCAAGAGATTTCGCTCGACGCTGTTAATCAGCTCACCTCGGCGACTGCTCGTTATCCACAGTCGCCCGTTCGAGCGCGGCACAAAAGCACCTCATCGGCCTTCCTACCCCGGACCGGTGTGTGGATAAACCTGTGGAAACTGTGGATAGCTAGGTGTAGCTGAACGGGTTCCGACCCGGCTTGGGCCGCATCCCGGACCCGTCGCATCGCCGCGGTGCCGGTGGCGGTGACCCGCTGCGGTCGGCTCCGCCGACCTTGCGATCGCCGCGGTGCCGGTGGCGGCGACCCGCTGCGGTCGGCTCCGCCGACCTTGCGATCGCCGTTACGCTGGTGCGGTGATTCAGGTGTGCTCCCGTTGCGGCACGCGGTGGAATGTGCGCGACCGGCGGCGGGCCTGGTGCCCGCGCTGCAATGGCGCGCTGTGGGCGCCGCTGACACCCGCGCAGGAAGCGGAGCTGCAGTGGGCCCAGCCGGGACCGCCCGCGCCGGCCAGCCACTCCATGGCGCCGCCCGATTCACCGCCCCGGTTGGGCCCCGGTTATCGCTGGATCGCAGTGCGACCGGGTCCGCCGCCTCCGCAGCGTCGTCGGCGCCGCCCGCTGGGCCCCACTCCGCGCTACTCGGTGATGCCACGCTGGACTCTGATGGGCGCACCCGGCCCCGCCGCCGCGGCACCGAAACAGGAGGAGCGGGCCGCGCCGTCTTCGCGGTCGCTGGAAAGGGCGCTGGGAGGCGCGGTCGCCGCGCTGGGTATCGCTGCGCTGGTACACGCGCTGATCTACGTCCTGATGATCATCAACCGCACCCGGCTGCTGCATCCGTTGCTCGCCGGTGGTGCGGTCTGGCTGGGCCGCCTGGCCAGCCTGGCCGCGATCGCGGCGGTTATCCATTGCGCCGTGGTGCTGACCCGCTGGCTGCTCGCCCGCCGGTCGGCGGCGTTCGCCCGGCTGCATCTGCCCGAGTCGCGGCCGGCCTGGGCGCTGTGGACCGGCTGCCTGGTGCCGCTGGTCAACCTGGCCTGGGCCCCGGTCTACGCGCTCGAGCTGGCCGGGCGCGAGGATCGGCTGGGCCGGCTGCGCAAACCCATCGTGGTGTGGTGGCTGGTGTGGGCAATCAGCACCGCGGCCGCCGTCTTCGCCACGGCAACCCGCTGGGCCGACGACGCTCAGGGCATCGCCAACAACATGGTCGCGACGGTGGTCGCCTACCTGCTCGGGCTGGCCGCGGTGGTAGCGGTGGCCCGGGTGGTTGAGGGATTCGAACAGCGATCGATGGGGCGGCCCGCCCACCACTGGGTGGTGGTCGCCGACGACCGCGACACCGCGCCGACGGCGCCGCCGGACACCGCGGGGGCTCCGGAGCCGGAAACCGCGGCGACACCGGCCGCCGTTGGCGGGCCCGGCGGACGGGAACCGGCAGCATAAACCCATGGCAGCGGCCGACGATGTGGTGGCGCAGCACCCCTTCGTGGTCGCGCACCGGGGCGCGTCGTTCGACCGCCCGGAACACACCCTCGCCGCCTACGACCTAGCGCTGCAGGAGGGCGCCGACGGCGTCGAGTGCGATGTGCGGCTGACCAGCGACGGTCACCTGGTCTGCGTGCACGACCGGCGGGTGGACCGGACGTCGAGCGGGGCGGGGCTGGTCAGTGAGATGACGCTGTCGCAGCTGCAGAGCTTCGACTACGGGGCTTGGCACAACAGCCGGCCGATCGGACCGCCGCAGGCCGCCGATCCCCGGCACGCCGGACTGCTCACCCTCGACGCGCTGGTGGCGCTGGTCCTGGACTGGCAACGGCCGGTGAAGATCTTCATCGAGACCAAGCACCCGGTGCGCTACGGCGCGCTGGTCGAGCGAAAAGTTCTTGCGCTGCTGCACCGATTCGGGATCGCCTCACCGGCGTCGGCGACCCGCTCGCGTGCGGTGGTCATGTCGTTCTCCGCGGCGGCGGTGTGGCGGATCCGCCGGGCGGCGCCGTTGCTGCCGACGGTGCTGTTGGGGTCGGCGGCCCGCTATCTGGGTGGCAGCGCCGCAACCACGGTCGGGGCGACCGCCATCGGTCCCTCGATCGCAACGCTGCGTGAGCACCCCGAGCTGGTCGACCATGCCGCCGCGCGCGGTCGCGCGCTGTACTGCTGGACCGTCGACCGCGACGAGGACGTCGACTTCTGTCGAGATGTCGGCGTCGCGTGGATCGCCACCAATCAGCCCGCCCGAACCAAGGCGCGGTTGCGGGCGGGCTGATCAGCCGGTGTGGGAGCGGCGTCAGCTGCCGGCGGCGCGCGGCGCGCCGGCTTCCGGCCTGCCGGTGCCGATCTCGCGGGCGATGAAGTTCTCCAGGTCGAACAGGTTGTGGCCGGCACGATCGGCCACCCGCAGCAGCCGGGTCATGGTCGCCACCTCTTCGACCTGCTCACGCAGGAACCACTGCATGAACTGCTCGCCGAGGTGGTCACCTTCATCCCGGGCCGCGCTGGTCAGGCGGCTGATCTGCTCGGTGACGGTGCGCTCCTGGTCGAGCATCAGCGCCAGCGCGTCCCGCGGGGCGTCGAAGCGGTTGCGGACCGCGTCCACCCCGGGGATCTCGACCGCCACGCCGCGATCGAGCAGGTACTGCACCATCATCATCGCGTGGCTGCGTTCCTCGACGGCCTGGGCGTAAAAGAATTTCGCCAATTGCGGGAAATCGCCGCCGTCGAAATATACGGCAACGGCGACGTATTGCTGTGCCGCGGTGAATTCGTGGTAGATCTGCTCCTGGAGCAGTGCATGGAATTTCGACGTGTGGTTATCAGTCTCGGACATGAGCGCGATGCTACCCCTGGTCAGACCCGGTGCGCATCCAAGGCGAGGCTTATATAGGGCAGCTTTGCCTAAGTAAAGATAGGATAGGCTGAAATGGTTCTTCCAGAGCGTCGGTAATTGCAGATCGGGAATTGTCGTTCATTACCGGGTGTCCGTTGTCGGCGGCTCGTCGCGGCTCAGCGCATCGAATAGCCGCGCGGCCTGCTGGTGGTCCCACACCACCGCGTCGCCGGAGTCGGTGTAGGTGAACTCTCCGATCGGCACGGTCTGCATCGTGGTCGGGCCGTGCAGCGCCCAGCCCAGCGCTGCCAGCTCCGACACGCCCACCCCGGAGTCCACCGTCAGCGCCCGCACGACGGCGTTGGGCACGGCATACCAGCGTCGTGGGTCGAGCCAGACCGCCGGATCGGCAATGCGCGCCAGCAGCGCGGACAGGAAGAGCCGCTGGTGATCCATCCGGTCCAGATCGGCGCGTGGTGTGGCCCGGCTGCGCACGAAGCCCAGGGCGGCCTGGCCGGCCAGCTGCTGGCAGCCGGCCGGCAGGGTCAGCCCGGCCAGCGGGTCGTCGATCGGTTCGCCCGGGCATAGGGTGACCCCGCCGAGGGCATCGACGAGCGCGGCGAACCCGCCGAACCCGATCTCGACGTAGTGGTCCAGCCGCAGTCCGGTGGCCTGCTCCACCGTCCGGGTCAGCAGTGGCGCGCCGCCGAGGGCGAACGCGGCGTTGATCTTGTCATCGCCGTAGCCGGGGATGGGCACATAGGAGTCGCGCGGGATGGACACCACGGTGGCCGGTGAGCCCGAGCCCGCATCGGGCAGGTGGATGAGCAGCATGGTGTCGGTGCGTCCGTTGCCGACGTCGCCGCCGGTGGTCAGGTGCTGCTGCTGCTCGACGGTGAGGTCCGCGCGGCTGTCGGAGCCGACCAGCAGCCAGGTGGTACCTCGGCCGGGCGCCGGCCGATCGGCGTAGCCGGAGAACACCGCGGCGCGGTGCAGCGCGGAGTCGAGCCAAACGGCACCACCGACCAGGCCGGCCGCGCCGAGCAGCACCACCAGCAGCGCGAGCACCGTCAGGCGGCGCAGCCAGGATCGCCGCCGCGGTGCGCGCGGTCGGGCCGGTGGGCGCCGCCGGTGTATTACCGGCGCCGGCGGGGAAGGCGCCGGCCGGTGCATCGGCGATGCGGGCCGATACGGATGGCGGTGCAGCAGTGGCGGCGGCTCCCGCGGCGGGCGAGGCGGTGGCTGCCGATCCCAGGGCCGCCGCGGCCCCACGGGTCTGCGATCGCCGTTCACCTGCCCAATCTACGCGGCCGGCGATTCGTATACGCGAACCATTGGCCCGCAAATGGGTGTCAAACACCATGGCGATGCCCGGTTCGCGTTTTTAAAAATGGTGGGACCAGTGACGCGATGTCGATGCATATCGACCAAGCGGTCGTGCCGTCGGGTGACAGGGCGGCACAGCTGGGCGCGGCGGCGTCCGACTTTCCGGCGCTTCGCGATTCCTGCCGCACCCCATGATGTTCCAGCTCGGATAGCAGGCGGAGTGACCGCCTTGGCTGTCCGGCTGTCAAGCCGGCTGACCGTGCCGATGACTGGAAGGAAGCACACTGGTGCCCGACGAAATCTCTGCCGAGCGATGCGCTGACCCGCTGTCGGGCAAGCGAATTCGTCAACGATATGACAGCGAGACGAAGTTGTCGTGGGTGTTGGCCGGCTTGGCGGGCCTATTGGGCGCCACGGCGTTTACCCACTCCGCCGGATACTTCGTCACCTTCATGACCGGCAACGCGCAGCGCGCCGTGATGGGCTACTACGCCGAGGATGACTGGGTCGCGGCGTCGCCCTGGCTGGCGGTCTCGGCGGCGCTGCTTCTGGCAGCGTTTGTCGCCGGGGTGGTGAGCGCGTCGTTATGCCGGCGGCACCTGTGGCCGACGCGGCCCTATGCCACCACCGTGCTGACCACCCTGGCGCTGGTGCTGGCCACCGTGGTTGACGCCGTGCTGTTGGGCGGCCCCGAGCTTCCCTTGCCGTTCTTCCCGATCGTGTTGATGACGTTCGGTATCGGCGCGCTCAACACCACCTTCGTCGATCGGAACGGTGAGGTCTCGATCCCCTTGAGCTATGTGACCGGCACGCTGGTGAAGATGGGCCAAGGTATCGAGCGGCACGTCAGCGGCGGCGGACTCGCCGATTGGCTGGGATATTTCCTGCTGTTCGGATCCTTTGTGCTCGGCGCCGCCATCGGCGGGGGTATCGGCCTGGTCGCCGGCGGTACCTACATGTTGGCGATCGCCAGCCTGATCTGTGCACTGACGACCGGATACAGCTATTTCTGCGCCGGCCATCGCCGGCTCCGGAACTGAGCCGTCGCGACGGGGTCCACCGATTTCGCCTTTTCTCAGGTATTGCTCGTGATTTTCGCACCCAGCTGTTATCTTGGCCGCGAGTTCTCCGTCGCTACGGAAAGAGGTCTACCCGATGATGGCGCGTCCGACCACCTCGAAGCGGAATCGTCGGACTGTCGGGTTGGGCACCGCCGTCGGGGCGTTTCTGGCGTTCGGGGTGACCCCGCTGGCGGGGGCGCCGACGGCCTCTGCTGAGGGCTTCGATGCCGTGTTCGACCAGGTGCTGGCGCCGTTCGTCGATGCCGCTACCGGCGGCCTGGATTGGGACGCGCCGTTCAGCCCGGCGGCCTGGGACGCGTTCTTCGACCCGGGACACTGGGACGACCTGCTGGCCGGGGCGGCGGTGGCCAGCCTGCCTACCGACCCGACGGGATGGTTGCAGGACCTCATCTACACCCCGCTGCACACCGGGATCGAGGGCTGGATCAACAGCGCCGGCGCGGCGCCGATCGTCGCCGGCCTGAATCAGCTCAGCACCGCGCTGGGCGCGGGAACGATGATCGGCGACGGCGCGGCCGGCACGCAGGAGCATGCCGACGGTGGCGCGGCGGGCTGGTTGTTCGGTGACGGCGGGGCCGGCTGGGACAACACCGCGGCCGAGGGTGTCGGCGGGGCCGGCGGTGCCGCCGGGTTCTTCGGCAACGGTGGCGCCGGCGGCGCCGGTGGCGAGGGAGGCGCCGGTGGTGTCGGTGGGGCCGGCGGATGGTTCATGGGTGTCGGCGGGGCCGGCGGTGCCGGTGGCGGCGGGGTGACCGGCGGGATCGGTGGCGCCGGTGGTGCGGGGGTCGGCTGGCTGCTCGGTGTCGGCGGCACCGGTGGTGCCGGCGGCGACGGCACCCATATCGGCGGCAACGGCGGCGACGGCGGTAACGGCTCAGCGTGGTTCGGCAGCGGCGGTGCCGGCGGCGGCGCCGGCAACGGCGTCTACCTCGGCCAAGGTGATCTGCCCGCCCTGGGCGGGGCTGGCGGCGTCGGCGGCGCGCTGGGCAGCCACGGCGCCGTCGGCCACTTCGGCACGCTCGACGGCGCCCCGGACAAGGGCCCGGCTGAACTCGGCACCGCCGGCAGTTGGATCGTCGACGACCAGGGCCGGGTGGTCATCCTGCAGGGCGTCAACCAGGTATACAAGTCGGCGCCGTTCTCGCCGGGCGGCAACGGTTTCGACGAGGACGACGCGGCTTTCCTGGCCGCCAACGGCTTCACCGCGGTTCGGCTGGGCCTGTACTGGGACCAGATCGAGCCGCAGCCCGGGGCATACAACTGGGCGTACCTTGCGTCGGTCAGGGAGACCATCGAGACCCTCAAGGCGCACGGCATCGTCAGCGTCATCGACATGCACCAGGATCTCTACAGCGCCGAGGTCGGCGGCCACGGTGCGCCGGACTGGGCGACCTTGTTCAACGCGGGAGACAACGACACCAGCCAGCCGTTCCCGTTCGCCTATGCGCTCAACCCGGCGCAGAACCAGGCCTGGGATGCCTTCTGGGCCAACGAGAAGGTGAACGGCATCGGGCTGCAGAACGCCTACGCCCGGATGTGGCAGACCGTCGCCGACTACCTAGGCGGCACCCCGGGCGTGGCCGGCTACGAACTCATGAACGAGCCGTGGCTGGGCTCGGCATGGCTGGGCAGCCTGCTCGGCAACCCGCACTTCGACACCCAGACACTGACCCCGTTCTACGACCAGGTGATCTCGGCGATCCGGTCGGTCGACCCGAACACCACGGTGTACTACGAACCGAATGTGTTGTTCGGCAACGCCACCGCGGTCACCCACCTGGGCGGGGTCGACGACGACAACGCGGTCTTCGCGTTCCACGACTACTGCATCTTCGACGCCCTGGGCGGTGGCAGTGCTACCGGCTGCTCATTCTGGGACGGGATGATCATGGACGGTGCGCAGCGCTACATCGACCAGTACGGCGTCCCGGGAGTGGTGACCGAGTTCGGTGCCACCCACAACATCGACACCATCGGCAGCCAATTGGGCTCGATGGACCCACACCGGTTCGGCTGGCTGTATTGGGGCTACACCAACGAGGCGGGGTCGCTGGTGCACAACACCAACATGGCGCCGACCGGCGACAACGTCGACGGGCCCATCGTGGCGACACTGGCCCAGCCGTACCCGCAGGTGATCGCCGGCGTCCCGAGCAGCTGGTCGTTCCAGGGCGGCGTCTTCTCGTTCAGCTACTCCACGGCCATGGCCGACGGCTCGGGCAACTTCGCCGCCGGGTCGGAAACCAGGATCTCCATCCCGGACGTCCAGTTCCCGAACGGCTACCAGGTCAGCGTCACCGGCGGCGAAGTCGTCTCGGCGAACAATGCCTCGGTGCTGGTCATCGAATCCAGTGCCGGGGCCAGCAGCATCACCGTCACCGTGACTCCCGTCGCGGGCGGGTAGCAGGGTCAGCGCAGCCACCCGAGTTTGTCGGCGAACAGCGCGTAGCCCACGAACGCCACGGTGTCGATGAGGCCGTGGGCCAGGATCAACGGCCACAGCCGGCCGGTGCGCTGCCAGGCGTACCCGAACACCAGGCCCATCGCGACATTGCCCAGGCCGGCGCCGAAGCCCTGGTAGAGGTGGTACGTGCCGCGCAGCAGGGCCGAACAGGTCAGCGCCACCAGCGGGGCGACCCGCAGTTGGCTCAGCCGGGTCAGCAGATAGCCGACGACGATCACCTCCTCGGCGAAGCCGTTGGCGAAGGCGATCACGATCAGCATCGGCGCGCGCCACCAGGTGTCGGTGACCGCGGCGGGGATGACGTCGGCGTTGAGGCCCAGGGTTCGGGCCAACAGGTACAGGCCCAGCCCGGGCAGCCCGATCAGTGCGGCCAAGCCCAGGCCACCGGCCAGATCGCGGCGGCTCGGCCTGCGGTTCAGCCCGACCCGGGCCGGGCCGTATCCGCTGCGCCACAGCAGATACAGCGCCAGCGCTCCCCAGGCGATCAGCTGCGCCGCCCACGCCGCGTTGAGGCCGAAGTCGATGAGCCCGAAATAGGACCGGCGCGGGTTCAGCGGGATCCGCTGGGCGCTCAGGTCGCGCAGCACCGCGTCGGCGAGCTGCAGAATCGCGGTGACGGCACTCAGCCCGTAGGTGACCGCCAGCACCACGGCGATCTCCAGACACAGCGCGCGTCGCTGGGCCGCCGGCTCGGTCACCTCGACACGGTAACCCGGGCCGCTACCGGGGGCGGGGCTGCAACCCGTTGAGAAACGGGCAACCCATCAGGGCACGCACCGCCCGGTTCAGGCTCAACACGTCGGTGACCGGGCGCGGGAAGCTCAGCCGGACATCGTGATCGCCGTCGGGGGCCTCGACCCGCAGCCACATGCCGTAGCGGTCCACCGCCAGCGGGCGGGGCCGCCCGCGCCGCAGCTGCGGCGGCAGCTTGGTGGTCGCCAGCCGGGCGACCAGCTCGGGGTGCGCCGAGTCCAGGTGGTGTAGCCAGTGCGCCTCGATCCCGCAGAACGGGTCGGGGCGCGCCGCCAGCAGATCCTCGACGGCGACCGCCTCGGCCCCGGTCGCATCGGCCAACACCGCCGAGTCCGGGGTGAGCTGCAGCAGTGCGTAACTGCCGTCCGCGTCACCGAGGCTCGGGCCGTCGGATGCCGCGGCGGTCGAGCGCGGTGAGATCACCTGCAGCAGCGCCGGGTTCGGGTCGACCGCGGCGATCCGGTCGAGTAGTGCGGCGATCTTCGGCGCGGGCACCGCCTGCAGGCGGCCACGGATCCACGCCAGCGCGCGGACGCGTTCCCGCAGCCGCAGCGGGGCGTGGTCGGTCAGCTCCAGCATCGCCGAGACGCCGGTCTCGGCGGCGGCCGCCTCGGCGACCGGATCGCCGACAGGCACCGCGACCACCAGAGACCCGTCCGACAGCAGGTGGCACAGCGGTGCGTTGACCGGCGCCGCGTCGACTGTGTCGGCGATCGCCAGCAGTGCCTGACCCCGGACGCAGGCGCTGCGGATCCGCTCCGCGGCGGTCGGGACGGTTACCGCTGTGGTGGTTGCCATCGATCACCCTTTCAGTAAGTGAGGTAAGCCTAACTTAATTAACTGGCCCCCTTCGGCGCAACAGGAAATCTGCGGAGCGGTTCGCGGCGCCGCCCCCGTTGCACGCGGCGCCGGCCGCCCGACCGTGCCATGGCCGATAGGGTTGAGCTGTGACCCGCATCAGCTATCTCGGCCCCGCGGGGACCTTCACCGAAACGGCGCTGCTCGCGTTGACCGGCGCCGGGCTGGTTCCCGGCTGTGACCATCACGACCATCGCGCCGTGCCGGCCCAGAGCACGCCGGCCGCACTGGAGGCGGTGCGTACCGGCGCCGTCGAGTACGCCTGCGTGCCGATCGAGAACTCGATCGAGGGCGGGGTGACGCCTACCCTCGACGGGCTGGCGGTCGGTTCGCCGCTGCAGGTGTTCGCCGAAACCACCCTGGATGTCGCGTTCTCGGTCGTCGTCGCGCCGGGACGGATGGTCGCCGACATCCGCACCGTGGCCGCCCACCCGGTGGCCGGCGCCCAAGTGCGACGCTGGCTGGCCGAGCACCTGCCGCAGGCTCACATCGTGCCGGCGAACTCCAATGCCGCTGCCGCGCAGCAGGTCTGCGACGGCGAAGCCGACGCCGCGGTGAGCACCGCACTGGCCGCGCAGCAGCGCGGACTGCCTACCCTGGCCGACGGCGTGATCGACGAACCCAACGCCCGCACTCGCTTCGTGCTGGTCGGCACACCCGCGCCGCCGCCGCGGCGCACCGGTGCCGACCGGACGTCGGTGGTGCTGCGGCTGGATAACGCGCCCGGCGCCCTGGCGGCCGCACTGACCGAATTCGGCAGCCGCGGAATCGATCTGACCCGGATCGAGTCCCGGCCGACCCGCACGGAGCTGGGCACCTACCTGTTCTTCCTGGACTGTGTGGGGCACATCGACGACCCCGCCGTCGGTGAGGCGCTGCAGGCGCTGCGCCAAAGCTGCGCCGACGTGCGATATCTGGGGTCGTGGCCCGCAGGGCCGGCCGGTCGGAAGGAGGCGCCGACGTGAGCGGCCGGCTGGTGCTGGTGCGGCACGGGCAGTCCTACGGCAACGTTGAGCGCCGGCTCGACACCCGCCCGCCCGGATCGGAGCTGACCCCGTTGGGCCGCGATCAGGCCCGGGCATTCGCGGGCAACGGGTTGCACCGCCCGGCGCTGGTCACCCACTCGGTGGCCACCCGCGCCGTGCAGACCGCCGCGGAGATCAGCGGCCGCTTCGGGCTGCCCGCCCGCGCCCTCGACGGCATCCACGAGGTGCAGGCCGGTGCGCTGGAGAACCGCAACGACGACGACGCGATCGCCGAATTCAATGCGATCTATCAACGGTGGCACTCCGGTGAACCGGGGGTCGCGTTGCCCGGCGGCGAGACGGCCGAGGAGGTGCTGGACCGTTATCTGCCGGTCGTCACCGAACTGCGGATGCGCTACCTCGACGACGACGACTGGACCGGCGACATCGTCGTGGTCAGCCACGGCGCGGCGATTCGCCTGGCGGCGGCCACGCTGGCGGGGGTGGACGGCGGTTTCGTCTTGAATCACCACCTGGACAACGCCGAGGCGGTGGTGCTGTCACCGATCACCGACGGCCGGTGGAGCTGCGTGCAGTGGGGCGCGTTGACGCCGCCGTTCTATCCCGAACCCGAGGCGGACCCGGTCGGCGACGCGCTGCGCTCCGATACCGACCCGATGGGTTAGATCTGGGTTAGATCGCCAGCGCGTAGACCTCGGCGCAGCGGCAGCCGACCGCCTCGCAGTCCACGGCGAACGAATGCAGCAGCACCTCGCCGGGGCAGCCGTCCTCGGTGCACTCGGCGGCATGCAGCACGTGGTGAATGAGGGTGCCGTGGCAGTGGTCCAACCCCGCCCGGCAGGCTCGGCAGTGGTCATCCATGGGTAGTTCCTAGCACTGCCTGCCGACAACGGCGTTTTGCCGCGCCGCGGCGGGCCGGCTCAACTCCAGCCCAGTTCGTGCAGCCGGTCGTCGTCGATGCCGAAGTGGTGGGCGATCTCGTGGATCACCGTGATCCGCACTTCGTCGACGACCTCGTCATCGGAGCCGCACATCTCCAGCAGCGCGTCCCGGTAGATCGTGATGGTGTCCGGCAGCGATCCGGCATAGTTCGAGTCGCGCTCGGTCAGCGCCACCCCTTCGTAGAGCCCGAGCAGGTCGGGTTCCTCGGCGTTGCGATCCGCCACCAGCACCACGACATTGTCGAAGGCGGCGGTCAGCTCGGGCGGGATCAGATCCAGGGCGTCGGCGACGAGTTCGTCGAACCGGCGCGGGTCCATCTGCACACTCACCGTGGCTGGCTACCGATGGGCAATTGATTGAGCCGCTCCGCGGGAATCGACGGCGGCGGGACCGGGGGCTGGCCGTTGATCAGCAGCTGCCCCCGGGCGCTGTTGATCAGGGCCGCCCAGCCGCCGTTGCCCAGGGTGGCGCCGAGGCTGCACGCCACCTCGCGGCTGCCCGCCGACCAGCTCGGCAGCGAGATGGTGGCGTAGGTCAGCGTCAGCGTGGTGTCGCGCAACTGCACCGGCGCCAGGTAGGTATCGGTGAGCCGGGTGCAGGTGTCTTTGATGAAGGCGTCCTGCTCGGGTTCGGGCGGCAGCCCGTCGGGGAACCGCTCGGCCAGGTTGACCGTGCCGGTGACCTCCTTGGTGTGCGGGGCGGCGCAGTCGACCGGAACATCGTTGGGCTGGTTGGTGGCCGGGTCGATGCCCAGGCAGGTGCCGGGTGGCCAGACCTTGGACTGGTCGATATCGGCGACTTTGCCGGTGAAGGCGATCTGCTGGCCGCCCACGCCGGGCAGCTGCAGGCCGCACAGCATCCGGCGCTCGCCGTGCTGGCGCCAGGCTCGCTCGCCGGCCCACAGCATGCTGGCGACGAACTTGCTGTGCGGGTCGAACTTGACCCCGAGGTAGCGGCGCACCGACGACTCGCACTGTTCCTGGGTGATCTGCTCGATGCGGGCGGTCGTCGGCGGCGGGGCGTCGGGGCCGTACTCGGCGCCGGGGAACATCTTCATGTCCACCGGCCCGGCGACCTCGAACTTGTGCTCGTCGGCGCAGCTGACCACCGTCGCGCCGTCCAGATCGTTCTCCGGCCAGTTCAGGCAGTCGCCGGCGACCGCGCGGTCGATCGCCTCGTTGCCCTTGCCGATCCCCAGGCCCAGCCCGGGACCGGCGCCCTTGCCGCCCGGGCCGGCGGCCGGCTCGGTGTTCAGGTGCCCCAGCAGCCCGCCGTGCCCGTCGCCGAGCACCGGAACCACCGTGACCAGCCCGGCGATCAGCAGCCCGCCCAGGGCGGTCAGCAGCAGGGTGCGGCGGGTGGCGGCCGCCTGCAGCGTGCGCAGCCAAGACACCCGCTGGGCGGGTGGATTTTCCTGGTCGGCTGCCTCTGACATCGGATCCATTCTGACAGGCAGCCAACGATGCGTGACAAATGATGCGAAAGTGATGCCACCGGCCGGGTTGTAGGGTTGCGCCGTGATCGACCTGAACCTGCTGCGTGAAGACCCCGACCGTGTCCGCCGCTCCCAGGTGGGTCGCGGCGAGGACCCGGGCCTGGTGGATGCCCTGCTGGCCGCCGACACCGCCCGGCGCGCCGCGATCGCGGCGGCCGACAACCTGCGCGCCGAACAGAAGGCGGCCAGCCGGTCCGTCGGCGCCGCGTCGCCCGAGGAGCGCCCCGTGCTGCTGGCGCGGGCCAAGGAACTGGCCGAGCAGGTCAAGGCCGCCGAAGCCGCCCAGGCCGACGCCGAGGCGACGTTTGCCCGCGCGCACATGGCCATCCCGAACGTCGTCCTCGACGGGGTGCCGGCCGGCGGGGTGGACGACTACACGGTGCTCGATGTGGTCGGTGAGCCGCCGGCGATGGCGAACCCGCGCGACCACCTGGAGCTCGGGGAGTCGCTGGGCCTGATCGACATGGGCCGGGGCGCCAAGGTCTCCGGCTCGCGGTTCTACTTCCTGACCGGCCGCGGTGCGCTGCTGCAGCTCGGGTTGCTGCAACTGGCGCTGCGGGTGGCGGTCGACAACGGGTTCACACCGATGATCACCCCCGCGTTGGTAC
>Ga0164242_10005281_pt1 | contig 14390 bp, 16 predicted proteins | sample OricomgcompostMG_FD_108783 | JGI IMG/M metagenome (GOLD analysis project Ga0164242, IMG submission 108783) | Miracle-Growth compost microbial communities from Emeryville, California, USA - Original compost - Miracle growth compost (MG) ... | reverse complement strand
AGTTAGTTTCCGTTGTGGCAGACGGGAGGACTGGAAGTCGGCGCTATCCGGAGGGCGTCCCGTTCGCTTATTTGCTAGAAAAGGAATGTAATACGCTTGCTCGAATATATTAGCATGGACTGGTTCAGTACCTTACACGGCAGTAAAGTTTTCAGGGTTGAAGCCTGTGCTCGAACGATTCATACTAAAGTAATCACGGGCGGGATGGCACCCTTGTTAGTCACCAGCGGCCAATACTTAACACTTGGGGACATGGGACAGAATGGCCCCCGATACCGTTAATAGACATGGACAATATGATAGGTAGGGGCCGATATTGAGGTCAGTGGGAAGTGATGCTCAGCCCAAGAGCAAAAGCAGACGTATATATGTGTGTTGACAGTTGAAGCAAACACGCAGCGAGAACCTCATGGCCGCAAGTGTAAGCCAAACGTCCTGGAAATATATCTACTCAAGAATCCAAGAGACTCCACCTGTGCCCGACAACGAACATCAAGCGTACATAGGTGGGACCACCAGAGTCATGCATCTCCAGGAATAGCAAGCCCCTCCACAACTCCGTCCTAAATATACGGCGCCACGCCCGGTGGTACAAGGTGTTAGAAATTAAGTATAAACAATAAGGTGAACGTTGTAGGTCGCTGAAAGGAAAGAGAAGATATCGCTTGAATAGAAATGAAGTTGCGAGGACAGCAATCAACAGGAGTGTAGCCCTTGCAATGTCCGGCTCATAAATTCGTCCGTGGATCAAGTTAAAGTGACCCACGTGTTTTCGGGCACAGGGAATCAAAGCGTCGGATCGCCAGTTCCCCTCACGCTTTGCCAGCTTCCCGGACAGCTCGCATCCAGCGATCTTCTTCCCCGTTCCCGCACACGACCCGTTGCTTCTTCCCTTCTCTGGACGATTCTGTCGGACCCTCCGCCAGCACCGACTTCACGTCATCGATGCTCTTGGTCCCGAGGAGGGCCATCTCCCGCTGGAGGAGCAGCGCGACACCCGCGCGTACGAGAACAGCGTCCCCCTCAAAAACGTACACGTCCCAGAGCCGCGCGGCCTCGTCAAGTGCAAGGTTGTCTGTGAATAGCGAGGTGAAGAACCCACCCAGGTAGAAGTCCGGGTCGTGCTCGGGCAGCTGGGTAATGTGCTCGTGCAGGCAAGGTGACTTCCGAGATAGGGTTTGAAGGAGGAGGTTGTAGGCTGAGACCTTGGCGCCGGGGTCGGCAACGTAGAAGCTTAGTGGTAGGGGGCGGTTCAGGATGTTTGCGAGGGCAATAAAGGCAGCCGTGGGAGTTGGGAGGTTGAGTAGTAGTAAAGCAGCGATGGTCTAATAAAAGTTAAGTGGTTAGTGTTTGTCCGATGTTTACGACGCGGGGCCAAGTTAATGACGGGGAGAGGGGGTGCTTACATTGCAGCCGGTTATGTAGCCGATATCACTCCGGTACATAGCATAGGCACTCAGCACATCGACCAAGCTCTGGTGGAGGGGCGCACCAGCCTGGAAGATACGGAGGTCTCGCCAGGTGCGCTCCTCAGCATCCTCTCGGATGGCGGCAAACCAAACGGAGTGCCTCGGGTCCTCGGTGTTCCCATTACCGGCGCTGACACGCGCTTCGGCCTCGTGGGCACGGGCAAGCGCGGCGCGGTACGAGGTCTCGGTCAGGCCGAGCCCATTGCCGATGGCACGACTCCAGACCTGGCCCCTACTTCGGGGCGCAACGCCACGCCACCACAGGTCTCGGGTCCGCCGCTCGCGGATGGCGTCAACCCAGCGGGGTATGATCTCGTCCTCCCAAAGGTGCATCAGGCTGTCCACCGCGGTGTCGCGGCACTCGGAGCGAGTCCGCCGCACGACATCGCGCCGACGTTCGGCCTCGGCGCTCTGTGCCACCATACGTTGGTATTCCTTCAGGTGTCGGCGTTCCTCGGCGGGGTCCTTGGGAGGGAGCCAGGATGGCCGCGTGCGTGACAGGACAGCCTCCTTCTCCCTGGAGATGGGTAGCGGGTCGATCATGATGTTGGTCCTCCGAAGAGGGGGGAGCTCCGGGAGTGCTGACCTTACCCTCGATTTGGTGTCGTTCTGATCCAAAGATGAGGTTCGGGGGGTGGGCATCGATCCGGTGCTTGACCGCTGCGATTTATGCTCCACTTCGTCCGCATGTTGTTCGAGCTTCTCCGTCAGTGCCTTGGCCTCAGGATTGAGCCCCGCTAATGCGGCGGTCCAGCTCTTAGCCCTCGGCAGGACGGGACTTAGCGCGCCGCTCGAGGACGCGGATTTCAGAGCCGGCAACGCGGCGTCCGACTTCCACATGGGAGACCTCAGCGAGCCTTGGGCTACCGCAACGGGCGGTGTGCCGTTCCCTACACTGCGGACTCTCCCCTTGGGAGACCGCTCCGGAGAAGGGGATTTCGAACACGGCTGGCTCTTGGCGCGGTCCTGGGCCGGCCGGGGAGAGATGGGCACGTTGTCCAACACAAGACCATCGGGGATGTCGTCGTCATCCTCCTCGTCACATTCCATCTCCAGCTCTAGGGCAGATTTGCGTTCCCTGTTTGACTGCCAGCTACTCCTCCGTGGCTTTATCAACATGTTCGGGTCCCTTGGGCTCAGGGAAAAGTTGGGACTAGGCGTTCGATGCCTCTGGGATGACAAGCCGGTTGAGGAACGGCGGCTCACGGTGCGGAGGGGAAGGGGTCTGGCGTTGGGTTCGGGATATAGCCCGAGGCTAGTGGTGCGCACGCTGATATTCCGAACTTGACTCTTCAGACTCGGTGCCGGTGGCCGAGTCTTGGCGGAGGTGATGTCTCGGAGAGAGTGCGACTTGGCGGCATCGCGGGAATACTGCAATCGTGGGGCGGAGGCGGAGGGATGCTTAATGGACGCCGCTCGGAGGTCGGACGAGAAGGACGGGCTGTAGGGGTTGGGCGGTGATTTGAATTGGCGGTCGGAGAGATATGCCGGGTCATGCTGGGCATCATCATCAAGTCCAATTTCCTCGAAGTGGCTAACGTCTGCGAGGACACTATTATCATCGGATCCGGAGGAGTGAAAGGACGACGACTTGGAGGACTTGGAGGCGGTCATACCGGGTGGCGAGCCCGGTGTTGGACTGGAGAGGACATCGTTGGCGGATTCGTAGATCATCATTTTCGCATCGTCGCTGTCCCGGGAATGCAATTGTCTGCCGGCGGTTCCCCAGGCTGTTTCTCGAAAACAACTGGACGATCCTTTCGATCGGCGTTGAGCCTGAATTCCTCTGTCGTCAACGGGAAGGAAAAAAGCGGCGTTCGTGGCAATGTTTCGGTCGCACGGGCAACAGAAATCGAAAGGTTGGATGGGGAGGTCCGTCGATGCGACAGTTGGCGTCGCAGGATCCTAGTGATTGCAGCGATTGTAGGCGGGGATGATAAAAATAAAGCCCGGAATGGAGCGACGCGGGATGGGATGCGTGGCATGTAACGAGGAGTGACCCCGGAAAGATCAACGAAAGGGCACGACGAGAAGGTATTACAAGCCAGCGGATTGAATAATTGATGTATGGGTATTCGGTAGTCGTTGAGCGATTGGATTATTTTGTCGAATGTTGTTCGGGGGCCGTTGCAGCCGGAGCGAGTGTGTGTGGTCACGGTGGAAATGCACGGAAGGGCGGTGGCAGGGGAGGTCAACACAAGGACGTTTTGAATCCCTATATCCTAGAAGAGGGAAACGAGTGAATGACGGGGAAATGAGCGACTGTTGAGGCCAAAAATAAAAATAAAAAAACAAGATGCGAGGGGAAACACGCCGACGGTGAGGCTAAAAAGAGGAGCAACGAAGCAAGGAATGGGATCCGGAGTTTTACGCAGCTGAGATGGAGACGGGGAGTGAGAGGTGATATGGCAGCAAGTGGAGCGTTCCACACCACGGCCCAGGTGAGCGAATCGGCGGGCGCCAAACGATCGCGATGATGATTGAATGCAGCTGGCGCCCGACAAACCGGTGGGTCATTGGGTTGGCAAGGTTGGCAAGGTTGGGACACGTTTAGGTGGGGATCCAGTTGTAGTGGATTTTGAAGTACTCAAGTACCAGCTTCCTTCGGACCTTCCAAGATCATGATCGGCGGCCATCGGGACAGGTCCAAGCCAGCCGAGTCACGCCACGTCAACAAGGTCAAACCACCAAACAAAACGTGCGAGGATACTACGTAATAATCGCGAACTCGTTGGGTGCGAGGGACACCACGGATTGACGACGGCTCTTTTCCTTCGTCTGTCCAACCTCGTCAGGCCCTGCAACGCGTCAAACTTTTGACTACCTAGGTAACCAAATGTGACCCCCTCTGCCCCCTTTGCCCTGGAGTGTGGAGTGGAAACGGAACCAGTCCAGACTCCAGAACATGGAAACTTCTGATAAGCGTAATTCGACAGTTCGAACAACTCCACACACCCCAAATCTGCGCCTCACGTGACCGACGGAAGGATCTCCCTGGTCCCAAAAAGGGGCAGGCCGGGTAGGCCAATCACCGCTTGTGTCACCACGGGGATGTTTTCCGACAAGCACACAAGGGGTTTCGGTAAAACCGGTGCCTGTTCTGGTCCTGCTCTAGCGAAATAAGGCCAATCTCGAATCGAATTAAGCCGAAAACTTCGTAGCCAAATCACATGGGTTGCCGGTCGGTCACCTAGGTGAGATCCTTCGGTCTGGGCCGGGGACCCCGCAAACCCTCCGCACCCGGTTTGTTACCTGCGGTGCCCGCGACAACACCGGCCACTCTTCTAATATCGCTACGCAAGGTCATTAAATACATATCGTCAAGAGACTAATTATTCGGGCTGCGCCTTGCGTTTTTCGTCTGCCACCCCCTAACTATCGTGGCACCCCAAGGAGAAAGGGGCTCCAGACCTTGGAGGGCAGGGCGGCCCTGCTGGCCTGTGCATGTCTTGGTCGGCACCAACACATAGGCAACCTCAAAGTATCGCTGCCGAACTCGGCCGGGTCTTGGCCCTAGATCAAAGGTTAGTCTGGAGCGCCAATGGTATTATACGCCCAGAGCGTCCCTTATCCGGCCGCAAACTTCCTGCTGAAGGAGCATGGTATCTCTCTAAATACGTTGGGGGCTGGCTATATTAAGAACCGGCTAAAGTTCGACGACAACCGCCGTCGCTCAACTGTTTGCCTTTCCCGGTCGCAGAAGGATGGCGTGGTTACAAAGCTTAGTAAATAGATTTCGTGAATTGGTCGTACTCTAATCCGGTTCCCGGGGTATATGACTGCTCTCCACGACCGTTGCCCTCCACCAACATCTCACCATCAGCATCTTCCCATGCCCAGAAAACTTTGCAAGACTGTCCGCGACGTCGCAGCCGGGAAGTAAACCGTCGACTGTCCGGGTTACTTGTCATTGCCTCGTTCCCCGTCGCCGTCTCGTTAATAAACATGGCTATTAAACACTTCGGCATACTGGCGGTGCTTGCAGGCCATGTGGTCTCGGAGAACAGAAATTTTTCTGACACCTGCAACAGCATCGAGCTTTTACCCAATAGTCTAGGTGTCTATGACCAGCTCAAAGCATCTTGTAGCACCGATGAACTCGACGGCAGCCAGGCCCGGGAAACTACCATCAACTTAAATCTATGCTTGGGTATCGACCACACAAGTGGAGAGCTCGCCTGGTCTGTATAGTGAGTAATTATCCCGCATGTTCTCGGGCGTGCAAACCCCACCCACGGGACAGGAAAGCTGATATAATGCTGGCGGTTTGACGATAGCGGCAAGTTCCAGTTGTACTGCTCCGACTGCTCGCTTTGTGAGTCCACAATACTGTCCTGCACTTGCCAGACGCTCTCCCAAGGAGTTGGTAATCCCACCAGTATCGATTTGAGTATGCCATGCCATCAACTACCACGGGCCCAAGTACTGAGGCAGACACACTAACTCGACGTCTAGATGACGGTATTGGAAATGACGGCGGCGTCTTGAGGTGTATGGGTGGTATTGGAACTCGACATTTGACCGGAGGGCTTTGGCATTTGGGGACACCACGAAGGGTGTGGGATGGTAATATGGACATTCCTCCTTCATGAGCAGACTATTCCTTTATACAAGTGACATCATCCTCCGGGAGCGGACCGGGGCTTTTCGAGACTAGTTGTCCCGCCAACGTTGACGGAGTTTCTGGTTGTTGCTGCTCAGAATCAGGCCCTGCTTAATACCTAAACCATGCTTTTGACTAGCTAAATTCTCGCTTTGGGTCGTTTGGGTGGATCAAGAGACTGAGCGAGTAGAACGAAAGCATGTTACTGATCATAACTTCTCCCAGCTAGAGTTGGGTTGACAAAGCCTCCCAACATATTCTTGGCTTACCCAGTCAGCCATGGGATCTCTAGTAGCCACAGATACTAGGAGCCAGAAACACACGTAGTTCGATGCAGGATAGCACAAGGCGCAATCATTGTTTCGAACGCCATCACAAGCTCACCCACCACAATGTAAGAAGTAAACCAGAAGATTGGGAGATATATCACGATCAGTAACAACCCTATCAGCAGAGACCGCAGATGTAGCCTGGCTGGAGAGATTCATGGACGCCATGTCGGCTATGACGAGCACGACCTTCATGGCGGGTACCATTGCAAGCTAGTACGATTCGCCTTGTGATTCTATCAAAGACCCTCCAAGATGGCGTTGTCTATAGATGGTCCTCTTCCAGCGTTCAAGGTCCATGGGTATTTATATATTTAACGGATTGCCATAGCCGTCAACTAGAGCATTGCCCAATAAGATAGATGGGATAGAATCTCCCGTGGTGGCCCCAAATGAGCGGACTTTTCTCGGTTTTGGTAGATTTCCTCCTGTTACTACGAATGGCATGGCCTTGGTATTCGCCATCATCGGCAGGGTTGCAAACAGTTGGTCTGCCACTAATACAATTTTTTTACATGGCAACAGCGTAGGCGTCATCTTCCTAGGCTTCCAGGCTTACAACCCACAACCCCCACCGCCCGCCCTGGTCTCCTATCCAGCAGCAACAAGCCGATCCATCGCATTGCGTCCTGACATCACGGCTTCGTAGTCCGCCGCTAGAATAGAGAAGTTGACGTTGCGTACTAAATGAGGCGAGAATCATTTGCAGCTCTCGTCGGTTTCCTTTGCATGTATGTCTGATTCTAGGTTACCTTCATGTGCATAGAAATACGTTTTCTGAGCCCGTCTACAATGCCTTTCACGATGCTAGCTCCGAGGTGCATCTAGCACATCCAAGCATTATCCTTCGGCTACTCATGACACTCACACGTAAATCCCTATTGCCATATTCTTTCGTTAGCGTGGTATTGCCATTCCCACCAGCTCGCCTCGACTTCTGCCAAGGGCGACGCAAGAACTTACTCCGTGATTACCGCTTCACTTGGTGCGGCCGTGTGGCAATTCATCTGTCCGAGAACAACGCTGCCCCGGTTGGCAGGACGACGGCCCAACAATACAGGGGGAGAGTGGCTTGAAGTGGCCGGACCTAGGAGTCATGTCTTCCGTTGCCCCGGTTTTTCCTTGAACCAAATACGTAGAGCGATGTAGTACCCATAGAGAGGCCGAACTGCGTGAGCGTCCCGTCCCGTCGAGTCACCGGGTCGGTCTCCATCTGGCTGGGGTGTTAAACCTTCCCGAAACTCCGACTACCCACCGTGGTCCCCAACTGGTCCCCATGCTCCGTTCCTATCGTTTAGTTGGGAAGGATAAACCGGGAAGCGTACGAAGTATTATTTGCTCGTATATCAAGGATACAAATCCGACGCTCTGCCGCCCCCCACCCGCCTTCAGCTACCGGCGTTGTGGGGGTGATTAGTGCCGGGGTGTGGCTTGGCGCGGGAGCTGCCGTCCTGGACGGGATGTTGCAGACAATCAAGGAGCGGCGCCGCCGTTGCATGCTGCACAACTTTGTGCGAAGATCACGATTATTTGATCCGCCTTTTTTATGCGGCGTCATCCCTCCCCGTTTGGCCCGTACAACTCGAAGCCAGCGATTTTCAACAGACAACTTGCGCTGCTCCAGCAAAAATAAACATAAGTGCAAGAAAATCTCCGGCACCCCAGCAACCGCCTCGCCTACCCCTGCCCTGCCACTCTCCTTGTCCTGACCATCTCCAGGTTCATTTCACCTTTCCCTCGCTTCCCCAGCCAGATCTAACCGACAATAGGGGCGCTTTCTTCCAAGGGCATCCACTGTTTGACCGAGACTTGCATCTTTCAGCATCCGACTTCCACGCACAGAACGGAACGATAACCCTTTGCCACCTTTTCTCATTCCGCATAATTATTCATTCTCTACCTGTCCTTATTGCCTGGCATATCAGCCGAGCAATTTCCTTGAGAGACATACGCATCATGTCTAGCAACTGGGTGATACCACCTCTGATGGTGCGGGTCCAAGTTCTTGTCTACGACCACGATTGCGACAGCCCAAAATATGGACCACCGGATATTAAGCTAAAAGGTAACTTTTGCCAGACGACCTTAATCACTCGGGTTGTCGAAGACATGTGCAATCAGTGGAACTACGGGCGGACCGAAAATACCTGGCGTGTTGGGAGGATCGTGGACCGGGATGGAGACCCTATCGATCCCCTCGAGACCATATGGGGAGGTGTTGGGAACTCTCCTATCCACGTCGTTAAGGCACCCCCTCTCCACGCTACGCGCGATGTACTGCCTCGGCTAGAGCCATGGCCCATTGTACCCATGAGAACATACCCAGCTATTGGGCTTGACGCACCGCCTCAGCCGCTGTCGAGACCTACGGAGATCACAAGGACACACCAAGTAGAGAGGATTCCGGCACCATCCCAACAAGCTTCGAGTCCCATAGACATCATGAAGACTCCTCGGCGAGCAGTTCCGGGGCTGCGACCTCAACTGGAATCGAGCCCCATGGATCTCATGTCGTCGCCGACAAACATGGTTGCCGCCGCCAGATCCGTAACTCGCTACGGCAGCAGCGACTTTATCGATTTAACCATCAATGGCTCAGACTCAGACTCAGTTAACGCTAATAAGCCGATTACGGCGCCGCGAGGAAATCGGCAATTCGCTCTCCCACCACCCGATCGTTCCGCGTCTCGGTTAGGCAAAAGCAACCGTGCCCCGATCTTGGGCACCGACACTCCCAAGGCCGAGTCGTGGACTCCTCCAGGTCGGCAATTGTCCTCCGCTGCTCCATACTCGGACTCATCGAGTCCTAGCAAGCGAGTCGATATCGATTTGACATGGATGGATGTTAGCAGCGACGACGAGCTACCGGTTCCTGATCCCGCTGGGGGAGGAACCCCTCCAGGAGCAGTCCGGGGTATCAGCAACAGCACTGCGATAAGCGAGAGACATGGCCCGACCATGAAGCTACGGGACATGAGCGATAAAAAATGGCTTAAGCGGTCCAACTGTGAGATAGATATGACGATGTCGAATGGTCGTGAGAATCACTACGGCAGCAGCACCGCAATTCCACCTGACACGGGCACTGGCTACTCGCTCGAGGGCCTCGACCTCCACCTCCCCCCGGCACCTCCCAAGCCGAGGGGCATGATGCTGACGCCAATTCGAATCCGAGGCAAAGGGGGACAAGGACGGAAGAAACAGGCTGTTCGCAACCCGGGCAAGGATCACTTGATGGGCACTGGCGAATCGAACAGAGTCCTGGAGCGCCCGGCAAAGCGAAAAAGCGATGATGAACTCGATGTCCTTCTCAAGGCTGCCCGGGAAGAGGCGGATAAACAGAGCCTCATTACCAGGATAGAGAGAGAGAAGAGCGGGTTGATGCTGCCGACACGATCTTGGCGGGGCTCTAAGCGCCACAGGTCGGAGTCGTTCCGCCTCCCGGACCAATCGGCTGCCATCCGAAACAGACCTGTGGAGGGAGATATCGGCTCGATGATTGAAGACGTTGAAGTCCGCGGGACTGGCCCTGGAGCCACTTCGACCGAAGGGCCGTCTTCGCTTTCCGGCGTGTTAGAGTCGCATCACACGAACTGCAGGCACAGCGCTGCCCAGTTCCAGCCCAAAGACAGTTCATTTTCTGTGCTGCCATCGCAGGCTAAGAACGTCGGCAGCACAGGCTCCGCTGAGCCTGAGGCAATCAACTCAAACCTCGACTTCGTGCCGGCCATGCCACCGGATGAACGGAAAGAGCTGCCCCAGGGAGGCGCTCCCGGCTGCCTTCTGGCAGGGGATCAGGTCCTCGACCAGTGGATGCACGGAACTCAGCAGGACGAGGTGCATGGCGATGATCGGATGCAGCTCGATCCGCCTGACGACACCGGCATGCCGGTGACGAATAATTCCCAGTCGCCCGAGGAGCAACCGGGGTGCGCGAAACCGGGTCCTCGCCCCCAGGCGTTGGATCGCGCGTTGGAGAAAAAGAAGCGTCGCAAGGATCGGCAGAAGTCCGCGAGACATGAACGTGGTTGCACATGTCCTGTACATCACAAGTAGATAGGTATGGGGCTGGATACTGTTCTGTTGCGGTCGCTGGTAACCAAGATCCCGGGTGTTGGGGATTGCCGGGAGAAATGCCGTCTGCAACGAGGACAGTAACTAACCTAAGGTACCTTGGGAGGTGGTAGTCTGGCAGGTTTGGGGGACGGATGGCACGGATGACTCGGAGAGGGGGAGAGGAGAGGGGCTGTGTATTATTATGGCTTGGGCTTTTCCCCACATGGCCACTTACCTGCCTACGGGGAGTGAGGCACAAATCGCCTACATGGCAAGTAATGAAGCCGTTTAAAAAACATTCGATTTCTAATCTATTCGCCGCTTCGGCCAGAAACGTAGCCGTGGAAGGTGCAGCGTTTCAAGAGCTTCTCTAGAGATCTATGGCTGAACAGTTCTATGTCATGAAGTCGTTGGCTTTCTTCTCTTTATTCGGGCTCCAGCACGACCGATACCGATGTGGCGACAGAACAGCGACGACCGCAAAAGATGGGAGACAAGGAGATGAAAACGGCCGCGCAAGATGACGATCGGTGCCAGTCCTGCCAACCCGGAGATGCTGGCCAGATCCTCCTACAAGGCGCCCAACGCCGGCTGGGACGGCAACCTGTCCCAAGGCTCCTGCCGGGGAAGGAAATGTCATTTTACTTGGTGTTCATGGGCTTGGTGCCGAGACCATTGTGGTTCCGGAAGAAGAGAACGCCCTTGCCGTTGCCCTTGGCATCCGCGCTCGGCTCAACCCACTGGCACATGCGGGCGCTCTTGTACATGGCTGTGATAAAGCCGACGGGACCGCCGCTGGTGTCGGCGCGGTAGTGGCGGCCCATGACTGGCTTGATAGCCTCGGTGGCCTCGTCTGCGTGGTAGAAAGGGATGGTGCTGACGTAGTGGTGCAGGACGTGGGTTTCGATGATGCCATGGAGAAGGTGGCGTCCGATGAAGCCAAATTCGCGGTCAATGGTTGCCGCAGCGCCACGCACGAAGTTCCACTCGTCGGCAGTGTAGTGCGGGAGGGAAGGATCGGTGTGCTGCAGGTATGTGATGGCCACTGTTGGAATTACCTTGTTAGCTGATTTATGTCGAAAAAAGAAAACGGGAGGTGGGGAGAAAGAAGTGCCGAAAGTTTGCCGCGAGTGGTAGTTGAGACGTACCAAGCCAGTGGTTGACCCAGAGGTAGGGTACGAAATACCACACTGCCATGTTGGCCCATCCGAAAGTTCGGACAAGATACACCAATGCCGTGATGGCCAGGGCAAGTCCCAGGTCGCTAAGTAGCACCAACTTTGCATCCTTGTTGTCGTACAGCGGGCTGGAGGGGCTGAAGTGGCTGACCCCACCTCCGAAACCATTGTGCTTGCCCTTTCCGCGGCCCTCTCTCTGTTTCTCGTGGTGGTTGTGACCGGTCACGTTTGTCAAGAGATAGTTGGGCCAGCCAACGAGCTGCTGAAGCACCAGCATAAGGAGAGTGTAAGCCGGGGTGTCCTCGGTCAGCTCGGCCAGCTCGTGGGCCAGGCGGCCGATCCGCGTGGCGTGCTGTTCCCGGGTGCGCGGCACGAACACCATGTCTCGTTCCATGTTGCCGGTGGCCTTGTGGTGCTTGCTATGGCTCATCTGCCAGCTGAAGTATGGTACCAGCAATGACGAATGGACGATCCAGCCGACGGCGTCGTTGAACTTCTTTGAAGGCGAGAATGCGCCGTGGCCGCACTCGTGGGCGAGGACCCACAATCCGGTGCCGAAGAGACCCTGGAGGAAGGTGTATAGGCCCCAGAGCGCCGCGCGCACGGGGGTGAAGGGGATTGTCTCGGGAGTGACGAAGTTGTGGAAAACGTAAAAGGTGACGCTGAGGTAGAGCATGTCGCGGAAGACGTACATGAGCCCACGCAGGCCCGACCGCTCGAGGCAGTGCTTCGGGATGGCATCGCGGATGTCCTTGATTGTGAAGTCGGGGACTTGGAACTCGTTTCCATACGTGTCAACCAGCTTGCCATAGTTGTTGGCCTTGTCGGTGGAGGCGTCAACCGAGGACATGGATGAGATGGAGGTGGTGGAGGGAGAGCGCCGGGGGGACTCGACCGGCGAGACGTCGGCGGTGGAGGGATACGAGGCGTCCGAATCGGTGGTAGAGGTCATTGTTCTCCTTAGGATTGGGTTTTTGGCACCCGCCCGGCTTGACGATGTCGCTGTCGCGGAAGCCATCATGGTGGGACGCGAAGAGGAGGGGGGACAGGGATCGGATTGCTGGTCGAAGGAGGTGGCCGTCAGCTTGGGTTGGTAATTGAAGAGCCAATTGATATAGCAGAGGGGGGAACACACACCTAGGAACTGGCGACGAGCGGAAAGAGCGGAAAGAAAGGATGGGCGACGAGGGATGGACACGATTAAACACAAGGAAAAAGAAAAAAAAGCTTCAGGGAGCGGTCGGTTGGCTTCGAAAATCGAGAAGGTGAGTCTGTCCTTGGACCCTGCAAATTGGGACCCCCCTGCTCCTTTTTTTTCTCCCGTGGGTCGTTTTCTTATTTGTTGGGGATGCGGCACTTGCGGGTTGCCGTTAAATAAACCTGGTGCCGTTCTGCCCTTGCTGTTTACAGATTCCAGCAATTATACACTAGGTCGGATGCAATCCCAGCACGTCGCTCCACAGGTTCGTTCGCTCTTGGGGCCGAGGGGTGGGGTGTGATTGTGGAAATGGACGATTGGAGGAGAAAGGAATGCGAACGAAGCGCATGCTTCCCGTGGCGAGAGCGAGAGCATCGGACAGGCCTACGCATACACTACCGGACAAACTTTGGGTGCAAATTTGTGGAATTCGCCCCGGCTCCCTCCCTTTTGCCCAGACCTCGGATGAGGCTAGCTAGTCATTTTTGACCCATTCAGGCGTGGCGATCAGGTTGGAGGCTGGCTGGGCCGGGCACGGGGAAAGCGCGAGGGCGCTTCTAGCGCCATGCTTCTTCGCCTAGGCCCGCTCACCGCTTTCTGGGTGGATTGGCACATGTCTCATCTCTCGCGTTCTCCTCCCTCGGCTGAGGTTGCACATGCTACTGTGTACACTAATATGTAGTTTCCTTGGAGTGCTTCCTTGGAGGGGCACGGTGGGAAAAAGGAAAATGGTTTGCAGCTCTCGGCTGGCGATCGCAGGGCGCAGCGTCGAGTCGCAAATTGGCGCGGCCAACAAAGCCCACCCAGCAAGGGTTTTCATCCCGTTTCTTCACACTTTTTTTGGTGCGATTTCTCGCTTATCGTTATCAGATCTATTAGTGTGGGCCGGCGGGAAAAGAGAGTGCATGATTTATCGATAGTGAGCTACCATACAAAGATATTCAGGAACGCGATGCATTTAACGGGTGAAGTGCACCGAGAGGAAGTGATATCCCTGAGCCTCAAGCCCGGTGTGTACTACGTAATCCGTAGTAGGGAGCAAATGGGGACAAGGTGGATTTGCATCGCACCAATCATGTCGTCCCAGTCCCTTTTGCCCGTGCCAGACTTTTCCGTCCAATTTCTGTTGGGACGACCCACCTACTTTTGTTGGGGTTGGCCGCGCCCGCAGCGAGCATGTGCGGCTTGGCCATCTCTGCCACGGTGCTGCCAATGTATGCGTCGTGTATTGCCTGTAATTAGAGGTGGGTACATTAGATACATCCACGTGCTGTGAGCCGTCCCGTCGACAACTCGTAGCGTGGCTGGTCGGCAGCAGACATGGACATCGACGAGGAAAGCGATCACAGTCTCTCTCTCTGCCCCCTTCCCGACGCGTCAAATTCCGGTACCCGGAAGGTACCTGAGGTATTGGGTACTGTGTTTATCTTAGGTAGGTACTAGTAGGTAAGTACATACATAGCACTCCATAGTACCTGGTCCTGGCCTTCATCAATTCCTCGAGATGCCACCCACGTCCATTCCTTGTTGCTCTCCCCTGTGCGACAGGCTGCTTTT
>Ga0164242_10005280_pt1 | contig 14391 bp, 7 predicted proteins | sample OricomgcompostMG_FD_108783 | JGI IMG/M metagenome (GOLD analysis project Ga0164242, IMG submission 108783) | Miracle-Growth compost microbial communities from Emeryville, California, USA - Original compost - Miracle growth compost (MG) ... | reverse complement strand
CCAAATCTTGTTGCCAGCCATGCAGCCCCGGTATCTGCATTGGAGCGACGCAACCATTTTGCTAAAAACATCATATTAAACACCTGGTTAAAAACCGGCCAAAGCCATGGAATCCAGATGCTTTTAAAACCATACACAAAACACAAAGAAACCATCCACATCGTGCCACTAATGTCGAACATATCTGAGGCATCGCTGAGGCCGAGAAGATACCATGGTAATTTTTTACCGGCTAATAAATAACTCTCTTTATTCTTCCGCGCCTTCTTCCTGAAATATATACCAATCAAAAGCATGGAAACCAGGTAGATAACTACAATGCTTATGTCGGTTAATTGTAATTTCATTTATACAGAAGCAGTTTTGAAACCTCATTTTGAAAAAGAAGGTTTGGTTCTTTTGAAAATCTAATGAAATCTTTTTCAGAAACCTGCCCTTTATACGGCACATAAAATTCAGCATCACCTGCCTTGTTAAAACCTGCATTTCGCCATGCTAAAGCATAAGAAATTTTGTGATGACCGAGGGCTTTGTAAAATACATTTGTCCACCATGTGGTGTCTGGAACCTGCGCATAACCAAATTCTGTGAGAGCAGGAATCTTCTTTTTATCTGCAGCAATTTCTTCCAGCATTGTCAACATCTGATCCATATCCATTACAAAGGCTGCATTTCCTTCCTCACCACCTTTTCTTTGGTAAATATCAAAACCAATCACATCCACCCAATCATCGCCAGGGTATTTTAAAAGATAATCTTCTTTAGTATTAAAACGGTCAGTATTGTAAGCATACAAACACTGATGAATATTTTTGGTATCTCTTAAATAAGAAACGGTAAAATGCCATAGCTGTTTGAATTCTTCCGGCGTACAATGATCGCCTCCCCACCAAAACCAATTGCCATTAAGCTCATGAAAAAGTCGCAGAATGACGGGAATCGGTTCGCCATTTTTTCCCTTCAGACCCATAATAAAATTCGCGACTTTATCCAGCCAGCTTTTATACAAATCATTCTTTTCACCACCGGGTAAAATGGAGGCAACTGTTCCTGGTGCAGCATCCCAGGCAGTTTTGCCTGTTAATGGATTATTCAGATGCCAGCTTAAAGTAATTACTCCTCCACGCGCATAAACCGTACGAATGTAATTGCGCATGGAATCAAAAGGAACACTATCTATATTGACGTGGTGATCTAATTCAATCCGTCCGAGTTCAAAGCCATAAATAGCAGGATAATCCCCGGTCACTTCTTTCACATCACTTTTCCCGGGAACATATTTCCATCCAACGCCGTAAGCGAGATCATCCTGGTGGCCAAACATGATGCCTTTGTTGAGTAGTGTATTTAAATTATGATAAAGATTCTTCGTCTGCCGGGTAGCGGATGGATCCGAAGGATTTTGTGCATGAGCGGGAATACCCGCTGTTTGCAGCAAAAGAGAAATAATAAATATGAACGAATTTTTTTTCATCAAATAAAACGTACATTTTACTGAGTATTCCCGATAATTAAAACCTGGTTCTGAATTCAATTATTGTTCAGAACCAGGTTTGTCAAATCAATTTTCTTAATTTTTTATCTTAAACCTACATGATCAAGATGGATAGTTCCACCCCATCCGGCTGATTGAAAAACAATTTCACTCAAATTAGCAGGGCTTCCCAGAGAAGAAAGATTTAGGCTAAATGTTGACCATTCACCCTCTTTGATCGTAACTCCCGTAGGCGAACCGTAATTACCATTGATTACTACATTTAAAGTTTTGCCGCCAGTACCAGCTTCTCCAAAAACTGAGAATTCTAACTTGGTATATCCTGATGTAGAAACACCAGATCCATTTGGATTATGGAGCGTTACTCCCTGGTATCCGTTACCTGCATTGTAGATAGCTAAAATCGAATTCGTTCCCTGGCGGACATTAGCAGTATTATTGAAATCGTGGGTATCTGTATAAGACCAGTCCTGAAAGCCATTCTGGGTAGCATCAGTATATATAGGAAGCGGGAAATCAGCAAGCGGAGGAAGGCCGCCATTCAGTAATAAGTCATCAGTGGAAGCCACAGTTAATGATGAATTGAGCACTGATAAAGTAACTTTTCCTTTCAGCGTTCCTTTTGGAACCTTAACTACAATTTTTGTAGGAGACTGACTCACAAAAGTTGTAACCGGTGTTGTGCCACCAACAAATGCTATTCCCGTAACCAAATCTAAATTGGTACCTGTGATCGTCACATTTGTTTCGGCATCAATCGGATTAGGGGACATTGCAGTAATTGCAGGCATGATAACATCCAAATCCTGGCTCGAAGTGGTTTTAACTCCTGAAGCAGCAACAACAGTCACAGGCCCTTTTGTTGTTTCACCAGGAACTTTTACAACCAATGAAGTAGCCGACTGGCTTACAAAATCAGTTACCGGTGTAGCCACGCCTGTAAATTCAACCTCTTTTACCAAATCAAGGTCAGTACCGGTTAGGGTAACATTGTCAGCATGCTTTATTGGATTTGGAGAAACAGCAGTAAGCAGGGGCAGTGTTACATGCAGCGTGTCGGTTGTTTCTACAAAACTTGAATCCGTTCCACCATAAGCCAATACCAGCGTACCTGTTTGTGCATCTTCAGGAACAGTTACTACCAATTCATTCTTGTTTTGGCTAACGAATGAGGTAGCCACTTTACTGTCATTAAATGTTACACTGGTCACCCAATTTAAAAAATCTCCTTTGATCGTTACATTCTCTCCGGGACGTGCTATCGGTGTTATGGATGCAACAGTTGCAGCAATACCAATATTAAATTGCGTTTTTGATGTAATATCTCCTGCAGATGTTTTCAGGGTTACATACCCTTTTTCTGTTTCGGCAGGCACAATCACAAATATTTCCTTATTGGTTTGCGAAATAAAATCACTTTTCGCCACAGTTGCCTTTGTAAAATCAATCTCGGTAACCTTGTCAAGATTATTCCCAAAGAAACGAATAGTATCCCCGGGTTCCGCACCTGTCGGTCCAAAGCTCAGTAATTCTGTAGCAGAGGATGACGGATTTACATTGTCCTTTTTACATCCATAAAAAGCAAGGCTGCCAACGATAATAGTGATTATCAAAAAGCGCAGATTATAAAATATTTTCATACTAAATGTGTTAGATTGGTTAATATTTATTGGTCAACTTTTGGAACAATCCTGAAATTGTCAAAACTCATGTCAGCATCCAGGTCGCCAGGACCTTGCAGCAATACCATGGCCCAATAACCATTAGGGTTTACAACGGGAGGTGTAGTATAGCTCGCCACAACTTCATCGTATGGAATGACAACTGTTTGCCACTTACCTTTTGTATCATACGGTGGTGCCCATTTGTACCCTTTTGTATCCTGCACTACAGACCCTCCTGCATTAATGGTTATCATGCTGTTGTTGTAAGGCTTCATTGTATTTACCTCAAACTTCAGATAATATTTTTCAGGATGAAGAATGGCATCATCAGGAATATTTTTGCTGTAAGTTGGCATAGAACCGGCATCACCATCAGCAAGCTCATTCCAGCCCCAGCTTCCAACTTGTGCTTTTATCCTGAAATAGTTGCCGTTAATTTTAGCTGGGTCACCTGGCCCCGGGTTAGTCACTACAAGGGATGCATTATTCCATCCTTCAAAAGGATCGCTGCCAATAAATATATTTCTTGGATCTCTGAACCAAAAGTTAGATTTGGTTTCTCCAAAATTCGTTTTAATGGTTATCGGCCCAGGCTGTGCGTCTGACGGAACTGTAAACTGTATTTGTCCATCCTGTACATCCACAAGTTCGGCAGTAGCGCCGCCAGTGAAAGTGACTGTTACGGGTGCATAAAAATAATTACCAATAATAGTTGCCACATCTCCTTCATTTACATATTCAGATAGCATACTATTTAAGACCGGCTTGCTGATTTGCACCTCAAACGAATGTTCAAGCTTGTAACCATTCTTAAAAATGATGGTAAGTTTGTTCGTGATAGAATCAGGAATCGCACTTGGAACGGAAGCAAGGATAGAAGTATTGCTGATGTAGGTAGGCGTCAACCTTGCCTGCTGGTCGTTGAACCAAACTTCCCGGGCTTCCCCAAGGTTGTTTCCGACAATTGCAATCAGCTGGCCCTGCCCGGCCCCAACCAGTAGCGAATCTGAAGATTCGGGGCTTGTAATTCTTACATAATTTACCACCGGGGTTCCTCCGGAATCCTTCTTGCACGAAGTAAACATACCGACGGTTGTAATCAGCACCAGGAGCGTTAATAAGATTTTATTTATTGATTTCATTGAAGTAGATATTTCATTTTGAAAAATTATTTGGTAAACTTTTATTGATAATCAACAGGATCTAATTTTAGATTAGGTGCCTGGCTAAGTTCAGCGTTTGGAATAGGCAACAGGAAATTTCCTTCATTCGCATTAATCTGTCTGTCTGTAGTAGACCACGCTGTTTTAGTAAATGTCCATAAAGTCGGATTAGGCATTTGGTCAGGATTGGCGAAGAATATCCCTCTGTCCTGTGAGTTAAGCATATCAAATGCTTTTTGTGGATTCCAATAATGAAGACTTACAAAATCATACCACGCCATACCTTCCATTGCAAACTCTTTAAATCTTTCAGAAAATACATCATCCAGTGTGAGAGGGCCGCTGCCATTAGCACCGGATACTTCATAAGGTGCCAGGCCGGCTCTTGTATGAACCGCATTAAAATAGGCAATAGCGGTTGGATCTGTTGTAGAAGCATTATTGCCAATTGTTGCTTCGGTATATATAAGGTATAACTCAGCAAGGCGCATCATGTAGGTATCATTGGGATAATGCTGTTGCGCGGCGATTCCTGCAAGGTCTATAGGCGAGCCAATCACATATTTTTTAATTGAAAGAAAGTTAACGTCAGTACCAGAAAGTGGGAATACCAACGCTTTTTTAGTACTCATGCTGGTAATTTCAGGATAAGTAAAACCTGGCAGCATGAAAGTTGCATGCAACCTTTGGTCTAAAGTTCTTCCTTTTAAAGTACCGTCAGGCTGCAGCGCAAAACCATCATATTGGCTTAACAACCACCAGGTGCAACTTTTATCACCGCCCCATCCTCCGAAAGAAATATCAGGACTGAAGGCAAGATATTCAGGCATACTGTTGTTGGTGCCCCACGCACTTGTTCCTGAGAATACCCATTGTAATTCAAACAATGATTCTGAATTATTATCGTACGGATATTTAAAAAGATCTGCATAATTTGATAACAGCTTCTTCCCACTGTTATTGATTACATCAGCAGCAAAATATTTAGCACTGTCCAAAAATTCCTGGTTCCTTGTTCCCCCGGTGCTTTCAACGCCAGCTCTTGTGAGATAAAAGCGGGCAAGCATTCCTTCTGCCGACCATTTAGTAAGCCTTCCCGGTTGTGTTTCAGTTAAAGGAAGATCCTCAGATGCAGCACGCATTTCACTGGTAATAAAATGCCAAACACTTGGCACTGTATTCCGGCGGATTGAAGTGTCAAACAACTGGTCAACATTGTTTTCAATGATTGGCACAGCACCCCAGTTCATTACCAGGTAACGATACGCTAAAGCGCGCATAAATCTTGCTTCTGCGATAGCCACTTTCTTTGCTCCTTCCGTTACTTCAGGGCCGGCAAACCTGTTAATATTGTATATAGCCAGGTTTGATTGCGCCACCACATTAAAAAATGCCCGCCATGAAGCACCATTTTCTCCATTATCACCGGTAGTATTGAACATTACATTTCCGCGGTCATTATAAGCAGAGAAAGCAGAACCGCCCCTGAAATCGCCCAGGTTATACATGGCCTTGTCATTATAATCAAACCAAACTTCACTATAAAGAAGGCTGGTAGCAGCGGCCAACTGCGCGTCATTCTTATAGAAATTCGCATCCACAATCGCGCTTTTAGGAGGCTTTTCCAAAAAGTCTTTTTTACAACCTGATAAGGCCGCAAATGCTATCACCAGGATTCCAAAATAATTTAAGTATGTTATCTTTTTCATATTGCAATAGTTTAAAAGTTTACGCTTACTGCTACGTTATACATTCTTGTAAGCGGGTAGCGGCCGAAATCTATCCCAATCGCCTGGTTGCCCCCGGCAGAACCTGTGCCTACATAAGATCCAACTTCAGGGTCATAACCTTTATAATGGGTAAGTGTTACAAGGTTTTGTGCACCAATACTTGCTTTCAATCCCTTTATCGCTTTTGTTTCTCCGAACCATTTTGCAGGGAAATTGTAAGAAAGTGACACGTTCTTCAATCTTAAATAAGAACCATCTTCCACAAACCTGCTGGTAATTTTATTATAATCATTATCGCTTGCAACCTGGTTATTGGTGATACGGGGAATGGCTGTTCCGGGGTTGGCCAGTGAAACCTTCCCGGTGCCGTCATCTACCAGTTTTGCATATTGCATCACGTCAGTAAATAAATTTCTGCTTAGATTAATATTATTTGGATTGCTGGCATCCTGGGCGATATAGTTATAAACATCGTTTCCATAAGTACCAATTACCAAAATGCTTAAATCAAATCCTTTATAGCTAAAGGTGTTTGTGAAACCAAGAGTAAGTTTAGGCCACGGGTTGCCGATATTGGTCATATCATCAACAGTAATAACGCTATCACCGTTCATGTCCTTATATTTCACATCGCCAATCCATAACCCGGTGTTAGGATCTGCTTTTAACCTGTTGCCACTATTATCGACCGGAACCGGGCTATTTTCAATGTCCTCAACTGATTGGAACAAACCATCCTCTACATAGCCCCTGAATAACCATGGCGCATAACCGATAGCAGAACGTTGTGTCCAGTTATTCATCCACCACGAATTTCTTTCAATAAACGCATTGTCTTCGTTCAAACCTGTAATTAAGGTTTCATAATGAGAAAGGTTCAGGTTAGTTTGCCATTTAAAGTTTCTATTGCTGATGACGGTTGCATCAATTGTAAAATCCCAGCCTTTTGTTTTTAGAGAACCTGCATTCACCAAAGGTGCGCCAACTGCTCCCGGGCTTGCATTAGTTCCCATATACCATGGAAGGCTGGCAGTCATGAGCAGGTTATCAGTCTTTTTTACATAATAGTTAGCATCAACATTGATCCTGTTATTAAGTAAACCAAGGTTTAAACCCAGGTTATTGGTGTTGGTTTCTTCCCATTTCAATTTAGGATTGGTAAAAGTGGAAGGTATAAAACCCGTTCCCCACGGAGTCGCACCAGTTGCCATCGGAGCATAAATTCCGGACCCTGATCCCTGGTTTCCTGTTAAACCGGTTTCGAATCTTAACTTCAACTCACTGATCCATGAAACATTAAAGAACTTCTCCTGGCTAATTCTCCATGCTGCCGACAAAGAAGGGAAGTTTCCCCACCTGTTTTCTGAACCGAAATTTGGAGAACCATCAGTTCTGAAAGTTGCTGTCAGCAAATAGCGGTTATCATAATTATAATTCAATCTTCCCAGGTAAGATTCCATTGACCATGGGTAAGTTCCGCCTCCGTTAGTAGCAGTAAGAGGGTCACCCGCATTCACATCAAAAACATCATTGGTAAGAAAACCTGTTCTTCCGGCAGATAAAGCCTGGTATTCAGATTCCTGGGCTTCATGGCTTACCATCAGGTTTACATTATGTTTGCCAAATTGCTTGTTGTATTCCAATAGTTCGTTCCAGTTCCAGTACCAGCTTGAATAGGTGCCAGTCGTTAGGGAAGCTACTGAATTATAATGCCATTGATCAATATTATATGTTGGAGTATAATAAGTAGCTAAACCGCTACCAATATTTCCGTTAAAGGAACTTCTGAAGGTGAGGCCCTTGGCGAGGGTAATACCAAGATTCAAACCGCCCAAAAATTGCCTTTTCATATTTTTATTGGTAATGAGTGAAGCCAATGCAATTGGATTGATGGGTGCATATTGATTAGCTCCGTTCACCGGATCGCTGCCTCCCCATGAACCATCAAAATTCGTAACCGGAATCTGGGGTGTCAATCTTAAAGCATTTGCAATAAGTGGGCTTGCTGCATCTCCATAATTAGTGGTTACCAGGTTTTCGTTCGTTTGGTTAAAATTCAAATTGGTACCAATTGTTAACCATGGCCTCGGTTTGTTATCAAGATTTAATCTTACACCGTATCTTTTAAACCCGGAACCAGCAGCTACCCCATCCTGGTCTAAGTATTCTCCGGATAAATAATACGTCGTATTATTGCTACCACCACTCAGGTTCAACTGGTGTTTATTCATTGCAGCATTATTAAAAAGCTCTTTCTGCCAGTCGGTTCCTGATCCAAGTAATGAAGAATCCAAAAATTCACCGGGTGTGGTTCCGCCGGCTATAACATGATATTGCTTAACCATGCTGGCATATTGTTGCAAATTCATTACATCCAAATGGTCGGGAGGAGTTTGTAGGTTATACTGATAAGAATAATTTATTTTAAAATCTCCTGCCTTGCCACGTTTCGTAGTAATTAATATAACACCGTTCGTTCCACGGGAACCATAAATAGCGGTTGCTGAGGGGCCTTGCAGTATCTGGATATTATCAATATCGGCAGGATTTAAACCTGACAAAGGATTGCCGGAACTTGCATTACCACCCGAAACGTCTTCTTCCTGGATTTGAACTCCGTCTATAACATATAAAGGTTGGGTATAGCTGCTCAGAGAACTTACACCACGAATATTTACACTAATACCTCCGCCAGGCTGACCAGAATTCTGGGTAACGTAAACACCTGCGGCTCGTCCCTGGATCGCTTGTTCTACAGTAGTATTTACTGTTTCATCAATTTGTTTGGAGGAAACACTTGTCTGAGCAGTGGTAAGGTTTACTTTACTCGCCTTTCCATAACCGACAACCACTACATCAGTAAGGGCATTTGCATTTACTGCCATCGTGATGTCGAAATTGGTTCTGTCGCCAATGGTTATTTCCTGGGTCTTCATCCCGACAAAAGAAATTACCAGCACTTTTCCATTGGCAGGAAGATCAAGTGTAAATTTCCCATCCGGTTGAGTGGAAGTGCTAACGGAAGTGTTCTTAACAGAAACAGTAGCACCAAAGAGGCCCTTGCCTCCTTCATCACTTACTGTTCCTGAAATTGTTTTGTTTTGAGCAAATGCTGTAGAAAAAGAAAACGCAGCTATAAATAGTACGAGCAGTTTTCTTGATAATATCTTTCTCATAATTGCAATTCTTTAGGTTTCAAAACTATTGGAAATTATAACATCAAAGTAATATTTTTTTATCTTTTCGATGTGTTTTCTTTACGATTTTATTAACATTGCATCACACAAAAATCAATGGTAATAGTTAGTATTTATAGTCAACAATTAATTTTTGGATTAATACTATCTTGATATTTTTTTAATGAATAAGGGGTTGTGATTAGCAGAAAAGGTTGAAAATTTTTAGATTGGTAGGAGGCTTTCTCAAAATGATAAACCTTGAAATCATTCCACCTTATACCTATAAATCGTTCTTCCTATTTTTCCATTATCATCAATACCTTCGACCGTTACTTTATAGGTTCCGGTTCCATCAGCATTATAGTAATCAAAGGAAGCATTGCCACTATTATCAGTTTTTATTTCAGGATTCCAGTAAATGGTAGACCGTAGGTCTTCGTGATCTGAATTTGCATTGGAATAGTCATATTTAGGAGAATAAAACTCTTTTGCAATATAAAAACCCTTTGGAGCTATAGGCAATACTCCAATCGAGGGAATATCTTTTGTATATTCTCCACCTTTTTTGCTTGTAATTATTAAAACTCCGTTTCCGCCTTCCATTCCATAAATGCTGGCACTTGCATACTTTAATACTTCTATTGTTTCTACCTGCGAGGAGGGAATCGTATTGACATTAAAACCTCCAAGCTTACCATTGGCGTCCCGTGGATTTACAACTGAACCATCTAAGACTACTATCATCGGACCGTCGCCGGGAGGAGACTTTAAATAAGGGGTATCATTATTAAATCCAACCCCATGCAATCTGCCATTCAAACTTGTCGATAACTGACCTCCAACTCTCTCTATTTCATCTGCATGCATTACCTGGTCGGCATTTCCTGCTCCAAGCAGGCTTTGAGTACGGTATTGATTGTCCTGGGGCAACTTTCCTTTTACTTTTACCGGTGTCAATATTTTACCTTTAAAATGGCTATATTCTTCCTCAACTTTTTTAGCGTTACCAAGATAGACGGACATTAAGGTATCGTTTAGGGTTTCTAAAGTGGCTGTTGGTATTGCAGAAATTGGAGGCTCATCGATTTTATTAAAATAAGTGATCTTAGTCGAATTGTCCCCTATAGAATTAACGGCACTCAGAACAAAATGCGTTGTGTCCATAAAGACAAGATTTGAAAAATGAAACAATCCATTTTCGTCTGAAGTAGTTGTCAACAATGCGCTTTTAACGGATGGAATTAAATTAATAGTTGCACCTGGTAATGATCGGCCCGATAGATCTGTGACCTTGCCATTAATTTCTAAGCTCTTTTCAGCTTGAAAAGCCAAAGGGGTATAACTGGTATCCATAACCTGCTCCCATTGGAACCTTCGGAAACCTTGAGTCAGCATCAGAACATCCAGGTTTTGTTGAACAATATCACTGGTATCATTAAAATAATAGGCAGGTTGTTCTACATATCCTTTTACCTCTGATGTAAGTAGTAAATCGGTCATTATAGTAGCCTCATTATTTTCATTCCCGGGCACTTTACTTTCGTCAATTACCGAAACAGAAAAATGCGCCGCAGTTATTGAATCGTGCATATTTCTTTCATTCAGTATTAAACGGACTTTTTCTCTTTTTGTATAGTTAGTTTTATCCGGCTTGATTTCCAGTTGAAGCTGATCCTCATTCCTGACAAAAAACAAACGTTCACATAGTGGCAGGCCTTCAGGAGAAAATAATGTAACAGTAGCAACACCTGAATGAAGCAATCGTTTTTGAAAATCAAGACTTATTCTCGAAACTTCCAGTTTAAAACTATAAGTAATGGTTTTCCCTCCCGAATAAAAAAGTAAAAGGAAATCTTTATTCCTGTTGGCTTTGTAAAAAGGCTGATTTGCCGCCAGGGTGAAAGAAAATTCTGAAGCAGAATCATTTACTGCCAGGGTAATGCCGGATACTCCCGGTTTTGGTAATTGCACCACAGTTGATGATCCATCCTCAAAAGTTAGTTTTGCTTTATAGGTTTGATCTTTTTCAGGAAGAAGAAAAAAATCTCCCATCCCCAGGTGCTTTGAGGCAAATGTGCTAACCAGTTGATTTTGACTATCTAATATTTCGCCCTTTACATTTGTACCTATGCCGTTTGAGGCAACTGCTTTAAAGGCAACTTTCGTTCGAATACCCGTAATAAGGTTGCCCCCCTCCGGAAAAAACTGTATATCCGGTTGACCATTTACTACCTTCCTTAATTTGCTTTCATGGCTGTCATTTACATCTTTCTTTAATGATCCTACAACAAGAGTTTTATCAAAGAACCCCATTTCACCATTGTTACGCATCAAATTGGTATAAGCCCTGATGCGGTAATTTCCTGCTGGCAATACATCGGGCAAAGAAAAGTCGCCCCAACACAAACCACTATCAATATATAATTCGATTGATTGATCAATCTTATTAAACGGATTAATCAGGTCAACATGCAATACACTGCTTATTTCCGATAAGGTATGTTGTGGTCCTTCCGTTACGTAAGCTTTGAAGTAGATCGTATCCCCCGCCGCGTAATAAGGTTTGTCAAATTGCAGGTACACGTTTTCAAAAACATGTTGAGAAAAAAAGGTTTTCAGCTCGTCTGTAATTTTAGGGGTTGCCGGAGAAGATTCCTGGCAATAAGAAGGCACGTTAAAACTCAAAACTATCAATGCAGAAAAAAGTATTTTGATCATTTTAATAAAGTTATGGCGGCAGGCAGGGTTGAAACTGAAAGTTACTTTTATTTTTAATATCATTTACACTTTCTCAGGCTATATTTTTTGAAAAGAAATTCTTTTTTGGTAATAGTATTGGATGGGCCGGAGATGAACCGGGATAATGGGTTGTTAGCTATTTGCTTATTTCTTCGATATGTGTTCGATATGTATTCGATAACTCTTTGATAAGTCTTCGATCACTGTCTTCGAACAAAAAGTGTAGAGATAAGGAATATACTTTGAAGAAAGCTATAAGAAAACCAGTAGCCGGATTAACTTAAAAAAAATAATTACTCATTATAAAGGGAAAGAAAACTTCTTTCCTTTAATAAAAACGCTGCTTTCCCATCAGATATCTTTACAGACCGTCCTTCTTTCATCGATTGATTCTTATTAGTAACAAAAACCCTGAAAGATTTTATTCCTCCTGGCAGGCCCGTCAGAATCACTTTTCGGTCAGGACCATTATTGACAAGATGTATGACATACTTCCCGGATTTGTTATCTCCTAAAGCAGCCGCCGAAACTATCGGGTTATTGGATTCTATTGGAAGTGCATTGAATCCTTTCGGCGTAAATGAAAGTTGCTTTAAATTCCAGAATCTTTGTGTAGGTCGGAGTTTTGAAGTATCCCCAAAAATTCCTCCTCCGGCAAGGACGGAATAATCGGCTGTCAATTGCCATTGCAGAATCGCTTCAGGCTGGCAAATGGATAATAAACGGATATACAAATTGATCTCATTTAAAGCATATTCCGGTTCCTGGAAAATCGCCGGATAACCCCACGCCTGTGCATCTATACTTCCTTCCGCTACAATCAGCGGGCGCTTTATTTTTGTTGCCGCATCGGCCCATTTTTGCAAAGTTTCTTTATCCCATCCGCGCCATGAATGAAAAGAAATTGCGCCGATAAAAGGAAGTGCCGCCGGATCGTTTAATGCAGGTTTTATAAAATCAAAAGTAGTGGCGTCAGAATTATCACCGAGTAACATTTTTGTAGTCAATCTCCTTGAAACAAAATAAGCTCCCAGGCCTTTTATTAATTGATCATGCTCCGCTCCGGTTTGCCTTACATTAATTCCAAGGTCCGATTCATTAAAAGAAAATAAAGAGATTTCCACACCATATTTTTGTTTCAGGTATACAATGTAATCAGTTATCGATTTGTAGATTTGATCCGTCTTTGTAGTATCCAGGGGATTTCCCCATACTCCGCTTGAATCAGGACCATATTTTGGTTTACCAACCATAGCCCACGCGGGTGCCGACCAGGCAGAAAGTATTACCGGGATTCCCTTTTGATATAGCCTTTCAGCCATTTCCATCGATTCCTTCACATGAGGATTTAATTTTCCCGCATTCGCATTTGCAACCGGATCTTCATTTAATTGCGGTTGCCAAAGTTGCCACGGCATTTCCACCCTCGAAAAGCGTACATTTAAATTGTTTAGACAATAATCAATTACCTCTGGATCTGTCTTTGGATTTTGTAAGCGAAAGTTTCCACCAATACCAATAAATTTTCTCCCGGTTTCTTCAGGATGTAATACTAATTTTACAGGAGAATGATCAATTCTCCCGGAAGTTGTAATAGTAAACACTTTTTCAACAGATTGACCATTTTTCATACCTCCTTTCTGCAAAGGGATAAAAACCTGTAACCCTTTGCTGTCTTTGTTTTTATAGCTTTTTACAAAAAGACCGGTTGGTTGTAGAAAAGTAAATTGTAATTGCTGTTTCTTTGAAGTAAATACAATGTTTTTGGTAGAAGTTTCCAAATATTGATTCAATGGGTTTCCGGGAAATAATTGAACCGGCGTTAGATCATTCAACTGCACATTACCATTTACATAATCCTCCTCAGGCAATAAAAAGGTGAAATAAATTCCGTCCGGTCTTTCATCTGCTTTCGACCAAATCTGTAAACTTATTTTCGCGGTTCCTTTCCCTTCGTCTTCCACGATTTCTTTAAAATAAATACTATCAATATTGGTGGTAACTATTTGCTCATTCCCATTCCGGGAAAAATGAGGACGTTGTCGTTCTTTGCCCGTTGATTGGATATCAGCACCATTATTTTTGATCACAACAAGTGCACTTTGAATTTTCATCAATTGACCTTCTATTCTGATACCAGCGATGTTTCCCCATGGTTGCAGTTCCACTTGTGCGAATAGACTATATGTTGCAAGCAAAAACAGAATCATTGCAAAAAGGAATTTTTGAAAAAAGCTTGTCTTTATCATGCTCAATAAAAATAAAGGGAGTAAAAGAAACAGGTGAAAAAAGGTTTGCTATTCAATAAAGAAAGGCCGATTCAAAACTATTTGAATTTATATCATTAAATGAATATTTAATTATCATTTAATTGTAGTTTTTTATTTTTTTACAATAAAAAAACAGTTTAATGTAAAGGAT
>Ga0164242_10005279_pt1 | contig 14394 bp, 12 predicted proteins | sample OricomgcompostMG_FD_108783 | JGI IMG/M metagenome (GOLD analysis project Ga0164242, IMG submission 108783) | Miracle-Growth compost microbial communities from Emeryville, California, USA - Original compost - Miracle growth compost (MG) ... | reverse complement strand
CGATTCTCAGGCGGCACAACCGGCCTGTGCATCGGCCACATAGCTCCCGAGGCGGTCGACGCTGGTCCGATCGCATTCGTGCGCGATGGTGATCTGATTCGGGTCGATATCGCTGCTCGCTCCCTCGACCTACTCGTCGATGAGGCTGAGCTGAGGGCTCGCCGCGAAGGCTGGGCCCCGCTTCCCCCGCGCTATACCCGTGGCGTTCTCGCGAAGTACTCCAAGCTCGTGCACTCCGCCGCGGAGGGCGCGATCACGGGGTAGCACGCGACTACTCACTGCCGACGCAGACCATCTACGCATCTAGGGGACACCTCTCATGCCCACGGATTCTCGACCCGTGCCCACACCGCCGGCGCAGCCCGGATCGCCCAGCGGCGCCCAGCGGATCACCGGCTCGGCCGCCATCCTGCGCACCCTCGAGAAGCTCGGCGTCACCGACGTCTTCGGCCTCCCAGGCGGTGCCGTGCTGCCGCTCTACGACGAACTGATGGCGCAGAGCGCCGTCCGCCACATCCTGGTCCGCCACGAGCAGGGCGCAGGTCACGCGGCCGAGGGCTACGCCGCTGCGAGCGGCAAGGTCGGCGTCGCCATCGCGACGTCGGGCCCCGGCGCGACGAACCTCGTCACCGCGATCGCCGACGCCTACATGGATTCGGTGCCGCTGCTCGCGATCACCGGCCAGGTGTTCTCGACGCTGATGGGCACGGATGCCTTCCAGGAGGCCGACATCGTGGGGATCACGATGCCGATCACGAAGCACTCGTTCCTGGTCAAGACCGCGGAGGAGATCCCGGCCGCGATCGCCGCGGCGTACCACATCGCCGGAACCGGCCGCCCCGGCCCCGTGCTCGTCGACATCACCAAAGACGCGCAGCAGAACCTCATGGACTTCAGCTGGCCGCCGAACGTCGAGCTGCCCGGCTACCGCCCGGTGACGAGGGCCCACGGCAAGCAGATCCAGGCCGCGGCGCAGCTGCTCGCCGAGGCGAAGAAGCCCGTGCTGTACGTCGGCGGCGGGGTCGTGCGGGCAAAGGCATCCGCCCAGCTGCGCGAGCTCGCCGAGGCGACGGGCGCGCCCGTCGTCACCACGCTCATGGCGCGCGGCGCGTTCCCGGACTCGCACCGGCAGCATCTCGGCATGCCGGGCATGCACGGCTCGGTGCCCGCGGTGCTCGCGCTGCAGGAGGCCGACCTCATCGTCGCGCTCGGGGCGCGCTTCGACGACCGCGTCACCGGCAAGGTGAGCGAGTTCGCGCCGCTCGCGAAGGTCGTGCACGTCGATGTCGACCCCGCCGAGATCTCGAAGATCCGCTTCGCGGACGTGCCGATCGTGGGCGACCTCGCCGAGGTGCTGCCCGACCTCACCGCCGCCTACCGGACGGCGTCGGTGCTGGCATCCCCGGATCTCAGCGAATGGTGGGCGCGCCTCGACGGGCTGCGCAGCGAGTACCCCCTCGGCTACGCGCCGACGAGCGACGGGCTGCTCGCACCGCAGCATGTCATCCAGCGCATCGGCGAGCTCACGGGGCCCGAGGGCGTCTACGTGGCCGGCGTGGGGCAGCACCAGATGTGGTCGGCGCAGTTCATCCAGTACGAGCGGCCGAACGCCTGGCTCAACTCGGGTGGCGCCGGCACGATGGGCTACTCGGTGCCCGCCGCGATGGGTGCGAAGGTGGCCCAGCCCGACCGGGTGGTGTGGTCGATCGACGGCGACGGATGCTTCCAGATGACGAACCAGGAGCTCGTCACCTGCGCGCTCAACGACATCCCGATCAAGGTCGCGATCATCAACAACTCGTCGCTCGGCATGGTGCGCCAGTGGCAGGCGCTGTTCTACGACGGCCGCTACTCGCACACCGAGCTGAACACGGGGCACGGCACCCGCCGCATCCCCGACTTCGTGAAGCTCGCCGAGGCATACGGTGCGCTCGGCATCCGCGTCACCGAGGAGTCGCAGGTCGACGACGCGATCAGGCTCGCGCTCGAGACCAACGACCGGCCGGTCGTCATCGACTTCGTCGTGTCCTCCGACGCGATGGTGTGGCCGATGGTGCCGCAGGGCGTCAGCAACAGCTACGTGCAGTACGCGAAGGACCACAGCCCGAGTTGGGAGGAGGAGTAAGCCATGAGCACCCACGTCCTGTCCCTGCTCGTCGAGGACAAGCCCGGCCTTCTCACCCGCGTCGCGGGGCTGTTCGCGCGCCGCGGCTTCAACATCAACTCGCTCGCGGTCGGCACGACCGAGGTCGAGGGGCTCTCGCGCATCACGGCCGTCGTCGACGTCGAGGACCTGCCGCTCGAGCAGGTGACGAAGCAGCTCAACAAGCTGATCAATGTCATCAAGATCGTCGAACTCGACCCGGCGCAGTCCGTGCAGCGCGAGCACCTGCTGGTGAAGGTCCGCGTCGACGTCACGACCCGCTCGCAGGTGATCGAGGCCGTCAACCTGTTCCGCGCCCGCGTCGTGGACGTCGCGACCGACGCGCTCGTGATCGAGGCGACCGGGGATTCCGGCAAGATCCAGGCCCTGCTCAAGGTCCTCGAGCCGTACGGCATCAAGGAGCTCGCGCAGTCGGGCATGCTCGCGATCGGCCGCGGCTCCAAGTCCATCACCGATCGCGTCTTCAAGTCCTAACCATTCCCGCTGGTCGGCTCGGCGCAGCCGAACGGAGACCGAGAAAGAAGAGAAAGCAATGGCAGAGATCTACTACGACAACGACGCCGACCTCAGCATCATCCAGGGCAAGAAGGTCGCGGTCATCGGCTACGGCTCCCAGGGTCACGCTCACGCGCAGAACCTGCGCGACTCGGGCGTCGAGGTGGTCATCGGCCTCAAGGACGGTTCGAAGTCCATCCAGAAGGCGACCGAGGCCGGCTTCGAGGTGAAGAGCAACGCCGAGGCGGCCGCGTGGGCCGACGTCATCGTCATCCTCGCGCCGGACCAGGTGCAGCGCCACCTCTACGCCGACGACATCAAGCCGAACCTCGCCGCGGGCAAGGCGCTGCTCTTCGGCCACGGCTTCAACATCCGCTTCGGCTACATCGAGGCGCCCGAAGGCGTCGACGTCGTCATGGTCGCGCCCAAGGGCCCCGGCCACACCGTGCGCCGCGAGTACGTCGCCGGCCGCGGCGTGCCCGTGATCGTCGCCGTCGAGAAGGACGCCACGGGCGGTGCCTGGGATCTCGCCCTGTCGTACGCGAAGGCCATCGGGGGCCTGCGCGCCGGCGGCATCAAGACGACCTTCACGGAGGAGACCGAGACCGACCTGTTCGGCGAGCAGACCGTGCTCTGCGGCGGCGTCTCGCACCTCGTGCAGTACGGCTTCGAGACCCTGACCGAGGCGGGCTACCAGCCCGAGATCGCCTACTTCGAGGTGCTGCACGAGCTCAAGCTCATCGTCGACCTGATGTGGGAGGGCGGCATCGCGAAGCAGCGCTGGTCGGTCTCGGACACGGCGGAGTACGGCGACTACGTCTCCGGCCCGCGCGTCATCGACCCGAGCGTGAAGGAGCACATGAAGGAGGTCCTCGCGGACATCCAGAACGGCGCCTTCGCGAAGCGCTTCATCGCCGACCAGGACGCGGGCGCTCCCGAGTTCCTGCGACTGCGCGCCGAGGGCGAGCAGCACCCGATCGAGAAGACCGGCAAGGAGCTGCGCGCGCTCTTCGCATGGAACTCCAACAACGACGACGACTACGTCGACGGCTCGGTCGCGCGCTAGGCACCTTCGCGAGCAGTGCCGCGATGCGGGGACCGCGAGGTTTCCGGCATCGCGGCACTGCGCGTTCAGGCCGTGGGCAGCACGAGCGTGAAGGTCGTGCCCTTGCCGAGCGCGCTGTCGACCTCCAGCCGGCCGCCATGCGCCGTCGCGATCGCCCGCACGACGGTCAGCCCGAGGCCGACGCCGGGGATCGCCTGGGCGGTCGAGGCGCGGAAGAACCGCTCGGAGAGATGCTCGAGCTCCTCGCGCGGGATGCCGACCCCCGTGTCGCGCACCGACAGCACGGCATCCGTGCCCCTCATCCCCGTCGCAACGGTGACGCTGCCGCCCGCCGGCGTGAACTTGAGCGCGTTCGAGACGAGGTTGTCGACGGCCTGACCGAGGCGCTCGGCGTCGGCCTCGAGCGGCACCGGCTCGCCGAGCTCCGCGACGAGAGCGACGCCCGCCTCCTCCGCCACCGGCCCTGCCGACTCGACGGCGTGCCGCACCACCTCGTTCAGCTCGACCCGCGAGCGCTGCAGCACGAAGCCGCCCGCCCCCGCCTGGGCCGTCGTGAGCAGATCGCCGACGAGGTGACGCAGCCGGCGCGCGTTGCGCTCCGCGACCGCCACGTAGCCGCGCTGCTCCTCGCTGAGGTTCGCGCCGGTCATCCGTAGCAGCTCGAGGTAGCCGAGCACGCTCGTCAGCGGGTTGCGCAGCTCGTGCGAGACGAGCCCGAGGAACTCGTCGCGCACGCGGTCCCGGGCGTCCGCGGCCTCGCGCAGGCGCCGCGCGATCTCGTTGATGATGATCGCCGCGACGACGTAGACGAACGGGGCGAGCAGGTCGCGGGCGATGTGACCGAGTGTGACGGGGGCGTGGCTCAGGTACTCGGGCAGCAGCAGCGCGAAGCACGTGCCGACGCCGGCGATGAGCGGATTCCACGGGCCGGGCTCGCTCGCGACCCAGATCGTCGGCACGATCAGCAGCACCCCGAACGGCGAGTCCGCGCCGCCCGTCGCGAGGCGCAGCAGCGCGATCGCGACGATGCTCGCGCACGGGATGAGCACGCTCCAGAACTGGTCGATGCGCCGCCAGGGCAGCGCGAGCGAGGCGGCCGTCGCCGCGGCTTCGACGAGAACGGATGCCAGTAGCAGGCGCCCCGAGGCCACCGGCATCCGCGTCGCCAGCAGAACGACGAGCGCCGCAGCGAAGGTGACGAGCGTCGGGATCTGCTTCACCCATGGCGTGAGCCGGCCCGCCGTGAGCCGAAGGAACAGCGCGCGCAGAAGGGGCAGCGGCCTCATGCCCGTCACTCTGGCAGATCGCAGACCGCTAGGGTTGGTGCAACGCCTAGTCCGCCACCTCCCTGCCAAGAAGGAAGCCGCGCTCGTGACGAAACCGGTCGTGCTGATCGCCGAAGAACTCTCTCCCGCCACCGTCGACGCCCTCGGCCCCGACTTCGAGGTGCGCAACGTCGACGGAACCGACCGGCCGGCGCTGCTCGCCGCGCTGGCGGAGGCGAACGCGGTGCTGATCCGCTCCGCGACGAAGATGGACGCCGAGGCGATCGCGGCCGCCCCCAAGCTGCAGGTCATCGCCCGCGCCGGCGTCGGGCTCGACAACGTCGACATCCCCTCGGCCACCAAGGCCGGCGTCATGGTCGTGAACGCCCCGACCTCCAACATCATCTCGGCGGCCGAGCTCACCATCGGCCACATCCTGAGCCTCGCCCGGCACATCCCGGCGGCGCACGCCTCGCTCGCCGCGGGGGAGTGGAAGCGCTCCAAGTACACCGGTGTCGAGCTGTTCGAGAAGACGCTCGGCATCATCGGCCTCGGCCGCATCGGCACGCTGATCGCGCAGCGACTGCAGGCCTTCGGCGTCAAGGTCGTGGCCTACGACCCGTACGTCACGGCGGCCCGTGCACAGCAGCTCGGCGTCGAGCTGCTCGACCTCGACGAGCTGCTGCGCACCTCCGACTTCGTCACGATCCACATGCCGAAGACGCCCGAGACGACCGGCATGATCTCGACGGCGCAGCTCGCCCTCATGAAGCCGACCGCGTTCATCGTGAACGTGGCGCGCGGCGGCCTGATCGACGAGGCGGCCCTCGCCGAGGCGCTGCGCAACAACGTCATCGCCGGCGCGGGCCTCGACGTGTTCACGAGCGAGCCCCCGAAGGACGACGCGCTCACCTCGCTGCCGAACGTCGTCGTCACGCCGCACCTCGGCGCCTCGACCGACGAGGCGCAGGAGAAGGCCGGCGTCTCCGTCGCGCGCTCCGTCAAGCTGGCGCTCGAGGGCAACCTCGTGCCCGACGCGGTCAACGTCGCCGGCGGCGTCATCGACCCGTTCGTGCGCCCGGGCATCGCGCTCGTCGAGAAGCTCGGCCAGGTGTTCGCGGGCCTCGCCGGCAAGGAGGCGCTGACCAGCCTCGACGTCGACGTGCGCGGCGAGCTCGCCGCCTACGACGTCAGCGTCTACAAGCTCGCGGCGCTCAAGGGCTACTTCACGAACATCGTGAGCGACAAGGTCTCGTACGTGAACGCGCCGCTGCTCGCGGAGCAGCGTGGCATCGAAGTCTCGCTCACCACCGCGGACGAGTCGAAGGACTACCGCAACACGACGACCCTGAAGGGGATCCTGGCCGACGGCTCGGTCGTCTCCGTCGCCGGCACCCTCTCCGGCACGAAGATGGCCGAGAAGATCATCGGCCTGAACGACTACGAGATCGAGGTGCCGCTCGCGCACCACCACGTCGTGATGGTGTACCGCGACCGCCCCGGCATCGTCGCGGTCTACGGCCAGGCGTTCGGCGAGGCGGAGATCAACATCGCGAACATGCAGATCGCGCGCGACGAGCAGGGCGGTAAGGCCCTCTCGGTGCTCACGGTCGACTCGCCGGTGCCCGCCGAGATCCTCGCGAAGGTCGCCCGGGCGATCAGCGCCGAGGAGCTCATCGAGATCGACATCACCGAGTAGGGGCGACGGATGCCTGAGGCGCGGCGCTACGTCGAGGTCGACGTCTTCGGCCGCGAGCCGCTCGCCGGCAACCCCGTGGCGGTCGTCGTCGACGCCGAGGGCCTCGACGACGGCGTGATGCAGCGCTTCGCGTCATGGACGAACCTCTCCGAGACGACGTTCCTGCTGCCTCCGACCGAGGAGGCCCGCGCGCAGGGGGCCGACTACCGCGTGCGCATCTTCACGCCGGGCGGCGAGCTGCCCTTCGCCGGCCACCCGACCCTCGGCACCGCGCACGCCTGGCTCGAGGCCGGCGGTGAGCCGGCACGGGAGGGCGTCGTCGTGCAGGAGTGCGGCATCGGCCTCGTGGAGCTGCGGCGCGACGAGCACGGCCTGGCGTTCAGCGCGCCCGAGCTGCTGAGGTCGGGCCCCGTCGACGAGGCGACGCTCGGCGAGGCATCCGTCGCCCTCGGTATCGACCGCGACGCGATCGTCACCTCGCAGTGGGTGGACAACGGCCCGGGCTGGTTCGCGGTCGAGCTGCCGAGCGTCGAGGCGCTGCTCGCCGTCCGCCCGAACCTCGCCGGCTTCGGCGAGCACGGCATCGGCGCGTTCGCGTTCTACGGCGAGGGCGACGAGCGGCTCATCGAGGTGCGCGCGTTCATCCCGCAGATCGGCGTGCCGGAGGACCCCGTGACGGGGTCGCTCAACGCCGGCCTCGCCCGCTGGCTGATCGAGTCGGGGCGCGTGCCCGGGACGTACCTGGCAGGTCAGGGGCACGCGCTCGGGCGCGACGGGCTCGTGCGGGTCACGGTGGACGGTGATCAGATCTGGGTCGGCGGCCAGGCGCAGACGCTGGTGAGCGGCGCCCTGGTGCTCTGATGTCCTCACGGACTGCTCGTCGTGGTTCATTGTCGGCAGCCCTGCATACATGCCGGGGGACTCTCCGTAGGACACCCATTTGGTTCGGCACGTGCGAAGACCAAATGGGTGTCTGACGGAGAGTGCACGCGCGCGGTCGTCGCTCGTCGGACGCTCCGCGCGACCAAATAGGGTTGATCCATGCCCAACGTCGCGTCAGGTTCCGCGCCCAATCCCGTGAAGCTCGCCGTCATCCCCGGTGACGGCATCGGCCCCGAGGTCATCGCCGAAGCGCTGAAGGTGCTCGACGCGGCGACCGCCGACAGCGGCGTCGTGTTCGAGAAGACCGAGTACCGCCTCGGTGCGGGCCGCTTCCTCGAGGACGGCGAGGTGCTCCCGGACGCCGAGTTCGCCGAGATCAAGAAGGCGGATGCCATCCTGCTCGGCGCCGTGGGCGGGAAGCCGGGCGACCTGCGGCTGGCGGGCGCCAACATCGAGCGGGGCCTGCTGCTCAAGCTGCGCTTCGAGCTCGACCACTACGTGAACCTGCGCCCCACCGTCGTCTACCCCAGCGTCGCGAGCCCCCTCGCGAACCCCGGCGAGGTCGACTTCGTCGTGGTGCGCGAGGGCACCGAGGGGCCGTATGTGGGCAACGGCGGCAGCATCCGCGTCGGGACGCCGCACGAGGTCGCGAACGAGGTGAGCGTCAACACCGCCTACGGGGTCGAGCGCGTCGTCCGGTTCGCCTTCGCACAGGCATCCGCCCGCCGCAAGAAGCTGACCCTGGTGCACAAGACCAACGTCCTCGTGTTCGCCGGCGCGCTGTGGCGCCGCGTCGTCGACGAGGTCGCCGCCGAGTTCCCCGACGTCGCGGTCGACTACCTGCACGTCGACGCGGCGACGATCTTCCTGGTCACCGACCCTGCTAGGTTCGACGTCATCGTCACCGACAACCTCTTCGGCGACATCCTCACCGACCTGGCCGGCGCGATCAGCGGCGGCATCGGGCTGGCAGCCTCGGGCAACATCAACCCGGACGGCACGTTCCCCAGCATGTTCGAGCCCGTGCACGGCTCAGCTCCCGACATCGCGGGTCAGCAGCTCGCGGATCCGACGGCGGCCATCCTGTCCGTCGCGCTGCTGCTGTCGCATCTGGGGCTGACGGATGCCTCGGCCCGGGTCACCGCCGCCGTGCGGCGCGACCTCGCCGGCCGGGAAGGCGCCCGCTCGACGGCACAGGTCGGCGACTCGATCGTCAGTCTGCTCAGCACCCCGCTCTCGTAAGGTTTAGTCATGTCCCTGTCGATTCCCCTCACCGACGTCTCACCGCTTCAGTTCGCGGTGACGAAGAACCCCTCGCCCAAGTCCGACGAGGAGCGCGCCGAGATCCTCGCGAACCCCGGCTTCGGCCAGTTCTTCACCGACCACATGGTTCAGATCCACTGGAGCGAGCGCGGGGGCTGGCATCGGGCGACGGTCGAGCCGTACGGGAAGATCGCGCTCGACCCTGCTGCCGCGGTGCTGCACTACGGGCAGGAGATCTTCGAGGGGCTGAAGGCCTACCGCCATGCCGACGGATCGATCTGGACCTTCCGGCCCGATCAGAACGGCCGGCGGCTGCAGCGCTCCGCCCGTCGCCTCGCGCTGCCCGAGCTGCCGCTCGAGACGTTCCTCGCCTCGCTCAAGCAGCTCGTGCAGGCGGATGCCGCATGGGTGCCGGAGGGCGGCGAGACGAGCCTCTACCTGCGCCCGTTCATGTTCGCCTCCGAGGCGTTCCTCGGGGTGCGCGCGGCCCGCAAGGTGTACTACTTCGTGATCGCCTCGCCCGCCGGTTCGTACTTCAAGGGCGGCGTGCAGCCCGTCACCATCTGGCTGTCCACCGACTACCAGCGTGCCGCCCCCGGTGGAACGGGCGCCGCGAAGACGGGCGGCAACTACGCGGCGTCGCTGCTGCCCCAGCAGGAGGCGTACGCGCAGGGGTGCGACCAGGTGCTGTTCCTGCAGGACGGCAACCTCGAAGAGCTCGGCGGCATGAACCTGGTGCTCGTCAAGAAGGACGGCACGCTCGTGACGCCCGCCTCCGAGAGCATCCTCGAGGGGATCACCCGCGACTCGCTGCTCGAGCTCGCGGCAGAACGCGGTCACGGGGTCGAGCGCCGGCCGGTCTCGCTTGAGGAGTGGCGCGAGGGCGTCGCGAGCGGCGAGATCGTCGAGGCGTTCGCGTGCGGCACCGCCGCGGTCGTGAACCCCATCGCGCAGCTGAAGGCGAAGGACTTCACGATCGACCTGCCGGCGCTTCCGGCCGAGGAATCCGTCGCCATGTCGCTGCGCACCCAGCTCACCGACATCCAGTACGGGCGCGCCGAGGACACGCACGGCTGGCTCTACAGACTTTCGTAAGAGGAGGAAGCAGTGAAGATCGGCCGGTTCCAGCATGAGGGCGTTCTCAGCTACGGCATCCTCGACCCGGACGAGCAGGAGTGGGTGCTGCTCAAGGGCGACCCCATGTTCGCCGGCTACGACCCGACGGGTGAGCGCGTCAAGATCACGGAGGTGACGCTCGTCGCGCCGGTCATCCCGCGCTCTAAGGTCGTCGGGGTCGGCAAGAACTACCGCGACCACGTCGAGGAGATGAAGAGCGTCACGGGCGGCGACGCACCGAGCGAGCCGCTGCTCTTCCTCAAGCCGAACACCGCTGTCATCGGCCCGAACGAGCCGATCGTGCTGCCCGCGATCTCGAACCGGGTCGAGCACGAGGGCGAGCTCGTCGTCGTGATCGGCAAGATCGCGAAGAACGTGCCGGCCGAGCGTGCGCTCCAGTACGTCTTCGGCTACACGATCGGCAACGACGTGTCCGCACGCGACCTGCAGGTGGGCGACGGCCAGTGGGCGCGCGCCAAGGGCTTCGACACCTTCGCGCCGCTCGGGCCGGTCATCGAGACCGAGTTCGATGTCACGGATGCCGCGATCCAGACCCGCGTCAACGGCGAGATCCGCCAGGACGGGAACGTGGCCGACCTCATCTTCGGCATCCCCGAGATCGTCGCCCACGCGTCGCAGGCGTTCACGCTGCTGCCCGGCGACGTGATCATGACGGGCACGCCGGCCGGCGTCGGGCCGATCGTCGCGGGTGACACCGTCGAGGTGGAGATCGAGGGCCTCGGCATCCTGCGCAACCCGGTGAAGGCGGCCGAGCCGGCGTGAGCCTGACGCCCGCACAGCAGCTTCCCGACCTCGATGCGCAGACGCTCCGCATCGTCGGCGCGATCGCCGAGCACGGCTCGATCACGGCCGCCGCCGTCGCGCTCGGCTTCAGCCAGCCGGCCGTGAGCCAGCACCTGCGCCGCGCCGAGCAGCGCCTCGGGCTGCCGCTCGCGGAGCGCGTCGGCCGCTCGGTGCGGCTCACCGAGGCCGGCGAGGTGCTCGCACGGCACGCCCGCACCATCACCAACGCGTTCGACGCGGCGGCGGGGGAGCTCGCCGAGCTGAGCGGCCTGCGGGCCGGGCGTGTGCGCCTCGCGGGCTTCCCGACGGCCTCGTCGACGGTCGTGCCGAAGCTCGTCAAGACGCTGGCGGAGCGGCATCCCGGCCTGTCCATCAGCTATCTCGAGGCCGAGCCGCCCGAGGCGGTCGAGGCGGTGCGGTCGGGAGAGGTCGACGTCGCGATCACCTTCAGCTACCCGGGCGACCGCGTCGACCCGCATCGGGAGAGCGCGCAGGGGCTCACTGTTGACTCCCTCTGGCAGGACGAGATGCTGGTGGCGCTTCCGCGCAGGCATCCGTCGGCAGCGCTCGATCGCGTGCCGATCGACGAGCTCGCGGGGGAGACGTGGATCGCGGGCTGCCCCAGGTGCCGCGGCCACCTGCTGCAGGTCACGGAGGCGGCGGGCTTCACGCCGACGATAGCGTACGAGACCGACAACTTCTCCGCCGTGCTCGGCATGGCGGATGCCGGCATCGGCATCGCCCTCGTGCCGACGCTGGCGCTCGCCTCGGCGGTCGTGCCCGACGGCATCGTGCTGCGGCCCACGACTCGCGGCGACTCGCGGACGATCCACGTCGTGCTGACGGAGGGCACCGGCCGGGTGCCGGCGATCGCCGCCACGCTCGAGACGCTGCGCTCGCTCGACCTCGCGCGCCTCCACCTCGCGCAGGCGTGAGGCCGGCGCTCGATAAGCTGTCCTGCGTATGTCTGACTCACGCGCGTACCCCTTCTCGACCGCGACCGGCGCCGACGTGCGCGTGCGGTTCTGCCCCTCGCCGACCGGCACCCCGCACGTGGGCCTCATCCGCACGGCCCTGTTCAACTGGGCGTACGCGCGGCACAACGGCGGCAAGCTGATCTTCCGCATCGAGGACACCGACCAGGCCCGCGACAGCCAGGAGAGCCTCGAGCAGGTCGTCGACGGCCTCACGTGGCTCGGCATCGACTGGGACGAGGGGCTGAACGTCGGCGGCCCGTACGCCCCATACCGGCAGTCCGAACGCTATGACCTCTATCGCGAGGTCGTCGCGAAGCTGCTCGCCTCGGGCCACGCCTACGAGTCGTTCTCCACCGCTGAGGAGATCGACGCCCGCAACGACGCCAACGGGCGGCCTCGCGCGCAGGGCTACGACAACTACGACCGGAACCTCACGGACGAGCAGAAGGCGGCGTTCCGCGCCGAGGGCCGCCAGCCAGCGATCCGCCTGCGCGTTCCCGACGAGGACATCTGGTTCGACGACCTGATCCGCGGTGAGGTCACCTTCCCGGCCGGCTCCTTCGGCGACTTCGTGATCGTGCGCCCCAACGGGCATCCGCTCTACACGCTCGTGAACCCCGTCGACGACGCGGTCATGCAGATCACGCACGTGCTGCGCGGCGAGGATCTCATGCCCTCGACCGGCCGCCAGATCGTGCTGTACCGCGCGCTCATCGACCTCGGCTACACGACCTTCGTGCCGCGCTTCGCGCACATGCCGCTCGTGCTCGGCGAGGGCAACAAGAAGCTGTCGAAGCGCGCGCCAGAGGCGAACCTGTTCCACCACCGCGACCGCGGCTTCATCCCCGAGGGGCTCGACAACTACCTCGCGCTGCTCGGCTGGGGCTACTCGGCCGACCGCGACGTGTTCTCGATGGACGAGTTCGTGGAGAGGTTCGACATCGTCGACGTGAACCCGAACCCCGCGCGCTTCGACCAGAAGAAGGCCGAGTCGATCAACGGCGACCACATCCGCCTGCTCGACGTCGCCGACTTCGCCGAGCGGACCATCCCGTACCTGCAGGCCGCCGGCGTGCTGGGCGCCGAGGTGACGGATGCCGAGCGCGAGGTGCTGCGGCAGGCGGCTCCTCTCGTGCAGGAGCGCGTGCAGCTGCTCGGCGAGACCCCGGCGATGCTCGGCTTCCTGTTCACCACGTCGGACGCGCTGCTCTATGAGGACGATGCCCTGGCGACGCTGACGGATGCCTCGGCCGAGGTGCTGCGCGCCTCGATCGCCGCCCTCGAGCTGCTCGAGGAGTGGGCCGCGGCTCCGATCGAGGCCGCCCTGCGCGCCGCCCTCATCGACGGGCTGGGGCTCAAGCCCCGGAACGCGTTCGGGCCGCTTCGGGTCGCGGCATCCGGTCGCCGCGTCTCGCCGCCGCTCTTCGAGTCGTTCGAGATCCTCGGGAAAGAGGAGTCGCTCGCGCGTCTGCGGAAGCTCGATGAGCGCCTCGCAGCCTGACGTCGTCATCATCGGCGCCGGGCCCGCGGGGCTCAGCGCCGGGCTGAACCTGGTGCGCGCCCGGCGCAGCGTGCTGCTCGTCGACACGAACCGGCCGCGGCACGCGCCGACGCTGCACTCGCACGGCACGCTCGGTCTCGACGGCATCCCGCCGCTCGAGCTGCGCCGCACGGGGCGCGAGCAGTTCCTCGCCTATCCGGGGGCGCAGCACGTCAGCGGCCGCGTCGACGCGGTCGCGGGCGACAATGACGGGCTCGCGGTCACGGTGGCCGGCCTGCGCGGTGCGCCTGACATCACCGTGCGGCCGCGCGCCGTGCTCGTCGCGACCGGCCTCTCCGAAGCGCTGCCCCACATCGAGAACCTGCGCGCCTACTACGGCACGGCCCTGCACTCGTGCATCGAGTGCGACGCCTACGAGAAGAGCGGGCAGGCGCTCGCCCTGCTCGGCTCGGGCCCCGATCTCACGGTGCGCGCGCTCGAGATCGCGCACTGGGCGCCCGACCTGATCGTCTTCTCGCCGGAGCTGCCCGAGGCGGATGCGACGCGGCTCGCGGCCGCGGGCATCCGCGTCGAGCGCGAGCCGGTCGTCGCGATCGAGGGGGAGCGAGCCGTCATGACCGGCGTCCGCCTCGAGTCGGGTCGCGTCATCGCGCGCGACGGCGGCTTCGTGCGCCCCGAATGGATTCCGCAGGCGGACTTCCTCGCCGGCACGGGTGCCGAGCTCGACGCCGCGGGGCGCGTGGTGGTCGACCGGTGGTTCCGCACCACGGCTCCCGGGCTCTACGCGGCGGGCGACGTCACAGCCCGCGAACCCATGCAGATCGCGGTCGCTGCGGGGGAGGGAGCGGTGGCGGCGCGCAGCATCCACCTCGACCTGCTCGGCGAGGCGTTCGGGGAGCGTCTCGATTTCAGGGACGGCGGCCTCATCGGGTAAAGTCTTCTCTTGTGCCTGAGCTTCGGCTTCGGCCCTTGGGGTATGGTGTAATTGGCAACACGGCTGATTCTGGTTCAGTTGTTCTTGGTTCGAGTCCAGGTACCCCAGCACTGAGAGAGACCCGCTTGCGAGCGGGTCTTTTTGTTTGCGCTGGCTCGCTTGCGCCGACATCGAGCCCTGCCCTACCCCCGCCGACAGATCCGAGCGTGTTCGTGCGCCGAAATGTCG
>Ga0164242_10005278_pt1 | contig 14396 bp, 12 predicted proteins | sample OricomgcompostMG_FD_108783 | JGI IMG/M metagenome (GOLD analysis project Ga0164242, IMG submission 108783) | Miracle-Growth compost microbial communities from Emeryville, California, USA - Original compost - Miracle growth compost (MG) ... | reverse complement strand
GGAACTGGTGACGGCGGCGGACGACGAGCGCTTCGGCGCCCACGCCACCGCGGTGCGGCTGGACGCGGCGGTGTGCGCCTTCGATGCCACCACCAGCGAATCGGCGGTGGCACTGGCGGCGGTACAGCAAACCCTGACGGTGGCGCGCACGCAGGCCGACCGCGTGGCCGTGCACTCCGCGCTCGGCCCCGACCCGAACGCGCTCGCCCAGCGGATTTCCGCTGCCCTGGCGCACGGCTCGTTCGATCTGGTGTTCCAGCCGATCATCCCCATCCGGGGCGCCGCCGGCCCGCACTACCAGGCCCTGCTGCGACTGCAACACGGGGAGCAGGAATTCCTCGCGGCCGAGTTGATCCCGGCCGCCATCCGCGCCGGTTACATCGCGGCGGTGGACGCATGGGTGGTCGGTCATTGCATCCGCGTTCTGGCGCAGCACCAGCGCGAAGGGGATCAGGTTTGCCTGTTCGCCAGCCAGTCGTTGCAGGGCTGGGCGGATCACGGCCGGCGGGGGCAACTCGCCGCGCGGCTCGCGACCACCGGTGTGGCGCCGGATTCGCTGGTGCTGGAATTCCGCTGCGAGGAGGCCCGCAACAATCTCCGCGCGCTGGTCGAACTGGCCCCGGAGCTGAAGCGCGCCGGCGTGCGCCTGTGCCTCGCCGGCGTCGATCCCGAAGCCGTCAACGCGGGCTGGACCGGACACCTCCCGCTCGATTTCATCAAGCTGGCACCCGATCTTGCCGATGGCGACCTGGAAACCGTCGTCCAGGGGGCCCACTCGCACAACCTGCGCGTGATCGCGCCGCGCATCGAAACCGTGGCGCGCGCCGAGCAACTGCGCGAAGCCAGCGTCGACATGCTGCAAGGCAACCACTTCCGGCCGCCCGCCGCCAGGCTCGATCATTCGTTTCCCGAGCAGGGAAGCTGAGGATGGCAAGCGCGACGGGTGGCGAGCGGGTGGCATGGCCGCGGGTGCTGGGCAGCATCGCGCTGCTGGCTGCCGGTGGCGCGGCCGCGCTGTGGGTGTCGCTGCCGCAGGTGGCCGCACTCTGGGGCCTGCTGCTGATCGCGCTGATCCTGTTGTGGTTGGCGCGACCACCGCAAAGTGGCGCGGCGAGGAACGTTGCGTCACCGCCGGTCCAGGATCCGGTGGATGTCGCGATGCGCACGCGCCTTGCCTCGGCCCAATCGGAACTCGCGTCGCTGCGCGGCGTGCAGCGCGAACTGCTCGCCGCCAAGCAGGCCGCGGAGGCGGCGATGCTGGCCAAGAGCGAATTCCTGGCCAGCATGAGCCATGAAATCCGCACGCCGCTGAACGGTATCCTGCCGCTGCTCGACATCGTGCTGGGCACCGAACTCACGCCGGCGCAGCGCGAATACCTGATCACCGCCAACGCCTCGGCCAAGGAACTGCTGCGGATCGTCGACGACATCCTCGACTACTCCAAGGCCGAGGCCGGCAAGCTGGACCTGGAATCGGTCAGCATCAACATCCGCGAGCTGGTGGACAGTGTCAAACGGCTGCTGGAAAAGCCCGCCGAAGCCAAGGGGCTGGCGATGCGCGCGGTCGTGGATGCCGATGTACGGCCGGTGGTGCGCGGCGACCCGATGCGCATCCGCCAGATCCTCACCAACCTGATGGGCAACGCCATCAAGTTCACGCAACGCGGCGGCGTGTCGGTGCGCGTGAGCAGGCGCAACGACACCGCCACCCAGCACGAACTGCTGTTCGCGGTGCGCGACACCGGCATCGGCCTCGCCGCCGACGCGGCCGCACGACTGTTCCAGCCGTTCACGCAGGCGGACGCGTCGGTGACTCGGCGCTATGGCGGCACCGGGCTGGGGCTGACGATCTGCAAGAAGCTGGTGGACTTGATGGGCGGCCGCATCGGGGTGCGCTCCGAACCCGGTCGCGGCTCCGTATTCTGGTTCACCATCCCGTTCGAAAAGGCACCGGGCGACATTTCCGGCGCGCACAAGAGCCTGACGGGGGCGCGCGTGCTGCTGGCCGCGAGCGCGCAGCGCGCGCAACACATCACGCCGATCCTGGCCACCCTTGAACTGGATGCAACCCACGTGGGCGACGCCGGCACCACGCTGGCGCGCCTCAAGCAGGCGGCTCCGCTCGGCAAGACCTTCAGTTTCGATCTTTTGATCGTGGACACCGGCAGCGTCACGGGTGATGTCGGCGCGCTGCTCCGCGGCATCCTGGCCGATCGCCAACTCGATGCCTTGCGGATACTGGCGCTGGGCCTGGACACCGCGCCCGATCCGAGGGTGGTGCCGGCGCCGGCCCGGGCCGACGATGCGGCGCTGCGCCAGGGCGTGCGCAGCGCATTCGGGGTTGCTCCGCAGGCGCGTGCGCAGCCGGTCCTGAGTGCGCCGTTGATTCCCGCCGCGCAGCACGGCGATCAGCCGCTCGCCGGCAAGGTGCTGCTGGTGGAAGATCATCCCGTCAACCAGAAGGTCGCGCAGAAACTGCTCGAGCGTCTCGGGCTCACGGTGGACGTCGCCGAAAACGGCGAAGTGGCATTGGAGAAATTGCGCGAGCAGCCCTATGCGATGGTGCTGATGGATTGCCAGATGCCGGTGCTGGACGGTTACAGCGCCACCCGCCGCCTGCGCGAAATCGAGAGCGGGCAGGGCAAGCCGCGCACGCCGGTGATCGCGATGACTGCGCATGCCATGTCCGGCGACCGCGAGCGCTGCCTGCAGGCCGGCATGGACGATTATCTTTCCAAGCCACTCGACCGCCAGTTGCTGGAACAGACCCTGACCCGCTGGATGCCCAAATCCGCGAATGCCGCCCCGACGATGACCGTCGATCCCGTTTCCACCATCGCGCCCGTCACCCATTCGGAGGCCACGCCACCCGCCATGCAGAATCCACTGCCCCCCGACACGCTGGACACCACCACCCTGGTCGACCTGGAAGACATCATGGGCGACGAACTGGTCACCCTGGTCGATGCCTACCTGCGCGATGGCGAAACCCGGCTGCGCAACATGCGCGAGGCGGCCGATCGCGGCGACGGCACCGAGGTCGGCAAGCTGGCACATTCGCTGAAGTCCTCCAGCGCGAATCTCGGCGCGATGCCGTTGGCCAATCGGGCCCGCCAGGTGGAAGAAGCCGCGCGCAACGGCACGCTGGCCAACCCGTCGGACAGCGTGGCCGCGCTCGAAAAGTTGTACGCCAACGCCGCGACGGCGCTGAGGCAGCGCTACAAGCGGTCATAGCCGGGAATCGTTTGCGAAGACGTCGAGGATCGCGAAGCGATCTCCGCATCCGCGCGTCTTCAGGTCGGGCTGAGCAACGCGAGGCCCGACGATGCGTTTGCGTTGGGCTTAACTCCGTTCAGCACTACGCACTTTGCGGCAATTTCCAACCCACCGACCTTCTGATCGGCACACCCCCCATCCCGGCGCAAGCCGGGATCCAGTGACGTTCGCGCAACGCGCTGGAATGCAACGGCACCGGGTCCCGGATATTGCCTGGCGATTCCGGGATGACGAGCAAAATCGAGGTTTCCCTCGAGCCGACTGCCACGTAGCCTCGGAGGCCTAGCTGCGGATATGCGTCTGCAGGTAATTCTCCAGGCCCACCTGTTCGATCAGGCCGAGCTGCGTTTCCAGCCAGTCGATGTGTTCTTCCTCGGAATGCATGATGTCGCCGAAGAGCTGCCGGCTGACGTAATCGCCGGTCTGTTCGCAGTAGGCGATCGCCACCTGCAGATCGGGTAGCGCGGCGCGTTCGAGTTTCAGGTCGCACTCGATGCATTCCTTCGGCGTCTGCCCGATCAGCAGCTTGCCGAGTTTCTGCAGGTTGGGCAGCCCTTCGAGGAACAGGATGCGTTCGACCAGGCGGTCGGCGTGCTTCATCTCGTCGATCGATTCGGCGCGCTCGTGCTCGGCCAGCTCCTTGTAGCCCCAGTTGTCGTACATCCGGTAATGCAGGAAGTACTGGTTGATCGCGATCAGCTCGTTGCCCAGCACCTTGTTGAGGTGCTCGATGACCTTGGCGTCGCCCTTCATGGTGGCTTCCTTGTGCAAAACGCGCGACACGCGCGAAGCCGATGACTATACCGCCAACGGCTGCGCGGCTGTCGTGAAAAGCCAGCCCGGAAGGGGCGTCCCGAGATTGATTGTCGAAAGGCTGGAAGGAGATGTCGCTACAGCGACGCGGCGATCCGGGATCGGGATGGTCGCGCTTCTATGCCGCAATGGGCAGGGCGGCGGCCCTGCGTTCGGACGCGACGGCGCTTTCCACCAGTTCGCGTGCTTCGCCTTCGCAGCAGCCGCAGCAGGTGGAGCAACCGGTCTGCGCCTGCACCGCTTCGAACGTATCCGCACCACACGCGACCGCGTGGCGGATGTCCTGGTCGGTGACGGCTTTGCAGATGCAGACGTACATGGCGGGTTCGAGAGATCGCTCGAAGGGCGCCATTTGAACGCGAATGCGAATGATTGTCAAGTAGCTTCAGCGGGCGGCAGACCCGGTCATGCCGCGGCAGAACGCCCGTTGCCGGGTGCCGGCGTGACGCCTATCTCGACCGAACAGGCAGCCTCGACCAGCGGCGCGAAATAACGCAGCGCGCGCCGGTAGACCTCACGCTTGAAGTCCACGACGTGCTCGGCCGGGTACCAGAAATCCACCCAGCGCCACACGTCGAACTCGGGAGTGGCGTGGGCGTCCAGCCGGAACGCGGAATCGACATCCAGCATCCTGAGCAGGAACCATACCTGCTTCTGGCCGATGCAGGTCGGGTGCCGGCCGCGCCGCACGTAGCGCGGCGGCAGCCGGTAGCGCAGCCAGCCGTGGGTGGAGCCCAGCACCTCGACCTGGTCGGCGCGCAGGCCGGTTTCTTCCTCCAGCTCGCGGTACATCGCCTCGTCGGGGGTCTCGTCCGTGTTCATCCCGCCTTGCGGGAATTGCCAGCCGTCGCGCTGCACCCGTCGCGCCCAGAACACCTGGCCGCTCGCGTTCAGCAACACGATGCCCACGTTCAAGCGGTAGCCGTCCACGTCGATCATGGGCCGATTCAAGCACAGCCCGAGAACACGAAGCAAGTTGCGCGGTCTCAGTATGAACCCGCGCGAGCAGACCGACCACCCGGTTTCCGGCGCGGCGGGTTGCAAGCGGCGCGCCGGCTGGCTATAAGCGGCGGACCCATTGGCGCTCGCAGGCATGGCTTCGACCATCTTCCACCACTGGCTGGACCAATATCATGCGCTGCCGCCAGCGCGCCAGCGCTGGATACGCCGCGGCGCGTGGACGTTGTGCGTCGTGGTGGTTTTCCTGCTGGGGATAGCCGTCGGGCGCGGATTGGGCTTTCCCAATGGCCTCGAGGCGCGCGCCCGCCGGCTCACCGCACAGAACGCCGCGCTGCAGAATCAACTCCAGGGCCTGCAGCAACAACAGCAAACCACTTCGACCGCACTGGCTGCGCTGAAGCAATCGCTGGCCGCCCGCGACAGCGAATTGCAGAAGCTGAAGCAGGAACAGGCTTTCTACAGCAAGCTCATCGGCATCGACAGCGATCGGTCCGGGCTTGGCGTGCATGGGATCGCGGTGACGCAAGTGTCCGGTACCGACGCCTGGAATTTCGTGGCCACCCTGGTGAACACGGCCGAGAACGCCGATGCCGCGCGCGGCACCTTGACCCTCGCGGTGGAAGGCGTGCGCGGCGGCAAGCTCGCGACGCTGGGCTGGAGCGATCTCGCCGGACCCGGCGCCCACGATGGCGTGCCGTTCGCGTTCAAGTTCTTCCAGCAGGTGCGCGGTTCCTTCGTACTGCCCAAGGGCTTCGTGCCGAATCGCGTGGTCGTCACGCTGCGGCCCAAGGGCGGTGCAAGCGTGACCCGCAAGCTGGACTGGAGCGAAACCGTTGCCGGGTCGCACGACAGCGCCGTGCCTTGATCGGCCTGCGCGACGCCTCCATGATGGTTGCAGAGGTATGGCCCCATGAATGCTGCTTCCACCACCCTCCCGGAACCGGGACTCCGGATTTCCGATGCTGCGCTCGAACGCGTGCGCGAGTTGATCCGCGAGGAAGGCAACCCCGCGCTCAAGCTGCGCGTCTTCATCGAAGGCGGCGGCTGCTCGGGTTTCCAGTACGGGTTCAGTTTCGACGAGGCACGCGCGGATGACGATTTCGTGCTCGATCGCGGGGGCGTCGAACTGCTGGTCGATCCCTTGAGCATGCAGTATCTCGAGGGTGCGCAGGTGGACTACGTCGAAGAACTGTCCGGCGCGCAATTCGTGATCCACAACCCCAATGCCAAGACCACCTGCGGGTGCGGCAGCTCGTTCACGGCCTAGCCCCGCAATCCTCCATGATTGCCGCGACCGGGGATGCGTGGGCGCGAAGGGCATGCGTGGCCATGGGACATTGGAACGTCCTCTCGGCCCTGACTTTTCCACACGGGTTTCGCGTTCGCCCATGAACGCTGCTTCGTTGAACCGCCACCTTCCGGTGTTCCACCGTCGAAAACACCAGCACGGCCATCGATGGGGTGGCTTTTCACCACGGCGGCTCCGGATCGGTCGATTACCGTGAGTTCGGCCCAACGCACGCGCCTCAACACCTTTGCCGAAACCCCGCTGGATCGCTGCGGCGAGTACCGCGCGGACGCCGAGTGGATGGCGGCGCAATGTGGCGCGCCGACGGCGCGCTGGCTGGCGTTCGACAGTGAAGGCCGGGCCCCGGTGCGGGGCAACCGCTTGTGCCTGCTGGAGGCCGGAACCTTCGGACCCGATGCGCCGGCGAATTTCCTAGGCCGCCTCGACTGCGCACCGCTTTATGCATTGCGCGAACCGGTGGCGCAGACGATGTTCCCGGGCGCGACATGGCTGGACCTGCGTACCGCCGCCGCCGAAATCGAACGCCGCGATGCAGGATTGTTTGCCTACGCGCGCGGCCTGGCCAACTGGCAGGACGCCACGCGCCACTGCGCGTACTGCGGCGCTCCGTTGCTGCTGATCGATGGCGGCCATCGCGCATCGTGCACGGGTTGCGGACGTCTCCATTTCCCCCGCACCGACGCCGCAATCATCGTGATCGTCGAACACGGCGATGCCTGCCTGCTCGGCCGGCAGTCGCTCTGGAAGCCGAGGCAGTACTCCACGCTGGCGGGCTTCGTCGAGCCGGGCGAATCGCTGGCCGACGCGGTGCGGCGCGAAGTGCGCGAGGAAACCGGCATCGACGTGATCGACTGCGATTTCCATTCCTCGCAACCCTGGCCGTTTCCCGCTTCGCTGATGCTGGGTTTCACCGCCATCGCCGCCGGACGCGACATCCATCTCGCCGATGGCGAACTGGAAGACGCGCGCTGGTTCACCGCGCGCGACATCGTCGATGGCCTGCGTGACGGATCGCTGCGCGTCTCGACGCCACTGTCGATCTCCTATCGCCTGATCGAGCATTGGTTACGCACGCGCGCCGGCATCGAACTCGACGCATTGACGGGCACTCGGTAAGTCGCGCCGTTACAATCCGCGCGACCGATGATGACCTCGTGACTGCATGGCCGTCGAACTCGTCGCTGCGCTGATCGTGTTGCTGGTGCTGCTGCTGTGGCCCGGCAATGTCGCGGGCTTGCGGCAGTTCGGCTGGTATCGCGCGTGGCTGGACGTGCTGGATTTCGCCGAGGGCGGCGGCCGCGTGGCCCTGGCGATGGTGCTGCCGGTGATCGCGTGCGCCCTGATCGCGCACTCCATCCAATACTGGATCTACGCGCTGGCGGCGCTGGCGTTCGCGGTGCTGATCCTGTTCTACACGTTCGGCCCGCGCGAACTCGAAAGCGATTTCGAGGCAGTGCTGAAGGAAGACGATCCGGTGGCGCGTGTGGCCGCCGCGGCCAACCTGCGCAGCCTGCCCGACGGCGCGCCACGCGCGTTCACCGCCGCCGAACTGGTCGAGGCCGCGGTGACCGCGTCCTTGCGCCGCCGCTTCGGCGTGCTGTTCTGGTTCTTTCTGCTCGGGCCTGCCGGCGCGCTGGGCTACCGGTTGGCATGGGTGACGGCCGACAGCGACCCCGAGCGCGTCGATCCCCGCACCCGCCATGCCGCGCGCCGCTTCGCCCTGGCGCTGGACTGGATTCCGGCACACCTGATGACGCTGGCGATGGCGATGGTCTCGAATTTCGACGCGGTGATCGGCGCGTGGCGCACATGGCACGCACAACCCAGCCGCTCGATGTGGGAGCTCGATCCGGATTTCCTGGGTGCCGTGGCGCGCTCCGGCGTCAACGCGGACATCGAGGCGGGTGATGGCCTGACGCTGGATACCCACGACCCGATCGCGGAACTCGCCGACGCGCGCAGCCTCATGCTGCGCGTGTTGATCGTATGGCTGGCCGTGGTGGCGCTGATCGTGCTGGCGGGTTGGATCGCGTGACGCTGGATGGCCGGTTGGGCTGAATCCGCGCTTGTAGGATGAAGCCCAACGCGGCGGTTCGTGTCGCCGGGCTTCGCCGGATGATCCCGGCTCAGCACCAACTACGGACAGACGATCGTTGGCTCACCCGCCACGCAACAATTTGCGCACGGCCGCCAGATTGCGCCGGCTGACTTCCGGCATGGCATCGCTGCCCGCGATCAGCGCGCGCACGGTGCCGTCCGGCTCACGTCGCAGGCCCAGCAGTCGCTGCATCGGAATCAGGCAGGCGCGGTGCACGCGCACGAACCATTCGGGCATCGCTTCCTCGATGGCCTTGAGCGACTGCTCGATCAACACGTCTCCCGCGACGCGGTGCACGGTCACATATTTGTCATCGGCGGTCAGGAACAGCACTTCCGCGAGCGGAATGCGCAAGGGCGCGCCGTGCACCTGCGCCAGCAGCGCCGGATCCGAAGCCACCGCACGTCGCCGCAGCGCCTCGGCACGTGCTAACGCTGCGTGCAGGCGTTCGACGCGTACCGGCTTCAAGAGATAATCGGCTGCGCGCAATTCGTACGCCTGCAAGGCGTGCTGCTCGTAGGCGGTGCAGAACACCAGTTGCGGGGGATCGGGCAGGGCCGCGAGCCGGCGCGCCACCCCGATGCCATCGAGTCCCGGCATCGCGATGTCCAGCAACAGCAGATCCGGACGCAATTGCGCGCATGCCGCCAGCGCGGCATCGCCGTCGCCCACGCTGGCGACGACGTCCGCGTCGTCGCAATCGCGCAGCAACGCGGCAAGCCGCGCGCGCGCAAGGGGTTCATCATCGACGATGACTATCCGCATGACCCGGTGACCGGTAGCCGCCAATTTTCGCGAACCACACTCGCACATTCCCCCGATTCAAGCAGGCGGCGCTTCCGGCAACCGCACGCTGACCCGGAACTCGCCACCCTCGCTGCGTGCCTGCACGCTGCCGCGCTGGCCGAAATGGAAAGCGATGCGGCGCCGCACGTTGTCGAGTCCATGCCCGCTGCGCGGGACCGACGCCGTGTCGGGCAACGGATTCGAGATCTCGATTTCGATGCCGCCGTCGACGCGACGACCCGCGATCCGCAGCGTACCGCCCTGGCGACGCGGCTGGATGCCATGGTAGACGGCATTCTCGACCAGCGGTTGCAGCAACAACGCGGGCATTTCCAGATCGTCCGGCAAATCGGCGAGTTCGCGTTGCACCGTCAGCAGCTCGCCGAGACGCAGTTGTTCGATGGCCAGGTAGCGGTCGATCAGCGCGAGTTCCGCCCCCAGCGTGCTGGGCTTGTCGGACGCGCCCAGCGACGCGCGGAACAGTTCGGACAAATCTTCCACGGTGCGTTCGGCGGCATCCGGATCCACCCGCACCAGTGCGGCGACCGTGTTCATACTGTTGTACAGGAAGTGCGGGCGGATGCGCGCCTGCAAAGCATCGAATTGCGCGCGCGCCACGGCGGCCAGGCGGGCGCGCCACGCCGCCAGCACGTAGAAATACCGCAGCAATGCGGCACCCAGGAGCGCCGCCAGCACCGTATTGCCGATGATGAAGCGCAAGCCCGAGGCCGGCGTGAGATGGGTGGCCAGGGCGCGATCCAGCCATGCAATCACCGCGCTTGCCGCCGCGACCAACACCACCAACGCACCCCACGCCAGCGGCCACGCGATGGCGCGGGGCCAGCGAACCAGTACCGGCGTCAGCCGGCACAACAACAAGGATGCCAGCAGCGCCAGCCACACCACGAAGAGGGTCGCCGTCGAAAATCCGCGCCAGTCCATCCGCGCATCAGGCGCCAGCGCGTCGATCACCACCACCAGCTCCGCCACCACCACCAGCGTGAACACCGAGGCCAGCGAGCAGAAGTCCGGCAGGGCGTTGTTTGTGCGATCGTCCGTGACCGCGGCCATGTTGGATTGGTTGGCAGGCATGAACTTTCCAAGTCGTGGGAGTCTGGAACGGCCTTCCCTGGCTGACCTTCCGCCACGGCGGCTCCAGGCGCACGCCGCGCGTCCGGTCAGGATTCGAGAATGGCGGTCATGAATGCGGCGAGGTCCTCGATTTCCGGCGGACACACCTGGTGCGCCATGGGGTAACTGTGCCAGTCGACCCTGAAGCCCCACGCGCGCAACTGGTCGCGCGAGCGTTCGCCCAGCACCTGCGGCACTACCGGATCGAACGCCCCGTGGGCCATGAAGATCGGTGTCGCCGCGTTCGCGGCATGGCGCTCGGCCGTGGTGCGATCGACGATCGGAAGGTAGGTGGACAACGCCACGATGCCCGCAAGCCTTCGCGTGTGACGAAGGCCTGCCGCCAGCGCGACCGCGCCGCCCTGGGAAAACCCGGCCAGCACGATGTTCGACGCCGGGACGCCGCGCTCGACTTCGCGCGCGATCAGGGCACCGACCGCGCCGACCGAGGTGCGGATGCCGGGTTCGTCCTGCCGTTGCGACAGGTCGAACCCCGCGATGTCGTACCACGCGCGCATGGGCAGCCCGTTGTTGAGCGTGATCGACCGCACCGGCGCGTGCGGGAACATGAAGCGCAGCGGCGGCCATCCGGGTCGCACCAGTTGCGGCACGATGGGTTCGAAGTCATGCCCGTCCGCGCCGAGGCCGTGCAGCCAGATCACCGCATGGCGCGGCTGCGGCGCGGTTTCGATCTCCACGCATTCCAGCGTCACTGCGCCGACCCCGCTTTCGTGCCGAGCCCCAATTCCTCGGCGAAGAAGGCCATTGCCGCCGCCGCGTTGCCGACCCGCTGGCTGAAGGACGCGGTGACACCGTGGCCTTCGTTCATGCGGGTCAGCAGCAGGATCGGATGTCTGGAGGTATTGGCGGCCTGCAGCGCCGCCGCGAACTTGCGCGACTGCCACGGCGCCACGCGTGGATCGTTGGCGCCGGTGATCAGCAGGACCGCCGGACATGCAGTGCCGGGCTTCACGTTCTGCAGCGGCGAGTACGCGCGCAGCCATTCGAAATCAGGCTTCTTCGTGACCGTGCCGTATTCGGAAATGTTGTATTGCCCGTTCGGCCACCGCTCCACGCGCAACATGTCGTAGATGCCGACCAGCGACACCACCGCGCGGTATTCGGATGGATGCTGCGTCAGCGCCGCGCCCATCAACAGTCCGCCGTTGGAACCGCCCATGATTCCGAGATGCGCCGTGTCGGTCCAGGGGTGCTGCACCAGCGCCTGCGCGGCGGCGTGGAAGTCATCGAAGACGTTCTGTTTTTTCGACAGCATGCCGGCTTCGTGCCAGCCCTCGCCGAACTCGCCGCCGCCGCGAATGTTGGCGACGGCATACACGCCGCCGCGCTCAAGCCACGCCAGCGTCGAACCCAGGAAGCGCGGCGCGGCGGTGATGCCGAAACCGCCATAACCGTAGAGGATCGTCGGGCGCGCGCCGTTCGGCGTCACGCCCTTCATCGCAATCACGGTGACCGGCACCTTCGTGCCGTCCTTCGAGATCGCATCCAGCCGGTGCACGGCGACATTCGAATAGTCCGCGGCCGGTTTCACTTCGAAAACCACTTTCGAGGTGCCGCGTGCCGCGTCGTATTCCACCCAGCGCGTCGGAATCGTCCAGCCCGAATACGTGATCAGCGCCTGGTCGGAATTGGCGCTGCTCGCGATCGTGCCGACACCGATCCTGGTCTCGGGCAACGGCACGTCGCGTACGAATTTTCCGTCCGCTCCGTACTGCTGCACGCGCCAATCCGGTCCGCGCACTTCCGTGATCAGGAACCCGCCCTTCACGGGCGCCACCGAATGCATCGCCCAGTTGCCCTGCAACGGCGGCACCAGCAGCGTCGCCTTGGCATCCGTGTCCAGCGCCAGCAGCTTGCCGCGCGGTGCGCCCTGATACGCAATCACCAGCAGACGATCGCCGTCCCACGCGGCGCCCTGGTTGATTTCCGACGCTGCGCGCACGTTGGCATCGGTGCCGAGCGCCCGTTTCCACGGACCGTTGTCGCGTCGCAGATACACCTCGTCGGGCGCGCCATCGCCTGCGTGCACCAGCGCGGCCGCGTGCCGGCCATCGGCGGAACCGAGCAAGGTGTATTCGGCGACCTTCGACAAACCCTTGCCGAATGCCAGCGTGTCGTTCGCCGCGTCGCTGCCGAGCGCGTGGTGGTACAACGCCGCATCGAACTGCGACTGGTTGGCCGGGACGCCCGAAGGCAAACGCACGTAGGTGACGCCCTTGCCGTCGGCATCCCACACGAGCGCCTGCGGCGTGGTGCCGCCGCCCGCGTGCGGCAGCGTATCCGGCAAGGTCTTGCCGCTGGCGACCTCGATGAAGCGGATGGTGGTTTCCTCGTTGCCGCCTTCGGCGGTGCCGTAGGCCACGTACTTGCCCTCCGGCGAAGGCCAGTAGCCGGTGATCGCGATGCTGCCCTGGGCGCCGTTCGGATCCACCAGCACCTTCGCCTTGCCGTTCGGCCAGGCTTGCGCCACCAGCACCGCCTGCGGCTGCGGGGGCGTCTGGCGCATGTAGAACAGGGTGCCGCCGACGATTTCGGGATCGAATTGCCGGGTCGACGTCAGCGCCAGGTCGCCCACGCGTTTCACGATGGCCTTGGCATCCTTGAAGCCGTCCATCACCTTTTCGGTGTAGGCATTCTGTGCCGCGATCCACTGCTCCACCGCACGCGCGCCGGCGTCTTCCAGCCAGCGATACGGATCGTGCACGGTGGTGCCGAAGTAAGTGTCGGCGACGTCGTGCTTGCGGGTGGCCGGTGGCATCGCGGGGATCTCGTGCTGCGTGTCGATCAACGCATGATCGAGCCCCGCGCGCGAGGTCGTCGGGGCCGTTTGCGCCCCCACCGTGGAGGAAAGCAGGCCCAGGACGAAACCGGCGAGCACGCGAAGGGCGGACATGGCTGGACTCCGGAACGCGGTGGCGACCCGCGCAGGTTAGCGCCCCGCCGCATGCTTCGCACACCTCGATACTTTCGGCGCTTGCGCCATCGCGCGACGTGTGGGTACGCTCCGGTCTTTTGCTCGGGGGTCGTCTCCATGAATCGCATCGCCGTCGCCGGTCTGGTTTGCCTTCTGGTGAGTGGAGGCGCGTTTGCCGCCGCGCCACAAGAGGCGGCGCACGCGACCGCACCCGGCACGACCCACAAGCTGAGCCTCGAACAGATCATGGCCGACCCGGACTGGATCGGGCCGCCCGTCGAGGACGCCTACTGGAGCGTCGATGGCCGTGACATTTATTACAAGCTGAAGCGCAAGGGCGTATCGATCCGTGATCTCTATCGCGCCGCGGCGGGCGGGGGCACGCCCGCGAAATTGAGCGATGCCGAACTCGCTCACGCCGATGGTCCGGCGGTGTTCGATCGCGCGCACGACCGCGCCGCGTTCCTGCGCCACGGCGACGTGTTCGTGCGGGACATCGCGCACGGCACCACCCGTCAGGTCACCCGCGACAACGCCAGCAAGTCCGGCCTGCAGATTTCCGCGGATGGAAACCTCGTGAGCTGGAACCAGGAGGATGGCTGGTACGCGTGGAACGCCGCGACCGGCGTCGCTGCGCCGGTGGCGACGCTGAAGACCGAGGACAATCCGGACGACGCCAAGCCGGACCAGTTGGAGCGCCTGCAGCTCAGCCTGTTTTCCACCCTGCGCGCGGACAAGGCCGACAAGGACGCCGTGCGCGAACACGACGACAAGCTGGACGCCGAAAATCCCGCGCGCGCGCCGGCCCCTTTCTACCTGGGTGACAAGGTGCACGTGGCGATGACCTCGCTGTCGCCCAATGCGCGCTGGATGCTGGTGGTGACGCGGCCGGAAGGCCATCAACGCGGCAAGCGCCCGGTGGTGGTGCACTACGTCAACGACTCGGGCTATCCCGAAACCGAACCGGCGCGCACCTACGTCGGCCACAACAACCCGGCGCCGCAATCATTGCTGCTGCTGGACCTCGCGCAGCACAGGCAGTACCCGTTGTCGCTGGATGACCTGCCCGGTATCCACGACGATCCGCT
>Ga0164242_10005277_pt1 | contig 14397 bp, 16 predicted proteins | sample OricomgcompostMG_FD_108783 | JGI IMG/M metagenome (GOLD analysis project Ga0164242, IMG submission 108783) | Miracle-Growth compost microbial communities from Emeryville, California, USA - Original compost - Miracle growth compost (MG) ... | reverse complement strand
CGACAGGCGAGGTACGCCTTCAATCCGGCACCATCACTCGCCGAGCAGTTCGCGATTCTGGCCGCTTAATTGGCCTTGGACCAGGCGCTCTTTGCGCTTCCGCCCAACCGTTGCAACACAACCTCCCGGGTTAGAGGATTTTTGTTTGCGGGGGCGTACCGCGAACACTCTTTCAGATCGAGTGTCATGACCCCTCAGTTCCCCGCACCACATCCGGACGATGCCCTGCCCGAGCCTGAGCGGCAGGAACTCGAGGCTGAGGTGCGAACGGCCATCCTGCTCCACCGCCGGCGCTTGGCGGTCGCTCAGGCCCTGTTCGATCGCCTCGCAGCGCGGGAGTTGGACGGCGGAGCCGGCACGGATAAATGCGCCCGGACCGCAGCGGCTTACCGGCGGGCCGATCTCCGACTGAGAGTGCAGCACGAAGAACTGGCGGCCATGCTGAAGCGGCTGGGTTACGTACCCAAGATCGGGGAAGCCACCTGACATTGCGGTGTATCTCCCTGCCGGGCGTCAGCGATTCGATGCACCTCGAACAACACACTTCCTCAAGGACCGCGGTTGACTTGCAAGTGGGTGGAAAGTGTAGTCCTTGAGGGTGAACCAACGAAACTACGCTATCTGCAACGCCGATAGATGCTCCGTAGTTGAGGCAAAGACATATCGAAGCGCAGCGGCTGTCTTAGCGACTGGATGTGGGACGAGCGCACTATGAGATGGCCGCCAGCGCCCGGGCGCGGCTAGTGGCCGCGCTAAGCAGGAAGGAGAGGTCAGAACCGCTTAGGATGAAGCGGGCGCCCAATTCGATGTAGCGGCGGATCAGACCCTCGTCATAGATGCCGCCCATGCCCATCCATTTATTGTGGCGGCGGCACGCTGCGGCGACCGTCTCATAGGCAGCGGCAACCGCCGGATGGGTGAACTGGGCGGGGATATCCATCTCGATACAGAGGTCGGCCGTGCCGATCATCAGCACGTCGATGCCATCGATCGCCGAGATCGCGTCGACATTGGCGATGGCTTCTCGCGATTCGAGCAACACTGCGATCAGTGTTGCCGGTTCAAGCGCTGCCGCCATCTCGGTCGGGCTCAGGGCCTGAAAGCCCAGTTGTGGCGGAAGGGGACCGGAGGTCCGGTGTCCCAGCGGACCGAAGCGCAGCCGCTTCACCACTTCCCTGGCCTCGGCGACGGTATCCACATGCGGCATGACGATGCCCTGCACACCGTTGTCGAACAGTCGGGTCGCCATGGTAAACTCGCCCTTGGGGACCCGAGCTAGCGGGGCGATGCCGGCCGTCAGCGCCGCTGCCGCGATCTGCGAAGCCGTATCCAGCGGCATGGTTCCGTGCTCGAGGTCAAGGAACAGCCAGTCGAAGCCGGCTGCTTTCATGACGCTGGCCACTTCCACCGGGCGGGCAATTCGCAGCCCGACGCCAAGCGATACCCGGCCAGCCTCCAGCGCCATCTTAGCCGTGTTTATCACTAATCCCATGTCCCACCACCACACCAACCAATAGACGTCACGTTATGCGATAGAATGGCATCGTCAACATAAAATCGTAAAATTGATATTTTTTTTGAAGCGAGAGGATTATGTTCGCGCGATTAGCGGACTGTTGGAATTTCGCAATATTCTCCATTTGGCGAAATATCTCTGGAAAGTACGTGATATCTCGTTCTAGACATACGTTGCCATGACCGTTGGCAGGCCGGCGGCACTAACTCTTAACTCGCTGGCGAGCAGACACTGCGCCGGATATCTGCATCAAGAGCCCGCATCGAGAACCGAAATGAGTGACAAACGATCGTTGAGCGGACAGACCGCGGAGCGGATTCGGGACGACATCCTCGCGGGCCGATTCGTCCCTGGCGAGCGGCTGAGGCTGGACCGGCTCAGCGAACTCTACAATGTCGGTAGCACGCCCCTGCGCGAGGCGTTGGCGAGCCTTGCGGCCTCGGCCGATCTTGTACGGGCCGAAAGCCAGCGGGGTTTTTATGTTGCACCGATTTCGGCCGCAGACTTGATCGATCTAGTCAAGACCCGCGTCTGGCTAGACAAGATTATGCTGCGCGCTTCGCTCCGGCTGGGTGGCAACGCCTGGGAAGGCGAGATCGCCGGCGCAGCACATCGGCTGGCGAGGGTAGAAGCTAGCCACCCCAACGCGCTCGATGATCGCGCAGCGTGGGAGGTGGAACATCGCGCCTTCCATCGTGCCCTGGTCAGCGCCGCCGGCTCTCGCCGCATGCTTGAATATCACGACAGCCTCTACAGCCTTTCCGATCGTTATCGACGGCTGAAGGCGGTGTTCGGGGGGCCGAGGCCCCGGTCCACCGCCGAGCATCGCGCCATGGCCGATGCCGCGCTCAACCGCGACACCAAAACAATCGAAACGTTGATCGAGAACCATTTTGTCGGCACTGCCGAGGCGGTGCTCAGTAACATTACCGAAAACAGTCAAGAGTTGATCGTCAAGCTGCGCGCCGACATCGCCGCCGGTTGGGAGTAAGATCATGACTACAACCGATATCCAAGCTCAACCGATAGACGACGTGCGCTTCTGTCTGGTCGAGCGGCAGGAGCACCTAACGATCATCACTATCAATCGACCCGAGGTGATGAACGCGCTGCACTATCCCGCCCATCGTGAGCTTGAAGGTATCTGGGATGAGTTTGCCGCCGATCCAGATCAGTGGGTGGCAATCATCACCGGCGCCGGTGGACGTGCCTTCTGTGCCGGCAATGACCTGAAATACAAAGCGGCAGGTGGTGTCAGCGGATATCTACCTTCCGGCTTTGGGGGTTTAACTGGCCGCTTCGGTATCGACAAGCCAATCATCGCCGCGGTCGATGGTGTCGCGATGGGTGGGGGCTTCGAGATCGCTCTAGCGGCCGACCTGGTGATCGCATCCGAGACCAGTTTCTTTGCTCTACCTGAACCCCGCGTAGGGACGGCGGCAACGGCCGGTGGGTATCACCGCCTTCCGCGCGCTATCGGGTTGAAGCGGGCGATGGGTATGTTGCTGACCGGTCGCCATGTCGGGGCGCAGGAAGGTTACGAGATGGGATTTGTGACCGCCGTCGTCCCGCAGGGCGAGGCACTGCACGAGGCCAGGAAATGGGCCGAGCAGATTATGGAGTGTGCGCCGCTCGCGGTCCGCGCCACCAAGGCGGCGGCATTGCGAGGGCTCGAAATTGCCGACGTCTCGCTCGCCTATAAGCTTGAGCATGAAGAAATCAATCGCATGCGCCTCAGCGCCGACTATGTCGAAGGGCCGAAGGCGTTTTCGGAGAAGCGCCGGCCCCAATGGGAGGGCCGGTAACGCTCGGTCGGCGAGGCTCTCCGCGGCTCGGCTGAGGAAGACCGGTGTGCCGAAATTGCCGGACTTGAGCGCTAGTGCTAATGGCTGTGGCCCATGTGTAGAGCGCCGGCACACCCGGAGCGATTTCTGGGCAGATTTCCAGCGCAGCCGGCCCGAGCGCCGAAACCGCCGCGCCGGAGGTCTACCCGTCCGCGACGACCAGTCGACGCACTCCGCGCGAAATTAGCTACCTTGCCGTTTCGCCAAACAGTCGATCGAGCCGCTCCGACAGCAGCGTTGCGTTATAGCGACGATGCAGATTCGCAACTTCGTCCAGGCTGCCCGAAGACAAAACCATCGGTTCGTTTCCGGTATGAGCGAGGATGAAGTCTGCCAGCTGTTCCGGGACGACTTCGCCCCGGATTAGCGCGTCGACATCGATGCGGAAAGCAAGATGCTGGAAGCTATGCACTGCGACATGCTCGCGGTGGTCCGCGAGTAACTCCGACGAGGCTGGCCTCAGGTCTGTCGACGCTCCACTGCGTCACGCCTGCTCCGGTCGCCTGACCGGAAACGATGAAATTGGTGGGAAACCTAAGCGCGATGCCCGAGCCGCCAGTCAACAGCGGCGTGTTCCGAACGGCATCGACGACCGCCAGCGTTTCTCCCCGCTCACCGGCATCGGCAAGCGATAGGGCCAGTGCTTCAGCCACCGGCCGATATTGCCATCAGGGGTCGAATCGAAGGTCGAGCAGTACTTGATGATCTGCCGGCAGCCCTGCGCCTTCAACCAAGCTAGGGCCGCGAGTGATTGCGCCACGGCTTCGGCGGTCGAATCAAGCGACTCTTGAGCGCGACTACCCCGGCCTCATCCTTGGAGGCCGGACTGTCCGGTACGCAATGAACTGAACTGTTTGCAGGCAGCGCGGCGGCGGTGATCTTGCGTAGCTTAAATATGCTAACGTCAATAATATATACAGAATGCAATTTTTGCGATAAATGGCTTCCAGATGGCGAAGTGGCCGGACATGCAGGGGGCAGACATGAATGTCGGATTTATCGGCTTGGGCGTGATGGGGCGACCCATGGCGGGCCACCTATTGGCTGCGGGGCATGTGCTGCATCTGCATCGGGTCAAGCCTGCTTCGGCCGAATTGATCGATCGCGGCGGCATTGCCAGCGAAAGCCCGCTCGCAGTGACACGGGCTGCCGACGTCATCATCCTGATGCTGCCCGATACGCCGGACGTGGAGATGGTGCTGTTCGGCGAGCAGGGCGTTGCTCAAGGCCTGGGCAAGGGCAAGCTGGTGATCGACATGAGCTCGATCTCGCCCGTCGCCACCAAGGCATTCGCCGCTAGGGTCGAAGCGCTTGGCGCTGACTATCTCGATGCCCCGGTTTCCGGTGGCGAAATGGGCGCGAAGAACGCCGCGCTCACCATCATGGTGGGCGGCAGGGCGACGGTGTTCGAGCGCGTTCGGCCACTGTTCCAACTGATGGGCAAGAACATCACCCTGATCGGCCCGGTCGGCGACGGGCAGACCGCAAAGATCGCCAACCAGATCATCGTTGGGTTGACGATCGAAGCTGTAGCCGAAGCCTTGCTGTTTGCTCGAAAGGCGGGGGCCGACCCGGCCAAGGTTCGCGAGGCTCTGATGGGAGGATTTGCCGCTTCCCGTATTCTCGAGGTCCATGGCGAGCGGATGATCAAGCGCACCTTCGAGCCAGGCTTCCGTATCCGGCTGCACCGCAAGGATCTCACGCTGGCCATCGATAGCGCTCGGGCCCTGGACATTGCGCTGCCCAATGCCGCCGCGACGCAGCAGCTGATGAATGCGGCTCTGGCACTGGGCGATGGCGACAAGGACCATTCGGGTCTTGTCCTCACCCTTGAGCGCTTTGCTGGCATAGTGGAATGAGCTCAGCATCCGGAGCCATGATGATGTGCGCGAAAGTCAAAAATATTAATTCTGAGATTTTATCGGTTTTCTGGTTGACTTGGTAAATAATCGGCCCCATACCAGTCCCTGCCTATCGAAAAGCTGCAGATCTTAAGAGAGAGCTATCGATTGAGCATGGCGTGGCCGCCGAGAAGCCAATAAGAATGTCCGGAGGAAATATGTCGACTGAAATAGCGAGAATGAGTACGCACTAATGCTGCAGTACCATTTTCAGTTCGGCGATGTCTGGAAGTACCGTGACATGCTCATGGGCGGTCTTGTTCAGACAATCTGGATTTCGATTATCACGATAGTGGTAAGTTTTGTGATCGCGATCGTGTTGGTATTTGCCCGTCAGTATGGTCCGAAGTGGCTGCGGCTGCTCATCGCGACCTATGTCGAGCTCATTCGCAATACGCCATTCCTGATCCAGATCTTCCTGATCTTCTTCGGCCTGCCGCTGCTTGGGCTTCGCTTCGACGCTAATACCTCAGGGATCATCGCCATGGTGGCCAACAGCGTTGCCTATACGCTGGAGATACTGCGGGCCGGCATCGAGAATGTCGGGCGAGGCCAGGTGGAGGCCGGCTGGGCGCTTAACCTCAACAATTTCAGGATCTTCCGACTTATAGTGCTACCGCAGGCCATCCGTGCCGTTGCCGTGCCGCTGAGCACGCAGTTCATCCTGGTGCTGCTGCATTCGAGCCTGGTCGCCGCGATTGCCGCAAGCGAGTTGATGTCCACCGCCCAGATCGTCGAGGCGCGGACCTTCCGCAGCTTCGAAGTCTATCTGGTGGTGCTCGGCCTCTATCTGGCGCTGTCGCTGGTCTTTTCGTGGATTCTGTTGGCGCTGCGTCGCTTCACCATGCGCTGGCCAGAGGCATAAAGATGCGGCAACTGGCCTTTTCCGACTTCGTGATCCTCTTCAACTCGATCGGCATCACGCTCGCGCTGGCGGCATTTGGTCTGATCTTCGGTGCTCTGCTGGGTGCCGTGATTGCTATGCTGCGGATCGCCAAGTTCCGCGTCCTGCGCTGGCTGGCCATGGGCTACATCCGCATCTTCCAGGGTACGCCGCTGATGCTGCAGCTGTTCCTGATCTTCTTCGGCACGGCATTCTTAGGCTTCCCGCTCGATGCATTCCCGTCCGCCATTCTCGGTTTCGCGCTCTATGCGGGGGCCTTTCTCGGTGACATCTGGCGCGGCGCCATCGAGACCGTGCCCAAGGGGCAGACCGAGGCGGCGCGCGCGCTCGCAATGCGTTACTGGCCCACCATGTTCAAGGTGATCGTTCCGCAAGCGGTGCGGGTGTCGATCCCGCCGACGGTTGGCTTCGTCATGGTGCTGCTCAAGAGCACGTCGGTTGCCGCGCTGGTCGGCGTCACCGAGCTTACCCAGACCGGGCAGCATCTCAACAACGTCATCTACAACCCGTTCGCCATCTTCGGCGCGGTCGCGCTCGTCTACTTCGCGATGTGCTTCCCGCTGACAGTTCTCAGCCGCTACCTCGAACGCCGGCTCGTGCAGCAATTCAACGGCTCGGGAATACCCCGGACGTCTCTACTGACCGATTGATATAGGGAGGACTAACTATGCTACTTCGTAAACTCGGCGCCCTCGTGATAGCCCTTGGCGGGCTGCTCGCCATGAGCCATGCCGCCAACGCCCAGACCATCGACGACGTGCTGGCCAAGGGCTCGATCAATATCGGCATGAGCCTGGAGCTGCTGCCATATAACTTTAAGAATGCCGAGAACCAGCCTGACGGCTTCGAGGTCGAGTTGGCCAACCTGCTGGGCAAGAATCTCGGCGTGACGGTCAATATCGTGCCGACCAATGGTCCGGATCGCATTTCGTTCCTGCTGACCAATAAGATTGACCTGGTCATGGGCGGCCTCTCGATCAATGCTGATCGCGCCAAGCAGATCAGCTTCTCGAACCCCTACGGCACCATCCAGAATGGCGTCTACGCCAAGACCGGCACCAACATCACCAGCACGGCGGATCTCAAGGGTCTGCGCGTCGGCGTGCCGCGTGGCTCCAACCAGGAGCAGCTGCTGCAGGAGCAACTGGGCGACCAGGTGCAGATCATGAGCTTCCCCTACGCCTCGACCTGCTACCAGGCCCTCATTACCGGCCAGGTGGATGCCATCATCGTGGCGGAAAGCGCGGTGATTCAGGCTGTCGAGGAAACCGGCGAAAACAACGATATCGAGCACAAGTACAACTTCACAGAGTATCCAATCGGCTTCGGCATGCGCCGCGGACAGACGGACCTGCTGCAGTGGGTGAACACCTTCCTCTTCTACGTGCAGAGCACTGGTGAACTGCAGGGCCTGACCGAGAAGTGGTTCAAACGCCCGCTCGGCACGCTGGGCAGCTTCTGAGCTCAACCAATGCAGCGCGCATCGCGGGCCTCATCCCCCGCGATGCGAAACCCGCCCCTTGCCCGAAGCGAGAACGATATGAGCAAAGAGTGCGAAGTTTCAAACGTGCCAGCCGTGCTGATCGAGCATGTCGGCAAGTGGTACGGCAACATGCATGTGCTGCGCGATCTGTCGCTGTCGGTGGCAGGAGGCGAGCGGCTGGTGGTATGCGGTCCTTCGGGGTCAGGAAAATCCACCCTGATCCGCTGCATCAATGGCCTCGAAGTGCATCAGCAGGGCAAGATCTCTGTCGAGGGGAAGGAACTGACCAGCAAGACGCTCGAGAGCATCCGCAACGATGTCGGTATGGTATTCCAGTCCTTCAACCTATTTCCTCATCTGACCATTCTGGACAACTGCACGCTCGCACAGCGCTGGGTCAAGAAGACCAACCGCAAGGAAGCCGAGGAAATTGCTATGCACTACCTGATGCGTGTGCACATTCCCGAGCAGGCCAAAAAATATCCTGCCCAATTGTCCGGCGGCCAGCAGCAGCGCGTCGGCATCGCCCGCGCCCTCTGCATGCAGCCGCGGATCATGCTGTTCGATGAGCCGACCTCGTCGCTCGATCCCGAAATGAAGAAGGAGGTGCTCGATACCATCGTGGAACTCGCCGATAGTGGCATGACGATGATCTGTGTCACTCACGAAATGGGCTTTGCACGCACCGTGTCGAACCGCGTGGTTTTCATGGATGGCGGCGAGATCATCGAGAGCGCCGATCCAGATACATTCTTCGATCATCCGCAGACCGAGCGGCTGCGCACCTTTCTCAGCCAAGTCATGCATTAGCGCAGGACCGACCTCTCCGATGCTGGGCTCCTGAGGCACCTTGGACCCGCGCCGGCAAACCGCCCCTTTTATCAATCCCCCCACTTAGGAGGACATCATGCGTATTATCAATTTTCTGAGGGACGGCATAGCCGGCCTTGGCGTCAAGCGCGACGACAAATTCGTTGCCATTGCCGAGCTGGGTGGAGAGTTCCCGAACGACCTGCCGTCGCTGTTGGCTGACCCCGACGGCCTGCGCAAGCTGGATGCGGCCGCCAACCAGGTGTCTGCCGATAGCTGGCAGCCGGTGTCCGGGGTCAAGCTGCTGCCGCCCATTCCAGCGCCGGGCAAGTGCATCTGCGTGGGGCTCAACTACGTCGAGCACGCCGCCGAAAGTTCCAAGGGCGCGCCGCCTTATCCAATCCTATTTACCCGCTTCGCCAACAGCATTATCGCCGATGGAGAGGCCATCGAACGGCCGAAAGTATCCGAAAAGCTTGACTGGGAAGGTGAGCTTGCCGTGATCATCGGCCGCCGCGCCCGCCACGTTGCCAAAGCCGATGCCCTGGACTACGTCGCCGGCTATTCAGTGTTCAACGATGGCTCGATCCGCGACTATCAACGGCACTCGCCGCAATATTTCATGGGCAAGTCGTTCGACAAGACCGGCGGTTTCGGCCCCGAATTCGTCTCGGCCGACGCCCTGCCGCCGGGTGCCCGCGGCCTGATGCTGACCACGCGCATTAATGGCGAAATTATGCAGCAGGCCAACACGAAGGACATGATCTTCGATATTCCCTCGCTAATCGCCTACATCACCGAGGGCATTACCCTAGAGCCAGGCGACGTGATCGTCAGTGGCACGCCGGCCGGCGTCGGTAATGCGCGCAAGCCGCCGATCTACCTGCGAGACGGCGATGTCTGCGAGATCGAGATCGAAGGCATCGGCAAGCTGTGTAACCCGGTGGTGGACGAGGCCTGACCATAAGAGGCCGGGGCCTCGGCTCCGGCCTGACTGGAATGCGATGTCCGGGAGGCAGCACGTGCTGGAAGGAATCAGGATCGTTAGCTTCTGCCATTATCTGCAGGGCCCCGCAGGCATGCAGTACCTAGCCGACATGGGAGCCGACGTCATCAAGATCGAACCACCCTCCGGCGCCTATGAGAGGCACTGGGCGGGGGCCGGCCGCGCCAGCGTTGGCGATGTGAGTCCCTTCTTTCTCTCTGGCAACCGCAATGCCCGCAGCCTCGCCATCGATCTCAAGCACCCCGAGGCACGCGACGTGGTGCTCAGCCTGATCGATCAAAGCCAGGTCCTGGCAGAGAACTATCGGCCGGGCGTCATGGACCGACTCGGATTTGGCCATGCGCAGATGCGTGCCCGCAAGCCGGACCTCATCTATGCATCGGCCTCGGGCTACGGTGAAGACGGTCCGTATGCCGAGCGGCCGGGCCAGGATCTGCTGATCCAGGCAATGTCGGGCATTGCCGGCAGCGCACTGATCGATGGCCGACCCACGCCGGCCGGTTTTGCCGTGGCCGACCAGCATGGTGGCGCCGTCTTCGCCATCGGCATATTGGGTGCCTGCATTCGCTGGCTACGCACGGGGGAGGGGACACATGTCCAGTCCTCGTTGCTGGATGCCGGCGTCGACCTGCAGAACGAGTCGCTTGCGACCTACTACGCGTCGCGGCGTGGCGCTGGCGCACTGACGCGCGACCGGCACTTGGGCACCTGGTTCCATGACGCCCCCTATGGCATCTACGCGATTGCCGACGGCCATATTGCTATTTCCCGTTCGGGGCCTGAGCGTCTGGCTGTGGCTTTCCCCGATCTCGACCTGACGTCCTTTTTCGATGGCGGCGCCTATGAGCGGCGCGACGAGCTTGCCCAACTGATCGTGGCTGAGCTCAAAGAGCAGACTTACGAGGCACTGAGCCGTCGGCTTGAAAATGCCGGCATCTGGCACGCCAGGGTCGCCAGCTACGACGACCTGCCGACCGATCCGCAATTGCAGCACAACGACACGTTTCGGGAAGTAGACATTAATGGCGTTCCCGCGCGCGTCACCACCCATCCGGTGCGCTATGACGGGCACAAACCCAACCGCATGGACTATGCGCTGCAGCCCGGCGCCCATACCCGCGAAATTCTCGGGCAGATCGGCCTTTCGGACACCGAGATCCGCGACCTGCTCCGCAACGACGTCGTCGCCAGCCCCGGCTGACCGGCGATGTTCATCCGCCGGTGGCCGGACATGTCACCGGGCAGGTGACGAGCCGCTCTCGCTACACCCAGAGAGGAGATAGAGGCATGAGGAAGATACTGCTGCTGCAGGGCGCCAACATGATCAGGCTGGGCAGCCGCCAGCCCGAAGTTTATGGCACTACGACCGCCAAGGAGCTTGATGCCGTGCTGCTCGACTATGCCGCTAGCCGCGACATCGAGCTGTCGATCTTCTATACCAATTCCGAGGGTGATGCGATCGACAAGCTCTACGACGCCGAGGACGGCCGCTACGACGCTGTGGTGATGAACCCAGGCGGCTTCACCCGCGCCGGATTTGCGCTGCTCGGCTGCATGAAGGGTATCAAGATCCCGGTCATCGAAATCCACATGACCAATCATTTCGCCGGGACCACGCACTCGGCCTGCGCCGCCGGTGCCCGCGGCGTTATCATGGGCTTCGGCATCAAGACCTATTTCCTGGGCCTCGATGCCGCGTCGCATATTCTGGAGGGCTAGGCGTTTCCGCCGGCACCGCATCGCCTAAAGCAAGGGTAGGACCATGAGATTTCAGGGCAAGAGCTGCATCGTTACGGGCGGGGGATCGGGCATCGGCGAGGCCGTTTGCCTGTCATTGGCCAGCGAGGGCGCCAATGTCCTGGTCGCCGACCGCGATCTGGGCCGGGCGCAGCAGGTGGTAGAGGGCATTGGCAGCGCAGCGACAGCAATTGAAGTCGACGTGTCCTCGTCGCAGCAGGTCCAGGCAATGATCAATCGCGCCATCGAGCAACGTGGCCGGCTCGATGTGCTGGTGAATAATGCCGGCTTCGGCGTCGTCGGTACTGTGGTCGATACCAGCGAGGAGGATTGGAACCGGCAGATGGCCGTCAACCTCAACGGCGTCTTTTTCGGCTGCAAATATGCCATTCCCCGGATGATCGCCCAAGGCGGCGGCGTCATCGTCAACACCGCCTCTCGCGCCGCCTTTCGCGGTCCCCGTGACCGTGCCGGCTACGCGGCGTCGAAGGGGGCGGTGGTCTCCCTTACCCAGGCGATCGCCGCCGACCATACGCGGGATGGGATCCGCATCAATTGCGTCGCACCGGGAACGGTGGACACGCCCTGGTTCGACGCCATCCTGGCCGACGTGGAAGACAAGGAAGCCTGGCATAAGGAACGCACCCGGCAGCAGCCGATGGGCCGCTATGCCAGCGCGCAGGAGATCGCCAATGGCGTGCTCTTCCTCGCGTCGGACGATGCATCCTATATCACCGGCACGTCGCTGGTGATCGATGGCGGGCGCGGCTAGGAACGGGATCATGGCAGACAATTCACCGCTGGCGGGCATCCGCATCCTGAGCTTTGCGCAGCTGACGCAGGGGCCGATGGCCACGCAGCTGCTCGGCGATTATGGCGCCGACGTCATCAAGGTGGAGCGGCCCGGCATCGGCGCCTACGAGCGGAGTTCGCTGGGACCCAACGCCATGCGGAACGGCCAGGCTTTCTATTTCCTGGCGCTCAACCGCAACAATCGCAGCATCACCATCAATCTCAAGCATCCCAAGGGACTGGAGATCATCCGGAAGCTCGCGGCGCAGTCCGACGTGCTGGTCGAGAACTACCGCCCCGGCGTCATGGACGCGCTCGGCCTCGGCTACGAAGCCCTCAAGCAGATCAATCCGGCCCTGATCTACTGCTCGGCCACCGGCTATGGCGCCACTGGTCCCTATCGCGACCGTCCGGGCCAGGACCTGCTGATCCAGGCACTGTCCGGCATTGCAGCCATGGGCGGCAAGGCCGACGAGGCGCCGGCCAATGCCCCCACGCCGGTCGTCGATTTCCACGCCGGCGCCATGCTCGTCATCGGCGTGCTGATGGCGCTGATCCAGCGGCAGCGCACCGGCGAGGGGCAACTGGTCCAGACCAGCCTGTTTGAATCCGCCCTACACCTGCAGCTGGAATCGCTGTTCTATTTCCTCAACGGCTTCAACTCGAATACGCGCAGCAAGAGCGGTGTGGCCGACGCCTATCATGGGGCGCCCTATGGGATTTACCGCACGGCCGATGGTTATCTAGCGATTGCCGGTGCCGGCCTCGATGCCATCGCTGAGGTAATGGACATCCCCGAGTTGGCGGGGGTTCCAGCATCGCAGCGCTTCATCCGTCGCGATGAAATCCGGCCGCTGATCGAGGCGAAGACGCCGAGCGCCACCACTGACGAGTGGATCGAGCGCCTGCTGGCCAAGGATGTCTGGTGCGCCCGGGTCAAAGGCTATGGCGAGCTGCTTGAAGATCCGCAGTTCCGGCACCTCGACCCGGTCCGAACGATGGTCTATCCAGAGGTAGGCGAAGTGCGTGGCCTCAAGCCGCTGATCCGCATGAGCCAGTCGCCCGACGAGAGTCTGCCGAACCGGCGACCGCCGGTGCTGGGCGAGCACACGGCTGAAATCCTGGCCGAACTGGGCTATTCGGCCGACGACATCGCCGCGCTCGGCGAGGCCCGGGCCATCTGACGGGTGTGATCATGCCGGCCAAACGGCCTTCTGTTACGGTTCTCATGCTCGGTGGCACCATAGCGATGTTGCCGGTTGGTACGGGAGGCGTCGCGCCTGCCCTTAGCGGCGAAGCACTGCTCGAGGCAGTGCCCGAGGCGCGCGATGTCGCCAATCTCTCCGTCGTTCAGGTGGCGAACCTACCCAGCATGCAGCTTGGCTTATCACACCTGCGCGAGACAGCGTTACAGATCGAGGCGGCGGCCGATGCCGGCGCCAGCGGTATTGTAGTAGTGCAGGGGACCGACACGCTGGAAGAAGCCGCCGTCGCGCTCGATCACCTCGTAGCGTACGATTTGCCGGTCGTGCTGACCGCCGCCATGCGCTCACCGCGAACGTCGAGTGCCGATGGTCCGGGTAACCTGCTGGCGGCCATCCGCGTAGCTGCCCTGGGCCGTCCCTGGGGGCAGGGTGTGGTGGTGGTGATGAATGACGAAATCCACGCTGCCCGCTATGTCAGCAAACGGCACACGGTCAGCACCGCGGCCTTCCAGTCCGCCGATGTCGGCCCGCTCGGGCGGGTGGTGGAAGGGGTTCCGCGCTTTGCCTGGACCCTACCAGATGCGCCGCGAGCCATCCGCCGCCCCATCCAGGATGACCGGCGAGTAGGCGTGGTTGCGCTGGGCATGGCCGATGATGGCGCTCTGATCGAGCTGGGGCAGCAGGGTGGCTATCACGGTCTCGTCGTCGCAGCGGCGGGAGCTGGCCACGCCTCTCTGGCCGCTACCGATCGCATCGAGGCCGCGTGCCGGCATATCCCGATCGTGGTAACGTCGCGCACCGGTGCCGGGCTGCTGCTTCATGCGACTTATGGCTATCCCGGGGGCGAGATGGATCTGGCCGACCGCGGGGCCATTCTGGCTTTGAACGCCCAACCGGCAAGGCTGCGGATGCAGTTGCTTCTGCTACTAAGCGCCGACTATTCAATCGAAGAAATCCGGGACTTCTTTCGGGCCGGCTGAGTATTCTGTCGGCTGGTGACGGCCGGCTCTTCGGGCAATCTCAGCGTCCGGCTGGACGACGGTACACTGCTTGTCACGCCACCAACGCTAGCCTGGGGGTTGTGTTGCAACGTTTTGAATACCGGCACTATGGCAAGGAGAGCCTTTGACATTTTCGGAGAATGGAATGTTCAAGGGTCGCCAGTTCGACAAGTCAGTGATCCTGCTTTGTGTGCGCTG
>Ga0164242_10005276_pt1 | contig 14399 bp, 14 predicted proteins | sample OricomgcompostMG_FD_108783 | JGI IMG/M metagenome (GOLD analysis project Ga0164242, IMG submission 108783) | Miracle-Growth compost microbial communities from Emeryville, California, USA - Original compost - Miracle growth compost (MG) ... | reverse complement strand
GCGAGAGGTCGGATTCACGCCAGACGAGTTATTCGACGCAGGGCAAGATCATGTCACGCGAGACCTTGCGTCACATCCTCAAGGACACCGAAAGTCGCAGCAAAAAGGTCGTTTTCACGAACGGCTGTTTCGATCTTCTGCATGCTGGGCACGTCGCCTATCTTGAGCAGGCGCGTGCTCTTGGCGACTTGCTTGTCGTCGGTGTTAACGCCGATGAATCGGTGCGTGGACTCAAGGGAGATACGCGGCCTTATGTCAGTCTCGAGAACCGCATGCGCTTGCTGGCGGCGCTCGGCTGCGTCGACCACGTCGTGTCGTTCGATGAATCCACGCCGCTCGAGCTTATCTCTTTTCTCGTGCCCGACGTGTTGGTAAAAGGCGCCGACTACCAGATGAGCGAGATCGTCGGTGCCGAAGTGGTGCGGGAGCATGGCGGCAGGGTCGACACGATTCATTTCGTGCCGGGGCTCTCGACCACGGCTCTCGTCGCCAAGATTCGCGCGACCTAAAGCACCGTACCTAACCGGCGTTAAACCCGCCAAAGCCTTTCCCGGACCGCCGTGTCGGTCCAGGGAGGCTTTTTTTGCGCCATAACGAACGTTTGCCAGTGGCGTCTAGGTGCCGGCGAAACCGGAGGATTTCCGCCTGTTTCCCGATTCACTAAAGAATTTCACAAAACGGTCGACCTATAAGTTGGTAGCAACGATCCACACATTTCTCTGCGTGATAGGCGTGACCTATGGCATTGGTCCAGCGCATCGATAATCGTACGGACGAGCGCGTTGCCCGCTTTTCGGGCGAATTCTCCTGTCGATTGATTTCCAACGAGGACGAAAACCTGACGGTGGCCATCAGGCCGATCGACGTCTCGCGCCGCGGACTGGGCTTTTTCACCCGGGAGACTGTCAGAAACGGCGGCTTCTTCTGGCTGGTGATTGGCACGGAGAAGTTTCGGGTCGAGCTGGCCTACTGCAACACCCATCTAGGCATCGACAATCTCTTCCGTTGTGGCCTATTCCTGCGCGAAGCCGACGGCAATCTGTATGAGGCTTGCGACCGGGCGGGGCTGCTCAAGAGCGTGGGCGTCCCCGGTATCGCCTGAGGGCGAACGCGACGCCATGATAGGCCTAGGCGCATTTCCCTTTTCGACCGCGTGTCATTTTCCTTTCTCTCCCTTCGGCCAACTCGTAGTATGATCAGAATTAACACCCCACGGTCGTAATGCCGAGGAAGAGAGTTTGACCCTCGTTGAGACTGCCTTAGCAGGGTTGTCCGCACTTGCTGTCGCTATGACAGTCGCCTGGTCGAGTCGTCGACGACGCAGCGATCCGCTGCTAGCCGTGCGGCTTTGGGGGCCGCTGCTGGCGTTGCTTGCTGCCGTTTATTATGCCTGCGGCGCAGTGGCGGCGCCGCAGCGGCTGGTACCCTTGGTTCTGACGGCGCTCTGGGGTGGCTGGTCGATGCTGCGCGTGCCTCAGTCCGTCTCCGGACCGACGGGCGACCGGGCATCTGAGGCTGATGACCTAGCGCCCCTGACTGCCTCGCTACAGCCTTCCTGGCTTGGGCACGTCTGGCGCATCTTCCTGGCGTCGGCACCCTTGCTTGTCATCGAAGCCAACCAGGATGCGGGGGCACTCGGCTGGGCCGACGGCTTGGCGCTCTGCGTTTGGGGGGCTTGCTTCTTCATGAGCTTAAGCGCCAAAGGCCGCAGAGCGTGGCGCGGTGAAAGCCTGGTCGGCTGGGCTATCTATCTGCATGCACTCGCGGTTCCCGGCGGGTTTTTGACTTTGTTCGCGCCGCTGCTCTGGTTAGGCAACGTCCAGCGTCTCAGGATGCCTGGCGGAGGAGGGCGGGCCGGCGCGGGTATGTCCATCGGCACACACCTGCAAGCAAAAAGGAGGGCTTCCGAGGTCTGAACGCCTCGTGCACTTTAAGATTTTTTTAGTAAATCCGATTGATTACTGGTGGCATGGCGGATGCATTAAAGTTACCCGGGGGATTTGATTCCCACGCTAGGAGGAGCAAGCATGAGCGACCTTCTTAGGGACCAGCACGTTTCTCAAGGCCATGAGGCGCAAGACGGCGCGGCGACTGCGATGGCGGACAAGACGCCGGAGAAACGGGGCGTGCGCGCATCAGGCAATAGCCTGATGGCTCGCGTTCTGAGCGACCTCAAGACTGACGAGAACCTGCTCTACTTGGCTGCCCGCCTGCAAAACTATTCCGACCTTACCGGGAGCCGTATCGAGAGTCTCAGACAGGCCATTGAGACCGGCGACGGCAACGAGATCGAGGATGTGGCGCACGCGTTGAGCGATTCGACCGCGAAGATCGGCGCAATTCGCATGATGAAGCTCTGCATCGCGATGCAGATGCTGGGCCGACGGGGACTTGTTCATAAAGCCCGGACATTGATGACCGAGCTGGATGGAGAGTACGAGCGTTTTAAAGAAGGTCTCATCTCCGCTGTGGGATGATGGGTTCACCGGCCAGAGTGTAGGGGCTGCTTCGAGGCAGCCGATGCCTTTCTCGGTATCCTTTCCCGACGATCCTCACACAAACGTCATTTCACCTGATCCTGGCCCCGCAAGGGGCCTCGTCTTTTGGGGCGGGCGCCGTCTAGCTAGCGCGTTTTTTGCGTTTTTTGCCCATGAATTCGACGTTGGTCAACGGTTGGACAAGCGCTTGGCGCGCAACTCCCCGAATTGCCTAACGCTGGTTCCTGGCGCGGAATTTGTAAAAGGGGACGCGCGGACGAAGAGGATGCGTCTCAAGAGCGGGACTGAAGGGCGTGCCAAACTCCCGATGGACCCAAGAGCGCGGCGGCTGGCAATACGGAAGTTGTCAGACGTCACCTTTTAGAGAGATGGGCGGTACCAAGGAAGGTCCACCCTTTTCATTCGTCCCTGCGAATTCGGAGACCGAACATGAAGGGTCGGGGACCACGAATTGGGGCGGCGGCGTTCGCGTGCTTCGTACTGGGCGGCTGTGGCAAAGGTAGCAGCGCCTCGAGGCCTGCACCGGCGACAGTCGGAGGTGGAGCACAGGCCGCGCAGAACGGTTCGGCGCCATGGGGCGGCACCTGTCAGAAAATCCCGGGTGTTGTCACACCACCCGCCACCGGCGGGAATACTGGGACGGGCCAGATCACGGTCAATAGTGCCGCCAACGCGGCGACCGGGGCGAGTCCAGTGGGGGCGGCGCTTGTCGACGCGACAGTCATCTGGTCGACGGTGCAGCCGATCCTCGCCGGCTGCGTTTCTGGATGTCATGATCACAGCGCCTTTCAAACCTATGCGGGAGCGAGTCGAGACCTTCAGAACATTATCAGCAGGACGGACTTAAACCCTGGCGACGCGAGCTTCATGCCCCAAGGCGGGACCAAGCTGAGCCTCGACAACCGGGCGACGCTGCTTATCTGGGCTAACGCGGGCGCGCCGGAAGACGGCGTCTCCGGGGCGGGTGGCTCTAGCGGTGTGACCGGCCAGCTACAACAACCGGCCGGCGACGCGCCGGCCGTCAATACCGTGACGGCTATAAGCGACAGTCCGAGCACTCCGTTTAAAGACGGTCTGCCGCAGCGTCAGGATACGGGGTGCTAAATCGTCCTTTTGAGCCTGAAAAAGCTCGGCCTTGTGCTGAGCTTTTATTTTTTACCAGATTTGTCTTTGGTTTCTTCCGCGACTTTCTTTAACACTGCGCCAAATCGTACCGACAAGCTCGCTTAAGGACTCGCAACTCCACGGTGGTGCGATGCTTTTTCCGACGGTCGATTTCGCGATCTTCTTCCTGATCGTCTTCCTGGCGAGTTGGGCTTGTCGGTCGCGCCCGCAATTCAACAAGGTAGTCCTGCTGATCGCCAGCTACGTCTTCTACGGCTGGTGGGATTGGCGGTTCATGCTCTTGTTGTTCGAGTGCTCGCTCGTCAATTACGTGCTTGGTCTTTGGCTAGAGGCGACGGCGGCGGAGCGCTCGCGTCGGAGGGTTGTCGCGCTCGCGGTGATCTTCAACCTCGGCGTCTTGGGCTTCTTCAAGTACTGCGGTTTCTTTATGTCGTCGATGCAGGATTTTCTGCACTTGTTCGGTTGGGGGCGCGATCTCAAGATCATGGAAGTGGTCTTGCCCGTCGGCATCTCGTTCTATACGTTTCAAGGCATCAGCTACATTGTCGACATCTACAGGCGAGAGATCAAAGCCGTCGTCAGTCCTGTTGACATGCTGCTCTTCAAGTCGTTTTTCCCCCAATTGGTCGCCGGACCGATCGTGCGTGCCAGCGAAATTCTCCCGCAGCTAGCTAATCCAGCTGCGGGCTCGGAGATTCGTGCCACACGGGCTTTCTTACTGATCGGGCTTGGTCTCTTCAAAAAGGTGGTTATTGCCAACTATCTATCGGTCGAGCTGGTGAACCCGGTTTTCGAATCACCCTCGACCTATGCTGCGTTCGACTTGCTCTTTGCCGTCTATGGTTACGCCGTGCAGATCTATTGCGACTTCAGCGCCTATAGCGATATCGCCATCGGCATCGCGCTGCTCTTCGGGATCGAGTTTCCCAAGAACTTTGAGCAGCCCTACCGGGCCGACTCACTCAGAGATTTTTGGCATCGCTGGCACATGACGCTGTCGCGGTTTCTGCGCGACTATCTCTACATTCCGCTCGGTGGCTCGCGCGCCGGTGCGCGCAAGACCTACCGCAACCTGTTTTTGACCATGGTTCTAGGCGGACTCTGGCACGGGGCAGCCTGGAATTTCGTCACCTGGGGGGTTCTCCACGGCGTCGGTCAGTGTGTCGAGCGATGGGGAGGCACCTTCAGGAAAGCACGCGCTTGGCCGCCGTTGCCACATCTTTTGAGAATTTTTCTCGTCTTTCATTGCGTTTGCTTGGCTTGGATATTCTTCAACGCCGATTCGTTTGCGGTGGCGATGGAGTACTTGCGGGCTTTCGGCAACGGCACGCATGGTGCTCATATTTTGACGACGTTCACGCTGAGCCTGCTCACCGCCGGTTTTGTCGGCCAGTTCCTGCCAGGAGACCTGCTGGACCGGCTCGAAGAAGGCGCGGCGCGAATGCCGCTCATGGCGCAGGCCTCGGTTCTTGCCCTTGTCGTGGTGACGATCGCGGCGTGTGGGCCAGGAACGCTGGCTCCCTTCATTTACTTTAGATTTTAGGCAGCAAATGCTGAACAAGCGTCCTAATCCGCCGCATCCGCGGAAAAACCGGCCCCCGACTTACGGGATTCACCAGGTCGTGTGCGCGGTCGTCTGCTTCTACGTTTTGGTCGCGCTCTTTGATGCACATGGTCTTTACAACTGGGCGACGCGGCTCCCCGTCTCGCCGTGGGCGCTGACACTCCGGAGCGCGACGGAGAGGCATTGGGCTTTTGTCGCGGCGCTTGGTCTCGAGGAGCCGGAGTTTACGCTCGAGACGCGGTGGCTGGACTTCGAGGACGCTCGTCCCTTGCTCTATCCGCGCAAATTTTCTGACATGATCATCCACAGGCGCCTTAGGGCCGCCCGGCGTCTTCGGCAGGCCGCGGCGGCTGGGCGTGACCCACAGCTTGCACGGCAGGAACACGCCGCCAAGGAGGTTTTTGACGGAACGAATGCCCGTGCCCTCGCGAGTGCGTCCGGTCCTAAAATGCTCATCCTGGGCGACTCGATCATGATGACGATCGGCCCGGCCATTCGCAAAGCCGTCGCCGCCGAGCTGCGCGGTGCGGCGATCGTCCACGCCAAGCTCGGTACCGGGCTCGCCCGTCCCGATATCTATGACTGGGTGAAGGAGTTGCGCCGAGCGACGGTGCACCGGCGCTTTGACTACATCGTGATGATGCTCGGTACGAACGACAGCCAGGATTTTACCGAACATGGACGGATCCTCGCATACGGTTCTACCGAATGGGTTCATGCCTACAATCGTCGCCTTGACACGTTGATGACGGTCGCTTGTGAGGGCGCCCGCCACGGTATTTGGGTCGGCTTGCCACCGATGCGCAGCGAAGCATTTAATCGCCAGCGAGTCCGTATCAACAGCTGGGCCAAGCGTCAGTCGATTCGCCACCCTTGCATGGAATACGTGGCGACGGGACCTGTGATCGGCGATGAGCACGGACAGTTTGCGAGCTACTTGCAGGTCACAGGCCACCTCGAGCAAGTCCGGACTGCCGACGGTGTGCACGTCACCGCTCGCGGTGGCGGACTCATTGCGACGGCATTGATCGATCGTATCGCCGAGGAGGTTGGCGTCGGGGCGCTCGCCGCCCACTGATGCCGGTGCGGTTTCCGCCGCGCTCTTGTCAGTGGAGGAGGGCTTTGAGCGGTGCGGCCATCGCCTGGGTCCAGATGCGGTATCCGGAGTGCGTCAGATGCAGACCGTCAAAGGCGACAGACTTCGGTAGATGACCGTCGAGCGTCAGGAAGGATGCGCCGATGTCGAGGTAGTGAACCATATCGCCGTCGGCCAGGTGAAGGAGGCGTTCGTTGACGGCGCGGATCTGAGCGCGACGCGGATGGTCCGGGCTTTCGCCGCTCGGAAGAAGCCCGAGCAGCAGGATTTTCGTCGCCGGCGAGCGATGACGGATCTGGACGATAACGCGGGCCATGCCGCCCTCGATAGCATCAGGACTGTCGCTGGCGAGATTGTTGACGCCGGCCAAGAGTATGATGACGCGTGGCTTGAATCGACTTAAGAGGCCATGTTCGACGCGCCAAAGCACGTGCTCGACGCGATCGGAAGCAATGCCGGCATTGAGCGCCGAGATGCCGGGAAAGGCGTGACGCCAAGCTTGGCGGTTGTAATCCCAACCTTGGGTAATCGAGTCTCCAAGCAGCATGACATCATAGGCTCGCGTGTTCGCCTGGCGGACGATCCAAGCGTGGCGCGCGATCCACTTAGGCTCATGGTTGCGCGGCGTGGCTTGAAGAACGTGACGGTGCGGGGCGGCGAAGTGCAGGAAGGACGCCTGGCTCTGTGCGTCCGCGCGCAGTGTAACGACGATGAGGCAGGCAACTGCCGCGACGGCGAGGAGCAGGTAATTTTCCCAGCGGGACAGACTGAACCAGGTCTTGAGCATGACGAGCGGCCTCAGCGGGGAGCTTGGATGGAACAGCAACAGCAGCGACGACAGCGGACCGGATACGGCCCGGCGTCGATCAGCTGTGCAAATGTGATGCCCGGTGCAGGATAGAAGTTCCGGCCGGTTGGAACGCCGTCGTCTGTAGGGCCTCTGCGCTTCTGCCCAAGCTTTTGACATGCGGAACGACTTCGTGTTGGCGCTTTCGCTACGTAGCACGGGGGCTTATGGATGCGCCGAGTCGACGCCTGTGCTACCATTATCGTAAATCGCTTCATGTCCAAAAAATTCAGATCGCACTCCGCGTTTGGCGCGGCGTGCTTAGCAAGAACGGTCATTGCTTTTGGGGGGAAATGACCATGTTGCGTCGATTTATTGCGTTATCTGCTGTGGCGATGCTAGCGGCTGCTTGCGGTCAGAGTCCGCAAGTCTCTGGCACCAAGTCGATCACCGGTCCCGATTACCAAGGCCATAAGTATTATTTTGGCTGGGGTGTGAACGGCAACGGCGTCGGCGAGATGGACAACGAGGTGAAGTATGACGTGCTGCATACCAGCAACATCTTCTCCAAGGCCCAAGGCGGCAGCTACATCAGTAAGACATTGATCGGCGAGGACGAAGTCAATGCCAGGTCGATCAAGCAAGGCTGGCGAACCCTGACAGACGAGATGCAAGCGAACGATATGTATCTGCAGTATTCGAGCGGCCACGGCTACGAAGGCGGCCTCGCGGCCGGCGTGGACTATGGCAACATCATCGACGCGACGCTGGCGATGCCGGCGCAAGAGAAGGTGATCTTCACGATGGCCTGCTATAGCGGCGGCCTCGTCGACGCTTTTAACGACGCCAAAGACCGCTGGAGCGACTACAAAAATCAAAACAAGACGCTCTTCGTGATGGCCTCGAGCAAGGCTTACGAAGAATCTTCGACCGGCCCGGGCACCGACGTTGACGAACCGAACGGGCCTGATGGCAGCGCCGGTAGCGCCTACGGCCACGCTGTCTGGAAGGCTCTCATCGGCTATGCCGACGGCGCGGTCGACGGTCAAAAGGACGGCAAGATGACTCTGGACGAGGTCATCAAATACGTCGTTCAGGATACCGAGCAAGAGGGCGGCCATACGCCCGTCTACACGGGTACTTACGATCCGAAGCTGGTTATCAGCCTGACGCCGACCTACGCGGAAGCCCTACAGATCGTCGGCGACACGGCACCAGGCCGGGCCGAGCTGGCGAAACTGGTCGACGACGGTATTGTGAAGTAAAAGTCAGGAACGCCAAATCGACGACGGAGGATCCCGGCTGTTCTGCGGCCGGGATTTTCTTGTGCCGGCAAGAGCCGCTATTCGTTCCTGTCGTTGTCGAAACCGCCTTCGGGCACCATGTTGGGTGGTGGTAGCGAACGTACCCAGCCGGCGCCGCCGTCCATACGCTGCGGCAGCGGGGGTGGGGGCGGCGGCGGCGGGTAACTGAAGCCGCGCGCGTCCCGGTAGGTTCCATCTGCCTGCGGCCTCAGGGCTGGCGGCGGCATTTGCTCATTTGCGGGCTCTGGCGAAGAGTATCCCTGCATCATGTTGACGTTCGACGAGTAGGCGGGGCCGTAACCGCCGCTCTCCATGCTGTCGTCGGGGAAGCTATTGTGGACGATCTCAATCTCGCCGGTGCGCGTCGCGACGACGACACGCCGATCCTCGATCTTCTCGACACGCATGCCGGAGCCCGGATAGAGCTCTTCGCCCTCGCGTACGGCCTCGGTCCGATCCTTGATCTTCTTGCTGCGGATGAGCGCCACGTCGTGGCCGCGGCTGGCGCCGCCGATGACCCCGACGAGCTCGTAGTCGGGGGATTCCGTCAGGGTGCCGACAGCGTAGGCTTGCGGCAACAAAAATGCTCCGAACGCGAGCGTCAGACCGAAACGAGCAGCGATACATGGGCGGAATCGCATAGCGGCCTCCAGTTACCTACTACGGCGGCGCCGCTTATATCACAGCGCCGCTTCAAATAGGAGACCACGGACCGTATGAGGGCTGCTTATGAGCCTTGTTATCAATCTAAATCATTAAAAATATAGACAAATTTAAAAATCAAAGGGTCTCTTCGGCCTCGAGCTCAGCCTGCAGATATTTATCGGCGGCAATCTGCACCGTCTTTGCCATCCCGAGTGACAGCCCGGTTTTTTGGGCAACCTCCTCGGTCGAGTCGGCGACAATATCGCCGATACGGCCGTAGCCGGCATCGGCCAGGGCTTGGGCTGTCGCTTCGCCGACGCCGGTAAGACTCAGGAAAAGCCTGACTTTCTCCTGGCGTGTCGCCTCCTCCGCGAACTCGGGGGTGGCGAGCTCCGGAGGCGCTGACATCAAGGCGGCCTCGTCTCTTGGCTTTCCGGCGGCAAACACCTCGTGATCTGGGATGGAAGCCTGCGCCAGTCGCGCCGCTTCCTGGATTACCAGCTCGGCGTCGGCCTCCTCCATATTGACGAGGCGCTGAAGTATGCGGGGCTTAGCTCGGCGACTTGGGCGGGTGAATTGATACCTTCGTTCACCAGAATTTCGGCGCGCATCGGACCGATGCCGGGAATGCTCGCGACCGCCACTTTTGCGCCGACCAGCTCCTGTTGCAGTTTGCTTTCGCTCTTGATGTCGAGGCGCCAGCCGGTGAGCTGCGCGGCCAAACGCACGTTCTGGCCGCGTTTGCCGATGGCCAAGGAGAGCTGATCGTCAGGCACGATAATTTCCATCGTGTGCCGCTCTTCATCGACCAAAACCTTGCGCACGCTTGCCGGCGAGAGCGCATTGCAGACGTAGCGGGCGGGATCGCGGTCCCACACGACGATGTCGATACGCTCGCCGCCCAACTCCTGGACGACAGCCTGCACGCGCGCACCTTTCATGCCGATGCAGGCGCCGACCGGGTCGACCGAGGAGTCGCGTGAGAAGACGGCGATTTTCGCCCGAAACCCAGGATCGCGCGCCGCGCCTTCGATCGTGACGATGCCGTCGTGGATCTCCGGCACATGCTGCTCAAAGAGTTGTACGAGATAGCCCGGGTGCGCGCGTGACAAAAGCACCTGCGGCCCGCGCACGGCGCGGCGGACCTCGAGTACGTAACCGCTGATCCGATCTTTTTGCTGATAGCGCTCGGTGGGAATCTGCTCGCGCCGGGGTAACACGGCGTCGGTGCGGCCGATGTCGATGATCAAGTCGACCTTCTCGACGCGGCGAACGTAGCCGCTCATGATCTCACCGACGCGATGCTTGAACTCTTCGTAGATCTGCTCACGCTCGGCATCGCGCACTTTCTGGGCGATGATCTGCCGCGCCGTCTGCGCTGCGATACGACCGAGTGACGAGGTGTCGATTTTGACGCCAAGTGCGTCGCCGAATTCTACCGAGGGATCGAGTTTTCTCGCTTCGGGTAGTGTCACTTCGACGGTCGAGTCATTGATATTTTCGACGACGGTGCGGAACTGGAACAGATCGACCTCGTTGGTGTCTTCGTTAAACCGGGCTTCGAGGTCGGCAGTCTGCCCGAGTTCGCGTCGTGCCGCCTGCATGATCGCCGTCTCGAGCGCGTCCACGACGATCGGTTTGTCGAGGTTTTTATCCTTGCTGAGCAGGTTGATCGCCCGCGTCAGGTCGACTTCATTGTCGGTCTCGCTCACTGAGGCCACGGCGGCGTCCTTTCTGACGAAAAACATCCGGGTGTTCGCTCTCCGGATATTCTCCGTGCAAATAGGATACCGACGGCTCGCTCCCATGGGAGCGCTCTATCATGAAAGTGCAAAGTGGCGGGGGCGCGTAGGCAAAGCGCGTTGCCATAGGCCCGGCGTCAGACTCAGATTAAGGGTCGCTAGATTTCAGGTGTGCAAGGCGGAGGCATAAACATTTCAAAAACGTATAAATCATTGTTCATAGCGGTGGCAGCTCATTAGGCCAGCCGCAATGTGTCTTGTGTTGTCCGGGCTGGCCAATCCATGATGATTCCGGCAAGAGTGGAGGAGGCGAACTCTTGTAGTGGAAGGAGCGAGCAATGTCTCTGCGTGTTAAGCGAGCTTACGAAGAGCCAGCGGCTAGCGATGGTACCCGCGTGCTGGTCGAACGGCTATGGCCGCGCGGTGTCTCGAAGGATGACGCCGCCATTGAGCTTTGGCTGAAGGACGTGGCGCCTTCCACGGAGCTGCGCCAGTGGTTCGCTCACGACCCGGCGAAATGGGCCGAGTTCCGCCGGCGTTACCGCTCTGAGCTGATGGCTCATCCGGAGGCGGTGATGGAGCTGCGAAAGCTCGCCCGGCGCACGAAGGTGACCTTGATCTATGCAGCGAAGGACGAAGAGCACAATAGCGCCCTTGTGCTCAAGGAGCTGCTTGAGCACTCGAGCAAACAGAAGAAGGCGTTGACGACGACCCGGGCGACGGGACGGCGGGCGAAGGCCTAGCGCCAACTGGGACGAGCTGAAACGGCGCCCATGCTTACGATATTCTGTTGTTGCCGCGATCACGCCGTCTTGGCGATCTCGAGTCGCATGGACGCCGTCCATCGTCGTCATTTCTGGGTCGAGCCTTGTGACTTCTTTTGGTGCAGGCGACCAATGGGCGCTGAAAGCATGATTGAAAGCACTGGCGAAGTTCAGCTAGCTTTGGGCATAATGCTGACTTCGATGTGATCTTCAGTTTCGTTTGTGCGAGGCTCCTTGACGCAGAAAGCCGACTTGCACCCAAAGCCGAACGTGCCGTTCCGGTGGTACCGGTCGCAGCTCGTTCTCGTTTTGGCGGCCTTTGGCCTCGTTGTTCTCGTGATCCTCCCGTCCGTGCTCGTGCTCCTCGACGTCGCGAAAATCCACCTCTTTGTCCTCTTGGCGCTAGGTCAGCTCTTGTTGATGAGCGGTTTGCTTTCGCTGATCGTCGGCAAACTCAGGAGTGAAGTGCGGTCCGCCCGTGGCAAGGCGGACGAGCGTACTGCGATGTTGAAGGCCTGCCAAAAGGAGTACCATATCCTCTTTGAGTCTTCTCCGGCGATGGTTTGGTTCAAAGACGGCCATAACCGGATTCTTCGGTGCAATGAGAAGGCTGCGAATAGCAGTGGTATGGCAGCCCGGGAGATGGAAGGTCATTTGACCAGCGAGTTTCACCCGGTCGAGGCCGAGCGTTACTATGCCGACGACCTTGAGGTGATGCGGTCGAAAGAGCCGCGGCTGGGCATCGTCGAGCCTCTCACCACCAAGACGGGCCTGACTCTCTGGGTTCAAACCGATAAGATTCCTTATGTGAACGATGCCGGGGAGGTTGACGGTATCGTCGTCTTCTCGACCGACGTGACGCCGCTAAAGCTGGCCGAAGAAGAGAATGCGACGCTGCTTCGTCGAGAGCAGGAGGCTAGAAAAGAGGCGGAAGCCGCCAATCGGCTCAAAGACGAATTCCTAATGACGCTTTCTCACGAGCTCAGGACGCCGTTGACGCCGATCCTGGGTTGGATTCATCGTCTCCGGATCGGCGGTCTTTCAACGGAAGAGGCGCAGCATGCTCTTGCGACGATCGAGCGCAATGCTGAAGCCCAACGCCATCTGGTGGATGACCTGCTCGACGTATCGCGGATCATTTCCGGAAAAATGGCCTTGGCACTAAGCTTGGTTCCGATCAATGCCATGCTGAGGTCCGGTCTCGAATCTTTCAGGCCTGCAGCTGAAGCGAAGGGGGTGAGTCTGGCGCTTGTGTCGGATCTTCCCGAGGAAGCTTCTATATTCATCGACCGCGAGCGGTTTGGGCAGGTTATCTGGAATTTGTTGGCGAACGGCGTGAAGTTTACGCAACTGAACGGATCAGTTGTCGTCACGCCGCATCTAGAGGGATCGCGCTTCAGATTGGACGTCGCCGATACGGGGATTGGTATTCCTAGCGATGTCCTGCCACATGTTTTCGAGCGGTTCCGACAAGGTGATGCTTCTCTTACGCGGCCTTATATGGGCTTAGGACTCGGCTTGGCGATCGTTCGCCATCTCGTTGAGCTCCACGGCGGCAGTGTTTGGGCTGAAAGCCCGGGGCGAGGCAAGGGCGCGACTTTCACTGTCGAGCTGCCACAGCGGGGTAGCAAGTAGTTCATATTTGCGGCTGTAGGTTCCTGGCTCGACGCCTATTACAGCGAAAAAATAGCCGCTGGCGCTTTTGCACCAGCGGCTATTTTTAGGAGAACGGAATTACTGCGGGGCCGCGAACGTCGTGGGTTCGATATCAGCCGTCAGAGGATCGCCACCAAGCGCTTCGATGCGTTGGTTGATCTCCTGCAGCGTTGCCAGATCATCAGGTGTTGGGGCGCTCTCCGTGGGCGCGAACACTGTGGTCTGTTGCACGTCGACCAGATCGAAGATGGCTTCGAATGGTAAATGTACGTCCCCTTGATCGACGAAGCCTGCGACGACAATGGCCTGGTTTTGCAGATTTTGGTAATAGTTGATCACCATGGAGTCTGCGGCCGGCACGAAGTCTTGCCCTTGATCTTCGGAGATGATCCAGGTCAGCCTGTCGCCGAGGAAATTGAGGTCCGTGCGGAAGTTCGACTGCGCTTCGGCACTGAGCGCGCCGATTTCATACCCTAGATCGCGTAGCGTATCTGTGGGATAGAAAATGCCGGCAAAATTGAACGGCTCAACAGGGTATTGGTTCAGATCAGAGCCATACCAGGTTTGGTAAAAGTCGTTATCCGCGACGGAATCTTGCGGCGTAAATATCCAGCGGATGATGGGGAACTCGAAATACAAATCGATGTTCGCGCAATAGCGGACGGGGTAGAAATAACCGCCGTAATAGCCATGCGAGAACCACTGTCCATAATAGGATCTGTAGGCGTCGTTGGTGTAGTAGTTGCGATAAACGTTCGTTATATACGTGTTGTATTGGGTAAAGGTGCTCCTATAGACGTTCCGCACTTGCGTCGTCCGGTTATACACTGAGGTCGAAAATTGCATGCTGTTCCGACGGGCCGCGACGTTGTTGATGTTGGCGCGCGTATATTGACCTTCCAGGTGGCTCGGAGACGTGTGAACCACGCGGTGCCCTGGCTCGGCATGTTGAACTGGAATGTTGGTATGTATGCCCGTTGGATGCCTCGGGAAGGGATTGCCGCCGGGATGTCCGCCGGGGTTGCCCGGGTGTCCGCCGGGATGATTGCCAGGGTTGCCCGGATGTCCGCCGGGATGATTGCCGGGGTTGCCCGGGTGTCCGCCAGGATGATTGCCAGGGTTGCCAGGATGATTGCCGGGGTTGCCCGGATGTCCGCCGGGGTTGCCGCCGGGCTGGTTGCGAGGGTTGCCCGGATGTCCGCCAGGGTGGCCACCGGG
>Ga0164242_10005275_pt1 | contig 14400 bp, 20 predicted proteins | sample OricomgcompostMG_FD_108783 | JGI IMG/M metagenome (GOLD analysis project Ga0164242, IMG submission 108783) | Miracle-Growth compost microbial communities from Emeryville, California, USA - Original compost - Miracle growth compost (MG) ... | reverse complement strand
TTCATCCTCAGGGGCGGCCAATCGGACAATCGCATCGGTCATCTATGCGGGCCTGGTAATTTTCGCAGGGTTTTGATGTTCTCGTTACGAGCGTGTGTGACGAAGCTGCGGAGGATTTTGTGGCCTCTGTTCTCGTCGCCATTCCCGATGCGTTTCACAACCTCGGGGGGAACCACGAACTCGCCGCCGGCAACGGCCACGGGAACACCACCCGCCGAGAACGTCCGCTGCGGCGCCTGCGACATGCCGAACATGCGGCTCAAGACCCGGACACCGTTGAGTGTATTGCCCTCGCCGAGCCCGGAAACGACATCAGCCGGGATCACGAAACTCTCCGGCGGCACATCGGTCTCGATATGGTCGGTGCGGCCGGCAACCGGGCTCAGAAGCGGCCCGGTATGGGAAATGCGCATGTCGCTCATTCGTAGTATGGCACCTTGGCCGATGAACCATCCGGCAGCGTCACGACGATGAACCCGGCGGGATTGGCCGGCAGCGTGGCGGAACCTGCCGAAGCCGAAGAAGCGGTCCCCGAAATGATCGGGAAAATCGAATGGAGCGCTGTGAGGATGCCGCTCAGCACCCGGACGCCATTGCGCTGGACGCTCGCAAGATCGGCGCTGCCTTGATCCGGGGAAAACTCTGCCATTACTACCTCTTGCCGTCCGGCGCGGTTCTGATCTTGAGCGCACCGAGGCGCCAGAACGTTCCAAGATCACTGGACCCCACCGTCATGCTGGCGAGCCGCGACCGAAACCGCGTGTTGATGTAGGGGATCGAACTCGTGATATTGTACGGTCCAACATTTTTCGGCATGTCGTTGGGATAGTCCGCGATCCCGAATTGCATCGACAGAACGGCGGCCGGCGTGTCGGGATAATAATTGTAGCGGAAGTCCGGGAACACCCAATCGACGAAGCTCAAGTCTTCACCGTCGCTGATCTCGAAATATCCTGTCGAGAGCGATGTAACCATTGGCTGTCCATCAGCATCCGGTGAGGTCTCGTGCTGATAGACGTAGCCGCTGGCATCGCCTCCGATCGGGCGCCCGAGAACATTCTGGTCAATCCATGCCGTGCGCTGGAGAATTCCAAAATCCCAAACGAATCCATTTAGGTAGTTGACCTTTACGTATTTATCGACCTCGCCATCCCCGCCAGACCGTGATGGGAAATACCAGGCGATCTCGCCGAAATCGGAATTCACGGCACAGGTGATTTTGTCGAGGTTATCGGTATCGAGATCCTGGAACACGTAGTCCCATACGGGGCACGGGATGACGCTCACCGTGCCCCCGGAGAGGAGGAAGAAGTTGTAGAACCCCATCCATGCGACGTTGTTGTTGAAGACGCACGCGGCGTTACGGGCGATCAGTCCGCAATTGTTGGCGATCGAATTGAAGCCGAAAACCAGCGGCGGCTCGATATAGTCCATCGCCCAGAGACCGAGGTCCGTCCAGATCAGCCCGGTTTGTGGCCCCTGCAACCCCCCGATGATGCGTGAGCCGGTCGGAATGCGGAATCCGCCGGCCTGCGTCGTGGTCGAAACCGTCCAGTTCGTGAAATTCCCCGAAGACGACCAGTTGATCTGGAGCGGGTCCAGAACAGGCGTGAATGAAGATCCCCAGGAAACAAGAATCTGCGACGGCTCCGCAACGAAGATACCGCCATTGATCAGCGGCGCATTGAGAACGCGCACCGCATCGGTGAAGCCGCTGTCCTGCGACCAGGAATAGAGCGCGCCACCCGCTGGGGCGGCGAGAAGAATCTCGCCCCAGTTGTCCATCGACCAGTTGGTCGTCGTGATCGGCGTGCCCGGCGTGGGGGTCGGTGCTACGCCCTCGCCATAACCGCCGTCGCCGTAACCGCCGAGACCATAACCAGCCGCAGGCTGGCTCGGCGATGCCCCGATGTAATAGGTTATGCTGGCGTCCCCGCCATTCATCGACGCTGTTGCGGTCGCCGTTGCCGCGTTCGAGGCGACAACAGTAAAATTGTCGGCGTCGACAACCGCATAGACCAGATAGTTACCAAAAAGCGTGATACCGCCCACCGTGGTCGACGTGGAAATCGGGAAGCTATCCCCGACACTCTCGCCGTGATTGGCCAATTCCACGTTGACAAACGAGGAACTGGCAGTGGTCGAAAAGACCGGAACAGCGCCTCCGTCCGCCACCGTCGAGGTCGCTGGCTCGGCAGCGAGAATGGTATAACTCGTGGTCGAGGCGATAGTATTGATCTGATAGGTGCCATAAAGGACAATGCCGCCGACCGCTACCGGCGTCGTCAGATAGATGCTGTCGAAGATCGATGTCGTGATCCCGGCATCAACGATGGTAACTTCATTGCTGCTCGCCGTGGTCGAGAAATCGACTTCCGGGTTGGTGACCAGCGTAAACGGCGTGATGATGGAATTACTGCCGTTGAAAATCACATTGAGAGATTCCGTGCAGCCTACGGCAAGCCGGCGGTCCGCGTTGATCCCCTCCCAGGCGTGCAGATAGCGAACTGGTGAGCCCAGCGAGATCGGGTAGAACTTTTCCCAGCCCCCCAGCTTTTCGGGCACCACGCCGATACCCTCGCCGGCATAGCGCCAGCGGATGAGTTGCGTCGAAACCACCTGCGCCATCCCCTGCGTCGGCGTGACTTCGGTCGTCACGCCGGGCAGCAACTTCACGGATCGCAGAGGCATCTAGCCGCGCTGAGGTTGAGCCGTCGGATAGAGCCGACGCGGCGTCCACGATGCGCCTGCAAAGAACTTCGTCGCTTCCTCGGTCTCCGCCGACGCCTTGAGCGCCTGGTAATGCGCCTCCCACGATGTCCCCATTTGTGGGTCGCTCGACATAGTGCCCCAGTTTCGCATGTAACCGCTCGCAAAGACCATGCTCGCCGCGAAGAACAGGTCGGGGAGATAATCGGTGAGGAAGGTGTTGGGGTTGGTGGCCGAGAGCGTTTCCGGCCGCTGGGTGCCGATAACTTCTAGGGTGTAGGCCGCATCTGGGCTGGGCCCCAGAACAAGATTCCATTGATCGATCATGCCGAAAATTTCCGGAACGCCGGTCGTGGTATTGCCAGGCCAGAACATATCGACCATTTCGGGGGTGGCCAAGGTCAGCGGAACCCGAGTGCCAGTGGTTGCGTCGCTGCCCGATGGCGTCAGCACATTGATCTGGTTCACCACGTAGAAGTCATTCGATACCGCGGCATTGCGCACCGAAGTGGTGAGGACCGTCGAATAGTCCCGGACATCGGTCGCAAGCAGATTGAGCTCACGGTAAATCCGTTGCTCGGCATCCGTGATGATGAACGGCAGGATGGTGGTGAAGGAGGCATCGGGGTTGACCGAGGCGATCATCGTTTGGAGCGCCGTCGAATAGGTCGAATAGTTGTAGCCCATCGCCATGTCCTCTATTCCAGCGGCGGTGGCGAATCGGTCTCGAGGATCAGATTGGCATCGTCAACCTCGGTGACGATGGGCTGCTGGTTCTCGGTCGAAATATCGCTGTCGTTGGCGAGAGGGTAGTTGAACGGACGCGCGTTCATCACCGGCATAGGATCGGGGGGCAGGATGCGCGGCATCAACTGCGGCTGCGGAACGTCGAGACAGTTTGGGCAAACCAGCAGCCTGAGGTTCTGGAGGTTCGGCCCCGCATACTGGAACTGCCACCGAAGCTCGGAGTGCAGCCAGATTTGGTCGCACCTGTCGCAAGCCGCCCATGCCGACGGATGCTGCGAATTGACCTTCGCGCGGGAATGGTAGCGCCAGGCCATGGCTTACCTCGAATAATAGCCGTTGATCTGCGGCGCGAAATAGAGCGTCGAATTGGCCTCGACATTTTGCGTGCGGGCCTGATCAAGGGCCTCTTTCGCCTTGGCGTCGAGTGCCACGGCCCGATCCGGCGCGTAGGAAACCGCCAGTCGGGCCGCAAGCCCCCACGCGTAGGCGTCCATCCACCATTCCGGCAGGTCCAGCGTCTGCCCATTGGCCAGCGCGGAATCCTGAATCTGCGTCACGACATAGTAATGGAGCTCGTACGGCCCATTGCCATCCGGCACCTGCCAGAGCGTAATCGTCGGGCTCAGAAGCTTGTCAAACCAGAACACCGTCGGGGGCGCCTGCCATCCCTTGTTGGGGATCGACGCATATTCGGTTCGGCTGATCGGCCAGATTATCCGATCATCCTGAGGATTGCCCTGATCATCGAAGGTGCGGATGAAGGCATCGAGCGTGGTAATCGTTGAGGGATCGACATCATAGGTCGCGACACCCTGGATGAGCGTCTGCGTGATCTCGGAAACCTTCCACAGGTTCGGCGTGCTGTTACCCCATGAGGACAGCATCAGGTTTGACGCAATCGCGGCATCAGCGAGATGTTCCTGCACGATCGCGGTGCGGCGGATACCGCAGAGCGAATAGGCGTAGGACATCAGCGCCCCAATGGAGGGGTTGAATGTCGTCGTCCCGGAGGTCGCCATGGTCAGGTATATTCGCCCTGGAGCAGTTTGAACGTCAGCGTGCCGCCGCTGAGAGAACTGATATTGACGCGGATGAACTGCGCCGGCGAGGAGATGGCGGCGAGCGTGGTGGTCGTGATCGCCGAGGACGCGACCCACACCGGCGTGATATTGGGATCGTTGACATTATCCAGCGTCGTATCGACCGTCACGCTGCCGGTCGCGCTGCCATCGAAAGACACCAGATAGGACGCGGAAAACGGCACGATGCGCCAGTCCAGCGCAAATGGCGCCTGCGCTCCGGTCGTGCTCGCGGCATAGGTTCTGGAAATCGGCTGCATGAGAAATCACCTCGTGGAGCATTGGGCGCAAGCCGCGCTCGGGCCGGCGATGGGCCGATGGCACTTCTTGCAGAGTTTCGGCGCCGGCTGTGGCGCGGGGAGAGCCTGCATGGCGAGCCTCATGGGAATGGCGGAGGGGCGGCACCAGGCCGCCCCCCCAGCTTAGTGATGGAAGCCGCGCAGCGTCTCGGCGAGACGGGCGCGCCGCGCTTCCTTCGGGTTGTCGGAATGCGCGGCCTTTTCGAGCTTGCGTGCCGGGATTTTTTCGCCTTCCGGAACATGCAGTTCCCGATGGAGAGCTCCCGGATGCTCGATGGCGCCCGCGATCCAGTTCTTGACATGACCACCGCTGGCATAACGGTCGTCAGTCATCCTCCATATCGTCCTTGGCGTCCGGATCATTGACCCGAGCGGCCGAGGACAGGGGGGACTTGTCGGCGCCGACACGACCGCCGGACTTGCGGCCCGGACGGTCGAGGCGATGCTTGGCCTTGGCGCCCGCCATGCGGACTTCCTTCTTGGCCTTGACGGGGCCACCGCGCTTGCGCTCGTCGGCTTCCTTGACAACGTTGGAATCGCGCCCCGCATAGACATCGCGCGGGGCATCATCCTTATCGACCACGCCACCACCGGCGCGGCACGCTTTCTTGCCCTTCATGGCATGGTCTCCTATTCGTTCTGGACGTAGAGCAGGGTCACGGTCGTGGTCCCCGCCGTGGTTGTGCCGGTCGGCGTGATCGTCGCGACAACCGTAGTGGCAGAGCCAACATCAAGCATGTTACCGAGTTGGGTGCCGGTGAAGGTCGGGCGAACACGCCCCGCCGAAGTCGTGTCGATGCCGCTGGCGTACTGAGTGCCAGCAACAGCCGTACCGACCGTCAGAACAGCGGAAGTCCCGCTGTTCCAAGCGGTCGTCGTGTCGGCGATGATATCCACGAGCTGGCTATTGGCCGGGACGTGGAACGTGAACGAGACAGCCGTTGTGCTGTTCTGGGTGAGCGTTGCCACCTGCGACAGCACAACGAGGCCCTGGTCCGAATAGCCGGACGAAGTGCCGTCCGGTGCATGGGTGAAGGTGCCAACCGGCCCCGAAAAAGCGGTGAGAGACATAATTGATCCCCTCCCCGCTTAGGCGCTCGGGAACGAGCCGTAGATCGCCCTCGGGTCGTAGTAGCCGAAGCTGTACCGCTCATATCCCTTGACCAGCAGATTGTCGGTCGTGAAATCGACCTGCATATCCATCTCGTAGGCAACGCGCTGGAGATACAGCAGCCCACGGATGTTGGTCTTGAGGAACCAGGCGAAGTTGCTGGTCAGGAACTCCGATGCCAGATAGCCCTCGCTGAGGCCGCCGGCGGCCGACAGGATGGCATTGACATCGTTGTCCGCCGTGCCGGGCCGCAGTTCCGTCTTGGTGAGACGGATGGCGACCGGTTCCAGCGCGAACGGCACGATGAGCTGCCGCGCCCGGGCGAAGGTCTTGAGCCCGGCATTATCGACGAAGGTCGTCGGAATCGTGGTCATCGCATTGAGCAGCGATGCCTCGTTCAGATCGACATCCACCGCCGGCCGGTTGGCGAACGTGCCGCCGTCGACCGGATGAGAGGTCGAACACAGCGCGACACCATCACCAGCGATCGACGGATTGTAGGTCGTCGCGGCGTTGAGCACGTTGGCGCCATAGATTTCCTTCGTCTGGGCGAAGGATTCCATGAGACCAAGGTTCGACGGCTTGAACTGCGACTTATAGAGGTTGTCGTCGATGGCCTTGCGCGTGATCGCGTAGCCAAGAGCGATTTCGTTGTGCTCCTGGTTGTAGATGTAGCGCTCGCCGGCCTGGTTGTCGAACGCGGTCTGGCCGCCTTCGGTCTTGAGCTGCGCCAGCCCGAGATAGCGCATGGATGCCGTGCGTTCGAGGGCCATATTGGAATCGGCCTTCTCGAAGATTTTGCTCCAGCGCGTCGGAATCTGCTCGTACTTGCCAGTAACGCCACGGAGTCCGGGCAGCAGAAGATCCCGGATTTGGGCGAGATTGATAGCCATTCACGCCTCCTCTTACTGACCCGTCAGCACGCGGGTATCGACGTTGTTGAAGGCAACAACAATCCAGTTGCCGTTCGACGCCGAGTCCGTGCCATTCGCACCCGGCGGGTTCGTCACGAGATTGACGATCCGGAACGGGAGCGTGGTAGTGGTGGGAGAAATGGTGGCCTGATTGGCATAGGCGCCGGACCTGCCGGTGAGCGAACTGCCAGTGCCGATGGCGAAATTGATGTTGGCGCCGATGTCGCTCAAGGCGACCGGGGAGCCAGCATTACCCGACTGGCAGACGAACTGCGCATTCGGGTCGTTGATGATGTACGCCCTGGCGGTCGTATTAGCCAGCGCCGAGCCGGAGCCGGGCCAATAAGGCGACCACACGACGCGGTTGAGCGACGCGCTGACATACTCGCAGCCGACAAAGATGCCGGCGATCTGGGTGGTGCCAGGCGAGGACTGCGCAATCGAGCCGTCGGACTGGGAGGTTACAGGATCGCCCGTGTAAATGGCGCCGGCGCTGAGGTCGATGAAACGCTCGACCTGCTCATAAGTAGGAGCGGAGCCATTGCCCTTGTACGAAGCGAACCCGAACGGATCGAAGACATTGGACATCGTTGTTCCATTCGTTGGGGTTGACCGCGCACCGCCGCCGGGGCAATCGCCTGTCTATTTTGATGAACCACCGCGCCGGGCAGCGGGAAAGATGTGCCGGTCTATTCGACCGGGACTTCGATGGAGCGCTTGACGGAAACCAGCGGGGTTCCCTTGTTCGAGCGCTCGAACTGGCCGACCGGTGCCGAGGTCATCTGGGCTTCCTTGGCGCGGACAGCGTTGATCGCCATGAGGCGATCTTCCTCGCGGGCCTCGTCGGTCAACTCCTGTGGGCGTTCCATGAGAACGAGACCATCGCGCTCGATGGCGCCGGTATGATCGTCCGGCATGAAATACCGGCGCAGGACCGGATCATCGACCGGCTCCCAGCCCTGCTCCCGCATTTCGACGAGATGGCTGGAATCCGGTTTGCCGTAAACCGTCATTCGCTTCCATTCATAGGAAGTGCCAGAACGCCGAAGATCGGGCGGAATACCGAATTTGTCCTTGCTCTGACCACCCTTACGGAGACGGGATCGGGTGCGCACGCCGGCGGCGCGGACGGGTTCGCGGGTGCCTTCCTCGTCACGGATGATGCGCGGACGGCCCGGGCCGCGCTTGATGGCCGGTTCTGCGGTTTCGTCGGTCATGATGTGCTCCTAGTTGACCCGAGCGCGAGCCGCGGCCTGCTGCTCCGGGCTCATGCCCTGGTAATATTCGATGTTGGAAACGCCGGAGATGCGCGCCGCTTCGACCTCGGCAGGCGATAACCGGAACTTGCCGCCATTGTTGGTCCGCGAGCCGTTCGCCATTGAGGTCGAGGCGCGGCTGACCGGGGCGGCCGGTGCTGATGGCTGGCGCTGTTGCGATATTCCCGGATCGGCCTTGAGACCAAGCCTGCGTTCGATGAAGTCGAAATACTGCTTCGAGCCTTCCCGGAGCCCTTCGTCCGTCACGGCCTCGTAATGGGCGGCGACGACCTTGGCGTTCTTCGCTGGGGTCTGAAACCATTCCTTGTGGTCATTCGCCCATGCTCGCTGTTCCGGCGGTAACTGGTCGATGAAGCCTTGGACAGGATCGGCGGGGGTACGCGCGGGAGCTTCCTTGGCGCGTTCTATTTCGGTTTCTAGGGCATTTCGGCCCTCTTCCAAGCGCTGCTTCTTGACCGAGAGGTCGGCCATTTCCTGCTGAACATCGGCCGCCTTAGTCCAGTCGCCTTCCGCCATGGCCTGCGCATAGCGGGCCTTGGCATCCTTGGTTGATGCCTCGTTCGCCGCCAACATATTGGCGACCGTCTGGAGACGGCTATCGGACAGCAGTGTTTGGGCCTGATTGGCCTTCTGGCTTTCCGCCTGCAACGCCTCCTTGGTCTGCGAGACCTCCGCAGTACGGCGCTGATTCTCCGCCTCGAGCTCCTCGTTGAGCCTTTTCATCTCATCGAGCTGCTGCTTGAGCGATTCCGACGCCTCGAACGCGACATCATCCTCCTTTACTTCGGGATTGGCAGCAGCCTCAGTTGCATCGACCGGGGCCGCAGCCTCATCAATGCTTTCACCGTTGCTGGTGACGCCAAGGGCAGCGATATCGTCGTCGGTGATGGAAAATTCGTCTTCGTCGGCCTTCTTCGCCATCGCGCTCACCAGATCATTTCGGGGTTGGGAACCACGGCCTTGACATGGACATCTTCGATCATCCGGCAATGGACGCCGTTGACATCGACCGAGAAGCCGTCGTTGGTGCGGTAAAGGACGCAATCGCCGACCTCGGGGTTGAGGTCGCCGAAGTCATTGCGGTCGTCGCTCTTGAAGGCGATCGCGCCCTTCTTGAGGACGAAGCCGACTTTGCCCTGCCACTTATCCTCATCGCGGGTTTTCGGCGTCAGGATAATGCCTCCGGCTGTTCGCTCCGGACGCATCCAGATTCCCACCAACACGTGGTTGGTGGCGACCAGAACCTTGTCGAGTGCCGGGCCGATCCCGGCCATAACCTCATCGAGACTGGTCTGGGGTTTATCGGAACCGTAGTTACCCGAATCCATCAGGCTCATTTAGTGCCTCTCAGGCTGTGGTGAATTCATCTCGCGGCAGATGTTCTCCGCCTCGGCAAGCGCGTCACGAAGCCCGCTGATGTAGCCGGCTTCACGTGGATCAGGATTGGCGAGCAATCCATCAATGCGAGCTTCGATCGTCTCTCCGAGGCTCTTGCGTAGCCTGGAGAGCAGGAGGTTGTCGGCCCCCGTGGCTTCGATCAACGGCGCTTCCCCGTCTTTGCGTTTCCGCCATATTCCTTGATCTTCTCAAGCCGACCTTCCCCGCTACCGGCACCAGCCGTCATCGGGACGCGACCGCCGCGCTTGCGCAGCATCGGAGCAGGAACGGCCGCAGCCGGCCCAGCAGGCGCTACAGCAGGCGCTACAGGCGCGGGAGCAGGCGCAGGCACCGGAACGGGCGGTAACGGCATTGCGGGCTCTGGCGCGGCACCATGGCCGGCCACGATCACATTGACCGTCGTGCCCTTCCCTTTCTTGACGCGGCCGCCGTCGGCATAGGCTGGGCGATCATTGCGTTTCCGGCTTTTCTCGCCAGGGACAACATCGCCGACGACACGGCCGATCGTGCGCTTGGTCTTCCCCGGCGGATTGCCGTAACCGTCGGCGTAAACCGTCGGATCGGGGGTGCGATCGCCTCCGGGACCGGGGCCGGTCTTGCCGACGCCATAGTCATCGCGTTCATCGGCGGTCGAAATCTTGACGCCCATGTTACGGGCCTTCGACGCGCGCGATTCCTTCGCCTCATCGCGAAGAGAGGACATTTCGGACATGGTTATGATCCTGTGATGGAATCCGGCGTCAGGCGCCGGGGGGTTGGGATTCGGCGAGCCGCGCCGCACGATCCTCGGCGTTGTCCTGATGGTCGATCACGGCTTCCTGCAGGTGCATTTCGGCAATACGCAGCCGGTTCTCCCGCTCCGCCGCCTGATCGGCGCTTTCATTCTGCTGGAGCTTCAACTTGACGATGTTGTCGGCCTGCTGCGCGGCGCGCTTTTGCGCCTCAAGATCGGCCTTCGTCTTGGCCTCCAAAAGCGCGGGGTTTATCTGCGGACCCCCGGCCTGCGGAGGTGCCAAAAGGCTATCGACATCCTCGACACCCAGCATCCGCGCCGCACGGATGGCGATCTCACGGCTATTGAAAACGCCCTGATAGGCTTTATCGAGTTGCACCATTCCCATCGCTTTCATGATGCGATGGAGATGGCTCGGTGTATTGGGATCAGCCTTCGGGACAATCGCGGCGCTGTCCAGCGCTCGAAGGAAGGTGGCCTCCTCCCAATCTATCGAACCCTTGCGCTTGACCGAAGCAATGAAGCCCTGAGGGTTCTCGCGGAAGCATTCCTTGAGCAGCGCGAATTCCTCTGCCTGCGCAGCATGAAGTCGCTTGTGAACGGCCCCTTCAACCTTCGTCGCCTGCTCGATCAACGCCAGTGTGGTACCGACTGGTGCATTCTGCTGCCCCTCGCCGACGTTCATCTCCGCCGTGCCGCCGAGCCTGGCAGCCATTTCGGCAATGCCGGTCTGGAAATTCACGAATCCCTGGTCCGGCTGCTTGTACGGCAGCGGCATGATGGCATCGCCGAGCTTCGCCTGGCCGACATCGACACCGACGCCCCCACCGGGGGCAACCCGGAACTCGTTGGTGTTCTGACGCCCAAGACCCTTGGCGTAGATGAAGCCGGGGAAATTGGCGAACATGTAGGCGTCGAGCGTTTCGCGCCAAGCCGCGGTCAGGGCGTTCGTCGTGTTCCCTAGAATATGCACAAAGCCGATGTCATAGAAACCAAGGCCGGGGACGAACGGATACTTGACGAACGGGATCTTGCGGAGTTTCCTGTCATCATCCCGCTCCCAGGCGCGCCGGATTTCCAGCACAACGCGGGAATCCTTTTCGATCACCACCCGATATGGCAGCGCAAGGCCAGTAGGCTCGCCCGACTGGTCCTTGTCCTCGAACCCCTTGATGTCGAGCTCGCAGTAGCATTCATAGATCGTATATTCCCGATCTTCTGATTGCATCTGGTCGGGGTTGATGCCCTGAACCTGTGAAATCGCCTGGTCGATCGGATTGGTGTCCTGCGGGTTCGGCGTCGATAGCTCGACATCGCGATAGGCGCCCACCAACTGCATACGGCGAAGCATCGACGGCCGCATCATGATCTGGTGAGTGACGCGCGGCGAGTTCCGCATGTCGGTCGAGGCATTGGAGACGATGAGGTCTTTCGCATCAACGCTTTCGGAGACCGCGCGCTGCCGGATGGGGCAATTATAGACCTTCTTGAACGAGCATCCCCGGAAGCCGGTACCGAACAAGGCCCGATCGGTATCTGGGTAATACTCAGTCGCGACCGTCGTCAGGAAATAGTTGCAGTCATCCTCGAACGCCTGGGCAACAGCATCCAAAGCGCCGGTCTCGTCCAGCTTGTCATCGACCTTCACGGGCCCCTCTGCTGGCAGCAATTCGCCGCGCGCATTGGCCTGGAAGCGCAGGCAGGCTTCCAACAGCAACGGATGGCGAACGGTGGACTGCCCAGCAACGGCCGTTGACGCATCGGCCCCCGCAGACTCGGGGCGTTCAATCTTGAGACCCAGAAGCCGGATGCCCTCGGCACTGGTATCCACCCATTCCTGCCGCGATTGCAGATCGGCATCGATCCCGCGTAGCAGTTCCTCGCTGAGGCGGCTGAGCTCGGCCTGATCAATCACGAGAGCCAGGTTGGCGTTGAAGTCATCACTACCGTCGGGCGCCCCGAGGTCAGGCGAAATATCGACCTCGACACTGCCGTCGTCCAACGTGGTTTCGAGCGCGCCCGTCGCGGGATCAAGTCGCACCGAATCCGGTGCACCATCGGCGATGATCTCGACATCGATGTCGTCGGCCGCCGGGGGAGGGATCGGCGGCTGGTCCAGCCGCAGCGCATTCGACGCCAGCAAGCCGGGCGGCATCATCAGTACCGGTCTATCGTCACGCGATGCCATCAGCGCACCCGCTTGGCTTCCATCGCCGTTGCATAGGTTTCGGGGCGCTGAGGCCAACGCAAGGGCACGATCCCCTCGATATGGCCCTCCGCACGGTCAAAGACCTTCGCAAGTGTCGCATTGGCATTGCGCATGGATTCACCTCGCGTCGGGCGGTCGAACACGACCCAGGTCCCGCGCTTGAACGAATAGCAGGCAACAGGAACGGTCAATTCTTCACACCGGATAGAGTGGTTTTGCGACTTGTGGCTTGTATTCGAGCCGCGCGCCGAGTTCAGACGCCATTTCCGAGCCGTGGAGCAGCAGGCCGGCATCCCGGAGATGCCTGAGCCCATCGACGAGGCAATCGACCAGATCGTCGTGCGCTGCCTTCGGAAAGGATTCCGCTTCGGTGATGACCATCTCGGCCCATTCCTTATCTGGGGCGAAAACCATTTCGTCGGCAAAAATGTGCGCCACCGAATGAGCGCGAGACGTCTTGTCCTGCCGGCCGGGATCGTAAAGATCGACCACCCACCCCGATCCGGCGTGCAGGCGTTGGAGCTCCTGGGAAACCGAAATGCCGGCCGCCTTGGCTTCGATCCGCAGCCGCTCAACCTTGTATCGCCGGCAGGTATAGACGACCTTCTCCACGAGTTCATGGATCGGCAAGCGGTCGCGCCACGCCGTGATCAGCATCACCTTCGGCATGCCGAACAGGTCATGCCAGACGCCGAGAACCACCATTGCCGACGGATCGTTCTCTTCCTTCTGCGTGTAAGCCGTATCGAGCGAGGCAACGATGTAGTCGAAGGCCGGGAACTTCAGCGCCTTGGCCTGTAACCCGGTCTCCTCATTGATCACCGGCTCGCCACGTTTTGTGAACGCGGGGACGACGCAATCGTATTTTTCGGCCTCTACCTCATCCCAAAGACGCCACCAGGCACGCCGCAGGATCCCGCCGCCACGCGGTGCCGGCATCTGCTGGTACTGCGAGGCATAGGCATAGGGCCCCATCTGTTGCTTGAGGCCCTGAACGACGGGCACCGAAAAGCGCTCGGGCCACGCCAAGTCACCATCATTCCCGCGCGGATCGGTCCAGCCGATCGATGTCGTATAGCGCCGGCCATCCCACTGCATGGGGATCATCAGGTGCTCATAACCGGCGCCGTTTTCGAGGATTTCCCCCGAAACGTCGGCCTCATGGACGCGCTGCATGATAACGACAACAGCAGAGCGCTCCATGTCGTTGAGGCGGTTCGACATGGCCTCCCTGAACCAGCGAACCGTCTCCTGCCGGACAGCCTCGGATTCCGACTCCTTCACAGAATGGGGATCGTCCAACAAAACGCGATCGCCGCGCTCCCCGGTACCAACTCCGCCAATCGAGGTTGCCAATTTCCAACCCATGCGATCATTGGAAACCAGCGTTTCGCCCTGCTTCCGCAGCTCGAATCGGTCGCCCCAATCCGCGACAAAATCGGGATGGCGCAGCAGGTCCAGGAACCGCCGGTTGTCCCGCTCCGTCAACTGCGCCGCGTAGGAGAACGCCACATAGCGCAGATGCGGCGACCTGAATGCCGTCCATTCCCACGCCGGCCAGAACACGTCCGTCAGCAGCGACTTCATGAAGCCGGGGGGCACATTGACGAGCAGCCGGGTAATATCGCCAGTGCTGATTGCCTCAAGATGCTCGCAGATGGCATCTAGACACCAGCCATCGACAAACTCGGTTCGCGGCTCCAGAATGTGCCAGTAGCGCCGGACAAAGAACTTCAGGCTCCGTTCGCAGCGGACCTTGTCAATCTCCCGAATCGTCTCCAGCGGGTGCTGGAGAAATGGCGTCAGCGATGGACCTAAGCTGCTCAAGCTGATCCTCGGTCAGGTTGCGTAGAGCGTCGGCGTCAAACGAGGACTTCACCGTGCCGGAAAGCTCAACTTCGCGCTTCTCGCGCCAGTCCTCGGG
>Ga0164242_10005274_pt1 | contig 14400 bp, 9 predicted proteins | sample OricomgcompostMG_FD_108783 | JGI IMG/M metagenome (GOLD analysis project Ga0164242, IMG submission 108783) | Miracle-Growth compost microbial communities from Emeryville, California, USA - Original compost - Miracle growth compost (MG) ... | reverse complement strand
TTGCGCACGTATCCTCGCGCGGGACAGACGCGGTGAACCAACGTGCCGTAGGGATCGAGCTGGATGAACTCTTCGTCGTCCGGAGACTCGGCGATCACCTCGACCCGCTCGCCGTTGGCGATGCGCTGGCGCGTCACCTCCAGGCCAGGGCCCGCTTGAGTCTTCTGCAGCGGATAGCCGCGCGCGATCACGAGCGTGATGGGCACTTGCGAAGGGGCGTTCATCTTGAGGTCACATAGCAGCGGTCCCTTTGCGTCGATAGGGTCACCGGAGGTCGCTTGCCAAGCCGGGTGCCTGAACGTAAGGGACGCGCAAGTTGAGCAGGCCTCGAAGACCGTCAAGGGAGTCGGCGATGCGGGTCGCAGTCATTGGGGCGGGGCCGGCGGGGATCACCGCCGCGTATGAGCTGGCCAAGGGCGGCGCGGAGGTAGAGGTCTTCGAGGCCAGCCCGTCCGTCGGTGGAATGGCGAAGACGATCGACCTGTGGGGGCAGAAGGTGGACATCGGCCCGCACCGCTTCTTCAGCAGTGACACCCGCGTCAACAACGTCTGGCTGGAGGTGGTAGGCCGCGACTACGAGATGGTCGCTCGCCTGACGCGTATCTATTACAAGCATCGGTTCTTCTTCTATCCGCTCAAGGCCTTGGACGCGCTCGGGAACCTGGGCCTGTTTCAGGCCGCGGTCTGCATGTTGAGCTACGGGAAGGAGAAGGTCGTCCCCACGGAGCAGGACGGCACGTTCGAGAGCTGGGTCGTCAGTCGCTTCGGGCGCAGGCTCTACGAGATCTTCTTCAAGACCTATACGGAGAAGCTCTGGGGCATCTCCTGCACGGAGTTGGACGCAGACTTCGCCGCGCAGCGGATCAAGAAGCTGTCGCTGTTCGAGGCGATCAAGAACTCGATCTTTGGTGGCAAGGGGAACACCCACAAGACGCTGGTGGAGCAGTTCGCCTATCCCACCGGCGGCACCGGGATGGTCTATGAGCGGATGGCCGAGCGGGTGCGCGAGCATGGAAAGCTCCACCTCAAGCGCCCCGTGAAACGGGTGTTGAGTGAGGGCGGAACGGTGGTCGGCCTGGAGCTGGAGGACGGCGCGGTAGAGCGGTTCGACCACGTGATCTCGTCCATGCCGCTCACGCTCCTGGTCCAGCGCTTGGACGCGGCACCGGAGGCGGTGAAGGAGGCGTCTCGCAAGCTCTCCTTCCGCAACACGGTGCTGGTGTATCTGAAGGTGGAAGCGAAGGACCTCTTCAAGGACAACTGGCTATATGTGCACTCAGCCGACTTGAAGATGGGGCGGGTGACCAACTTCCGGAACTGGGTGCCGCAGCTCTATGGCAAGGAGGAGAGCACGATCCTCGCGTTGGAATTCTGGTGTTACGACCAAGATCCGATCTGGAAGGAGAGCGACGAGGCGCTGATCGCGCTCGCCAGCGAGGAGATCCGGAAGACCGGCCTGGTGGGAGACGCGATGATCAGCGCGGGCCATGTCTACAAGATCCCGCGTTGCTACCCCGTGTATGGGCGCGGGTACAAGGACAGCCTCAAGCCGGTGGAAGATCTGCTCAAGAGCGTGAGCGGGCTGACCGTGATCGGCCGCTACGGCGCGTTCAAATACAACAATCAGGACCACAGCATCCTGATGGGGCTGTTGGCGGCGGAGAACCTCCTCGGGGATGCCAAGCATGACCTGTGGGAGATCAACACCGACTACGAGAGCTATCAGGAGAGCTCGGTGATCACGAAGACCGGCCTGGTGAAGGAGATGGCGTGAGGGCTTGAGCAGGCCAAGCGCCGCCTGGTTGGTCGAAGCGCTTTACATAATGCCCACTGTCATGCCTTGAGGCCCCGGGGGACAGTGCTCAGGTCACAGTGACAAGGGATTGTTTGCGGGACTCGTCTATTGACACACTTTCGACTCCCTCCTTCTCTGTATTGGAGACGCCTAGCAGCACAGGCACCAGGATCGCCAACAGGTAAACGCAGAATTGATAACGCGCGCTTTGGGATGGCGTGAACAGCATTAGCACCAATGAGTTCGCCACAATCGGGAGCGCGAAGAGGAGAAAGAGGGGTCGTCGACTTCGAAAGCTCGCCAGCGCGACAGCGGCCAGCGCGAGAAATAGATAGATCGCGGGACGCCACATCCAGGCGACAAGGGGCACGCCGTTGGACCACTCATCAAAGCTTCCCAATGCCGACCGGAGCGAGGGAAGAATCGGATGTTGGGACAGGCCTAACGTGTTCGAGTCGATGCCAAGCGCCCACGTGGACAGGTAGCCATCGGAGGGGACCGTGATTCGCCACACCAGCGAACTGATACAAAGCTGACGCTGCCAGAGGGCATCTAGATTCGCGGGGGCGAGCCGAATGAAAATGCGGATGAAGTCGGATACTTTGTTCTCAAATACAACAGGGTTGAAGTGATTGTTGTAAATCGTTGGCCCCGCCGAGTAGCAGTTGTAGCGGTCCCTCCAGTAATCAAGCGGCTGAATTGATGTGAGAAGCGTTCGGTCCGCCGTTGTCAGTAATGCTCCGCTCGAGACCATTGCGCTCATCTGATGAATTTGATTCTGAAGTTTGAAGGCGGCCCCAACAGGTTGCACTTCAAGGGCGCGATAGAAGGGGCCCTTAATCAGGACAAGGGCAATGAATGGCACGGAGAAAATGGCCAGGAGGCGCCGTCGTGGAAAAACCCGGACACAGAGGAGGGCTCCGAACGTGAGTAGAAGTACGAGAGGCCCATTGTGTCGATAAAGCAAGACCGCCAGCGATGAGACAATCAGGCCGGCCAGCCCCCCTTTAGTCTTAAGTGAGGCACCGTTGGTACGAACCATTCGAAGGATGCAATACGAAAGCCCCAATACCCCGAGACTGAAAGGGATGTCCTTCCACAGTGTGACGAGATAGACGCCGACGAGCGGCCAGAGCGCGGCGAGGCCAAGGGCAAGCGCTTGCGACCGCCGGGAGGCCCCCATCCTGCCTAACTCCCGGACCAGCAGCGCGAAAACAGCTGCGAAAACAAGGATCTGCGCTAGGGCGATGGATGCGGGTGAATGCCAGGGGCGGGTCAAAACCCAATTGGTCAACGTATGGAATACGGGATGGTTGTCGTTGAGGACACCCGAGTCCATCTGCTGCCATTGGTCCAGAGAGTCCGAAGTCATCGTGCCCGGAAAGAGCGCAAGTAAATAAAGCAGTCCCCCTAGCGTGATGACGCTGAATCCAGTTCGAAACCTTATCGGAGTGCGTACCGATATCGGTTCCCGGACCCGTCCAAGGAACGCGAGCGCAGTGGCGAAGAGGATTGCAAACCATGCTCCGTGGGCCGCCCACCAGAGCAAAAGGAATGGAAGGCTGCTTTCGAAAGCCACCCGGACGGTTTGGTGGGATGGGCTCGGGGCTTGGAGAGGCAGCATGCCCAGGAAGAGAAGACTCCCCGCCGCGCAGGCGAGCCACGCGCGGTGCCGCGCGCGTGGGCTCAGTGCCGCCAGGGAGCCCTTCGCAAGCACCGGGATGACGTGGTAGCTAGGCCACGCGAGAAGCACCCCGCCCAGCCCAAGGAGCACATCCCACTCCCATCGGCTGGTCGGAGGAATGAAATAGCCGGTCACCAAGGTCGAGGCGAGCACCCCAAGACCCAAGGATAGGAGGTGGCGGGTGGACAGGTACCGGGCGAATCTCATGAAAAAGCACGCAGCGATATCCAAACAGCGAGGCGAGCGCAACAAGTGCCCGCGCTAGCCTCAAAGCAGCGCCTTCTTCGGTGGGGGCTGACCTTAGGAGGGACAGGGCTGGTAGTTTGCGCGCTCGTCCGATACCTCGGGGGCGTTGGATCCATCTGGATGGCGCTAAAAGGACTCTCTTGGGTGGCCCTGACGGGAGCCCTGGCGCTCTCGGCACTCGCGATCATCCTCGGGGTGATTCGCTGGCAGGCCGTGCTGCGCACCATGGGCTTCCACCTTCCCTTCTACGATGGATTGCGGGCCACACTTGAGGTCTGGCCATTGGTTGTCGTGGCCCCCTCTCGCTCCAACGAACTCTTGAGAGCGGCGTCGGTCCGAAATCATGTGCCCTTCTGGGCAGGTGCAGGGAGCGTCCTCGCAGAAAAGGTGATCGACCTACATACGCTGCTTTGGCTTGGAGCAATCGGCGTTGCCCTCCAGGGGCTGACGACCTGGTGCTTGTGCCTGCTCGCCGTCATCGCTGCCGGTTGGTTGGGGGGAGGGTTGGTGTGGCGAACCGGTGGGCGGATTCTCACGGTTCGCGCGCTCAGGCGCTTCGAATCGAAACTGGCGCAGGTCGCGGATGCCTTTCGAGCGATCGCCAGGAATCCGGGACGGGCGGTGCTCCTCACATTGATTTCGGTCGTGGTGCGGACGGTCACCATTGGAATCCTGGCCGTGCTTCTTTGGGGATTGGGCGCAGGGGTCACACCGTGGGTCACTCTCTGCCTGGCGCCTTCAGCATTCCTGGTAGGGCTGCTTCCGTTCTCGCTCACGGGGATCGGGCTCCGTGACGCAGCCTTCCTCGTGCTAGTAGGGCAGGCGGGACACTCGGTCCATGCGTCGGCCCCGATCGTGGCGGCGACGCTTGGATACTCGTTGATCTCCACTTGGCTTTTCGCGCTGCTCAGCTTGCCAATGATGATCAAGGCTGGGATTCGTGCGGGGAAGCGCGACCCAGGAGCACAGTCCACGGAAGAGGTGCGCGGCGCTGCAGGTCCGTGAGGACGTTCCCGGCCAGCCGCTCCAGGTCCGAACTCGAGAAGTGCTGGATGTGGCCGGGGGTGTTTCCAAGGGCCGGAAGATACTGCCCCCGTGCCATATTGAGCAGACGCCAGAGGGGTTCACGGGGAGTGCTGATCAAAACCGGGCCGCGGGAAACACGAGCGAGCTCCCTCAGACCGCGCTCCGGGTCCTCCAGGTGCTCCAAGACCTCGCAGCAAACGACGAGATCGAACGACGAAGCCTCGTAGGGCAGCTCATAAATGGAGGCCTCTCGAAAGGTGATCATGGCGTCGAGCTCCGGGACCAGTCGGTCGAGAGAAAGATCGCATGCGTCAAACCGCTCGGGTCTGCCTCCGTGCGTGACCAGGTGGTGCGCCAGTCGACCTTCACCGCAGCCCACCTCCAGAACACTGCGTGGGCCCACCTGTCGATACAGGTCGGTGACCGCGCTCAAAAATCCAGCCATCAGCCAGCGGGCAACCGGGTTTCTGGTGCCGTATTTGTCATAGACATTGCCGAGGACATTGTCCGACGTCATGAGCGGTCTCCAGAAGCCTTGAGAGAAACGGGCCTCTCGTCGGGCTTGCTCGAGAAATCTTCTCCATCGCCAAGTTCCGAGCGGAGCAGCACCTCGATACCGCGAACCCTCATCAGCAAACTTTCATTGAGTCGTCGATTGGCGGCAAGGAGGTCGCCCAGGACCGCCATCATTCCGGCGGTGAAGGAGAGAATAATGGAGCCCACTCCCAGGATGAGCGACTGTGCGTGCCCGCCCGCCGCTGGGTGCGCGAGGTAGAGAACGAAGAATCGACCAATGAGGATTGCGCCAAGGAGCAGGAAGACGGCGCTCGCTGCGGCAAATGTCTGCAGAGGTCGGTACATCGCGAAGCTTCTGACGATCACCGTGCCATTCCTGCGCACGTAATCGAATGCCGATTTGGCCAGCCTGGAGGGGCGTGACATCGGATTCGTGCGCACCGTGACGTTCACCACGGACAACCCGGAACGTCCTGACTGGATCAGCGTCTCGAGCGTGTAGCTGAAGCGATTGTGTACAAAGAGCCGCAAGGCACAGGCCCGGTTGAAAGCACGGAAGCCACTGGTGGCATCTGCGACGTCCGTCCCCGACGCGCCCCGGACCACCGCAGACCCCCACCGCTGCAGCATCTTCTTGAGCGGTGAGAAATGCGCAATCTGATCGGTCTGGCGGTCACCGACCACCATGTCCGCCTTCCCGACCAAGATGGGCGCGATGAGGCGCCCGATGTCCTCAGCGCAATATTGATTGTCGGCATCCGTGTTCACCACAATGTCCGCACCGAGGCGCAGCGCCGCGTCCAACCCAGCCATGAATCCGGCGGCCAGCCCGCGATTCTGGGCGAAACGGACGACGTGATGCACTCCAGCAAGACGGGCCACCTCGCTCGTCCTGTCGGAGCTACCGTCGTCGATCACCAGGTACTCGATGGCATCGACGCCGGGAAGCGTGCGCGGGAGATCGGCGATGGCAACTGGAAGGTGGGCTTCCTCGTTAAAACACGGAATTTGAATAATGAGCTTCAAAGCCTGTAAACCTGCCTCGTCATCGTAGACTTACTGTGGGCCAGAGCTGGTGAGCGCGCCCGGAAATGCGTGGAAATGCGTATGGAGGGGAGAGTACCAGACAGAGCTGGCGCAGCGAACAAGGCGATTCCCAGGCCCGCATAAAGGTGACCTACTCCCTCTGCCAATTCCGGAGGTGGCAGTGCCTTCAGCCTTGGGGACCGACGTCTCGGCGAATGCGAACTAGGGTGGCTGCACGGCCGAGTACAAGAAGGGAATCTTGGACACGGTTGATCGGGCGGCGGCCGGGCGATCGCTGGAGGTTGGGTGCTCACGGGGAGGGCTGTACTCGTCGCACCTGGCCGCTTGGCGGCGGTTGCGTGAGGCGGTGGGTTGTCTGCGGTCACCCCGAAGAAGTGCAGGCCGAAGGCGAAGGCCAACTCGGCGGCGGAGGAGCGAGGCGTGGTGATGGAGGAGGGGGGGGCGCTCTGGCATCTCCCGCTGCGCGGCCTGCTGGGTCTTCCCAGCGCGACGTTCGCCGGCGAAGCTGGCCCAAGGACGGGCATGCCGCTGCGGTCCCTGGCGGGCTAAGCCAGTGCTGGCCTAGGAGGCGCTAACGTTTTCGGCCAGGAAGGCCGGCGGGACCAAGCAGGGGTCGCCCCGCTTGCCAACCCAAAGGACGAACGGTATTCCGGTCGGCCGGTCGGAACGACGCCCGAGCGGAGCCGGAGTTGACCGCTGGGGTCCAAATCCGGGACAGAGTAGCCGACACTGCACCTGAACAGAGCACGCCACTGGACGAACGACCATGCGACAACCCTCGATCAACGACGCGGCGCCGGCGGAATCCGAGTTCCCCAGCAACAACTACTGGAAGAACACGAGCGGCTTCGACTACCAGAACATGATCCGAGCGCGGGAGCGATCCGGCAATGCAGCCTATCTCCAGCAAGAGGCCCTGCTCACGAGCCTCGTCGAGTCCGAACACATCCGGCTCAGAAGGGAAGTCGATCTCCTGGAGTTTGGCTGCGGTTTTGGCCGACACGCGCAATATCTCTCCGTCCTGCCCGGCCAGAAGTATCACGGGTTTGATTTTTCGGAGCAGATGCTCGCGCCACTTCGAGTGGCGCCACCTCCGGGTGTCTCGCCGGTGGAGGATCGCATTTTTTGCGCGCCGGACGTGATTGAGGCCGTCGGCGAGAAGCGCTTCGACGTCGTCTTTACGGTCTCAGTACTGATCCACAACTCCACGGAGCAGGTGCGTCAACTGTTGGAGCGGCTCGCCGGCCTCGTTCGTGAGGATGGTCTGTTGGTCCTGGTGGAGAATCAGCTCGTGTCGTTCGGCGTTTACGAAAATAGCTGGCACCAGGGGTGCTGGTTGCATCCATATGTCGAGTTGTTGCCCTCCGGCTGGGACTTGCATTTGCTCCGGGGAAGGATCGCTACTCACGACGTCTATGTCTGCAAGCGTTCTCGCCAGCCAGAGCCACGGGTCTTTGAACTCAATGAGATCACCGCGCCTCGAGACGAGACTATGGAACTCACCATGGAGAAGGTCCGCCTGCTTGGATTGGACCGCCTTCGTGTCTGGTCAAGCCAGGTTCCGCGCCAAGCCGAGGAGGGCTCGCCACAGATTCGCGCCCGTCTCGCCGAAGTGGAAGAACGGTTGGCGGTGGAGCAGGCGCTCTTCGACAGACGGGCGCGCCTCGCGACGCTGGTGGATCGAGCGGCGGCGCTTCGTCTTAAGAACTCCGAGAGCGCCTCTACCGAGGTGGGCTCGGACATGCGTGTACACAGAGCGACCGGAGGGGTCTTGCTGGATGCTCCCCTGGACCGGCGATGGGCGCATGTGGACGTCCGGTTGAGTCGAGTCCTCCACGTCTTTCACCAGGAGTGGTTCGGGATCCGGGCGGCGGCCGGCTACCTTCCGGGCCAGAAGCTGGCGATCACGGCGGATCGCAAGCTGACCCCCGACGAGGCGCAGCATGCCGTCGGACTGGTGCTCAATGGGCTTACTCGCACTGTGGTCTTTCATGCTTACAGTGAGAACGCTGCGGAGTTGATGCGGTTGCTACGGCACGCCGCGGGACGCGAACTGAGGATTGTTTGCGTCTGGCATGGATCGACGGCCCAGTTTCATATCCCCTTCGAGATTAATGCGTTTTCCGAACTCATCGAGCTCAAGCGTCAGGGCATCTTGAACGCCATCGCTTGCGTCAAGCCGCAGATGCATGAGCTGTCTGGCGAGGTGTGGCCCCAGACGCTGCTGAACGTGGCGCCACGGATGGCGGCCGATGCGATCCCTGACCTCGCCAATCCCGGAGGCGTCGCGTTCATTCCGACCCCGAACAATTGGTGGAAAAATTTCTACACCAATCTCTACGTGGCCTGCGGCAGTGGGCTTTTGCGGAAGGTCTTGGTGACATCTGCATTCACTCGAGTACCCAACCTTCCTCTTCGTGCGGAAGTCAGCCGGCTGCCTCCGTTGAGCCGGGCCGAGATGCTCGACATGCTCGGCACGGTGGACGTTTCGCTCAACGTCACGCTTGCCGAGTGCCAACCGATGACAGCACTGGAGGCGATCGCAAAGAGGGTCCCCTGTCTCACCGGTCCGCTTTCTCTCGGATCGGGCCTCGATGATCATCCGTATCAGAAGCTGGTACAAATCGCAGCGACGGGTTCCCTGGTGGACATCGGCGAGAGGCTTGAGGAGGTGCTGGTCCTCCGTCGAGATCACCCCGAGGAGCTGAGGGAAATGATCGCCAACTACTCCGATGCCTTGCTCGGAGAGGGAATTCGTCGCTATCTGGAGCTCTGCCAAGCATGAACCACAAGGTCTCCGTCTGCGTCGTGACCGACGAGGTCTTTCCCTTCACCCAGGGAGGAATCGGGCGAGTCGTCCACAACGTCTTCCGGGATATCCAGGCGCGTAGCGCGCCGGTCGAACTCCACCTTCTCGTGCCCGCCTACGTCGGCCTTGAGCCGCGCGCGGTCGAGCGGTACTTCGACGGAGACGTCCGGGTCCACGTGGTCGCTTTTCGAGGCAAGTCCGAGCTCGGAGTCGAGCCATATGGTCTCGTGCCACCGCCCGAGGCGTACGCCGACTCCCGCTGGCACGCGGAGAGCGTGGACATCCTGCGGGCGCTTCGGCGGCTCGCCGAGGACGGCGTGTTCTTTGATGTCGTTGAATTTCCTGATTTCCGCGGTTGGGCTTTTGCCACTCTGCAAGAGAAGCGGCTCGGGCTCGGGTTCCGAGATGCCGAGATCGCAGTCCGGCTCCATTCCTCATACGGAATCATCCAGTCCTATGACCCGCACACGTTGGAGATGGAGAACCTCGGGCGTTACGAGTTAGAGCGAAAGGCGCTTCTCGACGCCGACCGGATCATCGCCCATCTGCCGGCGATTGCTGAATACAACCGATCTTTCTATGGTTTCGACCAGGCGTGGATGGACCGCGTCTCTGTTGCGTTTCCTCCGGTGGTGTTTCCGCTTCCCGAAGCTGGCCGCCCACCGCTGAGCGCGGGCCGGTCGCCGAGGGACCTCGTCTTCGTCACCAAGATCCAGGGCTTCAAGCGTCCGGACGTCTTCGTGCGTGCTGCGGCCACGGTGATGCGCCGAGTTCCAAGCTTCGACGGACAAGCTGTGCTCAGCTGTCACTCTTTTTGGCCGGAGTTCGAAAAGGAGATCCGAGACCTCGTACCTGTGGACCTTCGTCACAGGTTCAGCTTTCGAAAGCCCGGTCCGGATCGCGAGCGGTTGATGAAGGGATCGGTCGTGGTGATCCCGTCCGACTACGAGAGTGTCAACCTGACTGCCTATGAAGTCGCCACCGCCGGTGGGTGGCTCGTGCTCAACGGAAAGGCACTCGCATTTGGGGAGGGTTCTCCCTTCGTGGATGGAGTAAACTGCTACAAGTCTGCCGATGACTCAGTGGAGGCCTGTGCCAACGCAATTGTGCGGGCGTTACAGGGGCCTCCGCTACGTATGGAGCAGCTTCCGGTGGTGCCGCAGGTGTGGGAGGCGACCTCTGATTCTCCGCGCGTTTCTCTCCCTCCTGTGAAACCGGCCCCGCAGGCACCTCTCACCGTGGTTCTATACAACCACAACCAAGGTCAGTTTCTCCCGGAGGCGTTGGCGCGGATTGCGGACTCGAGCCACGCGAACATGGAGGTGATCCTGGTGGATGATGCCTCCACCCATGCATTCGACCTGCAAATCATCGATGACCTGGCCGCCCGGGCTTCGCGCGAAGATGCCGGGTTGAGGGTGGTCCGCAACCCGGTTCGGCGCGGAGAGGCGGCTTCCCGGAACATCGCACTCGCCGAGAGCTCGGGGAGATATCTGGTCTTTCTCCGCGCGGCGGATCGGATCGGGGTGGGGTTCTTGTCGCTCGCGGTGGACGCGCTGGAGAACGACGGGGCCTACGCCGGCGTTGTTCCGACCGCCGGGCACTTTACGGACGACGAGGCGCTGACGGAGCGCCGCTTCACTGGGTACAGCACGTTCCTGGGAGATGCTCCGAGCGATCTCCTCCTGGGGAACAGGGCAGGTCCGCCCGGGACTGTGTGGCGCCGATCAGTCGTCGAGGACACCCGCTTCGACGAGACTGTGGACCCGCTCTGCGATTGGGACTTCAATGCGCGGGCGGTTCTGGCGGGTTCGCGCCTTCTGGTCACCAACCACATCGCGCTGCACGAGCGGTGGCCTCGTGGGTGGCCTGCGCTCACCGCTCGGAGAGAGTCGGAGCTCGCGATCCGGATTCTGGACCACCTGCCACGTCCGCTTCCTGGGGCGGCCCGGCTCTCCTTCACCTGGGCGGGCGTTCCACGCAAAGATCGGACAGCACCGGTCGACCCCACAGCCATCGAAACCGGTGAGACGTCCACACCAGAAGAAGCGGCCATCTTCTTTCGACCGCTGAGGTACGCGGTGCTGGACCGCCTGAACGCGGACCTCAAGAGATTGCCTCAGCTGCATGCAGCTCTCCGGGCAGTGGTCCAAGTGGGGACGCGCCCTGTGACCGCCGGAGTGCGGCGGGCTGCCGGGGTGGACCCCGATATGGCCGAGCGGCCGCTTCGCGACGAGCTGGCGGACACCGCTAACGTGCTGGTCAAGGCGTTGACCGGACCGCTGCATCCGGGCCTCAAGCGGTTGCTCTCGCGCGAGAAGTGATGGGCCAGGGGAGAGGGTTGCGCGTCTGCTTGGTATCGCGGGAGCTGGCCCCTTACGGTGGGGGCGGGATCGGGACGTACGTGGCCGGGATGGCGCGCGCTCTCGCGCAGGCAGGGCACGAGGTCCACGTTCTGACCCAGCAGCATGCGCGACTTCCGGAACGCTCGGTTGAGGGCGTGTGCTTTCATCTGGTCCAGCTCGATGCGGGGCTGGCGGCGAGTGAAGGGTTCTCGTACTTCCCTCAGCGCTGGGCGGTGGCCGTTCACGAAGCGCTCTGCCGGTTGCACGCGGCTCACCCGTTCCAGGCCATTGAGTTCCCGGAGTTCTTCGGCGAGGGCGCGGTCTCCCTCAAAGCTCATCGCCGTCTGGGGGCCTTTCCTGGGGCGGTGCTCGCAGTTCGGCTCCACACCCCGAGCGTGCTGGTACGGGAGCTCAATGGGGTCCAGCGCCTGGATGGAGAGGCCGCGGCGATCGACGTGATGGAGCGCGACAGCCTGCGCGACGCGGACCTGGTGCTCTCTCCTACGCGCGCGCTGCTGGAGCTCTCTGCCGCCCGTTTTGGGCCCTTCACCCGAAGCGCGGTGGTGCCACACCCCTTCTCTGTCAGCTGGGCGTCCGATCTGGGGAACACAGACCGGGCACGCGCAGCGCCGGCGCGGATCCTCTACTTCGGGCGCCTCGAGCGTCGGAAGGGGGTCCAGCTCCTGCTGCCCGCGCTCTCCGGCGTGCTCGATCAGGGGGTCGACGCGGAACTGGTCTTCCTGGGAGGAGACACTCCGACAGGGCCGGGCGAGACGTCCATGCGCCAGGCGCTTGAGCGCGCGATCACGCCGAGCCTCCGAGGCCGGGTCAGGTTCGAGCCTTCGCGCAGCCGCTCCGAACTGGGCGCAGCGATCTCAGGTGCGGCGGTCTGCTGCTTTCCATCGCTGTGGGAGAATTTCCCGAACGTTTGTCTCGAAGCGATGGCGGCGGGTTGCCCCGTGGTCGCGAGCGACGCCGGCGGGATGGCCGAGCTTCTTGAAGATGGACGAAGCGGCGTGCTGTTCCGTTCGGGGAATGCAGCTGCCTTGTCCGAGGCCCTCGTTCGGGTGCTAACCGACGGCGCATCCTCGCGGCTCGTGGACGGTGGGCGTGCTCGCCTTGAGGCCTACTGTGCTCCGCCTCGGATCGTCGCATCGCTGGAGGAGGTGCTGGTGCGCGAAGGTTTGCGCGCGGCGCCCCGTTCCTCCCCGCCCCCTCTATCCGCCTCGCCAAGGGTCTCGGTGGTGGTGCCCTTTTTTAATCTGGCCCGAACCCTGTCGGAGACGCTCGCATCGCTGGAGGCGCAGACGTTTCGGGCCTTCGAGACCATTCTCGTCGATGACGGGTCGACGGAGCCGGCCAGCTTGCGGCTGCTCGAGGCGATTGAGCGGGAAGGGCGTCTCCGCGTTGTTCGCAAGCTGAACGGCGGCTTGAGCTCGGCGCGGAATGCAGGGCTGGCGGTGGCGACGGGAGATTACGTGTTGCCGCTGGATGCGGACGACGCGCTGGAGCCGTCGTTTCTCGCGAAGACGGTGGAGGTGCTTGAGGGGGACCCAACGCTGGCCTGGTGCACGGCCTGGGTCCGCTTCTTCTCCGACGAAACCGTGGAGTTGGACGCCGGGTGGATCCCGCTCGGCCACGCACCCGAGCTGATGCTGGTGGAGAACGTGGCGGGGTCCTGCACCGCGCTCTTCCGGCGAACGGCACTGGCGGCAATTGGTGGTTATGACGAGTCGTTCCCGGCGTTCGAGGATTGGGAAGCCTACTGCTCGCTGCTCGAACTCGGCTTCCGGGGAGAGGTGCTGCCGGAGTTCCTCTTCCGCTATCGGATCCGCGAGGGATCCTTGGCGCATGGGATGGCTCCGGGCCTGCGCCATTCGTTGCGGGCGAAGTTGATCCAGAAGCACCCGGGGCTCGTCTGCGACACCACGTTGCGGCGCATGCTCGCCGAGGCCGAGGGACAGAAGGTGACGCTGGCACTTCCACGGTACGCGCTGGCAGATCGGGTCAACGCCACAGTGAAGCGTCTACCCGGCCTGCACCGGGTGGTGAAGCGGATGTTCGAGCGGTGAGGTTCTAGCCCACGCTTTCCAGGGGGGGACCGGGTGGGGCCTGCGGTGTTCCGTGGGTTGCGGACCAGCGATGGAGAGGGATGAGGACGCCGGAGCGTGCTTCCCCTTCCACCGTCATCCGCGCCGCGAGCCGCTGCGCGTCCAGGCATGCGTCACCCGCGTAACATGAAACATCCCAGGTGTATTCGCCGGGCGCGAGCCCCAACCTCGGGAGCTCCAAGCGTACAGTTCCCGATTGGGGAAGCGCCTCCTCTTCGGACTGGGTGGAGAAGACCACCAGGCCGTCTTTGCGGGTCAGATCGGCGCGGAAGACCATGGGGCCAACCGGGTCGAAGACGCGGAAGTGAAGCAGGAGCGCGAGCGCAGAGTCCGAGGCGAAATCGCCGATTTCCCCCGCCCCCTCGAGCGACACCGATTCAATCTCCGTTGCGAAGCTGCCCCACCGCGCACCGGGGGCTGACGGACGCCCAGAGCGGGGTTGCTTCATCTCCGGGGCGAGGAGGCGGCCAGGCCCGGCCTCAGCGGTTCGGGATTCTTGCTCCGCGATGGCTTCCTTGTAGCGCCTGACCACCTCAACAGGGTCTCCCTGCATCCGCAGTTGTCCCTGGTCCAGCCAGGCGGCGCCATCGCACCACTCCTGGAGCGTCTCCAGGTCGTGGGTGACCAGGAAGATGGTCTTCCCGCGCTGGCGGAACTCATTCATCTTCGCCTGGCTCTTGTTGCGGAAGTGCTCGTCTCCCACCGCCAGGATCTCGTCGATGATCAGGATGTCCGGATCGACGTGGGTGGCGATGGAGAAGGCCAGCCGCATGTACATCCCGCTGGAGTAGGTCCGCACCGGCTCGTCGATGAAGTCGCCC
>Ga0164242_10005273_pt1 | contig 14401 bp, 12 predicted proteins | sample OricomgcompostMG_FD_108783 | JGI IMG/M metagenome (GOLD analysis project Ga0164242, IMG submission 108783) | Miracle-Growth compost microbial communities from Emeryville, California, USA - Original compost - Miracle growth compost (MG) ... | reverse complement strand
CGGTCAGTGCCGCCGCCAGGGCGTCCGCCTTCGCGGCTCCGAAGGCCAGGACCACGAGCCGGCGTGCGCCCAGGATGGTGCCGATGCCCTGGGTGACCGCCCGGGTCGGCACGAGCTCGGGGCGGGCGAAGAAGCGGGCGTTGTCCCGCCGGGTGCGGTCGGTCAGGTCCACGACGCGGGTGCGCGAGTCGAAGGCGGCTCCGGGCTCGTTGAACCCGATGTGGCCGTTCGCGCCGATCCCCAGCAGCTGGACGCCGATCCCGCCGGCGGCGGCGATGGCCCGGTCGTAGCCAGCTGGCTCCACGGTCGGGTCCGGATCGGGGACGTGGAGCCGCTCCTCGGGGAGCCCGATCGGCTCGGCCAGCTGGCGGCGCAGGGTGGCGCGGTAGGTGTGGGGATCGTCGTCCGGGAGCCCGAGGTACTCGTCCAGCGCGAACGCCTCGGCCCGGTCGACGCCGGTCCGCAGCGGCTCGCTGTCGGCGACCATCGCGGCCAGCTCCCGATAGACCGCCTCGACGCTGGAGCCGGTCGCCAGGCCCAGCACCGGATGCGGTGTGATGAGCTCGTGCGCGAGAAGCTCGGCGGCCTGCCGCGAGGCGTCCGCGCGGTCGGCCAGCATGAGCCGGGGGAGCCGGTCGATGAGAGTCATGTGCTCTTTTTACATTGAGAAGAACAATTAGGAAAATAATGCCCATAGACTGGTCGCGACCATGCTGCTGACGAGGTGAGATGACGACGATCGATGAGGTGCTCGTGCATCGGCGGAGCATTCCGCTGGTGCGACCGTTCGTGACGGCGGTGCGGACGGCGTACGCGCTCGAGGCGGTGGTCGTCGAGCTCCGCGACTCGGACGGACGCAGCGGCTGGGGCGAGGCGGCGGTCAGCTGGCGAGTGACCGGCGAGAGCCCGCAGAGCGTGACGGCCGCGGTGCTCGGGCCCCTCCGGGAGGCGCTGGCCGGCCTCCCGGTCGCCGATCTGGATGCGGTGAGTGCGGCGATCCGGGGCGCCGTCGCGCAGAACCCGTCGGCCCGCTCGGCGGTGGAGTGCGCCGCCTACGACCTCGCGGCCCGGCTGGCGGGGGAGCCGCTGTGGCGCCATCTCGGCGGGGAGCGACGGATCGTGGGCACCGACATGACCCTCTCCGCACTCGGCCCCGACGAGCGGCTCGATGACCTGGTCGCCTCGGCCGCGGCGCACGTCGAGGCCGGCTTCACGACGCTGAAGGTCAAGGCGGGCGGTGGTGGAGACGACCGCCGTGCAGTGGCCGCCGTACGCGCCGCGGTCGGGCCGGAGGTGACCCTGCGGGTCGACGCCAACCAGGGCTGGACGCCGCGACAGGCGGTGGAGACCATGACGGCCTGGGAGGACGACGGCGTCGGCCTGGAGCTGGTGGAGCAGCCCGTTCCCCGTGACGACGTCGCGGGCCTGGCGTACGTCGCCCGGAGCGTCGCGACGCCGGTGATGGCGGACGAGTCGGTGTGGACCCGGCGCCAGCTCGACGAGCTGCTGACACGGGGGGCGAGGACTCTGGTCAACATCAAGCTCGCCAAGACCGGCGGGCCGCGCGAGGCGCTGGCGCTCGCGCAGCGGGCCGCCGACGAGGGCCTGGCGACGATCGTCGGCTGCATGTCGGAGAGCGATGTCGCCATCGCTACCGCGGCGGCGCTCGCCTCGGTGCTCGATACGCGCGGGTGGTCGCTGGGTGGTGCCCACGACCTGGACGCCGGCCAGTGGATCGCGGCCGGGCCGGTGCTCGGCGGGGTTCGCTACCGCGGCGGCGCGATCGACCTCGGTGATGCCGCCGGGACCGGCATTGCGGGCTTGGCCGAGCCCGGGTGAGCGTCGGCGAGCGGATCAGTCGTCGCCGTGGTTGCGCGCGCTGACCCGCCGGCTGGCCACGGCGTCCAGCGTCGCGGCGAGCGAGGCGGAGACCGAGTCGGGGTTGCGCTGGGCGACACCCATGAAGATGGTGTCCACGATCATGAGCTGCGCCATTCGGCTGGACATCGCGCCGTACCGGAATCGCGTCTCCCGCGAGACGGTGGTCAGGACGGCGTCGGCCGCCTGCGCCAGCGGCGAGCCCGGGAAGTTGGTCACCGCCACCGTGAACGCGCCGTGCAGCGCGGCGGTCTGCAGGGCCGCGATCGCCTCCTCCGTCTCGCCCGAGTGCGAGAACGCGATCGCCACGGCGTGCGCCGGCAGTACGGCGGCGCTGGTCAGGGCGAGGTGGGCGTCGCTGGAGGCGTTGGCCTGGTAGCCGATGCGGCGCAGCTTCTGCTGCAGGTCCTGGGCGGCGAGACCGCTGGAGGCCGACCCGAAGACGTCGATGACCGGCGCCGCGATGATGGCGTCCACCACCCGGTCGAGCTGCTCGAGGTCGAGCATCGCCGCGGTCTCCTCGACCGCACGCGCCTCCTGGAAGGCCAGCTTGCGGACCACCTCGGCCATGGTGTCGGTCGGGTCGATGTCGCCCTCGGAGACCCCGAACTCCAGTCGCCGGCCCCGCTCGTCTGCGCCCGCTCGGGCGAGTGCCAGGCAGAAGCTCTTGTAGCCGTCGAAGCCGACGCTGCGACAGAACCGGGCGACGGTGGCGGTGGACGTGGAGTTGCGCGCGGCCATCTCGGTGATGCGGAGCGAGGCCACCCCCGCCGGATCGGCGAGCGTGCTGCGGGCGATCCGCTGCTCGCTGGGTCGCAGGTCCGGCAGTAGCTGGCGCAGCCGCACCAGGATGTCCTCGGTCATGTCAGCGCTCTTGTCTCCTTGGGTCGGCATCACCGTAACGGCTCGGTGCCGACCCACCCGGGCTCGGACGGGACGACGCGATGGGAAAGAATTTACATGAATATGGCGACAAGCGAAACATTTTGTCCTAGGATCGTGGGCGATGGTTGGCGGTGAGGTTGCTCACGGCGAGCAGGCCGCTCAATAGAGGAGGACCCGTGAAGAAGGTCGATCGCTCCGCACGTCGTGCGATCACGGCGAGCGTGGCGGCCGTGGCCGCCGCTGCCTCGCTGGCGGCGTGCGGCAGCTCAAACAACAGCGCGCCGGCCGGAGGCGCCGGCGCCGCCCTGGTGGTCGGCATCACCGCCGACCCGACGCAGATGGTGCCGTGGACCTCCACGTCGGTGCAGTCGCAGGAGGTGCTGTCCCAGATCTACACCACCCTGCTGAGCACCGACGCCGACGGCACCCCGACGGCCGGCATCGCGGACATGCCGCAGGTGTCGAAGGACGGGAAGACGTACACGTTCACCCTCAAGCAGGGGCTGAAGTTCGCCGATGGGTCGACGCTCGACTCGGCCGACGTCAAGTACACGTTCGGCAAGATCATGGACCCGGCGTCGAAGGCCAGCTCGGCGTCCTACTTCGCCTCGGTGGCGAGCATCGACGCGCCGGACCCGCAGACCGTCGTGGTGCACATGAAGCAGCCGGACGCGTCGTTCCCCGCGGGCCTGACGTATCCCAACACCGGCATCGTGCCGTCCGGCGCGACCGCCGACACGCTGGCGACCAAGCCGGACGGCGCCGGGCCGTACCAGTTCGAGAGCCGGGTGCCGAACGAGTCGATCACGCTGAAGCGCAACGACTCCTACTACGCCGGCAAGCCCGGCGCGGCCAAGCTGGAGTTCCGGATCATCCCCGACGAGCAGTCCATCGTCGCGGCGCTGAAGACCGGCTCGGTCCAGGTGGCGGAGTTCGACAACCCGGTGACGGCGAAGACGGCCACGTCGGCCAACGTCAAGAGCACCCCGGTGAACTCGCTGTGGTACCACGTGCTGCAGCTGCGGGCCACCTCCCCGGTGCTGTCCAACGTGAACGCCCGGCTGGCGATCCAGTGCGCGATCTCGCGCCAGGACGTGGTCAGCTCGGCCGCACTCGGGGCGGGCACCCCGACCGGGCCGATCACCTCGCCGCAGTACCGCTCCGACCCGAACGCCCAGCCCTGCCCGAACCAGGACCTGGCCAAGGCGAAGGCCTACCTGGCCAAGGCCGGTGAGCCGAACGGCTTCACCCTCAACCTGATGACCTCGCAGGGCCTGTACTCCTCGGCCGTCGACGAGGCGCAGAACATCCAGGCACAGCTGGCAAAGGTCGGCATCAAGGTCAACGTCCAGTCGCTGGACTCGAACACCTACGTGCAGAAGTGGCTGGCCGGCGACTTCGACGCCGCCATCGCGGCCAACAGCGGCAGCGCAGACCCGAACACCATGTACGCCCGCTACTTCACCTCGACGGGCAGCTTCAACAAGGTCGCCGGCTACAAGTCCCCGATCCTCGACAAGCTGTTCGCGCAGGGCATCGCCACCACCGACGTCGCCCAGCGCGCCACGATCTACCAGCAGATCTCGGCCCAGCTGGTGGACAACGCCGCCTGGGTGTGGCTGTACACCCCGAAGAAGTTCCTGGTCGCGAACACGGCCGTCAAGGGCCTGGAGGCACGCACCGACGCGGACCTGTCCATGCTCTGGAAGGCGTCCCTGTCCTGACCACCAGTCGGGAGCGGACGCGAGTCCGCTCCCGACTCGACTCTCGGTAAGCGACTGCTATGAAACTCGCAAGCGCCTTCGGGCGTCATCCCGTCACGCGGAGGATCGGCGAGGCCATCGTGACCCTCGTCGGCGTCTCGATCCTCACCTTCGTGCTGCTGCGGGTCGTCCCCGGCAACCAGGTCACCGCGTCGTACGGCATCGCTGCCGGCGAGCTCTCGCCCGCTCAGGTGCACTCGCTCGAGGCGTACTACGGCCTGGACAAGCCGCTCGTGGTGCAGTACTTCGACTGGCTCGGCGGCGTGCTGACCGGCCATCTCGGCGTGTCGACGACCTCCCACCTCTCGGTGCTGTCCATGACCCGGCAGGCGCTGCCGAACACGATCGAGCTGGCCCTGTTGGGCATCCTGGTCGGCCTCCTCCTCGGCGTCCCGGGCGGCCTGCTGGCGGCCAGCCGTCCCGGTCGGCTGCGGGACAGCTCGACCCAGATGGTCAGCCTGGTCGCGCTGTCGATCCCGTCGTTCCTGCTGGCCACCGCCGTCGCCAGCTGGCTGGCCAACAACCTGGGCTGGTACCCGAACGGCAAGGGCTTCCGGACGCTGTTCGACGACCCCGGTCTCAACCTGCAGCAGATGCTGCTGCCGGCGGTCGTGCTGGGCGTCAGCGTGGCGCCGCCGGTGCTGCAGACCACCCGCGCGGCCATCCTCGCGATCCGGGCCGAGGACTTCGTCCGCACGGCGCGGGCCAAGGGCGTGTCCGGCCGGCGACTGGAGGTGCGGCACATCCTGCGCAACGCGCTCATCCCGGTGGTCACCATGAGCGGCCTCCAGCTCGGCTTCCTGCTCGGTGGCGCGCTGGTGGTGGAGCAGATCTTCGCGATCCCCGGCATCGGCCGGCAGGTGCTGCTCGGACTCAACCAGAAGGAGTACGCCGTCGTGCAGAGCACCGTGCTCGTCATCGCGGCCATGTTCGTCCTGATCAACCTGCTCACCGATCTGGTCTACCGGGTCGTCGACCCCCGGGTGCGAGTGCGATGAGTACGACGAGCGACATCTCGAACGTCCCCGAGATCCGCACCGACGCCAGCGCTCGCTCGCGAGCGTGGATCGCGGCGTTCCGGAGCCCCATCGGGATCGCCGGCGTGGTGTTGATGCTGATCATCGTGGTGCTGGCGCTGATGGCCGTCTTCGGCCTGACCCCGCACGACCCCGCTCGGCAGAACGTCGCCGAGTCGCTGCAGGGCCCCAGCGGCTCGCACTGGTTCGGCACCGACCAGTTCGGCCGCGACGTCTTCGCCAGGGTGGCCAGCGGGATGGCCAACTCGCTGCGGGTCGCACTGGTCTCGGTCGCCGCGGCGTCGGTGATCGGCGTACTCCTCGGAGTCGTCGCCGGCTACTACCAGGGCATCGCGGACCGCGCCGTCGGCGTCGTGACGAACGTGCTCTTCGCCTTCCCGCCGCTGCTGCTCGCGCTCGCCCTGGCGGCGACCCTGCAGCGCAGCTGGGTCACGGTGAGCCTCTCCATCGCGATCGTCTACGTCCCGATCTTCGCCCGAGTCGCACGCGGCCCGGTGCTCACCCTGCGCAACGCCGAGTACGTGCTGGCCGCGACCGCCATCGGGCGCAGCCGAATGTCCACCCTGTTCCGGCACGTCCTGCCCAACATGCGCAGCATCCTCGTCGTCCAGGTGACGCTGTCGCTCTCCTGGCGATCCTGACCGAGGCATCGCTGAGCTTCCTCGGCTTCGGCACACCGCCGCCGGCCGCGTCCCTGGGCGGGATGGTCTACGACGCCCAGTCCCTGGTCAGCGTCGCTCCCTGGATGCTGCTGTTCCCCGGAGCTGCGCTGATGGTCGCCGTGATCGGGCTCAACCTTCTCGGCGACAGCCTCCGGGCCGCCCTCGACCCCAAGACAGGAGCCCGCTGATGGCCACCAACCACACCGACCTGGAGGACCTCGACGAGCTCCTCACCGAGGCGGTGGCCGACCGGAGCCTGATGCTCGACGAGCTGGCCGTCGGCGAGCTGGTCGCGCTGATGAACGACCGGGACGCGACGATCCCGGCGGCGGTGCGGCGGGCGCTGCCGACCATCACCGCGGCGATCGAGGAGACCAGCGAGCGGATGCGCCGCGGCGGCCGGCTGATCTACGTGGGCGCCGGCACGTCCGGTCGCCTGGGCGTCCTGGACGCCTCCGAGGTGCCGCCCACCTTCGGCACCGACCAGGGCGTGGTCGTCGGCCTGATCGCCGGCGGGCCGGTGGCGATCATGAGCGCGGTCGAGGCCGCCGAGGACAGCGCCGAGGCCGGAGCCGTGGACGTCGCGGCCCTCGATGTGGGCCCGGACGACACCGTCGTCGGCATCGCCTCCAGCGGACGTACGCCGTACGTCCTCGGCGCGCTGCGGTACGCCGCCGAGCGCGGCGCGCTCACCGTCGGGATCTCGTGCAACCTCAACACGCCGGTCTCGGCCGCGGCACGACACGGGATCGAGGTCGCCGTCGGGCCCGAGGTGGTCACCGGATCGACCCGGCTGGCCGCGGGGACGGCGACGAAGATGATCCTCAACATGTTCTCGACGATCACCATGATCCGGATGGGGAAGACCTACCGCACCCTGATGGTCGACGTGAAGGCCACCAACGCGAAGCTGGTCCGCCGGGCCATCCGGATCGTGACGCTGGCGACCGGCGTGGGGGAGGACCGGGCCGAGCGTGCGCTCGACGCGGCCGACTGGAACGCCAAGGTCGCGATCGCCATGCTGGCCTCCGGCCTGAATGCCGAGCAGGCCCGGGCCGCCCTGGACGCCGCGGACGGCTTCCTCGGCCGGATCGTCGACCGGCCGGCGGGGGAGGAGGCCCGATGAGGATCCTCGGCATGATCTCGGGCACGTCCCACGACGGGATCGACATCGCGATCGTCGACTTCCAGCCGGACGGCCAGGCGCTGGTGGCTCGGCTGGAGTACGCCGACTCGGTGCCGTACGACGGCGACCTGCGCCGCCGGCTCATCGACGCGCTGCCGCCGGCCCCGGTCGGGTTCGACGTGGTCTGCGAGCTGGACACGCGCATCGGGCAGTCCTTCGGCGCGGCGGCCGCCGCCGCGCTCGCCCGACACGCCGAGCGACACGCAGATGCCCCGGTGGACGCGGTCTGCTCGCATGGCCAGACCGTCTTCCACTGGGTGGCGGACGGCCGTGCCGAGGGCACGCTGCAGATCGGACAGCCCGCCTGGATCGCCTCCGCGACCGGCCTGCCCGTCATCGCCGACGTGCGGGCGGCCGACGTGGCCGCGGGTGGGCAGGGGGCGCCGCTGGTGCCGGTGCTCGACCAGCTGCTGTTGCAGGGCTTCGTGGCCGACGGGGCCCGCGCCGGCGCGCTCAACCTCGGCGGCATCTCCAACGTCACCGTCTGCGCGCCCGGTGCCGCCCCGACCGCCTGGGACATCGGCCCCGCCAACGCCCTGATCGACGCCGTGGTGACGGCCTCGCCCGACACCAGCGACACGTTCGACCGCGACGGGCGGCTGGCTCGGGCCGGCGCGGTCGTACCGGAGCTGCTGGAGGTGCTGCTCGCCGAGCCCTACTACGCGCTGCCGGCGCCGAAGAGCTCGGGCAAGGAGCTGTTCCACCTCGCGTACGTCGAGCAGGCGCTCGCCACGGCGGGCGTCGCCCCGTCGCTGCCGGACCTGGTCGCCACGCTGACCGAGGTGACCGCGGTGACCGTCGCCGACGCGGTCCGGGCCAGTGGGCTCGAGGTCCTGGTGGCCTCGGGCGGCGGGGTCCGCAACCCGGCGCTGATGGAGCGCCTGGCCGGCCAGCTGCCCGGCGTGCGGCTGCTGACCGCCGACGACCTGGGCATCCCCTCGGACGCGAAGGAGGCGATCGCCTTCGCACTGATCGGGTGGGCGACGCTGCACGGCCTGCCCGCCAACGTGCCCAGCTGCACCGGTGCCAGCGGCCCGCGCGTGCTCGGCAGTCTCACGCCCGCCCCCGGTCGGCCGGTGCCGGCGACGACCACGGCGTCGTCGTGGCCGGGCTCGCTGCGGTTCCAGGAGCCGGACCGGTGAGCCGCCCGTTCCAGGCCCTGACGGAGGTGGCGACCAGAACCGTCGCTCGGCTCCGTGCCCCCGACGCGCCCGGCCGCCGTCCGGCCAGCGCCGCGGTCGGGATCAGGACGGCCGCGGGCCAGGCGGTCGCCGTTGACGGCTGGGCCGTGCTGCCCGGCGCCGGAGAACCCGGCACCCCGATGAGCCGCGATCTGCTGCTGGACGTCGCCTCGGTGACCAAGGTGGCGGCCACCACCACGCTCGCGATGCTCCTGGTCGACGCCGGCGAGCTCGATCTCGACACGCCCGCGGCGCGTTACCTGCCGGCGCTCGACCGCGACGTACGGCGCCGGATCACCCTCGAGCAGCTGCTCACCCACACCGCGGGCCTGCAGCCGTGGTGGCCGCTCTACGTCGAGCACACCGACCGGGCCGCCGCGCTGGCCGCCGCGGCGGGGCTGCCGCTGGCCGCGGAGCCGGGCACGACCTGGTGCTACTCCGACCTCGGCCTGATGCTCGCCGGCCAGGTCGTCGAGACGGTGACGGGTCTGGGCCTGGCCGAGGCGTTCGCGACCATGATCGCGCAGCCGCTGGGCCTGACCGCGCGCTACGGCCCGGTGCCGCCGTCGGCGGCCGCGACCAGTGCGGACAGCGACGCCTACGAGCACGCCATGGTCGGCACCGGGACGCCGTACCCGGTGCCCTACCGGCCGACCGACTTCGCCGGCTGGCGCGCCGGCCCGGTCCGCGGCGCCGCCAACGACGGCAACGCCGCCCACGCCCTCGCCGGCGTCTCGGGCCATGCCGGCTTGTTCGCGACCGTCGACGACCTGCTGCGGCTCGGCTCGGCCGTGCGCGGCGGCGAGGTCGTGACCGACGCGACGCTGGCCCGCTTCGCCACCCCGAGCCGGCTCCATCCGGAGCAGGCGGTCGGCTTCCGGCGCACCCGGCTCGAGGAGGCGGGCGTGACGCTGCTGCACCACGGCGGTTTCACCGGCACCTTCTTCGCCGTCGGGCTGGAGACCGAGTTGGTGGTGGCCGGTGGCGCGATGCGGTTGCACGGCACGCTCGGCCCGATCCCTGCCGCCGGCGCGTTCGCCGACACCACCGGCCTGCTGCAAAGCCAGCAGATCCAGGACCATCTGCTCGACGCCGCCCGGACAGCGCTCGAGCTCGCCGCACCCACCATCCTCGAGGAACGATGAGCCCGCACAAGCCAGCCCTCAAGATCGAGGGAGTCTCTGTCACCTTCACCACCTCGCGCGGATCGGTCGAGGCCATCCGCGACGTCAGCCTCGAGGTCTTCCCGGGGGAGACTGTCGCGATCGTCGGCGAGTCCGGCTCGGGCAAGTCGACACTGGCGGCCTGCGTGAACCGGCTGCTGGCCGACAACGGCCGGATCTCCAGCGGCACGATCACCCTGGGCGACCTCGACATCACGGCCGCCAGCGAGCGGAGCATGACGGCGATCCGGGGCAACCGGATCGGTCTGGTCCCGCAGGACCCGATGACCAACCTCAACCCGGTGATGACGATCGGGGCGCAGATCGTCGAGGCGCTGGAGATCCACGGCCGTGCCCGCGGCAAGGCCGCTCAGCAGCAGGCGATCGGCCTGCTCGAGCAGGCCGGGATCACCGACCCGGCCGCCCGCTTCCACCAGTACCCGCACGAGTTCTCGGGCGGGATGCGGCAGCGGGTGCTGATCGCGATGGCGCTGGCCTGCAAGCCCGACGTACTCCTCGCCGACGAGCCGACGTCGGCGCTCGACGTCACCGTGCAGCGGCTGGTGCTGGACCAGATGGAGCAGCTCGCCTCCGAGATGGGCGCCGCCGTCCTGCTGATCACCCACGACCTCGCCCTGGCCGCCGAGCGCGCCGACCGCGTCGTGGTGATGTACCGCGGCGAGATCGTGGAGACCGGCCCCGCGGAGCAGATCGTCTCCGACCCGCAGCACGACTACACCCGTAGGCTGCTGGCCGCGGCCCCGGGGATGGCCAGTGCCAAGGTGATCGAGCAGTCCGACGCCGACACCGCCGACGAGCCGGAGACGCTGCTGGAGGTGGTCGGCGCGGTGAAGAAGTATCGGGTCCGGGGGCGCTCCGAGCCGTTCGTCGCCGCCGACGGCGTGGACCTGCGGGTGCCGCGCGGACGAACCGTCGCCATCGTGGGGGAGTCCGGGTCGGGGAAGTCCACCACCGCCCGGCTGGCGCTTCGGCTCGAGCGGGCCGACGGCGGGTCCGTGCGCTACCGCGGCACCGACGTGTCGAAGGTCCGCGGCGAGGAGTTGTTGCGGTTCCGCCGCTCGGTCCAGCCGGTCTTCCAGAACCCGTTCGCCTCCCTCGACCCTCGTTACACCATCGGCCAGGTCGTCGCCGAGCCGCTGGTCGTCCACCGGATCGGCGACCGGGCCAGTCGCCGTACGGCGGTGCTGGACCTGCTGGACAAGGTCGCGCTGCCGGCGGCCTTCGCCGACCGCTACCCGCACGAGCTCTCCGGGGGCCAGCGGCAGCGGGTCGCGATCGCACGGGCGCTGGCGCTGGAGCCGGAGCTGGTGGTGATGGACGAGGCGGTCAGCGCCCTCGACGTGCTCGTGCAGGAGCAGATCCTGGACCTGATGGTCACGCTGCAGCGCGAGCTCGGGCTGTCCTATCTGTTCATCAGCCACGACCTCGCGGTGGTCCGGCTGGTCTCGCACCAGGTCTATGTGATGCGCGCCGGCCGGGTGGTCGAGACCGGCACACCGGAGCAGATCTTCGAGGCCCCGCGCGAGGAGTACACCCGGCAGCTGATCGCGGCGATCCCCGGCCGTGAGCTGTTGGTCTGAGGCGCCGATGAGCGACTTCCTCTCCCGACTGGCCGCGGCCGTCCCTGCGGTGACCACCGACCCGGACGCGATGGAGGCCTACCGCCGCGACCAGTGCCTGCTCGCCGAGGCCGGCCGACCGCTGGCGGTGGTCAAGGCCGGCAGCGTCGAGGACGTCGTCGCGGTGGTCGGTCTGTGCCGGCAGTACGGCGTACCGCTGGTCACCCGTGGTGCCGGCACCGGGCTCGCCGGCGGGGCCAATGCCCTCGACGGCGGTGTCGTGCTGGTGATGGCCGGCATGGACCGCATCCTCGAGATCGACGAGGTCGCCCGGACCGCGCGCGTCGAGCCCGGCGTGATCAACGCCGACCTGGATCGCGCCGCTGCCGCCGCCGGGCTCTGGTACGTCCCCGACCCGGGCAGCCGCGAGATCTGCTCGATCGGCGGCAACCTGGCCACCAACGCCGGCGGCATGTGCTGCGCGAAGTACGGCACCACCCAGGACCACGTGCTCGAGCTGACCGCCGTGCTCGGCACCGGCGAGGTGATCCGGACCGGGCGCGCGACGCGCAAGAACGTCGTCGGCCTCGACCTCACCCGTCTCCTGGTCGGCTCCGAGGGCACGCTGGGCGTCATCGTCGAGGCCACCGTCCGGCTGCGGCCGCGACCGCAGGGGCTGGCCACGGTGGCCGCGACGTTCCCCAGCGTCCAGGCGGCGATCGACCTGGTGCTGGCCCTCGGTCGGGAGGGTGACGCGGCGGCGATCGAGCTGATGGACCGCACCACCGTGCGGGCCGTCAACGCGATGACGCGGATGGGTCTCGACGAGGAGGCCGGGGCGGTGCTGCTGGCGCAGTTCGACGGCGCCGACGCGGCGGCCCGGGCGCAGCGGTGTGCCGAACTGGCGGCGGCGTTCGGGGCGGAGGCGTTCGCCACCGACGACCCCGCCGAGGGCTCCGCGCTGATGGAGGCGCGCCGAGCCGCGCTGCCCGCCATCGAGCGGCTGGGTGCCACGCTGCTCGACGACGTGTGCGTCGGGATCCACCGGCTGCCCGCGCTGATCGCCGCGGTGGAGGAGATCGCCGTCCGGCACGGCGTCACGATCGGCACCTTCGGCCATGCCGCGGACGGCAACCTGCATCCCACCATCGTCTACGACCCGGCCGATCCCGCCGCGCAGCGGGCCGCCCGGGCGGCGTTCGACGAGGTGCTCGGTGCCGCCCTGGCGCTCGGCGGCACCATCACCGGCGAGCACGGCGTGGGCAGCCTCAAGGCGCCGTACGTCGTCCGCCAGGTGGGCGCCACCGAGCGCGAGCTGATGGTCCGGATCAAGGCCGCCTTCGACCCGGCCGGCATCCTCAACCCCGGACGCGGCTTCTAGCCTCGACATCGTGATCTCGTACTGGTTCGGCGGGGTCGACGGCGCCGCGGTGGCGGTCCGCGAGGCCGCCGTGCCGCACTACGCGGCCAGCCTGATGAAGGTGCCGGTGGCGGTTGCGGCGTACCGCCTCGCCGACCGGGGCCTGCTCGACCTCGACACGGCGGTGCCGGTGCACGCGGAGTTCGCGTCGGTCGCGGGCGGGCGATTCGCGATGGATCCCGACAACGACCAGGATCCGCAGACGTGGGCGGCCCTGGGCGGCGAGCTGCCGCTGCGCGAGCTGGCTCGTCGCAGCCTCACCCACTCCGGCAACCTCGCCGCCAACCTGGTCCTGGAGCGGACCGGGCTCGCCGCGGTCGCCGACGTGTTCGCCGCCGCCGGGTGCAGCTCGGCCACGACGGTGACCCGAGGCATCGAGGACATCGCGGCGCAGGCCGCCGGGCGGGACAACCGGATCACGGCGTACGACGCGGCCCGGCTGCTGGCCGGCATCGCCACGCGCGGCCTGGCGAGCGCGCCCGCCTGCGCGGAGCTGGAAGCGGTGCTCGCCGCCCAGACCTGGCGCGCCGGCATCCCGCGCGGGCTGCCGGCCGGGGTGGCGGTGGCCAACAAGACCGGTTGGGTCGAGGGGGTGCGCCACGACATCGCCCTGGTGTGCGAGCCGCAGCGGCCTCCGGTGGTGATGGCGATCCTCACCACCGGGCTCGACGACGACGCCGCCGAGCAGCGGATCGCCGCCCTGGCCGGGAGGCTGTGGGCTCGTCGCTGAGGCCGCGCGCCGCGCGCATCTCGGCCACGCCGTCGTCGGTGCAGAAGTCGGTCAGGCCGCGCTTGAGACACAACAGCCCGAGCAGCCGGGCGGAGCCGTCGACGACGGCCAGGCGTCGCAGGCCCCGTCCGGCCATGAGGGCATGAGCCGCCGCCAGAGGTACGGCGGGATCCACGGTGCGTCCGACCAGCGCGCCCAGCCCGGCCGCCGGGCCGTCCGGATCGGCGTCGGCGGCCACGTCGTCCCGGGTCAGGGTGGCGACCAGCACGCCGTCGCGCACCAGGAGCAACAGGTGGGTCTTGGGACTGGCGTCGAAGGCGGCGAGGGCGGCCCCGACGGTGAGGTCGGCGGCATGGACTGTCGGGCGACGCAGCATCGCGTCCCCGACCGTCCGCTGCGCCGCCATCAGACCGCTTCGATCCTCGCCGGGACGTACTTGTGCCACGGCGTGCCGGCGAGCGTGTCCCGGTAGCGGGCGCTGGTCAGCGTATTGACCGCCACCCCGGTGCGCTCCCGGGTGCCGTCCTCGGCGGGGTAGTCGAGGCCGAGGCCGTTGGGCAGCGAGACGTGGCCCGGTTGCATCATGTCCGTGATCTCCACCCCGACCTCCGCCGTACCGGCCTCGGTGGTGACGCGGGCTTGACCGCCGGCGGCGATGCCGAGCCGCTCGGCGTCGGCCGGGCTGATCCGCAGCGCCCCGCCGGCGTCGCGGCGACGCCAGGACGGATCGCGGATGATGTCGTTGGCGGTGAAGGAACGGCGCTCGCCGGCCATCAGGACGAACGGGAACTCTGCACTCGTCCACGACGAGGTCGCGCCGGTCAGCGCGCGCAGCTCGGGGAGCAACTCGGGGATCGCCACGGTGAAGCGGTGGTCCGCGCGCTTGACATAGTTCCAGGCATGCTCCCAGCCGTCG
>Ga0164242_10005272_pt1 | contig 14402 bp, 14 predicted proteins | sample OricomgcompostMG_FD_108783 | JGI IMG/M metagenome (GOLD analysis project Ga0164242, IMG submission 108783) | Miracle-Growth compost microbial communities from Emeryville, California, USA - Original compost - Miracle growth compost (MG) ... | reverse complement strand
TGGCCGACCTTTTGCGCGCCTGACCAAAGATTACGGCGAAGGTACAATCATAGCGAAGGCGATCTTTCGCCTTCGCAGAGGTGGCGTTTGCCCGATCGGCACACCGCACCGCTGCCACCGCGACCGGCCCAGACAGCCTCACATTGCCAAATTGGGGAAATGGTGCCAGGGGCGGCATGCAATCAGTTTGCCATATCTATGACATCACGCGGACATTCCATTCGGGAATGACGATGATGCCATCAACTATGCCAACCAGACGGCCGGGTTTTAGAGTGCCTTAATAGGCCAGTCTACAATCCCCCCCCGGAGGCCGGGCGAGGTGATGAACTTGCATTCGCTCTTGACCCTCAGCTGATCTTGGGAAGGTGTTTCGTCGGAGAAAAGGACCATTTACTGATTAGTTCTGCCAATAGCCGATTGGGGAAGCGCCTTTCCATCGTCACGGCGTAGAACGTCTGCATGATGCTTGGAAGATCATTGCCCTCGACGAGGACGCCAGCAGCGATCTCGTCCTTCACCACGATCGCCGGAAGCACGGCGATGCCGATATCCTCACGCGCCAGCAGGCGCATCATGGCCATATCGTCCACTTCAGCGATGATGTGCGGGTGGATGTCGCGCTGGTAGATGAACGCATCAAAGCCGGCACGAACGCTCGTCCCGCTCATGGGAAGAATGATTGGGTGCGCCATCAGCCGTTCGACAAGACTGCACTTTTCACGAAAGCGCGTCGGCGTGCCGATCAGGCTTGCGGGGCGCTCGGCGAGACGGTGGGTTACGAAGGGCGAATGCCCCTCATGCGCAGGTGGTTGATTGAACAATACGACGTCGAGGCTCAGCGACTGCAGCGAAGCAAGCAGTTCGGCGGTGTTGCCGGACCGCAGAATGAGTTCGACGTCCGGCCGCCCGAGAAGCGGTTGCAGAAACTCCATCTGAAAATTGCGCGACAACGTCGCCAGGGCCCCAAGACGCAGCGTGGTATGCGCACCAGCGTTGCGAAGGGTCCCTAAGAGTTCTTCTCCGGTGTTGAAGATCGCGTCGGCATGGTCAAGCGCGATCCGTCCGGCTTCCGTCAAGAGTAATTGCCGACCGCTGCGCTCGAACAGCGGATAGCCCAAGCTCGCTTCCAGTTTGCGGATCTGTACCGATAGCGCCGACTGAGTGACGTTTAGCCGTGCGGCTGTCCGGGTCAAATTGCCGTCGTGGGCGACGGCCCAGAAATAGCGCAAGTGGTTGTAGTTGAGAGGGTTCATCGTTCTATATTAGCGAACGTTTTCTAGCAAACAATGCATTTTTATCAGCAAATGAGCTCTGATACGGCATCGCAGCAAGCGTCGCGCTTGGAGATCTGCCTTGTCGCCTTACCTGGTTCCGCTATTTGCCCCTGTTCCCCTGCTGGTCGCCGCCGTCATTTCCTTTCTCCATCCGGGCCGCAGACCGAAGGCGGCCCGCATTGTTGAAGCCGCCGCTCTGCTCACACTGCTGACCGCGGTCGGCGGGCTCGTCGTGCTTCTGATCCGAGGGCCAGGCGTAAGTGCCTTGATTGGCACAGCCGGCGTCGGGCTTTCCTGCCTCCTCGATGTCGTCAGTGTGACGATGCTGCTACTCGTGAGCTTTATCGGCTGGATCGTGGTGCGCTACGCGCGGACCTACCTCGACGGAGAGGCGCGGCAGGGCGCGTTCACCGGTTGGCTCTGCATGACGCTCGCTGCCGTGCTGTTTCTCGTTCAGGCGGGCAATCTGGTGCAGCTTGCCGCGGCATGGATCGGCATGAGCGTAGCACTCCGTCGTCTCTTGTTGTTTTACCCCGGACGGCTGGCGGCCCAGCGCGCCGAGCGCAAGAAGCGGCTGTTTTCCCAAGCCAGCGCCGCCGCGTTGATCACCGCAGCGGGTCTGATGGCTGCGGTCTATGGCACGACCGATATCGCCGTCATCAACGCCGCTGGTCGTGCCGGTAATGCGCCGGTCCTTGCTCTCACTGCCGCTGGGCTCATAGCATTCGCGGGGCTGCTCAAATCGGCGCAATTCCCGACCCATGGCTGGCTGACCGAGGTCATGGAAGCACCGACCCCCGTGTCGGCGCTGCTCCATGCGGGCGTCGTCAACGCCGGCGGCTTTCTGCTCGTCCGGTTCGCAGACCTCATGCTAACTGCCCCAGGCGTCCTTGCCGCCGTGGCCATTGTGGGTGGATTTACCGCGCTATTCGGCGCGCTCGTCATGCTGACCCAGCCCGCGGTCAAGACCTCACTTGCCTGGTCGACCGTCGCGCAGATGGGCTTCATGATGTTGGAATGCGGACTAGCGTTATTCCCGCTGGCGCTGCTGCACATCGTCGTCCACTCGTTCTACAAAGCCCACGCGTTCCTTGCTTCAGGGGGAGCCGTCGAACAAGTCGCCACTATTAGGCGGCCGGGACCAGTCGCGATTCCCAATGGCGCTGCGGTGGGCCGCGCCTTCGTTCTCGCGATAGCGATCTACGCAATCATCGGCGTGATCTTCGACCTTGTGTTCGGATTCGACCACAAGTCCCCGCAGTCTCTGGCGCTCGGTGCGATCCTGGTCTTCGGCGTCGCCTACCTCCTGGCGCAGGGGTTAGCCGACGCGGCGCCGCGTGTGCTCACGCGCAAAACAGCCTCCTACGCCTTAGCGGCAGCGATCGGATATTTCACGCTGCAGACGGCGGCTGAATGGCTAACGCGAGGGACTTTGCCCGCGGTGCCGGCGCCGGGACGGCTCGAATGGACGCTGATGGTGCTGGCCGCATTGAGCTTCGGAGCGGTAGCGATCGCTCAAGCGCTGCTGCCGCTGTGGTCGAACCACCCGGCGACTACCGGGCTGCGGGTCCACTTTGCCAACGGTCTTTATCTGAATGCCATCTTGGACCGGATGCTCGGCGGCTGGACCGCTCGCTCAACGTCGTAATCGACCAAACCTCGAGAAGAGTCAGAATGTTGATGATCGACGACAACCGTCCGCACCTTGCCCGGAGCACCGTGATCAGCGCGGCATGGCGCGCTGCACAACAAATCCCGCCCCTCTGGCCGCTGCATTCGAGCGTAACGGTCAATCCTTTTCTCGGCCAGGTCGATGAACCGTTCGAGCGGGCGGCAGCACGGTTGAGCCGTGTCGCCGGCATGCGGGTCACCATGCCGCGCGCCTGGTACGCCGCGCGTATTCGTTCCGGCGAGATCAGCGACACCGACCTTGACGCAGCGCTTGCGAGCGCGTCGACAACGGTTCGGCCGAAGACGATCGCCGACCTCAAGGCCGCCGCCGAGATCGAGCGCCCGCCTGCGTCGCCGTTACCAACGGCCGCCGATCTCGCAGCAGAGGCGTCAGGCATCGACTGGACTGGGGTGCTGACGGAACGCATCAGCCATTGGGCCGCCGATTATTTCGATACGGCGCAGGCATTATGGGCGGCACCGAAAGGATGCGGCGCATATGACGCTTGGCGGAGCACTGCCCGCTATGACCTCACTCCGGAAATCGTCGGCCTTAAAGGTTTTGCCCTGCGGGTCACACGATTGCCGGGAACGGCCGAACGGACAATCGCCGAGAGTGTTGAGCAAATGAAGCTGCCCGACGCCGCTTTGGAAATGTATTTCCATCGGCTATTGAGCAGCCTTGGCGGATGGGCCCAGAGCGCACGCTACCGCCTGTGGCAGGCCGAGCTTGTCGGCAATTCGGACCAGACCTTACTTGATCTTTTGGCTGTTCGCCTCGTTTGGGAGCGGGCGCTCCTTTGCCAGTATGCGCCCCCAATCGAAGCGAAATGGCGTGCGGTGGGCGAGGCGTATGCCGAGGATGCTGTTCCGACAAGCGACGATGTAGTCGACGTCGTCCTCCAGGATGCGGCTGAGCGCGCCGCCCAGCGCCGGCTGGGTATGATTCTCGCCGCGAAAAACGCCAGGCCGACGGGAGGCCGCGCGGCGCTCCAGATGGCTTTTTGCATCGATGTGCGCTCCGAAGTATTCCGTCGCGCGCTCGAAAGTCTCGATCCCGGCATCAGCACCCTTGGATTTGCTGGGTTCTTCGGATTGGGCATTTCCCATCGGCGCTTTGCATCGGACATCGAAGAACCCCGTTTGCCACCGCAACTCGCGTCAGGGCTAAGGACCCACGCGGGCGATGATGATTCCGAGACCGCGCGTCGCGACGAAGCGGCACGGCTGACCGCGCGGGCCACACGAGCTTGGGGACGTTTCAGGCTTGCAGCAATTTCGTCCTTCGCCTTTGTCGAGGCGATGGGCCCCGTCTATGTGAGCAAGCTTCTGCGCAATGGATTGGGGTTCGCCAAGACCAGCACCCCGAATGATCCTGCGCCGCGATACGATTCCTCGCTTCGCCCTGAGACCCGCATCGACCTCGCCGAAAAAGTGCTTCGAGCGATGTCGCTGACGCACGATTTTGCACGCCTGGTACTGATCGCCGGACACGGCGCGAAGGTCGTCAACAATCCGCATGCCTCCATGCTTCATTGCGGCGCGTGCGGCGGGTTTCCAGGAGATGTCAACGCCCGCCTGCTGGCGGCGCTTCTTAACGACGTCTCCGTCCGCGCCGGCCTTGGCGAACGGGGCATCGCAATTCCAGACGACACGTTGTTTCTGGCGGCGCTTCACGAAACCACAACGGATTTGGTCACGGTTTATGAGACCGATCATTCTTCGACAGATCACGCCCAGGACATCGAGCAGGCAAAGCGATGGCTGGCGCAGGCCGGCTCACTGACACGGACAGAGCGAGCGTTTTACCTTCCAGGCGCGTTTACCGCAGCCGATATTTCGCGCCGCGCTAGGGATTGGGCCGAGACCCGGCCGGAATGGGGGCTAACTGGCTGCCAGGCGTTCATAGCCGCGCCAAGCGAACGCACCGCGGGTCGCAACCTTGGCGGCCGTGTCTTTCTGCATCATTACATTTGGCGCGAGGATCAAGACTTCAGCATTCTCGAACTGATTATAACAGCTCCGGTGATCGTCGCGAGCTGGATCAACCTGCAATATTACGGCTCGACTGTCTCACCCGACGTTTTTGGTGCGGGCAACAAACTCTTGCACAACGTCGTCGGCGGCATGGGAGTCATTGAGGGCAACGGCGGCCTGCTCCGCAGCGGAGTTCCTTGGCAGTCGATCCATGACGGCGAGAACTACGTCCACGATCCACTGCGGATGTCGGTCGCGATCGAAGCACCGCGCGAGGCGATCACGAGCCTTCTGGAGCAGCATCCGGAGGTCCGCAAGCTATTCGACAACCATTGGCTCCACTTGTTTGCGCTCGACGAAACGGGACGCATGGCGTGGCGATATGCCGACAACGGGTGCTGGACCGCTGTGAGGGATATGGAGCTCGACGATCGCGTGGAGCAAGCACCAGCAGGATCAGAGGGTCATTTATTGGCGACGGGGTGACGCCGCATTTGCCTTCGCACCCCAACGATCGAAATAAAAATTCGGTAAGGACGAGATATCATGAGATCTGGCAGCGACTTGATGGCGATTAACGAGCAAATCAGCTGGACCTTATCTCGTCCTGCTATGAGCCCGTGGCTCAAAAACGCGCTGAAAAGCGCTCTTGATCGAAATCCTATCGATGTTTTGAACGACCTTGAGATCCTGGATTACCTTCTGCGGGCGCAGAGCGACGCGCGCATCCGCTCGACATTGGGAAAATACGCAAGCAAATTGTAACGGATAAGCAGGTTTTTCTCACAGCTGCTTTTGAGACACGCCGGCAATGCCGCCGAACGTCTGCTTTTGGCGCAAAGCAGCCGTCCAAACGGTCCTGCAATGGGTGACCCCCGGGGTTCGGCTCTTTTGCTGCTCGATGCCATATCACATCGCTTTGCCCTACTTCTTACTGACGACGCTCTGGGGATTGAGGCTGCCGATATTGCCGCTTTCGGTGCCCGCGGCGGGGTCGATAACGGCGTTGACCAGGCACGGCTTGCCGGAATCCATGGCCTCGTTGACGGCGCGGGAGAGCTCGTCGGGGGTGGTGACGTGGTAGCCGACACCGCCGAAGGCTTCCATCATCTTGTCGTAGCGCGCATCCTCGAGAAGCGTCATTGGCGCGGGATCCTTGCCGCCGGCCAGGTTCTTGTCGACGCCGCGATAGATGCCGTTGTTGTTGAAGATGACGATGGTGATCGGCAGGTTGTAGCGGCAGATCGTCTCCACCTCCATCCCTGAGAACCCGAACGCCGAGTCGCCCTCGATGCACAGCACCGGCTTGCCGCTCTCGACCGCAGCCGCGATCGCAAAGCCCATGCCAACCCCCATCACGCCCCAGGTGCCGACATCCAGGCGCTTGCGCGGCTGGTACATGTCGACGATGCCACGCGCCAGGTCGAGCGTGTTGGCGCCCTCGTTGACCAGCATCGCGTCGGGACGCGCCTTGACGATCGCCTTCAGCGCGCCGAGCGCACCGTGGAAGTCCATCGGCGTGGAGTTCTTCAGAAGCTTCGACGCCATCTTGGCGATGTTGGCTTCCTTCTTGGCGCTGATCGCCCCGGTCCAGTCCGAGGGCGGCGCCTGCCACTTGCCGTCGAGCTCCTTGTTCAGCGCTGCGACGCACGAGCCGATGTCGCCGACCAGCGGCGCCACGATGGCGACGTTGGAGTCCATCTCGCGCGGCTCGATGTCGATCTGGATGAACTTCTTCGAGCCGGGCTCACCCCAGGTCTTGCCCTTGCCGTGGCTGAGCAGCCAGTTGAGGCGCGCGCCGACCAGCACGACCACATCGGATTCCTTCAGCGCCGTCGAGCGCGCCGCGCCCGCCGACTGCGGATGGGTGTCGGGCAGCAGGCCCTTGGCCATCGACATCGGCAGGAACGGAATGCCGCTCTTCTCGACGAAAGTGCGCACCTCGTCGTCGGCCTGGGCATAGGCCGCGCCCTTGCCCAGAATGATCAGCGGGCGCTTGGCGCCCTTGAGCACCTCGACCGCGCGCTTCACCGAATCCGGCGAGGGCAGCTGCGCCGGGGCCGCGTCGATCACCTTGACCAGCGAGCGCTCGCCGGCCGCGGCGTCCATCACCTGGCTGAACAGCTTGGCCGGCAGATCGAGATAGACACCGCCCGGACGGCCCGAACAGGCCGCGCGGATGGCGCGCGCAATGCCGATGCCGATGTCTTCGGCATGCAGAACGCGGAACGCCGCCTTGCACAGCGGCTTGGCGATGGCCAGCTGGTCCATCTCCTCATAGTCGCCCTGCTGCAGGTCGACGATCTCGCGCTCCGACGAGCCCGAAATCAGGATCATCGGGAAGCAGTTGGTGGTGGCGTTGGCCAGAGCCGTCAGGCCGTTGAGGAAGCCCGGCGCCGACACCGTCAGGCAGATGCCCGGCTTCTTGGTCAGAAAGCCCGCGATCGCCGCCGCATTACCCGCGTTCTGCTCGTGGCGGAACGAGATCACGCGCAGGCCTTCCGCCTGCGCCATGCGCCCGAGATCCGAAACCGGAATTCCCGGAACGCCGTAAATGTTCTCGATGCCGTTGAGCTTGAGCGCATCGAGGACGAGGTGGAAGCCGTCCGTCAATCCAAGATCACCATTGGTCGGGCTCGTCTCGGTATACTCTTGTATCATTTGATCTTTTCCCGCTGCAAAGATGGTGGCAGCTATCGACCAATGACCTACCCTTTGAGGGTCATCGCTTCTGTTGCCTGATCGCCACCGCTACTGCCGGCTTCCGGAGATAACCAAGAGCCGGCATGGATCGATTTTGGGTCGCATGGAGCGGGGGTTGGCGGCGGTCCTGTTTCACCATGTTGCTGTATGGTGCGTTGGGCTGCGACAGCCATCCACGCACGGAGCAGCCCCTTATCCTCCTTCGAGAAACGAGCCCGCTTCTTGAGATCTTCGAAGGTATCGTCTGGGTGATGGCGCTCATAATCGGCCCGGATAAGCGCTTCATGATCGGCATATTGTAATTTGTCAGCCGGACCGATCCGATTGGCGACGCCGTTCATAAAGATGAGCGAACCGCTATCCCGAGAAGTCATCTCACTGTCTCTCTGCCGAGTTCTGCGCGGTCGCTCCTCTCTTTGACCGGCCGATTATTGGCGGAAAGATTCTCCGAATGGGGAGGTATCCCCGGCGGCAATAGGCAAAGATCAGCGACATGGGTCAGCAAAGCGTCGGCAGCACCGCGCGGCAGGTTGCGGAAGACAAACTCGCACAAATAGGGTTTGAGAATGCGGCCCGTGACACCTTGCTCCGCCCACATCAACTCAACGATGTTCTGTTCAAGTGGAGACAGGTCCGCCGATGTAACGGCGGGGTCCATAATCGTGTGAAGCGCGCGTTCGATCTTTGCCCACTGCGTCCCGCTGATATGCGTCAGGACGTTATTGATGTGCGAGTGCAACCGGAATGCTGTGACGAGCTTCCCTCCAAGTTCCGCGCGATCGAATTCAATCTCAATTTCGCGGCCACCAGCAGCGACGCCACTTTGCGACAACGCACTCCCCCAATCGCGCAGACCAGACGTTGGCTTGCTGGGCTGAAACGGCATTTCGATCTCTTCCAGAGCTTGCGCTTCAAAAGATACATATAGAATATATGTTTTTCGTCAAGGCGAGTCCACGATTCGTGATTATCGAAACGCCGTCGAAAAAGGGTTCTGATATCCCCCGGCCAGATGCGATGGTGGACGTGCCAAGGGGTGCCTCTGCCGCGCGTCAGTGTACTGCAGCCTCGGCAGCATAGGTCGGCGTGTTCGCAAACTGCGCCGGGACGTCCCACATCGTCGCGCCGTACCACACCGTCCAGGCGACGATGAACAGCGACATCACCCACACCCAGGTTGGAATGCGTGAGCGCGCCTCGGCCCGGCGGGGGTCGAACGGATCGTCGGCGCTGAAGGCGTCGACGCCAAACCGGATATCGCCACGATGCGTCGAGTTCGGCCGCAGGCCCGACAACACGATGCCGGGGCCGTTATGGACGAAGAAGGGAATCTCCTCGTAGCCCTCGCGCCCGGTCTCGTCATGGGCACGCACGATCAGGCGATGCGGGCCATCCGCAAGATCGAGCGTGTCGATCCGCACGTCCGCCGGGAGCGGCTCGTTGATCATGGGGTCAGTGTTGTCGTCCAGATAGATCCGGACACGTGGCGTGGCCATGTTTTCGCCTTTCAGTGCCGCCGTGACATGTGCGTTCAGCGATCCTCGCGAAGAATCCGGCGCTTGACGTGCTCCGGATCGCGCTCGCCGGGGCGAAAGAGCATCCAGAACATCGCCACGAAGCAGGCGACGGTGATGGCACCGCCGATCCCTATGACAACGACATTCCCCCAGAAGGGGCCCATCATGTGCTCATGCATGGCGGCCTCCTAGTTCCCGTCGTCCTTGGCGCGAACCGCGGCGACATCGGCGGCCGTGACAGGCTTTCCGTGATTGCCCCATGCGCTGCGCTCGTAGTTGATGATATCGGCAATATCCTTGTCGCCTAACTGCTTGCCCCACGGAGGCATGGGACTTTCGTATTTGACGCCGTCGATCACCTTGCCCTGCAGGCCGAACAGGACCGCATGGATATGCTCGGTGGCGTTCGCATCGTTGACCGCCGCATTGCCCTTCAGGGGCGGGAACGTCCCGGCGAGGCCTTCACCATTGGCCTGGTGGCAGGCCGCGCAATTGTCGCCGAAGAGCTGCTCGCCGTGGGCGCTGTCGATGCCGCCCGATGGCTGGCCTGCCGCGGCCGGGGCGGCGGCAGCGGGCGCAGTTGCGCCTCCAGCGGGAGCCGCCGGAGCCGATGTCTCACCGGCAGCCGCCATGTTCGACAGCGGCGCCTGCTTGAGCGACATCAGATAGGCGACCAGCGCCTTCGCCCGCTGCGTGGGGATCACGACTCCCGAGGGAGGCGCGAAGGTCTTTGGCACCGGCACCGGCGTTACCCCTTTCGGGGCCGTGTCCACGACGCGGAACATCCAGGCGAAGGACGGCATGATGGATTCGGGCACGACGGCGCGCGGATTGTAGAGGTGGATATACTGCCAGACCTCGCTGCCCCGGCGTTTGGCGACATTGGTCAGGTCGGGGCCGGTGCGCTCGGAACCAAGCAGTTCCGGCGTCTGATAGGCAAAGTCGCCCGCCGTCGAGGGACGGCCGAAGACCTTGTCCTCCGGCAATGGGCGCACCTGCTGGGTGTGGCAGTAGCTGCAGCCATTGCCGACATAGACCTCGCGTCCCTCCGCTTCGATGGCGGTCAGGGGCTTGACGCCGGGTCCGGGGGGAACCTGCGACAGCTCGAAGCCGGGGATCACCGCCATGAGCAGCGCCAGCCCGAAATAGACGAGCGTCGAGCCGCCGGCGATGAGGATCAGCTTGCGCATCACACCGCCTCCGTCGCCAGAGGGCCAGCCTGCGCGGCAGAGGCTTGAACGCCATGCCCGAGCGTCATGCGCCAGACATTCCAGGCGAAGACGAGATGGCTGAGAAACATCAGGATGCCGCCGACACCGCGCCAGATATAGAACGGGCCGATGTCGATGACCGACTGGATGAACGGCTTGCCCTGGACCCAATCAAGGCCCTGGATCGTGCCGCCGATCGACATGGCGATCACGTAGATGAAGCTGCCGACGACCGCGAGCCAGAAGTGCGCCGCTATGCCAAGCCGTCCGGGCCGCTTGCCCGTTGCGGCGGGAAGCAGCGCATAGATGCCGCCCCAGATCGCGAAGGTGACGAAGCCATACATGGTCAGATGGGAATGCCCGACCGTGAAGCTTGTCAGATGCCAGACCTGCTGCAGGGAGCGGAAGGCCTCGAGCGTCCCTTGCGTCGACCCCACCAGATAGCCGACGACGCCGATCAGGATGAAGCCCAGCGTATAGGAATGAGCGACCACGCTGATCCGGCCGCGCATCGTCAGCAGGAAGTTCGCGCTACCGCCCCATACCGGCACCAGCATCGCGACGGAGAAGACGATCGCCGTCGTCTGCAGCCACCAGGGCAGCGGGCTGAACAGGAAATGGTGCGAGCCGATGATCGGGTAGAAAAGCAGATTGGTCCAGAACGCCAGGATGCCGAGCGCGTAGGAATAGATCGGCCGGTTGAGCAGTTTCGGCAGGGCATAGTAGAAGATGCCGAGCGCCAGCGGCGTGAACCACAGCCCGACGGCGTTGTGCATGTAGAAGCCGGACACGGCGACCTGGCCGAGGCCATATTGGTACCAGGGCAGGACGCCGACGGTGGCGATGATCACCGTCCACAGCACGCCGCCCATCGTGTACCAGTTCGACAGGTAGATATCGTCGGTGCTGCGCCGGGCGACCGTAGCCAGCAGGTTGATGGCCGTGACCACCAGCGCCGCGACAAAGATGAGGCGGATGGGCCACGGCCATTCGCGATATTCGAGATCGCCGGCGCTGTAGCCGAGATCGAGCGCGACCGTGCCGAGCACCGCGGCAAGGTTGAACAGCCCCAGGCCAACCCATCCAAGCCGGATGCTGTAAAGCTGCGTGCGGCAACTGCGGGCCGCTACATAATAGGCCAGCCCGACAAGCGCGATGCTCGCCCATCCATAGAAAGTGTCGTTGGTATGGATCGGCCGCAGCCGGCCGAATGTCAGCCACGCCCCGGACCCGAAGTCAGGCGCCCCGAATTTGTAGGCGAGAACAATCGCAACGAAGGTCGCAAAGACCAGCCAGGCGGTGGCGGAGATCGTATAGCCGGCGAAGAGGCGCGCCAGCTCCGAACTGTCGCCGTCGCCCGCTGCGTCCTCGCTTATAAAAAAAGACATCTGACAGCCTCATCGTGAACACGATGACCAGGCATTGCCCCATCATGCCTCGCCACCGGGGCCGGCCACGAACCGTCACGAAGACCGCCGTGTTTTCTCCGGGTCATCCCCTGCGAGGGCAGCCTCGAACTCTCGGCTGCTGTGGGACCCCTAGTTCACCTGGGAAAACAGCTGCTGCATCTTCTTCGCGGCCAGAGGCGGCAGCTTCACGCTTTTCGCGGCATCGAGATTGGGCGGGTTGCTGCCGACCTCGATCAGGCCAACCATGCCGAGGCCGAAATGCGGCAGGCATTTGTAGGCATAGACGCCAGGCTTGGTGAGCTGGACCTCGACCTGTTGGCTCATCGCTCCCTTCCAGGGCGTCGCCCCGTCAGGAATCATGCCCTCGATGCTCTCCGAGCTGTGCCCCTTGTCGGTCGGCACGAACGTCACCGTGTCATCGGGGGCGATCTTCAGGAACGCGGGGTCAAACTGCATAGCCTGTCCGTCAGGCCCCTTGTTCAACATCTTGACTTGATAATTGGCAGCGAGCGCTGCAGCTGACGTGCCGCAAAGCAAGGTAATCGCCGTTGCGGCGACCAATAAGTTTCTGAACATAACGAGCCTTTCTTGAAACAGCTTGCACGCCGGCCTGGGCGTCACCACGCGCAGCGGCATGATGGCGGAGGTCAAAAAAGGTATATTCGAGATGTATCTTTCGAGATCGAATTGTCAACGCCGTCGTTGTTGTGTCAGTTGGACGCATAGCCCGGGCGCGCAAGGTGGCGCTGTTCTACAAAAGCTCGGCAACCTGCGAGCATCCGATGGCCCTTGGTCAGATATCTTGGCATCGAGATGGATGATGCCCTGACTTCTCCGAACATCTGGAGCTCTGACGAAGGTGGGTCGGCAATGCCTCCCGCTAGGTCGAAGATCCGAGGTCGAGATCGGGGCACAGTTATACAGGCCGTCACATCAGGGCATACCCTCGGGTGACGTAACATTCACTGCTTACTACACGTCACGCTAGGATCGAAAACCTAGGTATGTTACGTTGCTGACGAAACTTTAGGCCCTGAGGTTACGGTAATCGCTCGCATCGGCTACGCCCGCGTCAGCACCCTCGATCAAGACCTCGAACTCCAGCTTGCCAGATTGAAGGCCGAAGGCTGCGGCATCATCCGCTCAGAACAAGTATCGGGGGCAAGCCGAGATGGGCGGCCTGAGCTGGCCACCATCATTGAGTTCCTTCGTCCAGACGATGAGCTGGTCGTCACCCGGCTCGATCGCCTCGGTCGTGACACGCGTGATGTTCTCAATCTGATCCATGAATGCGAGCAGAAGGGAGCCTACGTCACGGTGCTCGACCCGCACGTTTCAACGCGTGGAGAGCTCGGACACGTGGTCCTCACCGTCCTTGGTATGGTGGCTCAGATGGAGCGGCGCTTCATCAAAGAACGCCAGCGCGAGGGGATCGCGCGAGCCAAGGATCAAGGTATCTATAAAGGAGGAAAAAGACGTCTCGACTATGAAGGCGTCCTCGCGATGCATGACCAAGGCCATGGCCCCAGTGCGATCGCTGCAACCTTCGGCTGCTCGCGAATGCAGATTTATCGGATCCTGAAGAAAACACCGTCAAGCTGATCGCCATCGCTGACCTTCAGCTTTACGCCAACAACAGACGTTCGGAAGATTTCATACTCCCGACATTGCATCCGTGCCGAAGCAAGCGTCTCGTGCGAACCTCGCCTGCGGCGCGCTCGCGCAGCGCTTCTGGAGCTAAATATTGCGAAGACCGGCCAGGGGTCGTTTGATATTGGCGACCGTTTCAGACCGAATCCCTCTCCGTAACGACCCATTGCAAGATCGTCTGGACGGCGACAAGGCCCGGATCTTCGGCCTTTCTCATATGAGTCATTAGCTGAAACCACAGGTTATCGTCGGCTCGCTCAACGAACTCGCGAACGGCGCCAGCCGCGAATTCACCAGGCGTCATGGAATGGTGTGCCGCCCGCTTTGCGATTTGCTCAGAGATTATCGGATCAATACACGCCAAGAGTTTATCCGCGACGTGAGGCTGATCTATTCTCGTAATAATCTCTCCAAGCATTGCTATGTCCTCACCTGGAATATCCCAGCGCCACGCAACCTGAACCATCAGCGGGATTGCTTGGGTGAGGTTCAGATTGCCGGTCGTACGCGGTGCCGAATCGCCGCGCGCTCAAGTCTTCCTACTGCACCAAGGGCGAGGCACTGGCGGCCAGGTCGACGCCTTCGATCTCGGCCTGTCCGGCAAGGAGGCTGACATATTGCCTCAAGGCCTTCTCTTCGACCGCGCCTTTCAGTTTTTCAGCAATCTGCTCATGCACCATGTCGAAGGGCAGCTTCGTGCCTGGAATGCGGTGGTCCACCGACACGATGTGGAAGCCATAGCGCGTCTTGACGAGCTCGGGCAGGATACCGGTCGGCCCCAGCCGGAAAAGCGCGGTCTCGAATTCCGGCACCATGTCGCCGCGCCCGACCTGACCGAGATTGCCGCCCTGCTCGCCCGAGGGACAGTTGGATAGCTCGGCGGCAAGCGCCGTGAAGCGCTCCGGCTCGGCCAGCAATTCGTTCAGCGTCTGCTCGGCGCGTGTGCGCATCTGCGGCACGTTCACCTGCGGCGTCACCTGGAACAGG
>Ga0164242_10005271_pt1 | contig 14403 bp, 18 predicted proteins | sample OricomgcompostMG_FD_108783 | JGI IMG/M metagenome (GOLD analysis project Ga0164242, IMG submission 108783) | Miracle-Growth compost microbial communities from Emeryville, California, USA - Original compost - Miracle growth compost (MG) ... | reverse complement strand
GAATAATACATCCATTGACTGATCTTGTTTTCTTGTCTGGTCGTAATATCCGTATTTCCACAAGATGCCTATACCTACTATATTCTGTCCTAATTCATAAGCGCTTCGCATATGCGAACCAGCTAAGAAGCCCAAACCCCCTGCATAAGTTTTTAAGGATTGATGAATGCCAAACTCCATACAGAAATAAGCAACTCTTTTCTGAAAATCAGGATGAACGTTATATGGAAATGTAAATGAAAAACTCATTAGAGTGAAGTTAATAAATGACAATGATTGTATCAGCCGGATTTAAGGGGTGAGCAGACTTTGGAACATCTATGCGAAGAATGCCGGCTTTATATTCTGCGCTCACAAATAAAAGTTCTGAATTGTATAATAACACGATTTTACCGGTAAAACAATGGTCAAAGTTGAATTCGTGTAATTGAAATTTTTCCTGTTTATCAAAATTCTTATCGCTGGGAATTACACACATACTCAGAGCACATCCGGAAGCTTTCACTGGTAAATTTTCTCTTTCTACGCCTGGAATTGAAAATTCAATTTGATAAAAATCTGCTGGCTCTTTAATGTTTACCGGCGGCTTTTTCTTTTCTCCAAACTCATTTTCATTGAATATCGGGAGGTACCCGCCTGGGTAAGCGGAAAGATTGGTATTAAAAACATAAGCATGCATCTTTTTTACTGGCAAGTTAGTGTCTCAATTTTCATAATTCTGCCATCTGGATCATATAATCCTATGACTGTGATCAGCGCATATTGCCACTTCCATTATCAGCAATCAGGCTTTCCTGTGAATAATTCCCTAAATGGGAAAATAGTCAGCAGTACATCTGAAGATTTATCGAAAGGCTATCAAAGGAAAGACGGCTGTCTTACTCTCAAAGACCATCCCCGTTGCATAATCCGGTAGAGTACGATAGGTCTTATACTGAAAAAACTCTACAGGTCACAAAATATTGGTATGAACTTTACAGTGTGTAAGGATTTTTCATAAAGTTCAGAAGTGCAATCGGGAGATGATTTAAATCATAAAATAGAAATATTAGCGTTCAAATGTGTTTAAACAGTTAACTTTCGCTTTCTATTTCTGCACTGAATAAGAAACACAAGTATTTTAATGATTACCAGGATTGCTGACTTTTTAGAAAAACAAACTGCCGCCTCCATTAGTTGCGTTAATGAAATAAATGAACCTTATTCGTTCAGTTGTTTCTTTGTTTACAACAGGAAAGAAAATTTACTTTATTATAAATCCTCACCGGCCGCATACCATTCCAAAATACTTTTGAAAAATCCAAAAGTAGCAGGAACCATCATGCCCGATAAATTGAATAAGTTATTTATTAAAGGAGTCCAATTTACCGGAGAAGTATTAGATCAGCATCACCCACTTTGTAAAGACGCAGGAAGCAAATACCATTTTAAAGTGCCTGTGGCAACTGCCATTCCGGGTGAAGTATGGACCATTCAATTAAATCAATTGAAAATGTCTAACAATACGCTTGGTGTGCTTCAAAAGCTAAGCTGGAAACGAGAAGAAAACGTAAATTCTGAAAATTAATCTGTTGGTTCTTTAGAATAAATCCATCCCAAAAATCACTGTTATCCTTTATTATATGAATCCAAATCCCCACAAATTTCACATCCCTGTTATGGGATTAGCTTTTACAATTGATTCTCCTGTAAAAGTGGCTCAATATGGCATTTCATCCGTTATTTCTATCATGGAAGACCGGTTAATAGAAACGATGCGCAAACACTATTATTCTCTCACAAATGAACCATGGTTTCCCATTACTACCAAAGAAGATAATTACCGCGAAAAAAGAATTACCGATTATTTAAATCTCGTTAACCGGATTGTTTCTTCTCAAATAGAAAAAATAAAGAAATCCGTGTTTGAAGCGGGTTCTGAAATTGTAAAATATTTTGAAATGCTTCCTGATGACAGCAATCTGAAAATGCTATACAGACAGATGATTGGAACAACGAATCATTTAGATAAAGAAAGGATAGAAGCCATTCTCAGAGACAATGTAAGAGCCGGAAGCATTGATGTAAATATTATGACCAAACTTGACAAAAATAATTTTACAAAAAAAGGTGATTTGATAGAAGATGGCTCTGATGCATTGGCTGCATTGCGGGGTTATGCAAAAAGTGATTTACAAAATTCTTCGGTTGTTTTTTCTGCCGGAATGAATCCGCGATTGTATAATTATCTGGAGAAATTGACTGAATTTGATGCGAAAGAACCGCATCATTTTGAAAAGAAAATTATCATCAAAGTAAGTGATTACCGTTCTGCTTTAATCCAGGGAAAATACCTTGCGAAAAAAGGTAAATGGGTAAGTGAATTCAGAATCGAATCTGGTTTAAACTGCGGTGGCCATGCATTTGCTACTGAAGGATTGTTAATGGGGCCTATACTTGAAGAGTTTAAATTGAAAAGAAATGAACTGATTTCCACTTTGTTCGAAATTTATAACAAAGCGATGGAAAGCAGAACCGGCAAGACTTTAAGCCAACCTCATTCTATAAAAATAAGTGTGCAGGGAGGGATAGGCACTTATGAAGAATGTAACTTGTTACATAATTATTATGGCGTTGACAGCACTGGCTGGGGCACACCTTTTTTATTAGTTCCGGAAGCAACAACTGTTGATGACGCGACATTACAATTATTGCAAAAAGCAAAAAAGCCGGATTTATATTTGAGCAAAAATTCTCCCCTGGGTGTTCCTTTTCATTATTTAAAAGGGACTACTTCCGACATTGAAAAACACAAAAGAATAGAAAGAGGAAATCCGGGAAGCCCATGTACAGAAAAACATTTGGTTAATAATACTGAATTTACTGAGGAGCCTATTTGCACTGCATCTGTAAAATATCAGAAACTCAAAATAAACCAGTTGCAGTCGTTGAATTTACCGGCGGCGCAATATGAAAAGGAATTGCAGATTGTATTGGACAAAGAATGCCTTTGTGTAGGGTTGAGCAATTCTGCAGCCATCAAATATGAGCAGCCTTTTTTAAAAAATCTGACTGCCGTTACCATTTGCCCAGGCCCAAATATTGCCTACTTTTCCAAATCAGTTTCGCTGCATGAAATGACCAATCATATTTATGGAAGAACCAATATTATAACAGACAAAAGCCGCTCTCACATGTTTATAAACGAGCTGTCTATTTATATCAATTATTTAAAACAACAGCTTTCAGAAGTGAATGAGCCAATTGATAAGAAGAAAGAAAAGTACTTTAATGATTTTTATAAACAATTGCTAAACGGAATAAATTATTACAGAGAAATCGCTACGGTTTCTAATGGATTTCCTGAAGAGGATATCGAAAATTTTAATAGCGATTTAGATAAGGGAGAATTGGAATTAAAATCTATTGGCTACATTCTGAAACAATAAGAAATAACTGGCGAATAAAAATAGAGTTGCAAACCAGTAAAACAACTAAAAAGCCGGTTTTATAATTTTTGTTTTTGAAAAATTCTTCTTTAATACCTATAGATAATTTCCAAATCAAATTGGTGAAGTTCATCCAATGTTTTATTCCAATCGTTAGTAAAACCCAAGATAAAACCTCCACCTCCTGCCCCACAAATCTTTAAAAAATAATCTCCATTATTTAAACCTTTTCTGACGATATTTTGAAAATTTGACGGAATAAAGAAACTCATTTCATTCATTTGGAATTGAAATAATTTTTCAAGGTTTTTTAAATTGAACAAAAACTCAGTTTTTAGAAATACTATCAACCACAAATAGCGTTACCAGCGGGTAAAAGAACAAATAATCCGGGTTTTCATTTTTTGATTTTAAAAGATTCTTTTGAAATATATTTTAAAGAAATTAATAAAAAACCTATAGTTACAATGGTTCTGAACATCATGGCATAGACAGTTTTAGCTTCATAAATGCCACCGGAAAAGATGTGTATGACGAAAGCTATAAATGTAATAATGAGAACACCGACAGCAATATTTAAAACCATAGTTGTCCATTTTCTTTTCCCAAAAAAACCATATGCTGCAGCGAGATATAGAAAGGCGCATAAGAAATTAGCAATAACCACAAACATCACGTAATTTCCTTCTTTCTCCCTGATATCAAACAAGCCAAAGATTACAGAGGTGCTCATAAAAAAAGTAACGATACCAAAAAGAGCAATTACAAAACCTGAAATGGTCAGGATGATTTGTTTCATTTTAAAAGAATAATTTTTGAAATTAATGCATTGTTTATTGTTTCATTACACAGCGAGTAAAATAGCAACGTAATGGCAAACAGCGGCAGCCAATACAAAAAAATGCCATACCGCATGATTGTACGGATACTTTTCCCACAGATAAAAAATAACACCTAAAAGATAAAGGCCGCCGCCTATCAGAATCATCGTCATTACGTCGCTGGGAATATCTATAAAAAAAGTACGTCCGCCTACTACCAGGATACATCCCATCGCTATATATACAAAAGTTGAAATAATATTCCATTTACCGGTGAAGAAAATTTTAAAAATAATCCCGAAAGCAGTGAGGCCCCACAATATGACTAACAGCGTTATACCAAATGAATTATTCAGATAGATTAATAGAAAGGGTGTGTAAGTTCCCGCAATCAGAAAATAAATACTGATGTGGTCAAGAATTTCAAATACACGCTTTGCCTGCGGATGTTGAAAGCCATGATAAAGGGTCGAAAAAGTAAAGAGTTGTAAAAAACAAAAGCCGTAGATAGCGGCACCTATAACACCAGTTGTATTATTGCTTTTTATAGCAAATGCTATCAGAATAGGAATACTTACAATACCGAATATAATTCCAAAGCCGTGTATAATACTATTTACGAGTTCCTGTTGAATTCGTGGGTCAGGCTCCGCGGTTTGCATGAATAAAAATTAAAGAGATGAGAATGAACTTTACAAAGTTATCAATATTGTTACCCTTTTATTTGCAGAAATTCATCCACGATTCATTCATGCTGGTTGATAATCTGTTCCAATTGTTTAGCAGGCACTACGCCAGATTGCCGCCATTTCATTTCACCTTTTTTAAAAAGTATGAGAGTAGGCACGCCCTGAATCCTGTAGAAGCTTGCTGCTTCCGGATTTTTATCCACATCTATTTTTAAGATTTTAATTCTATCGCCTATTTTGGTTTTTAATTCTTGCAAAACCGGTTTCATTATCTTACAAGGGCCGCACCACTCAGCATGAAAGTCAACAAGAGTTGGCGTATCTGAATTAATTATTTCTGAAAATGTATTTGCCATTTTATTTATTATTTATTTCTTCAAAGGTGATTTCTTCGGATTCTTTTCTGGTTTTTTTTAAAGGTGTTGCACAACCTGCCGCCCCACAGCAACCTGTATTGGTTACGGAAGTAAATAAAAAGAATGCTCCAATGACACCGATTAAGCTATTGTGCATCTGAACTGCCTGGATGATGAAAAATATCCCGAATGCAACCCGAAGCCATCGCATAAAATTCCAGCCCGTAAATAATGCTTGTTTTATTGTTTCCATAGTTTCTTGTTTAATAAATTCTTCACCCATCAAAGTTTGCTTTCCAAAGAATGCCATCCCCCACCGTTAAAAACAGCTTTATATCCTTGCGATTCAAGTATTCTTTTTGCCGTGCCGCTTCTCATTCCTGATGCGCAACAACAAATGATGCATTTATTTTTGTCTTTCAGTTTTGATAAATTTTTCGATAACTCATCAACAGGAATGTTGATTGCATTTTTTATGTGGCTTGAAACAAATTCGCCTTTGCTTCTCACATCGAGAATAATGGCACCCTGTTTTATTAATTCGCTGTAATCTGTTTTTGGTCCAAATCCGAATATATTTTTTATTGATTCTAACATTTTATTCTGTGATTTTTTTATTTTCTTTTTTAAAAATATTGAATACCAATCCTCCCATCAATGCGCCATATATCGTGCTGTTCAATGGCTTTGATGTAATCATGCAGGTTCCGGAATTGCACCCAACAAAATGATAATAAAGATAGCCTGCAAGAGCACCAGTGACTACTCCTATGAGAGTGACTTTGTAATTGGAAAGAAAGTTTTTTATTCGCTGCATGTTTTTATTTTTAAATTAATTCAATTCAGCAACTTCCTCTTTTTTATTATTAAAAGTCAGTTCGCCATTATACTTTACTTCCCAGGTAACAGGCAATGCTTTTTTCAACATACTACTTACGCCACAATATTTTTCCTGTGAATCAGTAACAGCATTTAGTGCTGCCTCTTTGTTTTCTTCACGGCCTTTAAATTCGTAAATCACATGAATGGCCACATATTCTATCGGCGCTCTTTTGCTGATTTCTCCAATCACTTTCATATCAAAATCATCCGGGTTTTTGTTTGCTTTTCTTAAAATAGCAGCAATATCCATTCCGGTACATCCTGCCAAAGCCGTAAGAACAAAGGGTTTTGGAATAGGACCATTATCTTCCCCTCCTACTTTTTCAGGGCCATCCATTACAATCGTATGCCCGTTTACCAATGCATTGAATTGCATTTTTCCCATCCATTGAACTTCTATTTCGTGTGCCATAGTTTTGATTTGTTTTTTAATTTGATAATTATTTTGAAAATCCTGGTCCCTGATTTTAACAAGGGTTGCCTGAGATAATTTTCTTTACATTTTTTCAATCATTTTCTTTAATTTTTCCCTCACTTCATTTGCCACTTCCACCAACTTTTCATTTTGAATCGCCATCATGGACGCCACCGGGTCAACCGCCGAAACTTTTACTTCACCATTTATAAACTCCTGGACCACTACATTGCAAGGAAGCATGGTGCCAATATTATCTTCATACTGCAATGCTTCATAAGCAAAGTGTGGATTGCAGGCGCCAAGAATTTTATACTTTCTGAAATCTACATCCAGTTTCTTCTTTAAAATCTCTTTTACATCAATTTCTGTAAGAATGCCAAAGCCTTCTTTCTTCAATTCTTCTGTAACCTTCGAAATGGCTGTATCAAAATCCGCGGTTACTGTTTTTGAAAAATGGTAGCTCATTTTAATTTAATTTTTCATTGATTAAATAATATTTACAAAGTTGCTTTAAGAAAATAACCAGGTCGGATACTTTTGTTACACAAGAAAAATTTTAATTTTTACTTTACTCAAAACTGCTGGATTCATCCTGGATAATCATTATCGAATTTATTCAGGGTAAAAAAGTTGTCATTATCCAAAAATAAAAGCTGCCATGTTTTTTTATATGACGAGAGTCATTTTTTAAAATGATACAGATTATTTCAGATTAAAAAAGAAAAGGATTATACCTGGAAAATGTGAGGATTAAATTGTTGGATTATTCCTGATAATATATTTTTTGGAAAATCAAAAAGAAAGCGTGGTGTGGAAATAAATTATAATTACAAAGGCATATGGTAACACGATTTAATATTTTTTAATCACAAGAAACTCAATTTTTGAGATTTCAAATCAAAGAGATTTTATTTCTTCCCAGTACCACTAATCCATTCACTTCCATTTGCTTCAATAGCCTGGAAACCACTACCCGTGCGGTTCCCAATTCATTGGCTATTTGTTCGTGAGTAATGGCCAATGTTTTATTTTTCGTTAATAAAACTTTCTTTTTTATAAAATCGAGTAACCTTTCATCCATCTTTTTAAAAGCAACGGCATTCACCACTTCCAATAATTCTTCAAAGCGCTTATGATACAAACGAAAAATATAATCGAGCCATTCCGGATATTCTTTTATCAAAGAAGTTACTTTTTCAACAGGAATAAAAAGTATTTCAGTTTCTTCGTCTGCAATAGCTTTTACTTTGCTTGTATCATGATGCAGACCACCCAAAAAAGACATGATGCAACTTTCACCGGCATGGATATAATACAACAAAATCTCCCGGCCTTCATCGTCAGTACGCATTACTTTCACACTGCCGCTGGTAACTATCGGGATTGCTTTTATATAAGCATTTTCGTTTAATATTGCCTGACCTTCTTTAAAAGTTTTAGCAACACCATATTCCTCTAATCGTTGTTTTATTTGTGGGGAATATCTGAATTCAGAAATATTTTCTAAGGCCATTCTCAAAGATTTTCATGTTATAAAATGATTCATTTTTTTCATTTCAAACTCCTTTTTCTCTTCATCCATTTATAAACCTCAAACCAAATTACGGAAACAAATGCAGTAGCAACTGTCCAGCCAATTTGCATGGCATTTAATGAAGCAATTCTGAAGAAAGATGCAAATGAAGGAATGTATAAAATCATTGCAAGCATGACAAGTGTGGCAATGATTACGATTCTTAAAAGCACATTTTTATTTCTTAAAGTATTCAAAACCGAAAAATAAAATGAACGATTTACCAGTGTCAAAAATATATTAGCAATAATCAACGTTGTAAAAACAAGAGACCTTGTCATTTCTTCTGTATAGCCTTTGTGAACCGCAAGTTGATAAATAAATAAAGTGCCCGCAGTGATTGCAACCCCCTGGAAAATGCTGTGGCTTAATTCTTTCAGATTAAAAAAACTATTGCTGATGAGCCGTGGCTTTTGTTGCATACTGTTCTTTTCCAAAGGTTCATTTTCATAAACAATAGAGCAGGTAGGCCCCATAATGAGTTCTAAAAAAATAACATGAACCGGGGTGAAAATAGCAGGATAAATCCAGCCAAAAATTAACGGCAAAGCAACCGTTAAAATAATAGGAATGTGGATGGAAATAATATACTGAATCGCTTTTTTCAGGTTTGCATAAATCTTTCTCCCCATTGCAACGGCATCTACCATTTTGCCAAAATCATCATCGGTCAAAATCAATGAAGACGCCTCTTTGGCAATTTCAGAACCGCGTTTACCCATCGCGATTCCAATGTTTGCAGCTTTTAAAGCCGGCCCGTCATTTACGCCATCTCCGGTCATTCCTACAATCTGGTTTTGACGCTTCAGGCTTTGAATAATTTTCAATTTTACTTCAGGAAACATGCGTGTAAAAACATTATTTTCCATCACTGCTTTATCAAAATCCGCATCATTCAATTGCAATAGTTCAGCGCTGGTTATCTCTTTGTCATATCCTTTGAAATGTGCCTGCTTTGCAATAGCAGCCGTCGTAACAGGGTTGTCACCCGTAATGATTTTTAACTTGATGCCTGCTTCATAAAGTTGGTTAAATATCGATGCAATATTCTTTTTCGGTGGGTCATAAAAACCAATCAATCCTAAAAAATTAATTTTAAACTCCTGTTGCGTTTCGGGAAAATTATTTCCTTTGAAATCTATCACACCCACACCGAGAACGCGTAAACCTTCTTCTGCAAAAGCGATTAATTGATTCTCCACTTTTTTCTTTTCACTATCACATAATGTTGATGAACTTAAAATCGCCTCCGGCGCACCTTTTACCGCAATGATTCTTTCACCATTTCTATTTTCAAAAATGTGCGTCATCATCGGCGGTTTGCCACTCAACGGATATTCATGAATCATCTTAAATTCTTTGCGCCGGTCATCAGGCGTAGTCTGCTGGTATGCCAGGTGAATGGCTTTTTCCATCGCGTCAAAAGGAACGGTTTCACTGGCCCACATGGCAGCATTGATGAGGCTTTGAGCAGTAGTACTGTGCAAGTTTTCAGAAATCAATGTTTTATCAGCAACAAAATCGTACAGCTTCTTTATTTCCATTCTGTTTTCGGTAATAGTACCGGTTTTATCAGTACACAAAACGGTTGCCGCACCCAATGCTTCTACAGTGGAAGTATCTTTTACAATTATGCCCATCTTCATCAGCCTCCAGGCACCAAGCGCCATGAAGGTGGCAAGCGCAACAGGAATTTCTTCGGGCAAAACTGACATCGCAATCGTAAGTCCTTTTAATAAACTTTTCAGCAGATCGCGGGATTGAAAATAGTTGATGCCCCAGATAATTAAAAAGATAACAGCGCCTGTTGCAGCCATCCATTTTACGAATGTGTTGATTTGTTTTTGTAAAGGCGTTTTTTCTTTTTCAATTCGCTGAATCGATTTTCCCAATTCACCCAGCCTGGTTTTTTCTCCAATAGCGGTCACCTCCATTACGCATTGGCCCGATTCAGCCAATGTTCCGCTAAATACTTTGTTGTTTTCTTTTGAATCAATATCTTTTGTTACTGCAAACGATTCCCCCGTGAGAATGGATTCATTTACAGAAAAATCATTCAGCTGTTTGATGACGCCATCCGCCGGAACCAGTTCGCCTTCTGAAACAACCACATGATCGCCCGTAACAATTTCTTCAGATAATAAATGAACGACCTGGTTGTTTCTGATTGCTGTTGCATGAGGTTGTGTAAACTCCTTCAAAGCGCTTAATGCATTGCGGCTCCGGTTTTCCTGGTATATTGAAATAGCAGAAACCAAAACAATAGCACCCGACATAAACCAGGCGTCTGAAAATTCACGCAAAAGAAAATAAATGACGGCGGCTGCTACCAATAAAATAAACATTGGCTCAGTGACTGCATCTTTTAATGCACCCCAAAAAGGACTTTTGGAATTGGATTCTATTTTATTAATACCATTTCTCTTTCGCGACTCCGTTACTTCTACATCAGTAAGACCTGTAAAAGGGTAGGGGTTTTGTTTATTCATATCGTGCTATTTGTAAACAACGCATTCCTTTTTAACCAATTAAAAGTTAACCGTTATTTCGGCTTCACCAGGCTATCTGCCGGATATTGCGCCTCCATTTCTTTCATGGCATTATTGGCCCAGTTTTCCAAAAGCAATTTTTGATCGGCATTCAATACTGCATCCCGGTGAATGATCGTATAAGAAAACAACGGCATCTCGTCCTCTTTTACTTCGCTGGAAATTTCTTTAAATTTTTTATATTTTCTATAGGTTGGATAAGTAGAAAAAGTGGAGAAATTCAGCTCCTTTTTTCCTTCTACTATATGGTCATCAAGCATCCACGCTACCGGTTGAATCTTCGAATACCAGGGATATTGGGTAGTGTTGCTATGACAATCGTAACACGAAACTTTTAATACCTGTTGTACGTCTTCAGGCACCTGGTAGCTTGCGGTAATTTGATTTTGCGCGATCTCTTCACCTGCATTTTTTGCAGGTCTTACAAATTGAATTGAGATAAGGATTATTATTATCAGCACTAAAAATACTTTTAAAACCTTTTTCATTTTTTTCTTGTTTTAGCAGATTTAAAATTACGACCGGATTTTATTTCCGCTAATGTTTCAAATCATCGGCTTTACTGATACCTGTCATATTCAAATTGATGGTTTAATACTTGTTTTGTAAGATTAAAATAAATATTCAGATCACAATTAAAATCGAAAACAAATTGGTTAAATATGTTTCGGCTGAGGATGCTGTAAAGGTTATTAAATCTGACGATAAAGTTTTTATCCATGGCGGTGCTGCCACTCCGCATTTGTTAGTGGAAAAAATGGTAGCGCGTTCGAATGAATTGCGTAATGTTGAAATCATCAGCATGAGTACTTATGGCGAGGCACCATATACCAATCAGAAATACAAAGACAATTTTCATATCAATTCTTTATTTGTTTCTGCAAATGTGAGACAGGCAGTGAACGACGGAAGAGGTGATTATATTCCTGTGTTCTTGAGTGAGATCCCCAATCTTTTCAGGCGCAAAATTATTGAATTGGATGTAGCCCTCGTGCATGTTTCGCCTCCCGACCACCATGGACTTTGTTCTTTAGGTGTTTCTGTCGATGCTGCTTCCGCTGCTATTAAAACAGCCGGATATCTGATAGCACAGGTGAATCCAAATATGCCACGAACTTTCGGAGATGGCATCATCCATATTGATGATTTTGATGCCGTGGTATATGCAGAACAACAACTTCCTGAAGTAGCAGCCAATGGCCCGGTATCCGAAATAAATAAAAAGATTGGATTGAATTGTGCTGCCCTTATTGAAGATGGAGCCACGATCCAAACCGGTATTGGTTCTATTCCTGATGCAGTACTGGCAAGTCTTTCGGGCCATAAAGAGTTAGGTATCCATACCGAAATGTTTTCAGACGGTATTCTCCCTTTAATTGAAAAAGGAGTTATTACCAATCAACATAAAAAAAGATGTCCGGGTAAAATTGTGACGGCATTTATGCTGGGCAGCCGAAAGTTGTATGATTTTGCCAATGACAATGCAGGATTATTGGTCATGAACATCGATTACGTAAATGATACTGCCGTTATCAGAACCAATCCTAAAGTTGCGGCCATTAACAGCGCTATTGAAGTGGATATAACCGGGCAGGTATGTTCAGATTCTATAGGTACTTATCATTATTCAGGTGTTGGCGGCCAGGTCGATTTTATTCGTGGAGCGGCCTTATCAGAAGGTGGCAAACCAATAATAGCTTTAGCTTCTACCACTTCCAAAGGAACTTCAAAAATCGTTTCTTTTTTAAAAAAAGGTGCAGGTGTTGTTACAACCCGTGCGCATGCACACTACATTGTTACAGAATATGGGGTAGCCTTTTTATACGGGAAAAATATGCGTGAACGAGCTAAAGGCTTAATCAGTATTGCCCACCCTGATCATAGGGAAATTCTTGAAAAAGAAGCGTTTGAAAGATTTAAGTTTCTTTAGATTCTTTCGTGAACCGCTTTACCTGTATGTCCGGAATCATTGTTTAAGATGACGCTCGTCATTTGTAATAAATCGATGGTACACTAATTTTATCTCCTGATTATTTAACGACTAAAAACATTAATATGAAAAATATTTTGGTTCCTATAGACTTTTCAGAAGCCTCACATAAGGCAGCAAAATATGCTGTTGCATTTGCAAAAAGCTTTGATGCAATTGTTACATTGGTTAATGTGATACCTCCGGCAATCATTATTGATGATTCTGTAGTGGATTATGTTTCAACCGCACAGGCTGAACTTGTAAAAGACCACAAAAAATTAATGGGCCAGGAAATAGAGGCGCTGACAGGAAATGACTGGATTAGAATCAGGGATATTGTGGAAGAAGGATCTCCTGCTGAAATTATCCGGCAAACTGCCGAATCAGTAAGAGCAGATATGATTGTAATGGGTATGAAAGGAAAAGGCAAAAGCAATTCTTTTTTTGGAAGTACCACTACACTTGTTATCCGCAAGTCCGGTTTCCCCGTAATGCTGATTCCGGAAAGTGCCCGCTATGAAACAATTCAGAATATTACTTTCGCTTCTGATTTTGATCCTGATGTTGAATCCGCCAGCTATAATCTGTTGGTAAAAATGGTACAGAAACTAAACATACCGGTTTACATATTAAATGTACAAAAAAAGGAAGCGGACCTTACTCCGGAGGAAACAATAGGAAAGATAAATACCAGCCTTGCTTTTGCCGGCCTTCATCCTCAATTCCATTCTGTTTTTGATAAAAACGTAGAAGAAGGCATCAATACATTTATCGAACGGAATCCTACTGATGTTTTAGCAATGGTTGCACATCCTCACAATTTTATTGAAAGAATGTTTGGAACCGTTCATACAAAAGCGATGAGTTACCAGACTAAAATACCCTTGCTGGTTTTACCAGATAAATAGCAGGCTTTGTAAAATTCATTTTGACAATCTTGTCAATGAAATTATAGGAAGAAGGTTTACTGTAAATTGAAAATTAGAAAGTACATGAATAATTTTTTTGCTTACCTGCAACAGGTGGAATTGATGACTTTTTTTTCAGGATACACTTTATTGTATGCGATCATTATACTGGTTGCAGGAAATAAAAAACCGCGAAATAATTTTAAAAGCCGCATTATTTCAGTTCTGCCTCTTTCCTACGCATTGGTAAGTAGTTTATACCTTGGACTTTTTTTAAAGAATTTATATCTTAGTTATTCCGCAGGAAATGTAAACATTGATATTCACCATCCTTTCCTGGTCACGTGGGGGATTCTTGCAATCCTTTTTTGGATACCTCTTTTTAGAAAAAACGAGCTATTATCCTTGATGCATAGCCTTGTATTCTTTTTTATTTTGGTGAAAGACCTTTTCATTCAAATTGGTTCCGAAGTAGATCCGAACATATTGCAGAATGATATGAAAATCTTTACTGCCAGCTTTCTTTTAAATCTCGCAACCTTCATCCTTATGGGAATTTTTTATTTCACTTTACTTCGAAATAAAAAACGGTTCAGGTACAGCTAATATTTCAATCCTCACTTCCATTCATTACAATAAATTTCCCTCTTTATTTTTTAGGGCTAAAATCATTTCATTTAAATGCTTTAACCGGTTTACGTAAGTGATTACAGTTTCTGAAAGCAGTGACCATCGTCATCAGATTGCATTCTCGCGGAATATAGTTTTGTCCTCATAATTAATTGTTCATTTTAAAAAGATTTTATG
>Ga0164242_10005270_pt1 | contig 14404 bp, 11 predicted proteins | sample OricomgcompostMG_FD_108783 | JGI IMG/M metagenome (GOLD analysis project Ga0164242, IMG submission 108783) | Miracle-Growth compost microbial communities from Emeryville, California, USA - Original compost - Miracle growth compost (MG) ... | reverse complement strand
TTGTAGGAATGGTCGTGCTCTTCGTCGATGATGATGAGACCCAGATTGTCGCACGGCGCGAATACCGCCGAACGCGCGCCAACCACGATATCCGCTTCTCCGGCACGCACGCGCCGCCATTCATCAAATCGCTCGCCGCCGCCTAATGCGGAATGCAAAATGGCGACTTTCTCGCCGAAACGCCGCTGAAAAATATCGACGGTTTGCGCCGTCAATGCAATTTCAGGAACTAATACCAGCGCGCGTTTTCCCAAATCCAAACATTGTTGAATCGCCGCTAAATACACTTCGGTTTTGCCGCTGGCGGTGACGCCGTGTAACAGAATCGTCGCAGCTTTTGCTTCCGCCAAAGCGCCTGAAATTATTTTCACCGCATTTTGCTGTTGCGGCATTAAAGTAATGGAATTTTGTTTTGCCAGCGGCGCGGCGGATTCGGGACGCCGCTGCATTTCCACGTTGGTCAATTCCACCAAATTTTTCTCTTCCAAAGCGCGCCAGGCCGAAAGCGTTCCGCCCAATTGCGCCAGCGGAACCGCGTCAAAAGTACTTTTAGCTTCCAGGCGGCGATAGAGTTCCCCTTGTTTATAAGCCTTCTTAAAAAGTACTTCCCGCTGCGGATCATCGACGGGAATGGCTTTGGAGAGACGCGCCGCTTTGACTATTTTAGGCTTCATTTTGGGCGCGCTGAATTCGTTGATTTCGCCGAGGATATTTGCATCCACCAGTTTGTTTAAAGTGGCGCTGAGATTTTTTTGTCCCAGATGATTTTCGATGGTTTTGATCGTCTGCGGCTCGGTTTGATTTTGCAACATCAACGCAATTTGCAATTGGCGCGGCGAGCGGCGAATTTCATCGGGGATATAATCTCCGCCTTGGTAAAAGTACTTTTTAACGGTGGCATTTTGCCAGCCGTGCGGCATCAGGCAGGCCAGACATTCATTGAGCGGCGTGTGATAATAAGCGCTCATCCAACGCGCTAAGCGCAAACCCATTTCATCGAAAACCGGCAGCGCGCTGACGATGCTGGTGATCGACTTCAACTTATTCGCATCAAAATCCAGTTGATCTGTGAAACTCGTAACATATCCCGTGACGACTTTTCTGCCAAATGGCACATGAACGGCATGGCCGATTTGCACTTCGTCGCGTAGTCGTTCGGGAATACCATAAGTGAAACCTTGTCCCGCGACGGCGAAGCTGCGGTCGATTTCGATGAGTGCGAGTGGTGGATGGTTTTGTGGGTTGGGGAGATTGGTCACAGAGAGTATTTTACAATACTTGGTTACAAATTAAGCAGAATTTCAGCAAAAGTACTTATGAGGGGCGCAGCATGCTGCGCCCCTCATAAGGAATTGATAAAAGTACTTTTACAGATTTACCGGAGATTTATTTCCATCCGGCAAATCTACATAAAGTTTGCCATCGCTGGAACTCATTTCAAATTGGCGTCCGTCATCCATCACCATCACTAATCGAGAGCCGGGGATGCTGACTGGCGAGATATAAGCGTCATTGACTAAAGGCAATTCCAATGCATTTTTGTGCACTACTGCGAAAACCTGGATGCCCTGGTGGATTGCTTCGTAGTATTTTCCATCGGTAGTTTGCAACATGGCGTGGCCGATGTGCGCGCCATGTGGTGAGCCATGAAATACATTTTTTATGGGCGCCATCGCCATGTCATTTCCAAATGGCGCGTATTCGCCATCTGCGCCAATGATTTCTGCCGGGCCGGCGTCAATAAGATTGATGTTTCCATTTTGACCGCCGAAGAATGTAGCTTGATTAGGCGATAAGCGCGGAATGCCGATGGCGCTGACGGTTTTACCATTGATAGAAAGTCCCGTCGTGGAAAAATGCTGGTTATAGATAGAAACATCGCCGCTGGCTTGCCATTCGGGTGTGCCCCATGCGGAAACTTCCACATCTTTGAAAAGAGGAGCAATAGCGTCTGTGCCATAAGCGCCCAATTCTTCATTGCGTACGGTTTTCGGGACACGCACCAAAGCGCCGGTATCCAGAACCAACGCCAGAACGTCACCTTTGCCATTGACAATAATCTTCTTTAGTTTGCCCTGCACTTTGCCATTAGTGCCTTTCTTCCAAATCCAGGAACGATCATCTAACTGTTCTGCTCCGGTCGGCAATTTTTCTTTTAACACGCGCGCGGCAGGATCTTTACCGATGCTCACCAAATCGTTCCATGACCACTCGCCTTCGCGATGAGAAACGATCCATCCGTCCAATGTGTTGCCCACAGGGCTATTGGCAAGTAAACGTTTTGCCCAACTGGGCGCAAAGTGCACCATTTCTATTCCGGAAGATGTTTCCAGGCTGAGTGCAGAAACATATCCGGCGCGGTTGGTGAAATATTGTTTCACTGTGCCGGAAATTGAAACCGGGGCGGACTTTGCAGCCCTTGAATCTGCTGAGGCAGTTTGGATTCCAGATGACGTCACGAATGGCACGGGCATCAAAAACAGTGCGGCAATTCCCAGCATTTTCCAGTTTAGCAATCGGCTTTTGTGCATTATTATATTTCTCCTAAATCAAGCAAAACGACATTGTGAGTATAAAACTTCCTGTACAGCATATATGATGCCATAAATTGATGCCAGATTGACAAGACCGTATAAAAGTACTTTTAGTCTGATTTCTTGTCCAGAATTTTAATGTTGTCCAAAACCGCGCCATTGGCTTGCACTGAATAATCTGCGGAAATTTTGTCTCCCGCCTTTACGGTGGAAAGCGCTGCGGGATCGGCTGGTGAGAATGGCATCGTCATGGCTTCCATTTTTCCAGGAACGGCATCATGCTTCACCGTAATAAGTCCTTTCGATTTGTCGACGGAAACGACAACTCCAGTTAAGGGTTGTTCCGCCGGAGTTTCCGCCTTTTCAGGCGCGGGTGTGGATTGACATCCGCTCAAGCCGATAGTTGCGAATAATCCTAAAGCAATGAGAAGCGAGTGGATGGGAGTTCTTAGGAGTTGTTTAATCATGATATTTATTTTCCTTCAGAATCAGGATATATCAAGTCGAATGAGAATACTACTCACAAAAAAGAGAACCCATTTATAAGGTTCCCTTTTTTGTGCGCGATGCTTAGTTGTTCCCTTCCAGTTGCTTTTCTCGCTTTTGATCGTGTACACGATCATGCGTGCCCATTCTGTCTTGGCGCCAATGTCTCCGCTCTCTGCGCATCCTATCCCGCCTGTGCATTCTATCTGCTTCGGTCATCATCTTTGGCGATGGAGCTTGCTTCTGCATGCTTGCGTCAAATGGCAGATATTCGCCATTTTCGCCAGTAGTTTGCTCGAAGATAGAACCCAGCAGCGATGAATTGGTAGGCAAATTTTGGATGCCGATAGCGCTGACGGTCTTGCCGTTAATCGAAAGGCCGGTGCTGGCGATGCGCTGGCCATAAATGGAGACATCGCCACGCGCGCCCCAAACTTGTGGCCCCCATGCGGTCACTTCAGCACCTTTAAATAACTGTGCCTCATGTTCCGAGCCATGCGCCCCTTGTTCCTGATTCTTAACGGTGGTGGGGACGCGTACCAATGTGCCATCTTTAAGTTCCAGTGCCAGCACTTCGCCATTTGCGTCGACAATAACTTTGTTGAGTTCGCCAGTTACTGTTTCAGTGGCGGAGTCTTTCCAAATCCACGCTGTGCTCTTGAGACGTTCTGCGCCGGTATGAAAATCATTTGTGAGGAACCGATCAGGGCGATCCGCGCCGATAGAAACCAGATTGGTCATGCCGTCATCAGATTTCACGACCCAGCCGTCCAATGTGCTTCCCACAGGATTTTCCTGCCAAAGCCGACTGGCCCAACTTGGCGCGAAACGCACTTTCTGCACTCCATCGGCGCTGGTGCTCAAATCCAAAGCAGTTACAAGTCCCGAACGATCTGTATAATATTTTTCTACCGTTCCTGAAATTTGCGTGGGGTTTGCAGCCACTGTCGCGGAATGATTATTCATGGCCTTCATGTCGTCCGCGTGAGAAGTTGTTGCAAACGGCACCGCAATACAAGCTGCCGCTACCGCTCCGGCTAACATCGTTTTCCACTGGTTTGTTCTGGTTTTTTTGTGCATGTTGATCTCCCTAAATTGTTTTCTCACTGTCGATGCAGTGATCGTTGGAAGATTATTTCATGCAAACCATGTGCCATAAATTTATACACCGCGTTTTTGTCCCCATAACATCACATGCATCTGCGGCAGAATCGTGATGTCTTGCCAGTTATCATCAATTACCTTTTTTAAAAGCCAATCGGCTTGATCGCCAAAAGTACTTTTACCATCTTTGAAGTTTGTGCCCAGTTGCAAATAGAGAGGAATTGCTGGAAATAACTCCGCGCCGCGCCGTGCAAAATGATAATCATCGTCATCGAATACGACAAATTTTAACGCGGACGGAACGTCATATTTCAAGCATTCGCCCACGATATTCCAATCAGTTTCCATTCCCGAGCTGGGCCCTTTGGGCGAAAGTATTAAATGATCCAAATCCGCAAACCACGGTTTCGCCACAGAGCCTTGCGTTTCTAAGGCGAAAGTTAATCCGCGCGCGTGTCCCGTTTTTAATAATTCTGCCAAATTATATAACGCCGGATTGCCACCGGTTAATGTCACCAAAATCGGATTATTATCTGTTAGTAAAAGTACTTTTGAGAGGATTTCATCTTCGGTTAATTTCTCCCATTCGTTTTTATATTCCGGCAAAACTGCATATAACGTGTCGCACCAGTTGCAACGGTAATCGCATCCGCCCACGCGCACAAACACAGACGGTTTACCGATAAGCGGTCCTTCGCCTTGCAATGTTGGTCCGAATATTTCGCTGATTGGTATTGTTGTCATGAAAGTACTTTTATATCTCGCGCAAAGGCACAAAGAAAAACGGCATGAAATTTTCTGATTAGCCTTTTTAAAAAAACTTTGCGCCTTTGCGTCTTTGCGCGAGAAAATTTTATTCTTAATCAATCTCGATAAATCGTCGGATCGTCCACGCCAGCCATTTCAAATGCTTCTTGTCGTTCCACGCAAGTGCCGCATTTGCCGCAATGCAATTCGCTGCCTTCGTAGCAACTCCAGGTTTGATCAAATGGCACATTTAATTCTGCGCCGACGCGCACGATGTCGCCTTTATTGCCATTTGCAAAAGGCGTTTCCAAGTGCAAATCGGGATGCCCCGTTCCTTCGCACGCCAGGCGTTGCATCGCATTAAATGATTCCAAAAATTCTTGCCGGCAATCGGGATAAACATAATGATCGCCGCCGTGAACCGCTGTCGCCACGGCTGTGGCGTTGCGCGCCACGGCGATTCCAAATGCAACCGTCAAAAAAATCGCATTTCGATTGGGCACAATGGTAATCGCCATATTCGGCGCGGCGTAATGTCCGTGCGGCACGTCGATATCATCAGTCAACGCTGAACCTGTCAACAACGATCCCACGCCGCGCAAATCTACTTCATTATATTTCGCGTCCAAATCCGCCGCGCAGCGTTTGGCACATTCCAATTCGCGCCGATGCCGCTGCCCATAATCAAAGGCCACGATATTTATTTCTTCATTTCTGCTCGCCAACTGATACGCCATCGTCACCGAATCCAATCCGCCGCTTACAACTGCAATCTTCATGCGTCATAGTTTAAGCGAGTAGGGCGCTATTGGAAAAGTACTTTTGATATAGTTATCTAATGACATATTTTCTGCGCAAAATCTGTTGTAACAGTTTTCTATTATTATTCGTTTTCGGCGCGTCCGGCTGTGCCTCGTCCGTAACGCAAGCACCGCAATGGAAACAACAACTTATGGTGCAGGATTCGCGCTTAAATGAATTGTCAGGATTGAGCGAGAGCATTCGTTATCCGGGATATTTCTGGGCAAATAACGATTCCGGTGATTCGCTACGTTGCTTTTTGATTTCGCCAAAGGGCGAAACTGTAGCGATGATGAATTTGAAAGATTACAAAAATGTGGATACCGAAAGTTTGCGCGTTGCGGGAACTCGTGAACATTCATTTGTATATATCAGCGACACCGGCGACAATCGCGCGCGGCGACCGCAAGTGGAAATTTATCGCTTTGCAGAACCGGAAGTTGATCTGAAGAAATTGAATCAGGCGATAACATTATCCTGCGAGCAGATGATTTTGAAATATGGCGATGGAATTTCAACGGACGCCGAAACGCTATTAATAGATAAAAATCAGCGCGTGGGAATTGTGACAAAAAGTTTTTTGGGAAGCAAATTATGGATCACGCCAAAACCCTTTTCCGCAGAATCGCAAACCTTGCAAATGGCTGGAATCGTTCCCGTTGAAAAGTGGAAGCGGCGCAATCAGCAATACAGTTTATTATTCACCGACGGAGCGATTAGCAATGATAGCAAGCGTTTGGCGTTGATGACATATACAACTTTATTTATCTGGCAAATTCCCGATGGCGTGGATTTACAAAGTCTTGCAAAAGTACTTTTATCGCCTCCGATGAGAGATATTAATTTGCCGAAGTTAAAACAGCCGGAATCGTTGAGTTTTGTGGACGATAATTCGCACATCGTCGTCAGCAGCGAAGGATTAAATCCGCCGGTGATGGTAGCAGATTTTGCGCGGCAATAAAAGTACTTTTACTCCCAATACTTCTTCGGAAATTCCCACAATTCCTGACGTTCTCCACTCGCTACATCCACTTTCCACAATTTTCCTGCAGAAGCCACAATCACGGCGTTTTGATGATTCAGCCAGGCTGCATCATCGGCGTGCCAGTCGTCGCGTTTGCCGATTTGGCGCACTTTGAGAGTTGGCACGTCGATGAGCCAAAGTTTGTTGCCCACTGCGCCCAGAATATGCTTGAAATCCGGCGACCAATAGACGGCGATGACGTCTGCTGGTATTTGCGCGGTTTTGATTTTTTGAAGACCATTGCTTTCAATCTTCCACAAATCCCATTTCCAATCCTGGCCGTTTGCGGCGTTGGAACAGAGTAAAAGCCAATTTGCATTTTCGGAAAGATATGCCCAAATAACATCGGAAAAATTTGGCCCAAGCTGCGTCGATTTATGTTGACGAATACGAAATAACCCAACTTTCTCACCCGCGCGATCGACATCGCGCACCACATAAAAATCTTCTTTGCCGCCATTGTCGATAGCGCGATTTTGATAATAGGTTCCGGGCGAGTGATCGATTTTTGTTAATTTACCGTTTTGCGCCAGAAACAAACTTCTGTCATCGTGTTGCGTTTTGACCACAAGTTGATCTTTTGGCGTCCAAAATCCCGCATAAATTTTTTCTCCGGATTCGGAAAGGTTTTGCGCAAGCGGAGTCTGGCTTTTCCATTGCGGCTTGTCGCTATTCAAAAGTACTTTTTCGCTATAAAGTCCGGCTTTTGCGCCGATCACAATGCGCGGAATTTTGCTGCGCTCATACAGCAAAGTGCGTCCATCTTTTCCCCATTGCACCATCGAATCCTGCCAACCTGCCGGTGTTTCTACGGCGCTCCAGTCGGATTTTTTAAGATCAAAAACGAAACGGCTGGCCTGGGAAAATTGCTGATAAATTGCGGTGAATGCTAATAATTGATCGTCTGGAGAAATTCGTAAACCGCGCGCTGTTGGTGCTTGCGCCGTTCCCTTGGAAGCTGGTTTTTGATGTTGCTCGGCATTTTGATACGATTGATAACCCAAACCGATTACAAAACCCAACATCAGCAATACGCCGGAAAAGAGCGCCACTTTTAGCGGCGAAAGTACTTTCATGCAAATAGCTCCAGCCAATATTGATGCAGCCGGATATCATCTGACATTTCAGGATGGAAAGTGGCTCCCACAATTTTCCCGCTTTGCACAGCGACGGGTTGATCGCGGAAAGTCGCAATCGTTTGCACCTTTTCGCCAACCCTGCTAATCTGCGGCGCGCGGATAAAAACTGCGTGCAGCGGTTCATCGCCTATTAGCGGCGCGGGAAGATCGGCTTCAAAAGAATCGATCTGGCGACCATAAGCGTTGCGCGCTACGGAAATATCGAGAACATCTAATGTCTTTTGTTGCATGTTATTAGACGCGCCGGAAATTTCATGCGCCAGCATAATCAACCCCGCGCAGGTTCCAAAAATCGGCATGCCGTTTTGGATACGTTGGCGTATTGGATTCCACAGATCGTAACGATCACAAAGGCAACTCATGGTCGTGCTTTCGCCGCCCGGAATCACCAACGCATCACACTCTTCAAAAGTACTTTTGTCGCGCACTTCGCGCACTTTTATATTTAAATTGCAGCGCTCCATGATTCGCCGGTGCGCTGCAAAATCTCCCTGCAAAGCTAATAAACCTACAATTTTTGTCATCAGTTTTAGTATACGCAGCGTGGCAGGTTAATGTCATATATTATTCTTTTGCGTTATTCATGAGTAATAATAAATAGGAGTGGGGGCAGGCCTCCGTGCCTGCTTATAAAATGTCAGCTTGCTGACTCTATTGTTTTATAACGACAATAAAGAATAAATATCTATATAAGCAGGCACGGAGGCCTGCCCCCACTAATTCGACGAACACAAAAGTATTTTTTCTGGTAAAAGTACTTTCATGTCCAAACGCCCCAACATCCTCCTCATCACCAGCGATCAACAACATTACGATACTATCGGATTAACAAATCCAAAAATCAAAACGCCCGCGCTGGATCGATTGTGTAATGAAGGAACGCGATTTACACGCGCCTATTGTCCCAATCCCACCTGCACGCCGACGCGCGCTTCGATTATTACGGGAATGTATCCATCGCTGCACGGCGCCTGGTCGCTGGGAACGAAATTGGATGAGAATGTTCCGACCGTTGGCGAATTGTTGAAGCAACAAGGTTACGCCACAACGTTGATTGGAAAAGCACATTTTCAGCCGTTGGCGACAGCGCCCGATCAGACTTCGATTGAATGTATGCCGTTGCTGCGCGATTTGGATTATTGGCGCAATTTCAAAGAGCCGTGGTATGGATTTGATCGCGTTGAAATTACCCGCAATCACGCCGATGAATTTATGGCTGGCGCGCATTATGGAATTTGGCTGGAAGAGCAGGGCGTTACTGATTGGCAAAAGTACTTTCGTGAGTGGCCGATAAACCCCGATGCACCAAAACGTCAGCACAAATGGGATTTGCCGCAGGAATTACATTACACCACATGGACGGCGGAACGCACTATTGCCGATATTGAAAAACACGCGGACGCGGACGAGCCGTTTTTCACCTGGGCATCTTTTCATGATCCGCATCCGGCATATTTAGTTCCAGAACCGTGGGACACCATGTATGATCCGGCGGAAATGGACATTGGCGAAAAGCAGCCAGTGGAATTTGAAAATATGCCGCCGCACTATGCGCTGACGCAGCAGGAAAATCCGGATTTTAGCGAATATCAGGAAACGCCTTTCGGCAATCATGGTTTTAGTTCGCATCTGACACCCGACGAAACGCTGCGTAAAGACATGGCAGTTTATTACGGAATGACGTCGTTTATGGATCAGCAGATCGGACGGATTCTGGACAAGCTGGATGAGTTGGGAATAGCCGAAAATACCATCGTTGTTTTCTCGACTGATCACGGAAATTTCCTCGGCCAACATGGCTTGACCCAGAAAGGCGCGTTTCCCTATGAAGATTTGATTAAGCTGCCATTTATTGTGCGCTGGCCCGGCAAAACGCCAGCGGGCCAAAACAGCAGCGCGTTACAATCATTGGTTGATTTGGCGCCGACATTTTTGAAAGCCGCGCAATCTGAAATTCCTGGCTGGATGCAAGGCGTGGATCAAAGTGATGTTTGGAAAGGTGAAAAAAAACCGGCACGCGATTCGGTATTTTGCGAGTTTCGCCATCAGCCCACAAAAGTGCATTTGCGCACTTACGTGGAAGAGCGTTACAAGATGACACTTTATCGCGATCAATCTTATGGCGAATTATTCGACTTACAATACGATCCTGGTGAGATGCATAATCGTTGGGATGATCCCGAATATGTCGAAATTAAATGTGCACTGATGCGGCGCTGTCTCAACGCAGAATTGCAGCGTGAGCCAATGCGCTATCCCAGAATTTCGGGGGCGTAAAAGTACTTTCACCTCCACTTTGTTATAATCAAATGCACCTTTAAGGAGCAAAATTATCATGAGAACCCCCTGGATTCAACGTCGCCTCGAAAAGAGCGATGGTAACAATAGTCAGATGCACTACGCCCGTCGCGGCGAGATCACCGAAGAGATGCAATATGTGGCGCAGCGCGAAAACGTTTCGCCGGAATTGATCCGCGATGAAATCGCCATTGGCCGCATGATTATTCCAGCCAACATCAATCATCCCAATCTCGAACCGATGGCAATTGGCGTCAATTCCACCTGTAAAATCAACGCCAATATCGGCAATTCCAGCACCACCAGCGATCTGGAAACCGAACTCGAAAAGCTGCGCACCGCTGTGGAATTGGGCGCGGACACCGTGATGGATCTTTCCACCGGCGGCGATCTGGACGCCATTCGAATTTCCAATATCCAAAATTCTCCCGTGCCCATCGGCACCGTTCCCATTTATCAAGCGCTCGAAGAAGTGCCTCGTGTGGAAGATTTATCCATCGAAAAAATGTTGGATGTCATCGAGCGCCAGGCCAAACAAGGCGTGGATTATATGACCATTCACGCGGGAGTTTTATCGAAGCATGTGCCGTTGACGCGTGGGCGTGTCACGGGAATTGTCTCGCGCGGCGGCAGCATTTTGTCGCAATGGATGACGGCGCATAAAAAAGAAAATTTCTTGTATACGCATTTTGACGAGATCTGCGAAATCTTCAAAAAATACGACGTCAGTTTTTCGCTGGGCGACGGTTTGCGTCCCGGCTGTCTGGCTGATGCCAACGACGCCGCGCAATTTGGCGAATTGGATGTGCTGGGCGAACTGACCGAAAAAGCCTGGAAGCACGATGTGCAAGTAATGGTCGAAGGGCCAGGGCACATTCCCATGCATCAAGTGGCGATGAACGTGGAACGTCAAATGAAGGTTTGTCACGAAGCGCCATTTTATGTTTTGGGGCCATTGGTTACAGACATCGCGCCAGGTTACGATCACATCACTTCCGCCATCGGCGCGGCGATTGCCGGTCAGGCTGGCGCGGCTATGTTGTGTTACGTCACGCCCAAAGAACATTTGGGACTTCCCAACAAAGACGACGTGCGCCAGGGTGTAATTGCCTATAAAATCTCCGCCCACGCCGCCGACATCGCACGCGGACGTCCAGGAGCGCGTGATCGCGACGACGCGCTTTCGCACGCCCGCTTCACCTTCGATTGGAACAAGCAATTTGAATTATCTTTAGATCCCGAAACCGCCCGCAACATGCACGACGAAGAATTGCCGGATGACGCCTTCAAAGACGCCAAATTCTGCTCCATGTGCGGCCCTAAATTCTGCTCCATGCGCATCACGCAGACGATGCGTGATTATGAAGATGGCAAGCGGGAATTGATTCCTGTGGAATAATTTGGAGTGCGGCAGCTTGCTGCCAATAGTTCATGCCAGATAACCCAAAGTGTCATTCCGAGCGAAGTCGAGGAATCTTGCCGTTTGATGTGTATTACCAGCAAGATTTCTCCGCTTCGCTCGTTCCTCGCCCCGGTCGAAATGACACACGTTATTCGCACAATCTTATCGATAGCGACTAAAACAAAACAAACAGCTGTAATAGACAGAACCGCGCGACCATTTGCAGATATATCATTTGAGTGTTGATTTATATAAGAACGCCCAATTATCCATCTGTTTATTAGGTCGTTACACAACCCGTCCGCCAGCGTCAGCAATATTGTAGGTAATGTAATCTTTGAGATGGTCGGCTAAATCCTGTGTTGGCAAAATAATAGTTAGATGGCTACTACTGTACAACAACCATTCATTAGGGCGTTTCAATAATACGGAAAAAGCTTTCCAGCTCCAATCATTTGTCAAAATTTCCGATTCGAGATGTACGCCATTCGTATCGAAATGGTAGTTAGCTTGCTTATTGCTCCACTTTAACCAACCTTTGAGATGAATAATATAGTCTTTCACCAACTGATACGTAGCCAGAAACATTACGCCCCATAAAAACCCGCGTACAAATGGTTCTTCCTGCAGAATTTGGCCAACATAGGCAGGGGAAACCGATAAACATAACACAAAAAGTGGCAAAATAATCCACAACAGATGTCGATTTATAGGCGTGAAGCAAGTTTCGCAATTTGGACTGATGAGTGCGCAAGCGAGATTTCAAAGGCATCTTCTTGCGATGCTACTTCTGATTTTGATGAGGACATAATGTTTATGTGTCAAAAGTACTTTTACCCACGTAACTTCGCCCCACATTCCAATTCCAATGCCGCCACAATATTCCCAATCAACTCATCAATTATTTCATCATTCAACGTCCGCAGCGGATCGCGGAAACGGAGTGACAGCGCCAAACTTTTCTGACCTTCCGGAATCGGCGGGCCGGTGTAGATATCGAAAACATCTAATCGTTCCAGCAGGTTTCCTGCTGCGTTGGTGATGATTTCGTTTACCTTTGCGGAGGAAACGGCGGCGGCGATTAAGAGCGCCAAATCGCGATCTACCGGCGGATATTTGGGAATGGGTTGATATTGCGGACGCAGTGTCAGATGGCGCACCAGCGCATCGAAATCGAGCAGTGCCACATAAGCGCGCTGCGGCAAATCCCATGCTTCCTGCACGGAAGGATGGATTTCGCCCAGCACGCCGATGTCTTCGCCTTCCAGCGTAATGGAAGCGCATCGGCCGGGATGAAACGGCTGATTAGATGCGGCGCGGAATTCGGCATGAGCCGCGCCCAGGCCTTCCAGCAAATTCTCGATGATGGCTTTGAGCGAAAAGAAATTGGTCGTTGCCGCTTCCTTTTGCCAGTGCGCCACAGGAATAGCCGCCGTCAGCGCCACACCGATGCGGCGGCGCTCGTCCGGCAGGCCGCCATTTTTAGGTAGATAAACCCTCGCCAAATCAAAGATGCGCGCGGCTTCTGCTTTGGGATCATTACCGGCATTCTTCTGCAAAACGCCCAGCAGCGACGGCAAAAGTGAGGTGCGCAATTGCGTGTAATCTTCCGACAGCGGATTGCGCAGTTGCAATGGCGGCGATGCCAGCATGCCATTTTCGGATAGTCCGGCCCTTGCCACTTTGTCGGCATTTTCCAGCGAATAGGTGACGACTTCTTGCAAACCGCTGCGCAGCAAAAGGCTGCGCGCTTTTTCTTCCAACCGTTGCACCAGCGAACGACCGGCTGCTACGTTGACTCTCGTAGGCAGCGTTTCGGGAATTTTATCGTAGCCGTGCAAACGCGCTACTTCTTCAATAAGATCAATCTCGCGTGTGATGTCGTTGCGCCAACTGGGCGTTTCCACCACCAGTGTGCCGTTGTCCTTCAAAAGTACTTTTAACTGCAAGCGCTCCAGCAACTTGGACATGGTTGGCAAATCCAATTTCAATCCCAGAATCGCATTGGTGCGCGTAAGACGAATTTCCACCTGTTGCGCGTGAATGGGCGCAGCGTATAAATCTTTCACTTCCAGCACGTTCGCGCCAGCCAGTTCGCACAAAAGTTGCGTAGCTCGTGCCGCGGCTTTAGCGACGGCAGATGGATCAACCCATCGCTCAAAACGCCGGCTGGCTTCGGTGCCGAATCCTAATGCGCGGCTGGAAGCACGTACGCGCGATGGCAAAAAATGCGCCGCTTCCAAAAGTACTTTTGTGGTATCCGTTTTCACTTCGCTATTCGCGCCGCCCATCACGCCGCCCACAGCAATGGGATTTTCGCCGTCCGTGATGCACAACACATCTTCTGTCAGTTGATGTTCCAGGCCGTCCAGCGTAATAAGTGATTCGTCATCTTTTGCGCGGCGCACAACGATGTGCGGCGATGGCAAACTGTCGGCATCAAAAGCATGCAGCGGTTGCCCCATTTCCAGCATCACATAATTGGTAATATCCACCACATTATTTTGCGGGCGCATGCCGCCTTCGATCAGGCGATTTTTGAGCCAGTTGGGTGATTCACCGATTTTGACATTATCCAATAGTGTGGCGTGATAACGCGTACAATCTTCGGGATTTTCAATTTCCACTTTGAGAGTTTTGGAATCAGTGGCAGCCGTTTCCTCAATAACAGGAAGCCGCAAACGGTTTCCCGTCATGGCGGATATTTCGCGCGCCAGGCCAAACGCGCTTAACCAATCGCCGCGATTTGATGTAATCTCCAGCGCAAAGTTTCCATTTTTGCGTTCTTCCACGCCGATGCCGGCCATCTCAAAAAGATGTTCCAATTCCTCTTCGGAAGGCGTGTCCACATATTGATTTAACCAATCTT
>Ga0164242_10005269_pt1 | contig 14405 bp, 10 predicted proteins | sample OricomgcompostMG_FD_108783 | JGI IMG/M metagenome (GOLD analysis project Ga0164242, IMG submission 108783) | Miracle-Growth compost microbial communities from Emeryville, California, USA - Original compost - Miracle growth compost (MG) ... | reverse complement strand
GGGTCACCATAAAAAGTCTTTTAACTAAATAACACCCTATCGGGTGTTATTTTTTTGTCAGTAGGTGTGCGCCCGGCCCACCCTGATATGAAATCCAGGGTGGGCCGGTCGATGAATGGGGAGCGCAAAAACGCTTTCGTTCACGCGCCTATCCTCGCTAACCTCGCGGGGTCTCCACCATTGCACTTACTAGCCGAGTAGCAGATCTATTCAATTCAATCGACCTGAGCGGCCGCGTGATCGCCGCTGATCGCTTTATCCCCCAAGTTACAGGAGACTACTCGATTTTCAGTACTTCACCGAAGTCCTCCGTTTGCACAAAGGATTAATCGGAGTATAGGAAAAGATTTTGTAAATTGCAAGCAATTTTATTAGCCTTCGATTTGCGATTTGAACATGTGATAAAACTCGCCTTTCTTGGCAATTAGTTCGTTATGGGTCCCCGACTCAACAATTTCGCCGTCTTTTAGCATGTAAATCACATCGGCTTTTTTGATGGTGCTCAGACGGTGGCTAATAGTAATAACCGTACGCTTCTTACCCTTAAATAGCCTGTCGAAAATACGCGCTTCGGCCAGAGCATCAATGGCCGAGGTGGGTTCGTCTAGAATAACAATTGGCGAATTGCGATAAAAGTTGCGCGCCAGAGCCAGCCGTTGCCATTGTCCGCCGGACAAGTCAACACCGTCCTCGTGAACTGATTTATTAAGCGGCGTTTTGGCCTGCTTGGGCAGCTTAGACACAAATTCATACGCCTCGGCATCACGTAGCGCCTGTTCCAGCCTGGCCTCGCTATACTCTGAACCAACGTCGCCAAAACGTACGTTGTCTAGCACGGTCGTAAAGTCGTAGTAGGCAAAACTCTGCTGCAAAAAGCCTAGATATTTGTGCCACGACACCACATCTACATTTGTTAAGTTTATATCATCCAGCCTGATGCTGCCTGATGTTGGCGCATATAAACCTGTGATTAATTTTATGAGGGTGCTCTTGCCGGCACCGTTCTCGCCGACAATGGCGACGTGCTGGGAGCGTTCAATGGTCAGAGAAACATTTTTTAGGACATCTGAGTCGGCGCCTGGATAGCGAAACGACACGTCGTCTATGATGATCTTTTCTGGAACATTCTGCACCTCTACGTCGCCGCTGACCATGAGCGGAAAGCGCATAAATCTGTCGTAGTCAAACAAATTGGCGATGTCTTCTTCCATTGAGCCGATGGTGTTTATAAAACCATTGGCCGAGTTAATAGCCCGGCTGACCAACTGTTGCACGTAAACAAATTGGCCAATCGGCGCTTTGCGAGCCACTATCTGCAACACCACCCATATCAGCGTTACTAGCTCGGCCACAGACTGAACGGCATCCGCAAACAGCTGGCGCGGTATGACGTCTTTTTGAATCTCAACACGTTTTAGTTCGTCGGTATCTTTTAGCTCCGATCGCCTGTCTAGCAATGACCTTACTAAGCCGTACAAACGTATTTCGGCAATGTAGCGCGGGTAGGACAAAATCCACTCGAGCACACCAATCTCGCGTCGGACATCGGTTGTTTCACGCCAGTTGCGAGCCTGCCTTTTGGACAAGCGCCACTGTACATACATGCCTGGAAATAGGGCAGCCAGCACGAACAAGGCTATGCCAACATTAAAGATCGCCAGCGCTATAACAGCGCTGGCTACTGCGATAATATCCGACACCAAGTTGGATAACGAATTAAATATGTACGCGAAGAAAAATGAAAATTTGGTAGCGCGGTCGTACACGTCCAATGTATCTTTGTCTTCATAGCGCCAAAATTCTAGGCTCAAAAAACGCTCGTACATTCGGTTGCTAACGCGTAGCTCAACCAGGTAGCGCATCCTGTTCTGGACATAATTATCTATGCTGTTCCAGGCGGTTGTAACAAGCCCAAAAATAATCGTCAGAACTACATACAAAATAACAGCGTGCTTGGCCGCAGTGCTACCGCCATAAGCCTGGACTAGCTCGGTTGTGGTTCTGGCCGCAAAATAAGTCGTTACTATTGGCAATATGGCGTTTATAAGCGAGCCAAACAGCTTGAAGGTAACCGCACCGGGTGCGATGCTAAAGCTCAGCTTTGCTACCTCAAACAAAGCCCCTAAAGACTGCCTGACAGTTAACTTCTCCTGCTTAGCCATGTTTATCAATGATAAACGATATTTGGCCAATTAAAAACTATGAGCTGGCTATGTCGGTAATTGCGCAGATGCCGTCGCTAATGTAACCACCAATAGCATCTTTGACGGATTGACCCGGCTCGTTGCCACCCATTTGGCTAGCCACGTAGGCCGTGATGTTTACTTGTTGGCTCTTGTCTTTCAAGTTACAAGTTATAAGCTGGTTATTTGGCTGGGTTTCGGTTACCTTGCAGGTCTTGTCGCTGTTTGGACCGACAATTGTAAATGTTTGCTTGCCGTCAGCCGTCTTGAAGTCGGTAGTCATGGCATGGCAGCTGCTTATTAGCGATGCCAGTGATGGTTTGTCGGTCTTGGCGGCCGTTTTGTCGTCAGACGACTTATTGTGGCTGGCGTATACTACCGCTCCAACCACTATCAAAAGCACCACAAATATAATGGTAATTACAACGGGAGCTCGTCGCTTTTTTGGCATAGATTCGCTACTCACACTGTTTGTTGGGGTTGGTACTACGTCTTGCGGATTCATAATTTTAGTTTAACACCAGGCACAAAAAAACAACATTAAAACCACTACCAAAGTGTTATTGGTTGGTGCTATAGAGTTTTAATCTGTTTGTTTTGGGAGCGGTCAGTCACGATACTCTTAAAACTATATACACCATAGCACATTTTGTACTTTTACGCTAGCGTTTATCCACAGGCAGCCAAATGTCGGCGCTCGCTTAACGGTGGCGATAAGATTTGTGGCGCCAAATCAGGAAGTACACGAGTGCCGCAATGACAACCAGGGCAATGAGTTTGCCAGGCCAGGATGTCATAAAGTTACGTGCCCCAATCACTGCTGCCGAACACTTTGGATCATCCGAATTTAAAGAAACGTCATATTTACACGGCATGCACTTTGCGCTACCAACCGGCACGCCAGGTTTGCAGGCCGGAGTTACGCTATTCGGGCTGACAACTGCACGACAAGGCAAGGCTGTAACGTTTTTGCCGTTGGCTGTAAAGTGCAGCGTAGCGGTTGCGTTATAAGTTGCCGAGCCGCCATAGGTGTGCTTTACGCTTATAGCATCAGGAACAGACGAACTGACATACTGGGTATTACCGTCGCCAAAATTTATGTCCATACCCGTTAAGTTTGTGCCATTTAGATCGGCTTTGGCAGTAAACTCTACCTCATACGTGTCGTGGTTTGTTATGGCGCCCGACAAAGCTTGGCAGGCTGGCGGTGCCGTATTGATTTTAACTTGGCAAGCTTGTGATGACGCACTACCTTCGCTGTCGCCCACCTTAAAATGCAACGTTACGGTAGATGTAAATATTTGCCCGTTATCCGGATAGTCATGGTCAACCGTGGCCGTCGTACCACTCATTGGTAGTGTCTGGGATTTGCCGTCGCCAAAACTAAAGCTGGCACTTTTTGGTGTAATGCCTTTGCCGTATGCTCCCGTTACGGATAAGTGGTAGATGTTGCTGGACTTGTCCAAAATTGAACCGGTCAGCTGGACACAGCTATAGGAAGAGGTCTGCACATTGATGGACTGCGTACAATTGGCACTAGCTGGCAGCTGATAGTTGTCGTTGGTTACGAGGCTTATATAGGGTGTGGCCGTGGCTGTAAACTCGCCAGGCGAGGTGTAGGTATGGGTCAGCGCCTGGCCAAAATTGCCCGTAATAGTCTGGGCCGAACCGTCGCCAAAATCGTACACATATTTAACAAGCCGAGCGTTGCCCGACAGGTTAACGGCGGCCTTGAATTTATAGGTGTTGGGCTGAGCGTTTACTGCGGTTTTTTGTAAGCTCTTGCAGCTTGCACTGGTTTTGACAACATTGCCAAATAGCGGATTGTCGCCAGATGCCAGAACCGCAAAAATCATGTTGTCGTTGTCGTCTAACAGAACGTAAGCCGGCAAGCCGGTCGTGTTGGCGTACACTTTAGAAACGAGTCCGCCGTAATAGGTCTGGCCGTTTAGGCTATAAGTTGTGTAGCCTGCACCGGCGTAAGAAGCTAGGCGCCCCAAAACCTTTACGTTATTGGCCACAGTTTTGCCATTTACAGCTATGTGTCCATCCTTATAGACCGTGCCCGTCAGGGCGTTTTTGGCGAAATTGTTATACTGGCTGGACGATAGCGATTGGCCCGCCGCAAACTCATGGGCATAGATAGATTGCAGATCGCTATGGTTATTGCCGCTATAGTTTTTACGAACCGTACTAATAAAGTCACTCGGGCTGCTTGTGCCACAATAGATGATGGCGTTATTGTCACAATCTTGTTTTGGAGTAGCTGCATGTACAACCCCAAACAACCCAAAACTAAATACCACTAAACCAAGAGTAAACGCAGCCACCCGCTTCATTGATTTAATTTTAGCATAAGCGCAGACGTTTTGTACTGAGCTCTTTGCACAAAAAGACCCCCGCTTACAAACGGGGGTCTTCTGTACTTGAGCGGTCAGTCTTGACTTAAGGACAAACCTAACAATTAAAGTCGGCTGAACTTGCGCTTTAGCATGCTTACACCATAACCAGCGGCTACAGTAGCACCTGCGATGGCGATTGTGTCGCCAGCACCAGTGTTTGGCAGCGAGGTAGGCGGAGTTGTGCTAGGTGGAGTACTGCTGCAAGCCTTGTTGACGTGAACGTCAGCAGTGTTGTAGTAGTAGTTCATGCCTTGTGGCTGTACGTAAGCTACGTTGCGCAGCAGGTTGTCGCCACAAGCAAGACCTTCGCCACTAACAGTTGCCGTAAACATTACGTAACCAGCAGCGCCAGGGGCGTAGTCGCCAGCAAAGATACCCTTAGTAACAAGGTCGTCGCTAGTAACATTTAGGCCGTTAGGGTAGTTACCGCTCTTTAGCTTGGTTGAACCAGCCAGGTAGGTAATGCCCTTTGGCAGTTGGTCACGGAACTCAACGTTGTTTTCTAGTGAGTTACCAGTGTTCTTGTAGGCAATTTCGTACTCAAGAGTATCGCCAAGCTTAGCGTTAATGCTAGTCTGCCAAGTTGTGTCGCCCTTTAGACGAACAAACTTGTCAACACTTACGCCAGGAACAATTACACGAGCCTGTAGAACAATTGAACCGGCCTGGCAAGGCAATTCGTTGCCAAGGCTCATGTCAATAGTACCGCCGCTAACAGTAATCTTAGAAGCGGCCAAGTTCTCGGTAGTTACATTTACGCTGCCGTTAACGTCAGCGTTGTCAGCTGTAGCGTGGCGCCAAGTAACAGTACCAGGAATGAACTGTAGGTAGGCATCGCTGCGGCTTAGGTTTACGGTAGAACTACCGCTAACAGTGTTGGTGTTGCTACCACTAACACTAGTGGTAATGTTTTGGGTAGCGCCAGCTGTAGTAGGCAAGTTTACCTTGACGTGAACGTCGTTGGCAACCTTACCAGAACCAGCTTCTTCTGTGTTGTTGTAAATGACCTGTACAGCTACAACTTCGTTGTAGCTGGCGTTTACAGTGCTGGTCCAGTTGTTGGAACCGGCACTTTGAGTTGCGTTAGCAACGGTGGTTTGATTAGATAGGCTAATCGGGTTTGCAGCACTTGCGGCTACAGGCAGAGCTATAGCTAGAGCGACCAAAGCGGCTGAAGCTATGCTTGCAATCTTACGAAAAACTTTCATATGCTGTCTCCTTTCCAAGAAACAAAATGACTAATTGAATGATGATTAGTTAATATCATTTTTGCGTGCCAAATTGTATTTACATACAATGCAGCTACTCGCGAATAGCATTATTAAAATACTGCTCTTCGCTGCGTGCCAAATTGTGAAACAACAGAGGTAAAAGGTGTTTTGACACCCCAAACTCCTCACTTGTTAACAATTTTAGCATGAATATTATTATTTGTCAATATTGCGCTAATGTTTAATAAATTGTCAAGGAGCCGTACAAAATAAATCAGATCATTACAAAGCACACGGCTTCGCCTTTAAGGACAAACCTGGCGGTTTTTCCTTACGCGCAGCGCAAAAAGCGCGGTTTTTGCTCTGGCTATTCTTTTCCCTTACTCGGGAGCTGAAGCCATACATGGGTAATTGCTGGCGGAGATCGACTCGACTGGATGTCGAGGATCTCCGCCAGCAGGCGTAACGCTTTGCCTATCGACCGAAGTCAACAATTACCTTTTTGCTTGCCGACTTACCAGTCGCCCGGGTCCCCCATGTTCGGAGGCGCGCTGGGCGGAGCCCAGGTGGGCGGGGCCGTCGTACCGGGCTGGCTGGGCGAACCACCGTTGTAACCGCCCGGCCGGCTGGTCGGGAGGTTAGTCGGGTTCGCCGACAGCGTGGGCTGCGGTGACGGCGGCGTCGACACCTTCCAGCCACTGGGCTCGGGCGCCGGCGTCGGCACAGGCTGGCTGGCCTGCGTCGGTGTGACGCACTTGTTGCACGGCTTGGGGGACGGGCTCGGCGAGCTGCAGTTGGTCTTGCAACCACCGCAGTTCGTCTTGCACCCGCAGTGGCTCGTGCAACCGCAGTTGCTGGTGCAGCCCCCACAGTTGGAGGTGCACCCGCCGCAGTTGCTCGTGCAGCCGTGAGGCTTCGGCGTCGGCTTGCAGTCGACGAGCTTCGCCAACCGCTGGTCTCCGCCGTTCAGCGTCTTTACACCGACGTTGACGCCGTAGCCGAAGCTGCAGCCCTTAGCCTTCAGGGTGTAGTTGAGCGGGATGAACCACCCCGTGTACTGGTCCTGGGCCTTGCGGTCCAGGAAGTAGTTGGGGACCTTACCCACCTTGGCGCCGTCGACGTGGTAGTTCCACTCGGTGTGGGCCACGATGGGCTTACCCGAGTCGAACTTGCCGACCAGAGCCGCCACGTACGACATCTTCTTCGCGCACTGGAGGTGCACGTCGAGGTCGTTCGTGAGGCAGTGGTTGACCCACCGGTCGATGACCGTCTTGGGGTCGCCCTGCGCGAACGCCCAGTCAGCGTTGATGGCGGCGATGGTGCTGCCGTCGACCGACTGAGTGCCGAGACCATTGATTTCCATGGCCGCCTGGCCAGGGTCAGAACAGATCTTGGCCTGCTCGTGCTGGAGCGTGTACGGCTCAGTGAGCGGGGCGTTCGGGGCGTTGGCCCACAAACGCTCGCCCTTACCGTGGCCGACGAAGTGGGTGGAACCCACGTTGAAGACCGGGGTCTTCGTGCCGTCGTCCAGGGTCTTGAGCTTGCCACCGAACTTGGCGACGAGCTTCGTGCAGAGGTTCAACGGCACCTTGGCCGGGTCCACGAAGAGACCCGACGTGTCCGAGGACGTGGTGTCGACCTTGGTCGGGTTGGCCGGGTTGGAGTTGTTGTGGCCGTTCGCCACGACTCCAACGACGCCCAGCACCACGAGGAGGATTACTCCCGCGGCGATGACCATCTTGTTTCCGTGGCGCATGCCACTCACCCCTTTCCGGGTGTTCTTGGGTTGAGTCCTTTTGACGGATGTCGAGGAAGGACTCCTAACCTCTTAGGTGCACGCGAGCCTAGTCGGCCTGCGGCATCGTGGCCGTGGTCGTGGTGTTGCCGGTGTCGTCGGGGCCGTCCGGCCCGTCCGCAGTGGACGGGTCGTCGAGCTCAGGAGCGGCGGGCCGCTCGTAGACACCGAAGGCCACCAGCAGGCGGCTGAGGTCGATCGTCGACCTCTCGAGGAGGCCGTAGGCGATCAGGCCGACAGCGATGCCGAAGCCGATGGCGAAGAACCACGCGTGGCCCATGTTCCATCCGTAGATGATGCCGATCACGAGAGTGAGAGCGGCAGCGAACAGGGCCGCGATGGCCACGATGGCCCACGACGCGAACGTCATGGTCTTGTCCACCGGGACCTCGGTGTACTCGTCGGCACCGTCGCGGTGGACGATGCGGTTGTCGAGCACGTTGACCCCGTGGTTGGGGTGGTCGAACAGCTCGTCGACGTCCGTGCGGAGGCCGGCGACCTGGGTGGCGAGATCTGCGTAGATCCCGCGCACGCGGTTCTCGATGTTCCCGAGCTCCGCCTCGATCGACGTCTTGATGAAGTCGTCGTCGTAGAAGTCGTCGGGCAGGCCAGCCAGACGGTTCTCGAGCCGCTCGACGCGGCCCTCGATGCCCTTGACCTTGGTCTTGAGCTGCGGGATGTTCGAGCCGTCGATCTTGTTCTTGACGGCGTCGACCCTCTCGGAGAGGCTTTCGAGCGTCAGAACGGCGTTGCCCTTTCGGGTGGCGGTTGCCATTGGGTTTCCTTCCTCGGGTTGAAACACTTTGGCGGACGCCGCAGTGCTCCAATTCTCTGCGGCCGCAAGAGAATGGAGCTCCTGCGCACGAATAACCACGCGCAAAAGCTCCACCCCCTGGGCACTGCTAGAAAACGAGAAAAGAATTAAGCAAAAAGGTAAATTAAAAGCGTTACTTGTTTCTGCTGCCGGCGTTCTCTGTGCATTAGCACAAAGATCAAACCAGAGCAGATTAAGGCAACCCGGTTAGAGTTGTCTTAATCTGCTCTGGCTACCGCAACAGATACATGCTTTCTAATGATCTGACTTATTAACGTACCCTTAGTTATGTAACTTCCGGGCAAGTAAAAGAGGTTTGGACGGATAGTAACTACCGCCTCAGCCACCTTTACAATGTCCAGTTACGGAGTAATCTCCACCGCTCCATAACGAGGATGTTCACATAGTACCATATGATTGATGAAATGTCAATACTCTTATGCTCTGCTAACTTCGTGGTTTTTCTTCGGTACAGCGAACCCAAACGTGCTGCCTTTGCCCTCCTCGGAGTCAAAAATAATACTGCCCCCTTGGGCTATAATTACCTTCTTGGCCATAAATAGCCCCAGACCGGTACCATCTGGGCGCGCCTGGCGGGCGTTTTTAGCTCGGTAGAACTTGGTAAACAGGTGCGGCCGCTCAGCCTTGGGCACACCTATGCCGTTATCCTTGACTCTGTATTCCACCGCCGTAGGCGTCTCTGTGACGCTTACCTCTATCTTGCCGCCCTGAGGCGTATAGTAGACGGCGTTGTCCATAAAGTTCATGATAACCTGGTGTGTCTTGGTTTCGTCCAGCATAACACTCGGAAAAGTAGCTGGTTTGCGATAAATCAGGTCGATACCACGCGCCTTGGCCGTCTCTGTCAATTGGCCAACTTCTTGCTCGACAGCATCGGCCAAATTGACCGGCGTAGGCTCTATAACGAATTTGCCGGTGTTCAGGCGCGATAGATTCAACAGATCAGATATAAGATAAACCATGCGCTGAGAGCTAACGAACGACTGCTGTAACATCTGTTGCTGCTGCTCATTTAGCTTGCCAGCGTCGCCTTCCAGGACCATGCTTAGGTAGCCTTTTATACTGGTTAACGGTGTACGGAGCTGGTGGCTAGCCATAGATATAAAGTCGTCTTTGGTTTCATCTAGAGCCCGCAATTTGGCATTGGTACCGCGCAGTTTGCGCGTAGCATCGTCAACCTGGCTTTGCAGAGTTTTGTTAAAGTTCTGAACCTCCTCATAGTGCAAAGCGTTCTGAATGGCGATAATCAGCTCGTTGGCAACCGTATCGAGCACCCGCATATCCTGAGAGCTATAAGGGTTACCTGATTTTTTCGCGCCCAGTAACAGATAGCCCAGACCTTCAGCGGTTTTCCTGACATCCGGGCTTAAACGCACTATTATAGCCACATCATTGTCTAGCATTAACTTCTTCAGGTCGACATATTTTTCATCGAGCATATCAGCCACAATGACGCTGCCGTGGTACTGTACCGTCAGCTTGCGGGCAACATCTATATTGGACAGTAGACCGGATAGATCTTTGGTGCCGACTACGCGAGGTCCGTGGCCATCGCCGCCCTTGAGTGCCACCACGCAGTAACCGGACTTTAGAGTTTTGCCTATCAGGTCACTAATCCCATGCAGCAGCCTGTCCAGATCAAGTGTCGAAACCAGCAATCGGTTAAGCTGGTCAAACAAATCTTGCGGCTCGTAAGCATCGCGATAAAACAGGCTGTTGGTTATCTTGTCGAACTGGCGCTTGAGCGGCTGGAAAGCAAAGGCCATGGCCACCGCTAGCACAGTATACGCAACTTGCTTGAAGGCCAGGCTGGCATTTAGCCCTGTTATGAGCTTATCAACAAAAGTAAATGACAAGACGCCATATAGTGCGGCCAGCGACCCTACTGACAGCAAATAGCCTATCGCCCGCGCTACTAGAAGCCTGAAGTCCAAGAAACCCTGGCGGAATATGCTGTACGTCATGGTTATGGTAAAGATAAATGGTGCATAGTAGCCATACAGATACCAACTCTGGCTATTGGTGCTAGCAGGCAAAATAAGAATGAACAAAACGGCTACCAGAACGCTAGTTATTAGACCCGAAAACAACGTTACGACTTGCCTACGGATATGACGTTCGGCATTCTTATAACCCTGCGCGATGTTCAGAATGCTCAATATGATTATCAGGGCTATGTAGGCGCCCAGCACGGCTATGTAGGGCCCTAGTTTGTAGTTGATTACTCCGCCGGAGCCAATCGTAAATCTACCGGACACAATCGGTAAAGCGCTAACTATCGGCACAATCCAACCGATTTGCATCATGGTTTTGGTCAGCTTGGTGTCCTTTCGCTCTATCGGAAACGCCATGGACAAACGGTGTATAAACATCATTGCTAAAGCGCCCATAAAGAAGCACAGCATATTTATAACCGTCAAGACGGTTGTGCTGGCCTTAACTTCGTACTGTGAGTAGTCCAATATGGCATTGCTGGCCGTCCAAATGCTAATAGTAGTCACAAAGTAAAAGAACACTCGGCTTACCCGAGAGTGTTTTTTGTAGCGAAATATTACCGCCAGTACAATCTGCAACAAAGCCAATAGGATAAGCAAGATGTACTTCATGCCCCAAATTGTATCATTAAACATAAGCGCAGTCTTTGACTACGTCAGCCGTGCCAGACTCACGCTGCCACCCTTATCGTGAGTTAGTTTCAGAACCGGTACAGATTCATTGGCTATAAAACCCGATAGCATGGCGCGCATAGCGAGCTTGCGGTCAGGCGTTTCGCCTTCGGCCGGTTCGTAGATAAACTGCTTGTAAAAGGCGTCCGTATTGGCCGGTGTGTCCGGGAAATATACGGCCGTATAGTGTTCATCATATTGACCAGGATTGGTCGGATCGGGTAAGTGGTACTCGCCATTAAGCAAGGTCTGATGCTCCACTCCAAGCCTGCCCAAAGAACGAATAGCCGGAGTGTTTAGGTAGGCGAACAAGCCTTCCGCCTTGCCATCAGTGTCGTGTTTTGCCATAAAGAAGGTCGTCTTGTAACTTCGCAGCGTATTCATGCCGCTCTCTAGGGAGGTAACATCAACGCCACGACCAGTAACATGGTTTGAAGTCACATTCATGACATTGTCGAGCGAACGTATGCCGTGCGCCTTAATAATGTCATCTAGCGAGGCCCTCTCATTGGGATTGGCCGACGTTAAACGGTCATCGACTATCTCTATGCCAGTTAGTCCGGTTCTGGTTCGCTCTTTTTTGCTCATTGGCTTTACGATGCGCTTGACGTGTTCGACTACGCCAGTCTCGGTGTCGACTGTGTAGATCCAAAAAGAACGCTTTTCATAAGGCTGCATAGCCGCGTGATTGTCATAACCTTTATAGGCGTTGGTTTCCGACATGTGGCCAATCCCGGCATAGGGGCTATCCCAAGGCACTATTACCGTTACAACTCTCTCCGAAGCCAAGTCGGCTTCGCGGATATGATTAGTCAGATCGGCCTCCAATTTGTCAAAACGTTCTTCATCATAAACGTATGACTCGGCCGGTACCTCACGGTTTCGTTTGCTTACTACCCCCTTAACGACATCGGCACCTTTGGCTATAACAGCTAAACCTATGGCTCCACCAGCAATAGCGGGCGCCGAATGATCGATAATTCCTGATGTAACGCCATATGCTGCAGTGCCCACCACCGTACTAGTACCAGCTGCCATACCTACACCGTATCTAATGTTTTGAGATCTGGTGCGTTTAGGGTCAGCCGCCTGCCTGTTAAAGTTCATCCAACCGGTACCAAGCGTCATAGCAATTGCTACATCGGCAATCACGCTGCGTGCCAGGCCTGATAGCTTGACTTTCTCAAGCATGGTGTTGGTTCGGCTGGCAAATCGCTGGCCAGTTGGCGTATCCATAAGATCGGCCGAAGCAATCGCTCCACCTGCCTCCACTCCAAATGTCATACCGCCAAAAGCGATAGCCGAAGCCATAGGATCATGAGTGGCCGCCAAAACAGCTGCAGCAACAGCCAGACGGCTACCGTCGTTAAGCGGCGGTGTGGCTTCGTATGCCAAAAAAGTTGCTTCACAAGCCCGGCCCAGACGGCGCACCAAAGAGGGCCGTCGTACCGCTGGAGGTAGTTCGGCTGGCACCATACTGACAATACTTTCTTCTGAGAGACTCATTTTAAAAACAAAAAAGACGTAACCACAGCAGTGCTAAACTTGCTATGATTACGTCATTTAATCTTCTAAAGAACAGCCCTATTGTACTATAGCTTATTCAAAAAGTCAATCTTTGTTGCGGTAATATATACTTAAAATAGTATGACAAAAGTGCTTATAGTCGAAGACGAGACCTCGATACGAGAAATGTATCGCACCAAGCTGGAGCTGGCCGGCTTCGACATTGAAACGGCCGAAAACGGCCAGGTAGGCCTAGAGAAAGCCGGAAGTTTTAAGCCCAACGTCATTTTGTTAGATCTGCGTATGCCGATTATGAGCGGCGACGCTATGTTAGCGAAGTTGCGCGAGACAAACTGGGGAGCTGACATGCGGGTGGTAATTTTGACCAATATTAGCCGCGACGAAGCCCCTCACACTTTGCGTTTCCTGGGCGTTGATCGCTATATAGTCAAGGCTCATTCTACTCCGTCTCAGGTGGCGGAAATTGTTGCTGAGGTGTTACAATCTTAGGCAATGAGCTTAAGTACACAACCCTATAAAGGCGCCCGGGATTTTTACCCTGAAGACAAGCGCCTGCAAAAATACATGTTTGCTCGCATGCGCGAGGCGGCCGAACGCTTTGGCTACGAAGAGTACGACGCGCCCATTTTAGAGCCAATCGATCTTTATCTCGCCAAAAGTAATCAAGACATGGTCACGCAAGAAACCTACACGTTTGAAGACCGCGGTGGGCGCCAGGTAGTTATACGACCGGAGATGACCCCGACTGTCAGCCGCATGGTAGCTGGCAAGCGCCAGGAGCTAGCCTATCCGGTACGCTGGTACTCCATCCCCAACCTGTGGCGTTACGAACGTCCACAACACGGACGTTTGCGCGAGCACTGGCAGCTAAATGTCGACATTTTTGGCGTATCGAACGTTACGGCTGACCACGAGATTATTTTGGTGGCCGACCAAATTTTGAAGTCTTACGGCGCTACGGCCGACATGTACACCATCCAGATCAACAGCCGCCGGCTTACCAACGAACTGTTCGGCGACTACATGGGCCTGGGCGATGAGCAAGCTGCTGCGCTAATTCGCCTAATCGACAAGAAAAAGAAGATGAGCGATGAGGCTTTTCGCGCTGCCGCGAGCGAACTTACTCCGGACGTCGACAAGCTTATGAACCTGCTGAATGCACGTAGCCTGGATGAGCTGCCCGACGGCTTTAGCGAACACGAGTCGGTTAAAACTTTGCGCGAACTTATTAAGCTTTTGGACGAGTCGGGCGTAACCAATCACGTTTTCGATGTCACGCTTATGCGCGGCTTCGACTACTACACTGACGTTGTTTTCGAGGTAGTCGACACCGACCCAGAAAATAACCGCAGTATGTTTGGCGGCGGTCGTTACGACGGCCTGGTCGGCCTGTTCGGTGTCGAGCCAGTGCCAACGGTTGGTTTTGGTATGGGCGACGTCACTCTGCAGAATTTCCTGGAAAGCCACAACCTGCTGCCCGATTTAAGGCACGAAACCGACATCTATGCTGTCCTGATTGGCGACGTCTACGAACAGGCCCAAACTATCTTATCGGAGCTGCGCAGCCGGGGACTGAACATAGCGGTTGATTCGACTGGCCGTGGCCCAGACAAACAGATCAAAACGGCTGTGAAAAAGGGTGTGAAATATGCCCTGTTTATTGGCGCTGACGAGCTGGCCAGCGGACAGTTTAAGCTGCGCGATTTGGGCAGTAGCAGCGAGCAAACCCTTACCCTAGACCAGATAGCAGAAGTGGTAAAATAAAAGCATGAGCTACAAGATTGCT
>Ga0164242_10005268_pt1 | contig 14406 bp, 12 predicted proteins | sample OricomgcompostMG_FD_108783 | JGI IMG/M metagenome (GOLD analysis project Ga0164242, IMG submission 108783) | Miracle-Growth compost microbial communities from Emeryville, California, USA - Original compost - Miracle growth compost (MG) ... | reverse complement strand
GCGCGGCTCAAAGCCGAAGCTCGAGCTGCACGCCGGCCATCCCGACGCCGACCATGGGCGCGATTTCCCAGCTCAGCTTCGGTGGGTCGCCGCCGAGCTCGAGCCGCCGATACCGCTCCATCGCCTGCGCCAGACCGTGCGGCTGGGTGAGCACGTTGGCCTCGCCCACCACCAGCCCGACCGCCGCGCTGATGAGGGCCGAGGTCCAGCGGCCGTAGCCCCAGCCGAGCACCAGCGCGAGCCCGGCGTTCACCACCACGTTTCCGGCATGGGGGATCCAGCCGCTGCTCAGCTTCTGGATGGCGGCGGTCTCGAAGAGCGCGAGCTCGGCGTCGGCGAGCAGCGCGCAGCGGTCGGGCTCGGCCCAGCGCGCGCGAACACGGGTGAGCGGCCGGGTGATCCGCAGCGGCAACAGGAAGAGCGAGAGCGACCCGATGCCGGCCGAGACCGCGCCCACCGCGAGGTCGGTCCGCGTGCCGTCCGCCACGAAGGGGATGGCGGTGAGCTGCGCGGCGGTGGCGGCGGCGTAGGTGCTGCCCCAGCTCCACGACCAAATGTGGATGTGGCGCACCTCGCGGTCGAAGGTGTCGGCGAGAAAGCCGAGGCGAAGCTCGGCGTCGGCGCGGTCGGCCCCAGGCGCCCAGGCCGGTGCCGGACAGCCCTCGGCCCAGGCCGCGGGCGCGGCGAGGAGCAGCAGGGCGAGCACGAGCGTTTGCATCTCTCATCTCATCGGCAGCCGATGAGGTAGGGACGATTCGGGCTCGATGCCAGCGCCGGCGCTTCAGGCCGCGGGGAGGTTGGGCCAGGCACGCCGGCCGCGCGCTCTCATTGGCTTGCCCGCGCCACCGAGCGGGCCAGCGCGCTCCCGCCTCCGAGCGCCAGCGCATCCTCGGCGAACCCGGCGGCGATCCCTGCGGTCCGCGAGCGCGCGACCGCCAGCATGCGCAGCCGGTAGATGGCGAAGCTCGCCGCGATCGCGCTCCCCGCGCCCACCAGCGCCGCGACCCAGGGCGCCCGCCGGTTGCGCCCGGCCGCATGGCCCGCCACCGCGCCCGAGGCGGCGCGGGCCAGCAGCGAGATGGGTTGGGTGCGCGCGGGGAGCCAGGCGGTCTTGTCGGCGGCGATCTCCGCCAGCGCCAGCGCCCCCAAGACGCGGCCCAGCGCGCGCGGCGCCACCCGTCCGCGGGAGAGCAGCGGCATCTTCTTGCGGCCCAGGGCGTAAGCCAGCAGCGCCGGCTGCGTCAGGCTGCGCACCCCACAAAGGGCGCCCATCCCTGCAGCCACGAGCAATCGGTCGTTTCGCATCTGTTCGTGCTCCTGTTCGACGTCGACCCGGCGGCCCCAGCCCCGCTGGGAAAAGAAGACGACCGGCTCGGTGGCCAGCGCTGGACCTTCGTGCACCAGGTTCGCGGGGTGCGCCGGCGCAGCGTGGGCCGCGAGGAGCCGTCGCAGCCGCAGGTGCGCCAGCCGGTGCCAGGCGCGCTGGTAGCGGCGACCCAGAAGGTAGAAGCCGAGGCGCGCCCACCCGCCGGGGAAGCTCCCCTCGCGCCACGCCGCGCGGATCTGGAAGCGCACCTCGCCGGTGGCGTGGTCTTTCTCGAGAAGGAACCACTCCCGGCCGCTCTCGATGTGCCCAGCCAGGGTCTCCAGCTGGAAGCCGAAGACGCTCGCCGTCGCCTGACGCTCGTCGCGCACCTGGCGGATGCGCACTGGGCTCAGGAAGTGAAAGCCCATGGCGTGCAACTCGAGCAGCAGCACCCGCCCGCGCAGCGGCGTGTCAGCTCGAAAGTGCCCGATCACGATGCGCGGGTCCGAGTGCTCGAGCGCTTCCACCAGCGCCCGGGCGCGCGGGTAGGGCCCGTCGTCGACGGGCGGGCCGGGCCGCTCATGGGCGACGACCGCGGTGGAGTGCACCTGGTTCCAGCCGCGCTCGGGCGTGAGCCACTCATCGGGATCATCGAGGTTGGGCGGGAGCGCGTGGGCCCGCTCCAGCCGGGCCTGCAGCTCGACATCGCTCCAGGTCCGCCCCCAGCGCCATTCGGCCATGGGTCAGTCCCCCCTCGCGAGGTAGGTGGGGCGGCTGCGCGCCTGGCCTTCGTCCTCGTCGGCGCAGGCGCAGGTCGTGGACTGGATGTGGCCGAGCACGCCGCGGCCGGTGGCCACCGCCACCCGGTTCACGAAGTCGGTCCAGCAGCTGGTCTGCATCACCTCGCCGGCGGAGCGGAAGCCGAAGTAGCGGGCCCAGGTGCTGGAGCGCGCCCGGCTGCGGATGTGGAAGATGACGTCGCCGCGCCGGTTGCGGTAGGCCCCGAAGGTGATCCGCCCCGCCTCCGGGTGTCCGGCCACCGTGGCCACGGTCAGGCTCTGCGCGTCGAGGTGGATGACCCGAACCGCGAAGTCGCCGGCGCCGACGATGTGCACCCCGAGCACCTCGCCCACCCGCAGCGGCCGCTGGTCCGAGCCCTCGCGGGTGAAGACCACCAGCTCCTCGGGAGCAAAGGCCGGGAAGTGCCGCGCGACCAGCGCCATCACCTTTCGTGGGCTGAGCCGACAGCCGTCGATGACCGCCCAGTAGTCGCGCTGCAACAGCGGCCCGTAGCCGCGCCGGGCGGTCGCAAGCTCTGGTGATGGGCTGGTCGCCGGCTCCGTCCGCATGGCGCTTCTCCTGCGCGCCTACGGTGTGGATGTTCTCGGCGAACCGGAACCGGCGAGGTGCAGCATGGCCGAGGATGTGAACCCAGCGAGCGAGGCGTCGGAGATCGCCTACCAGGCCGCGCCCGTCTTCCGCGCCGAGCACGGCGAGGGACGGCTGACCCGCCTGGTCGAGCAGCAAGCTGCGAAGGTGCCGTCAGACATGTTCCTCTTCCTGGCCCTGGCCTCAATGGCCACCTCGCTCGGGCTGGAGCTCGTCGGCAGGCGGCGGCCCAGCCGCTTCATCGGCATGTGGCCCGGGCCGCTGCTGGTGATGGGCGTCTACACCAAGCTGGTGAAGACCTTCGGCGCGCGCTGAGCGCTCCGGGGTTCAGACCGCGGGGAGCTCGAACCAGAACGTCGCGCCCTGGTTCAGCTCGCTCGCGACGCCAACCTTGCCGCCGTGGGCCTCGACGACCTCCTGGACGATCATCAGGCCCAGCCCGGTGCCGACGGTCGCGCGGCTGCGGTCCACCGCGCTCACGTAGCGCTCGAAGACGTGTGGCAGCGCCTCCGCGGAGATGCCCCGGCCGGTATCGGTGATCGAGGCGCGGACGCGCTCGCCCTCTCGGACCACCCTGACCGTGACCTTCCCGCCGGGCGGCGTGAACTTGATCGCGTTGGAGAGCAGGTTGCTCAGCGCCTGGCGAATCCGCCGCGCATCGGCGGAGACGCGCGCGCTGCCGGGCTCCCCTTCGACCGAGAGGGTGAGCTGCCCGGCATCGACCAGCGGCTGCAGCATCTCCGCGGTGGTCCGGACGGCCTCGAGCAGGTCGACCTGCTCGCGCTCGACCCGAAGGCCCACGCCCTCCATCCGCGCGAGGTCGAGGAAGTCGTCGAGCATGGAGGAGAGCTCGCGCACGCGTGAGTCGACCAGCGTCAGGTCCGACCTGGCCTCCGGCGGCAGCGCGGGCGCGAACTTGCGGTTGAGCCGGCCCAGCCGCAGCAGGATCGCCTGCATCGGCGAGCGCAGGTCGTGCGCGGCCATGGAGTAGAAGTCGAGCCTGCGCGCGTCGACCTGCCGCTTCGAGGTCACGTCGCGGAAGGAGATGCTGATCCACGAGGGGTTCCCGCCGGGGAACGCGCGCACCGCGGGCTCGTAGAGCGAGTTGCCGACCTTGAGGTCGGGCAGCAGCACCGGGTGGTAGTAGAGCGGATCCGGCAGCCGCAGCGCCGGCAGCACCTTCGCGAGCGGCTTGCCGCGAAGCGCGTCGGCATCGCCGCCGAGCATCTGCACCGCATCCGCATTGATGAAGGCGATGGTCGCGTCGCGGTTCAGGGTGATGAGCGGGTCGGGGTGGTGCTCCAGCACGTCGGCCAGCGCGGCCTCGGCCTTGTCCATGCGCTCGCGCAGCACCTTCGAGCGCACCAGCGCAGCGACCCGCGCGAGCAGCTCCTCGGGCGCGTAGGGCTTGGTGACGTAGTCGTTCGCGCCGGCCGCCAGTCCCTCGACCACCTCCTGGGTTCCCTGGTGCGAGGTGAGCATCAGGACCGGCAGCTCCACGGTCGGCTTGTTGGTGCGCAGGAACCGGCACACCTCCACGCCGGAGAGCCCGGGCATCACCCAGTCGAGCACCACCGCGTCGGGAAGCACGTCGGCCAACCTCTCGAGCATGGTCGAGCCATCGGTGAAGACGGTGACCTCGAAGTTCGCGTCGAGCGCGCGCTTGGCCTCGTTGGCCTCGAGCAGGCTGTCGTCGACCACCCAGACCTGGCGGGGCTTGTTGGATTTAGTCGCGGAGAGGGGCATGTGGGGCCGCTGGATGGTGCGCGCGGTGTCGGCTTGCGAAGGTTGGTGGGGCCGCTCGGTTCAGTACCTGTCGTTTCGCGGAAATTCTGGCGTCGAATGTTTGATCCGCACGAGGGCGCACGACTACCTTGCAGCACCGCGCGAGGGAAGCCGTGTCCGAGATACTCGTCGTCGACGACAGCAAGGTGATGCGCGAGATGATCGTCGCCTGCCTGCGCGCCGAGCCCGGCCTGGTGTTCACCCATGCGGCGAGCGGGCTGGAGGCCATTGAGCGGCTCTCGATGCAGGCGTTCGACCTCGTGGTGCTCGACCTCAACATGCCCGACATCGGCGGGATCGAGGTGGTCGAGTTCGTGCGCGGCCAGGATCGGCTGAAGAGCCTCCCCATCATCATCGTAACCACGCGCGGCGATGACGCATCCCGCAGCCGCTCGCTCGAGGCGGGAGCCTCCAGGTTCATGACCAAGCCGTTCTCGCCCCCGGAGATCCTCGAGGCGGTGCGCGGCCTCCTCGCGGCGGCCAAGAAGCCCCAGGCATGAGCGAGCGTCCAGGCTCCGAGCTCTCCGAGTTCACCGGCGCGTTCGTCGCCGAGGCCGACGAGCTTCTGGCCAACGCCACCACCCAGCTCCTCGCCGCGGAGGAGGCCGGCCGCAAGGACCAGCCCCACCCGCGCGGCGTGCGCGAGGCCTTCCGTGCGGTGCACACGATCAAGGGCCTGGCGGGGATGGTGGGGGTGGAGCCCATCGTCGCGGTTGCGCACCGCATGGAGGCGACGCTGCGGCGCGCCGACCGGACCGCCACGCGGCTCTCGCAAGAGGCGCTCGACCTCCTGCTCGAGGGACTGCGGACGATCCAGCGCGCGGTGCGCGCGCTCGCCGAGGGCCGGCCCATCGCCCAGCCGCCGCCGGCGCTGCTCGAGGGGCTCGAGGCGCTCGACGACGGCGCGCAGGTTCCGGCTGAGGGTTCGCCTTCGACCCTCGCCGCCGATCCGCTGCTGGAGAAGCTCGGGCCCGCCGACCGCGAGCAGCTGCGGCAGGGCCTGGCCGAAGGGCGCCGCGCGGTGCGCGCCGACTTCTTCCCCTCGCCGGAGCGCGCCGCCGCCGGGCTGAACATCACCTCGGTGCGCGAGCGGGTGGGCGCGCACGCGGAGATCGTGAAGGTCCTGCCGCTGGCGGTGCCGGTGAGCCCGGACGCGCCGGCGGGGCTCGGGTTCGCGCTCATCCTGCTCACCGGCGAGGACGACGCCGCGCTGGGCGCGACCTACCAGGCCCCGGCAGGCGCGGTCCGGTCGCTGAGCGAGCCCCGTCCGGTCACGCCGGCCGGCGGCGCGCCGCTCTGGCCCGGGTCGGACGTTGCCGAGGACGCCGAGCCGCTGCATCGCGGAGTGGTGCGGGTGGAGGTGGGGCGGCTCGACGAGACCATGGAGCGGCTCTCGACGGTCATCGTCACCCGCTACCGGCTGGCGAAGGCGGCCGCCGACCTCGCCGCGCGCGGCGCCGACACCCGCGAGCTGCAGCTCATTCTCCGCGAGAACGCCCGCCAGCTCCGCGACCTGCGCTCGGCGATCCTGCGGGTGCGCATGATCCGGGTGACCGAGCTGCTCGAGCGGGTGCCGCTCATCCTCCGCAACCTGCGCCGCACCACCGGCAAGAAGGTGCGGCTGGAGACCGACGCCGGGGCCGCGGAGCTCGACAAGACCGTGGCCGAGCGCATCTTCCCCGCGGTCATCCACCTGGTGCGAAACGCGGTGGACCACGCCATCGAAGCGCCGGCGGAGCGGCTGCGGCTGGGCAAGCCGGAGGAGGGGCTCCTGCGCATCCGCTGCGTGGAGCGGAGCAACGCCGAGCTCGAGCTCTCGGTGACCGACGACGGCCGGGGCATCGACCGCGAGCAGGTGGCCCGCCGCGCCGGCGTCGCCGTGCCGCGCACCGACGCCGAGCTCCTGCAGCTCATCTGCCGGCCCGGGCTCTCCACCCGCGAGGAGGCCACCACCACCAGTGGCCGCGGCATGGGCATGGACATCGTCCGCAAGATCGCCATGGAGCAGCTCGGCGGCGAGCTCAGCCTGCGCACCGAGCCGGGGCGCGGCACCACCTTCACCATGCGGGTGCCGCTCACCATCTCCATCGTCGATGCCTTCTCCTTCGAGTGCGCGCACCAGCGGTTCGTCGCGCCGGTGGCGACCATCGAGGAGATCGTGGAGGTCTCGCAGCAGCAGATCGTCCGCGGGCCCAACCCGGCCGCGGCCGTGGCCGCACCGGCGCGGGTGGGGATCATGGAACGGCGGGGCCAGCCGGTGCCGCTGGTGCGCCTCGATGCCATCTTCACCCTCCCCGACGCCGCCGAGCACGCGCCCAAGGTGCTGGTGGTGCGGCGGGGCGGGGCGCCTCTGGGCTTCATGGTCGACCGGATGCTCGGGCAGCAGGAGGTGGTGGTGCGGCCGCTCGACGATGCGCTGGTGCGGGTGCCCGGCGTCGGCGGGAGCACCGACCTCGGCGATGGCCAGCCCACCCTGGTCCTCGACCTGCCGGCGCTCGCTGACTACTTCACCCAGGTGCAGGAAGGAGTCGCGCGCGCATGAGCCTGCACGTGGTGTTCAAGGTGGCCGGCGCGGAGTACGCCATGCCCGCCTCCGAGGTCCTGCAGATGGAGTCGTTCGAGGGGGCCACGCCGGTGCCCGGCGCGCCGCCGCACGTGGCGGGCATCGTCCAGGTGCGCGGCAAGGTGGTCCCGGTGGTCGATCTCCGCCGCCGCTTCGGGCTCGCCCCGCAAGCGCCCACCCTCGACTCCCGGGTGGTCATCGGCCTTCACGGCGACCGGGCGGTGGGGCTGCTCGTCGACTCGGCGCGCGAGGTGGTCGGGGTGGCCGACGACCAGGTGCTCCCGCCTCCGCCGATCGTGGTGGCCGAGGCGGGCGGCCTGGTGCGCGCGGTGGCCCAGCTCGGCAAGCGGCTCTTGATGCTCATCGACTTCCCCAAAGTGATAGGCGACGAGGTTCACCATGGCGCTTAACGGCACGAACAGCGGCTACGAGCAGGCTCTCCGGCTGGCCGAGGAGACCGCGGCGGCGCTCCGGGAGACCAGCGCCCACGCGCAGTCGATCGAGCAGGCCACGCTGCGCCTGGCCGCGACCGGCAACGAGCAGGCGGCCGCGGGCGAGGAGCTGCGCAAGCTGGTGGAGGCGGTGGCCGCCGGCATCGAGCAGAGCGGCGCCTCGGCGCAGGAGCTGGCCCGCTCCCAGCGCGGGGTGACCGAGAGCGCTCGCGCCATGGCCAGCGGCGCCGAGGGTACCAGCAGCGGCCTCCAGGAGGTGGCGGCCTCGGTGGGCGGCGTGCGCAAGGACACCGCCCAGCTCACCGCCTCGATCGACGCGACCGGTTCGGCGCTCGAGGAGATCGGCCGCTCGGTCAAGGGCGTGAGCGCCAGCGCCGACCAGCTCGCCTCCGCGGCGCAGGACCTGGCCGCGTCGGCCGACGAGTCCAACGCGCTGGTGATCGACGTGCGCGATCGCGGCCAGACCACCGCCGCCGCCATGCAGCAGATCGGCGCGACCACCGAGGAGATGGCCAAGGGCCTCTCCCGGCTCACCGCCGACGCCCAGGGCGTGGGCGAGCGCGTGACCGGGCTCGCCGCCACCGTGGGCGCGGTGGCCCAGGGCGTGGCCGCGGTGGATCGCTCCACCGCCGACATGGCCGCCGCGGTGGAGCAGTCCTCGGCGAGCACCGAGGAGCTCGCCCGCTCGATCAAGGCGGTCTCCGACCACGCCCAGAATCTGGAGAACGCGGCCAACGACAACTCCAGCACCCTCACCGAGATCGCCTCGTCGGTGGAGCAGGTCTCGGCCACGGTGGAGAAGACCGCCGCGGTCATCGACTCCAGCGCCGCCACCATCGAGGAGCTGGCGCGCTCGGCCCAGGCGGTGGCCGGCAGCGTCGATCAGGTGACCACCCTGGCCGGCCAGAGCGCCTCGGCCGCCACCCAGATGGAGGCCTCGATGGTGCGGGTGGCCGCGATGGGTGAGCGCGCGACCCAGACCAGCGACGCGGTCAACCGCATCGCCGCCGAGGGCGGCGCCACCGTGGCCAAGTCGATAGCCGGGCTCTCCAAGATCCAGGCGACGATGGTCGAGTCGTCGGCGGTGATGAAGGACATGGGCAAGCGCGCCGAGGAGATTGGCGACATCGTCCAGACCATCAACCTCATCGCCGACCGCACCAACCTGCTCTCGCTCAACGCCAGCATCGAGGCGGCCCGGGCCGGCGAGCACGGGCGCGGCTTCGCGGTGGTGGCCGAGGAGATCCGCGCGCTCGCCGACCGCGCCGCGGTGGCCAGCGCCGACATCGCCAAGATCGTCCGCGGGCTACAGGGCAGCGCCCGGGAGGCGCTCACCTCGTCCAACGAGGGGCTCAAGGTCGCCGAGGCCAACGCCGAGCTCGGCAATCAGGCGGAGCGCGCGCTCTCCAACATCCTCAAGGGCGTCGAGGAGCTGGGGGGCACGGTGCGCGAGGTCTCCCGCGCCAACGGCGAGCAGCTCGCGGCGGTGCGCGCGCTGGCCCAGTCCACCCAGAAGGTGAGCGAGCAGGGCCGGGCCATCGCCAAGGCCACCGCCGACCAGGGCACCGCCACCCAGGGCCTGGTTCAGGGCGCCAACGAGATGCGCAAGATGGGCAAGCAGACCGCCCAGGCCGCCGCCGAGCAGGCCCGCGCGCTCCAGGGGCTGGTCAAGAGCAACCGCGAGGTGACCGCGAGCGCGCAGCAGGTGGCGCGGGCCTGTCAGGAGCAGGCCACCGCCGCCGCGCAGCTGGCCAAGGCCACCGCGCAGATCCGCGGCGTCACCCAGCAGACCCGCTCCGCCCTCGCCGAGCAGGGCCGGGGCCTCGGGAGCGTGGCGCAGACCGCCCAGGAGGTGGCCGGCGCGGTCTCGAGCACGGTGGCGGCGCTCTCCGAGCAGTCGCGCGGCGCGGCGGAGATCGCCCGCGCCCTCGACGACGCCCGCAAGCAATCGGCGGCGGTGGCCAAGAGCGTGGCCGAGCAGGCCCGCGGCGCCACCGAGTCCGTGGCCGCGGCCAAGCGGCTCGCCAGCCTGGCCCAGCAGGTGAAGGTGGCCACCGGCGAGCAGGCCCAGGCGCTGGCCTCCCTCTCCAAGGAGTCGGAGGACGTGCGGCGCATCGCGCGGCAGACCGCGCGCGCCGTGACCGAGCAGGACCAGGCCCTGGCCCAGCTCAGCGAGGAGGCGGCGCGGCTCACCCGCACGCTGACCACCGTGGCCAGCGCCTCCGGCGAGCAGGCCACCGCCACCGAGCAGGTGGCCCGCGCGGTGGAGGACATGCGCGGCCAGACCCGGCAGATCGTGGGGAACATGTCGCAGACCAGCAAGGTGCTCTCGGGGATGGCGGTCGAGGTGGGTGAGGTGGCCAAGCGGGTCACCTCGCTCCGCCAGAGCAACACCCAGCAGGCCGACGCGCTGGCCCACCTGAACACCGCCCTGAGCGAGCTGCGCAACGGTCGGACGGCCGAGGTCAACCCGGAGCACGCGTGAACCCCTTGCCGCTGCAGGTCTCGGCGCCGGAGCGCGCCCGCATCGCCGAGGTGGACCGGCTCGCGGCGCTGGGCGGCGAGGGCGTGCCCCGGCTCATCGAGCAGCTCGCCGAGCCCTCGTGGGCGGTGCGGCGGGTGGTGATCTCCGCGCTGGCGCGGCTGGGGCCGGTCTCCGCGGGGCCGCTGTGCCAGGTGCTGCGCAGCGGGCGCGACAGCGAGGCCCGGCTGGCGGCGGCGGTCGATGCCCTCTCGCTCGCCCGCGGCGACATCGACGCGCTGGTGCTGGACCTGGCCAGCCATGGAGAGCGGCCGGCGGTGGTGGCCGACGCGGCCGCGGTGCTCGGGCGCCGGCGCTCGGCCCGCGCCACGCCCACGCTCGCGCGGCTCACCCAGCACGCCGACGACAACGTGGCGGTGGCGGCCATCGAGGCGCTGGGGCGCATTGGCGGGGCGGCGGCGGTCGACTCGCTGGTGGCCACGGTGCGGCGGCGCGACTTCTTCCGCACCTTCCCCGCGCTCGACGTGCTCGGGCGCAGCGGCCAGGAGGCGGCGGTCGAGACGCTCTCCGCGCTCCTCGATGACCCGCTCTACGCGCCGGAGGCCGCGCGCGCGCTGGGCCACACCGGCCTGGAGCGCAGCATCGGCCACCTGCTGCCGCTGCTCGGGCGCGGCGGAGAGACCCTCGCGCGGGTTTCCGCGGTGGCGCTCTGCGAGCTCGATGACCGCCTCCGGCAACGAGTCGGCGGGGCTTCGCCGGTGGAGGTCACCCTCGCCGCGCGCCGCCTCGACGCGGCCGTGGTCTCGCACCTGGCGCGGAGCGTCGCCGGCGCCACCCAGGAGGAGCAGGCCGCGCTCTGCCGCGTGCTCGGCTACCTCGACAGCGACGCCGCGACCGCGGCCCTGCTGGAGCTCATCGACGTCGCGCCCCAGGCGGTGGCGGCGGCGCTCCAGCGCTCCGGCGGAAACCCGCGGCTGCGCCAGGCGGTGCGCGACGGCGCGAGCGCGCATCGGCTGGTGCTGCTTCCGTTGCTGCGCTCGGTGCCCGGGGCCGCGGCCGATGCCGTCCGCTGCCTCGATGATCCGGACCCGGCGGTGCGGGCGATGGCCTGCGACATCCTTGCCCGCGAGGGCGAGGTCTCCGCGCTCCCGGCGCTGTTCGAGCGGCTCGGCGATTCCGATCCGGGCGTGGTGCAGGCGGCGGTCGGCGCCCTGCAGGCGCTCGGCACCAGCGAGACCAAGGCCCGCGCGGTGGAGGCGGCCCGCTCGGCCCAGCCGCGCGTGCGCCACGCGGCGCTGCGCCTGCTCGGCTACTTCGGCTTCCCCGACACCTTGCCGGTGCTGCTCGAGGCGGTGCGCGGCGACGACGAGCGGGCCCGCGAGATCGCGCTGGGCGGCGTGGCGCTCATCGACAGGCCCGAGGCGCTCGAGGCGCTGGTGGCCGCGGCGTCGCACCCGCAGCCCAAGACCCGCGCCGCGGCGGTCCGCGCGCTCGGGAACTGCCCGGTGGAGCCGCGGACCCGCGCGGTGCTGCGCGCGGCGCTCCACGATCCCGACGCCTGGGTGCGCTACTACGCGGTCCAGGCCCTCGGGCGGCGGCGCGAGGAGGATGCGGTCGAGGCGCTGCTCCCGCTGCTGGAGGATCCCGCCGGGCAGCTCCACGTCGCGGTGATCGACGCGCTGGCGCACCTGACCGGCGAGGCCGCCAGCTCGGCGCTCCGCAGCGCGGCGCGCTCCGCCGATCCCGACGTGCGGCGTGCGGCCTTCCTCGGGCTCGGTGCAAGCCAGCGCGCCGAGGCGCTCCCGCTGCTCATCGAGGCCGCCGGCTCGCCCGATCAGGCCACCCGCGTGGCCGCCGCCGCCGCGCTCGGGACGTTCAACCGGCCGCAGGTGGTGCCGCTGCTGGTGCAGCTCGCAGGCGATCCTGACGGCGACGTCGCCAGCTCGGCGGTGGGGTTTCTGGCCGAGCGCTCCGGCGTGACCGCGACCCTGGCGCTCATCCGCCTGCTGGGCGATGTGCGGCACACCGACCGGATCGCCCGCGCACTGAAGGAGCCGCGCGCCGGCCGTGTGAGCGCGCTGGTGGCGGCCCTGCAGGGCGCCGACTCGGTGCTGGCTCCGCTTCTGGCTTCGATTTTGCGCGGCCACGCCGACTCGGAGGCCGCGCTGGTGGCCACCCTGCACCGCGGAGGCACCGCGGCGCGCCAGGCCGCCGCCGCCGCGCTCGCCGGGATGGGCAGCGCGGAGGTCCATGAGGCGCTGGAGTACGCGGCAATCCACGATCCGGATCCGGAGGTTCAGCGCCTCGCCACGGTGGTGCTCTCGCAGCCATGAGCACCCTGCCGCTCCAGCCGACGGTCTTCAGCATCCTGCGCGACCTCATCGAGGAGCGCTGCGGCCTGCACTACGGGCCCGAAGACCGCGAGCTCCTCGCCGACCGGATCTCGCCCCGCGCGACCGAGGCGGGCTTCGATTCCCTGCTCGATTACTACTACTTCCTCCGCTACGACCCCGCGAGCGCGGCCGAGTTCGCCGAGCTGGTCGAGGCGCTGGTGGTCAACGAGACCTACCTCTTCCGTGAGCTCGCGCCGGTGGAGGCGCTGGTCGACCGGGTGATCGCCCCGCGGGTGAGCGGCGGCGGGCTGCGGCGGGCGCGGATCTGGTCGGCGGCCTGTGCCACGGGCGAAGAGCCGCTCACGTTGGCCATGGTCCTGGCGAGTCGCGATCTGCTCGACAAGGTGGAGCTGGTGGCCAGCGACATCAGCCAGCGCGCGCTGGAGCGCGCCCGCCAGGGCCGGCTCAGCCTGCGGGCGCTGCGCAATCCGGTGCCCGAGGCCTATCAATCCTATGTGCGGGTGGAGAAGGGCGTGGTGAGCGTCCGCGAAGACCTGCGGGTCCGCATCCGCTGGGAGCGGGTGAACCTCGTGGACCGCGCCGAGATGGCCGCGCTGGGCGCGTTCGATGCGATCCTCTGCCGCAACGTGCTCATCTACTTCTCCGACGAAACCGCCCAGGTGGTGGTCGGCAACCTGGCCGGGCGGCTGTCCGAAGACGGGGTGCTGCTGGTGGGGACCTCGGAATCGCTCCTGCGCTTCGGCACCCGCTTGCGCTGCGAGGAGCGCGGCGGCGTCTTCTTCTATATGCGGGGCGAGGCATGAGCGGGCCCATCCGGGTGCTGGTGGTCGACGACTCGGCCTTCGCGCGCAAGGTGGTGCGCGAGGTGCTCAGCGCCGACGCGCGCATCGAAGTGGTGGGCATCGCCCGGGATGGGCTCGAGGCGCTGGAGAAGGTGGGCGAGCTGCAGCCCGACGTGGTCACGCTCGATCTGGTGATGCCGCACCTCGATGGCCTGGGCGTGCTGCGCGCACTGAAGCAGGAGAACGTGCCGCGGGTGGTGGTGGTGAGCTTCGGCGATGCGCAGAGCGAGATCGGCTTGGAGGCGCTGCGCCTCGGCGCGGTGGCGCTGGTGCACAAGCCCACCAACCTCGCCGTCGACCGCCTCTATGACCTGCGCGCCGAGCTGGTGCAGGCGGTGCTCGAGGCCGCGGTCGGGCGTCCGCCGGGGCGCGCCGAGGTGGCCGCGCCGCTGGCCCCGCTGACCAGCCCGGGCGGGGCCCGGTGTCAGCTCGTGGTGGTGGGCGCCTCCACCGGCGGGCCCCAGGCGCTGACCCGGTTGCTCACCGCGCTCCCGGGAAACCTGCCGGTCCCGGTCGCGGTGGTGCTGCACATCCCCATCGGCTTCACCGAGCCGTTCGCGCGGCGGCTCGATCAAGACTGCGCCCTGGAGGTGCGCGAGGCCGAGGAGGGGCTCGCGCTTTCCCCGGGGCGGATCGTCATCGCCCGCGCCGGCGTTCACCTCACCGTCCGCAACCCGGGGCTGCGCGCGCACCTCGATGTGAAGCCGCTGGAGCCCTCGCATCGGCCCTCGGTCGACGTCCTCTTCCGCAGCGCGGCCGAGGCCCTCGGCGGCCAGGTCCTCGGGGTGGTGCTCACCGGGATGGGCGACGACGGGCTCGCCGGAAGCCGCGCCATCGTCGACGCGGGCGGCGCCGTGCTCGCCGAGGCCGAGTCGAGCTGCGTGGTCTACGGCATGCCGCGCGCGGTGGCCGAAGCCGGGCTGGCCAAGGAGCAGGTGCGCATCGGCGAGATGGCCGCCGCGGTGGTGCGCAACCTCTGATCGCCCACCTTGACGCCGCATGGCGCGCGCGCCCTAATCGGCGCGCACTTTCAAGGAGCATCCATGCACAAGGCGCTCGCCACCGAGAAGGCACCCAAGGCCATCGGCCCGTACTCGCAGGCCATCAGCGTGACCGGCTCGCGAATGGTCTTCTGCTCGGGCCAGATCCCGCTCGATCCCGTCACCGGCAACATGGTCGAGGGTGACATCCAGAAGCAGACCGAGCAGGTGATGCAGAACCTGCTCGCGGTGC
>Ga0164242_10005267_pt1 | contig 14408 bp, 9 predicted proteins | sample OricomgcompostMG_FD_108783 | JGI IMG/M metagenome (GOLD analysis project Ga0164242, IMG submission 108783) | Miracle-Growth compost microbial communities from Emeryville, California, USA - Original compost - Miracle growth compost (MG) ... | reverse complement strand
CATGGCAATGAACGCACAGCAACAGAGCTAATAGGGCTCGAGCAATGAATAGTTTACTTGCATGCCAAATGAGCGCTACAGGCTGAATACCACAACGCAATTTTATCCGCCTTGTCCCATTTGCTTTTGAACACCAGGCCGTTGACCCCCGCCCGAAGAAATCTTGGAGGGAGGGGATCGACAGCGCTAAGCCAATATACACACAGATATACATATATAGCGACTATGGAAGGCCCACGCCGTTTCGCCAAACCGTTGCCAATCGGCTCACATCCGAACTCTCAGACGCCAACAACCTGTCATCATGAAAGGCTTCCTCGTGTTTGTTTCTCTCGGCCTCGCCGCCGCTGAGAGCGGCCTGGATGGGTGGTTGCGATATGCTCCTCCGCCCAAGGAAGTCGTGGCTGCAAACGTGGACTCTATTCCATCAAAAATTGTCCTTCTCGGTGCTGTTGAGGGAGAACCGGTCTTCACGGCTGGGGAAGAGCTGAAAGGCGGTTTCCGGGCCATGTTTTCCAAGGACCTTAGTGCTCTTGAGGCAACCGCCGGCTGCAACTCCTCGTCAACTATCGTCGTCGGAACTGCCGAGGAATACGCCGATGCGTGCGGCAGCGCTCCCGCAGATGCCCACGAGCTGAGAGCTGATGGGTTTTGGCTAAGCACGGATCCCAGCGGCAATGTCCAGGTCATCGGCCAAAATACGAGGGGCGCGCTTTATGGAGCGTTCGAGTACCTCTCGATGCTGGCACAAGGGAATTTCTCCAGTGTTGCCTATGCCTCCAACCCTGCGGTTCCTGTTCGGTGGGCCAACCACTGGGATAACACGAACAACGGCGGAGATCACGGCAGCATCGAGAGGGGCTATGGCGGCGAGTCGATTTTCTTCAGCGGAAACCAGATATTAAGCAACCTCACTCGCGTCACTCAGTATGCCCGGCTCCTGGCGTCTATTCGTATCAATGCTATCGTCCCAAATAACGTCAATGCGGACGCCAACCTCCTGAACGACAAAAACCTAGACGGCATGGCTAGAATCGCAACAGCTCTTAGGCCGTACGGCGTGCAGATGGGAATGTCCCTCAATTTTGCGTCTCCTCAGTCTGTGGGGGGACTGAGCACCTTCGACCCCCTGGATAGTTCCGTGGTTAGCTGGTGGGGGAAGAAGACGGACCAGATCTACAAACTTATCCCAGACTTCGCCGGATATCTTGTGAAAGCCAACTCTGAGGGTCAACCCGGTCCTCTGACATATCACCGGACGCTTGCAGACGGCGCCAACCTGTTCGCTAAAGCTGTCCAGCCTCACGGAGGCATTATCATGTTCCGCGCTTTCGTCTACGACCAGTTGTCTTACAGTGATCAAAAGGCAGACCGAGCCAACGCTGCTGTTGACTACTTTGATCCACTGGATGGCAAATTTGACGATAACGTGGTGGTCCAGATTAAGTACGGGCCAATCGACTTCCAGGTTCGGGAACCTGCTTCGCCACTGTTTGCAAATCTCCTTCAAACCAATGCGGCCATCGAACTACAGATTACACAGGAGTACCTTGGACAGCAATGCCACGTGGTGTACTTGGCCCCCATGTGGAAAGAAATACTAGATTTCGACCTTAGAGTTAACGACACAGAATACCTTGTACAGGACATCCTCGTAGGTAAACGACCCGGTCACGAACAGTCCATGGGTGGTTTTGCCGGCGTCGTCAATGCCGGGGCAGACCCGACTTGGTTGGGTAGCCATTTGGCTATGTCAAACTTATACGCGTACGGTCGGCTTGCATGGAATCCAAAGGATGACCCTGAAGGTACGCGACAATGTGGACGATTGCCTAATGTGCCCGTTCTTGTATTCCACTACCTCGTATTAAACCATGGCTAACGTGTCGATAGTTATGCTTGCTGACTGGACCCGTCTCACCTTTGGTCCCGATCCCGAGATCCTGAACGTTGTTACCACAATTTCTATGCAATCCTGGCCGGCATATGAAAACTATACGGGTAACCTCGGGGTACAGACCCTGACTGACATTCTGTATACTCACTATGGTCCCAACCCCGCCTCCCAGGATAACAACGGCTGGGGTCAATGGACTCGCGCGGATAGCAAAGGCATTGGCATGGATCGCTCAGTCGCCACCGGGACTGGCAATGCGGGTCAATACCCTCCAGAGGTACGCTTTCCACGTTGGCCTAGCTGTAAATGTTTCAAGTGCCTCGGAGCTAATCTAGGACAGGTTGCTGCTATTTATGAGGATGTTGACAAGACGCCAGACAATTTGATCCTCTGGTTCCACCATCTCCCATACACTTACAAGCTGAAATCGGGAAGCACGGTAATCCAACATTTCTACGACGCCCACTACGCCGGCGCCGAGACTGCCCAAACTTTCCCATTGCTATGGGAAACGCTCGAGGGCAAGATAGACGACGAACGGTACCAACATATGCTCTACCGTCTGCGGTACCAGGCCGGTCACTCTGTCGTCTGGCGCGACGCCATTTCCATGTTTTACAACAATCTTTCCGGAATCAAGGACGAGAAGGGTCGTGTGGGTAACCACACTTACCGTATCGAGGCCGAGAACATGAAGATGTCAGGGTACAGCCGGTCTAACGTGAGCCCGCGCGAAATGGCATCAGGAGGTGTCGCAGTGACTGCCAGGAGTGGCGGAAGTTCGTTGTCTGCAACTCTTGACTTCCCGACGGGCATATACGACGTGGCCGTCAATTACTACGACGTTAACCCAGGCAAGGCAAACTGGGCGGTTTCCATAAACGACAAAGAGATTGGGAAGTGGAGTGGCGACATTGAGAACCGGCTTGGAAAAGACCCCTCAGATAAGCTTGATGGCCACTCAGCGGCGCGAATGACGTTTAGGAACATTAGCATCGCAACGGGAGATACAATCCAGATAACGGGGACGCCCAACGGCAATGAAGGCGCCCCTGTGGATTACGTCGCCATCCTTCCCCAGGGTGTATTAGATTAAAGGGTTCCTTTTGTAGGTAAATGCAATGGAGCTGAATAGGTCAACACAATACGCACAAAATCCATGAAATTTTGGGAAGAGGCGAAGAAGCACAAAAGTCCATGAGAGCTACGGAGATGCATGAAGAGGTAGAAGTAACGACCTGACGGAATAAATAACCACCTCTAGTAGGGTCGAAGTCAATGAATGATATCTAGTAAAAGTTCATGATACGTCTCGCCTTAGGATTATGTGACATTCAGCTTTCCAAAAGGTTACGTGAAGGAAGATTGACCTTTTTCTTGATCCGGCACATGTACTCAGCAATCCAATTGATCTCGCGGCTCCAGTCGCTAGGTGAGTTTTCAAAACAGCTATAGCACCCGCTAAGGAGCGTGATGATAGACAACGCTCCATGAGCACCCATATTGTCTTGCATGAAGTACTCTCCTGATTGACAGATATTCTTCGCCATGGTTGTCCATTTGCTGGCATGTTCCCGGGACCGTTCGTAAAACTGCATAGCCTCATAACTCTTGCTGTCGGCAGCCGTCGAACATTGGGTGTCCTGAGCCCCACCGGAGATGTCTTCTGGGGATTCAACAGCGGCAAGTTTGGCATACACATACATGAGTTGGATGTGAACCACCATCATGTTTGACCAATATGTAGCAACAATTAAAGCGATGGAGAAGTTAGGGAAATGAAATGAGACGGGGAAAGCCTTGCCATGCTGGTCGTTATCAACGCAGCTATCCAAGGTTGAAAGCGCTGCCCAGTATAGCGGACCTGAAACGGACTGGTCGAAGTTTGCGTACAAGCGCTGCAAGACAGTATCAATCTCTGAATATTTCTCGATAATGTCGTGGAGGCCAGCTCGAAGCTTAGTGTGATCTGTCTCTTGGGCCACAGCATCAAATTGCCCAATTACGTCTGGGAGGCTGAAGAGCCAGTTGATAAGCTCGTCGTAGGGGGTTTTCGTTATGGATTTCCAGGGCCGTTCAAGCCATTCCGGGCGAGACAGGAAGGTTTGGCGACGATATAGCAGACTTATGAGAATCTGCATGGTGACTTATTAGATACCAACCAAAGGACCATCGGGGGTTGGAGAAACTTACCTCTTGACCACGCAGGTCCCGAAATAAACTATGTGCAAGCGGCGACGTACATGCATCTGGTCCCCGAAGTTGGAGTAGCGCCATCGCACCCTTTGTGTGCGCCATGTAAGCGCCTTGCCGTTCCACGCTAGGTTCGGTGAGCTCATAGAGCGACAAGGCCATGCACGCAGCCAGCGTCTCGTCGGAAAGCCTAGTCACGGGGTTGGCCAACGCCTGCTGAAGTTGTCTGAGGCCCTCTACATATGCAGATCGACATTGATGGACGAGATTCGGGTCGTCGTTCATCCGACCCACTCGAGAGGCAAAGAACGCGGTAGTGCAGGTCTCCAACACTGGGGATCGGGTTTCGAGGCCTTGCAGCTGTGATAGCCAATGCGCGGGTACAATGGATTCCATTTTGTGGGGTTCTCGCATATCTTCTGGCAAGTGATGGCCTAGAAAAATGTAGCGGTACTGTTGTCGCATTGCCGGTTTGGCAGATATGTTGCCAGCGAAAGACAGCGACAGGAGACTTTCCAGCCAGGAGGGGGGGATTCCTGCATGCTGGGGTGTAATTAGGGGGGCCTGCCGTGGCTTGGCTCTTTTCCACCTGCCTTGATACGTGACGGTGGTCTGTTCACGACTCGGCTCCTCCGTTGGGCTGGAAAGGTTCACATCACGCGAAAATACGTAACCAAGCCGCCGTTTATAGCCAGTACACAGGCGGTTAGACTTGCGGCAGTTGCCACATAGTGGAGTCTCTTGGTCGCACTAGGAAGTCACGTCAGTAGCGAAGCCGGGTTAAAGGTAAACGGACAAAAGGTATTAACGGACCCTAATCTTTCTCTGTAGGCATGTGTTGCATCCTTTAGACCTGCCGGGAACGCCAACCATCTTCGCGACCTTGGTCCGGCCAGAGTAGGATACCTCTTGCTAGAAGTATTAAAAGTTTAGCGGTCGCCTTTTTTCACATGAAGTTGTATGCAGGTAGAAATGAGTGTTAACGGTGGATGTGAAAATGCTGAACACCACCCCAAAGGGACGTTTAACCCATTTCTCAGGGCGTCGTCACGCTTGGATATCTAAGGGCGGTCGAAAGTTGCTCCTTTATCTGACGCTAAGCTCTCTTAGGTTAGATTGTGCGAGATGGAGAATCATCCTTGAAAGACTCCAGCGAATAGAATTCACTCAACCTTAAACCCGGCACTTCGCCGAACACCATGGCGGAGCCGAGATCCCCACCCCACTTACATCCATCATCAGCTCCTCACAGCCCTACCAGCCTGTCCTGGAAAGTACGTGTCATCCCATCCCACGTTTCAACCAACTCGTGGGGAATAAATTTTTAGCTGAGGGAGATATATCGTTCTTGGTTTAAAGTCTACTTCCAAGGGTGGTAGACTTGCCTCCAGTAGTCTACTAATATTGAGATCGGCGCAGGACGAGTTAGGGACAGAGGATTTGAAAGCTCAAGGTTCTCGGCGAAGTTACGGAATGGCTTGTCTACTTTGGGTCGCATTGTGCGAAGAAATTCGTACGCACTTGGGTCCTCTGCAACCTACAACTTCTATATATTTGGATTTCTTTCCCGTTCATCAACTCGACTTAACCCTCTGGTTGTCCGCGAAGAGCTCAAGCCTTGTTTAATAAGTCAATCCTTATATTCGCTTGTTTTTCCTTCAAATTCACCACCTCTCCGCCTGGTATCTAACGAAGATATGTACCTCGCTTACAAATACGCGACCAAAAAGTACAAAGCGCGCCGGGAGCGCCTGGATCAACTCTCGTCTCAGAATGAACATGTGCAGCACCCGACGCCAAAGCCTAGCGGCATTTTATGGTTTGAGTAACAATTGCCTTCTCATGACCGAAACGCCGCTGGAACCCCCCCCGCCACTTTTGTGCATTTCAATTGTAAACATAGAAATTGGTAACAAGTCTAGAATCTGGACCATCGCTTTTGGCGAGGTGTTCCTGGAAACGGCCAATCCGAAAGACCCTCGGCTTCAAATATGATTTGCGGGTTACAAGTTGAGGAACTATTCTACGCTTCCGACTGAAGATTGCGCTTTCCTCTCAATTTTCAAGCGCACAGGTGCCTAGGGCCTTTCCGTCTTTCTGCAACATCTCCAGCGCCTCCCTCACCCATGCGACGCAGTTCCATTATTCAGGCTCAACTTCTACCGTATGTCCTCGTTCTTAGCTGCGAGAACGACCGAAACAAATCCTCTCCCTCCTCCCTCCTCCAATAGGTGAAGTCAGGACGACGCTGTGGATTATGAACCAAAGCCTCGAGGCTGTGCATTTAAAGTCGTACTTGATACCTAGAGTACAACAATCTCTTCAATTAACAGTCCTTCCCTTCAATGGCATTGGCTATCTTCGGGACGATGTAACTCCAACCTACGGGGTGGGCAATGCCAAACCAAGGGCATGTCAGGAAGGCGGAAAGGCTTGAAGTCGCAGGTACGTTCATGGCTTTACAGCACCAAACGCCATTGTTTACCATGCGCTTCTACCTCTACCGATTCGTGCAGCGGCGTGCGTAATGCCTACGATTAGCCTTTCTAGGTAAGGCACTTAAGATAGCTTCCCTGTGCACGACTCAAGCTAGTGAGTGCCGACCGGTGGCAACTTTGGTTTTCCACGGACTTTTGGAAACCCCTTCCACTCTTGATCGCATAGCAAACCCTGCATTCGATGCGGAGATAATGTGAACACTAGTGGCAGCGGTGCTGAAGCAACCTGGCTTTGACCCCTACTCGCGATACTTCAAGTCCATTCGGCTGGATTTCGAGCCAGCTCGTGATTTTGAGGATCCTGGAGAGCCATTAGTGTCATTCGACGGCGAGTTCACCGCTGGCAGCCCTCTAGTGCTCCCCATGAGCGAAGAGCAATCGCTCAAGGTCTTGAATAAGTCCAACGGCATAGCGAACCGGGATCACCTACCTTCCCTCCACTTCATATGTACTGTCAACGTCCCGTCCGGGACTATGAACGAGAAGCACGTTCTAGTTCTTATTTCCTTGTTTGTTGGAACTTCCAAGGGAATTGCCCCTGGGGGTAGATTCGGCAATTCTCATTCACTCTCCTTGGCCAAGCTATAGCGAGACATCCAGACTGAGGTAGAATTCAACAGCACAGTGATAAGCTGAGGTTGCTGGAGTTGAGTAACGTCGGAATGTCGATCGGTCCCGATACGGAGATTTCTCTCAGCACAAGATTTAAAAAACTCATCTCAGTGTCTATATAGTCAGGTTTCTTAAATTTCCGAATATTTTTGAAATACGAGATTCCCTTATTTACAGTATTCCCGGCGGTGCTTAGGGTATCCATTGACACCGATCGGGGATTCCCAACAAGCCGAACAAGCTCAGTCGCCTAGGTAGTTAGACACAATAGTCGGGGACCGGTTCCGCGGCCGCACGGCGGTGGGGTTTCGTTTAACTACCCCGGGTCCTCTAAATAAGGCCACGCCATCACTGTAACAAGAAAAGTAATGAGGGGATAATAAAAAGCACTACACATCAGTGAATATGGACCTATCATGTCCAGATATGTTCAAAAGAAGTCTTGATATGATACGAATCTAAGTCTTCGACGACGAAATGAAGCTTGTCAGGTCTGGCTTGGTCTTACATGTTTTAGCGAATATTCACCTTTGAAAATCCATCTTATCTTTCAGAGCTTGCCAAAAGTTACCCATTCTCTGACCCACGTCTTCCTCTTGCCCATATCTTTCTGCCATCTCTTCCGCTAGGAGGCCGTATTTCCTTGCATTTTCGAAGTCACTCCCTCCTAAATAGGCCCAGGCAAAGCCCGCATAGTAGTTAGCAACTAGAAACCCCATGTCCTCCTTTTCCATCATGTCCAGGGTCTCTTCGAGCAACTTGTCCAGCCCCTCGGTCCCGGCACTGTAGGATGTGAGACCCATTAAAATATCGCGGAGTCTGTATCGCCGCCTGTCTGACTGCGCCCTCTCCTCAGGTGAGGCGCTGCAAAGTGAACACGTGCAGTTGAAGTTCCAGCCGCTGAGCTGGGCTCTTCGCTCTACTGAAGGCATGCCGTGGCCAGTGTCTGAGTAAGAACCTTTAGTATTACTCCTTCATCAAAATCACGACTGGCAAGAAGACTCACAGCTGTGGGTTATTTCCTCTCCAACCTCGATATCCCGAACCGCTATAACTTGCTGCGCCAACGTTTGGGGCAACAAACGATAGAAAGTACTGCTTGTGTGAGTTTTCTCCCATCTCTGGATACATGCGTGGATTTTACCTACTTTGGTTTGCAGTCATGGTTCATCCTCTAAGCTAATACATCAGTGCATGACGGTAAATACAGGCACGCGGTGTTAAACATACCGAACTCTCCGGAAACACGCCCATATGCCGGACCCCGCTTAGGTCCAGCCCAAACGAATTGGTCCATATTATGTCCAGGAGAGGCAATTCTCCAGCGTTGCTCTGGCCAAGGGAGTACACGTTGTCTCGCTCTTGGGATGGCAGCTGATCTACTGCCTTATGAAGAAGCCCCATAATCTCTTCGTAGCTAGCCCCCTCGATGTCGTTAATGGTAAGAATGGCTGGGTGACTCATAATAATAGTCTCCAATGCCTTGATTTTCCGCGTCGCAACTGTGCCCTTCCCTCGCCCGGGAATGTCAATGAATCTGTACGGCGCTTCGATGCCACCCGATGGGAGGTCTCTAAAGGAAGGTGGTATGCTGGAGTCGTCTAGTGCACTAGCTACACTAGCAGCTATCTCTGCCGTAGTAAAAATGCTGATACCATGCCCTCCACGAAATGTATCGTCCGTGAAGAGACAATACTGTGGACTATGTTCATCCATCCGGGTGCTGCAGGCTGGCCGGTGAGACCATGGTGACCACTTCCCTGTGAGAGACGCAGTAAACTCGTTGACAAGGGGCGAACACGTGCTCAAACTGAAGGGAAATAGGACGCTGTTGATGCCCCATACGCAGGTGTTGTCAAAGACCCTATCGGTCTGCGCCGGCGAAGCGACACTTGGGCGCAGCAGCTGGGCTACTAGCAAAAGGTGTCGGAGATAGTTAGGTTTTATGGCCGCCATTTATTATTCACATAGGACCACAGTACGGAATGACCGTAACTACTTGGGATACTTACCCGAAGTCGTGCCATCGTGCAAAATAAACGCGCACAGCGTGCTGACCGTGCCGCAGAGGTCAGTGCTGACGTTTCAGGTTTGTCAGAAATCATGTCAAACCCTGGCGTCCGTTTTCGTCAAAAAAAGAAAGGAGAGTCACGTGGCAGCTACTTTTGCCCAGCACACCACTACGTCATTTACGTCATTTGGCGGTTACCGACCACCTCTCTAATACTAAATCAGAGGAGAGGTATAGAAGAGAGAGCCTGTAATTACCATCTAAATGGTGACTTAAACCCGGCCGAAGTATTTTTGTGGAAAATGCTGATGACGAAGGTGGGTGGGTGCGGGGACTGGGCCCAGTTTCATGACTGTGGCTCCGTGCTTCTATTCTTATGGTGCATTCACCAGGAAACTAATGTGCGTACCTTCTCCGGTATTTCAACCTCCTTCCACTGCCGGGCTGTAATTTTAGGTTAGGTAGCATCTATACACTGCACATTACCGCTATGATCCGTACAACAGAGTCCTCTGACTGATCAGAATACCCTGCACTTATTCGTTCCCGGTAATACGGCTCCCCACTCTTGCATTTTGGGATTCCGCGGAGAAGCCTCATCACACCACCAACATCCCACAAAAACAACATGGTGCCGGACATTACGTAGTGCTGAGATCCAGGCACGCCTTTATAGCCAACCCCGCACCCCAGAACGGGTAATAATATACATTGTACCGCAAAGCGTTGCACACAATCTCGCAGTCCTCGTTGCTGGACAAGACTGGTGCAAATAGAACAGAGTTTATGCTTCCCTAGCTGAGGGTATTTCATTTGTACGACCACAAGAATGCCGAGCTTCCCCTGGAGAGTGCACGTGAAGGATCATCCAGGATCCTCTGCCCAGGAGATCAAGGATGAACCAGATTGGACAACCGGGCATCACCATCGTATAGGGTTCAAGAATCGCGAAGGCTTTGTACCAGGCGTAACCCACCCACGGGACGAGTATGACGACGAAGTTGAACGAGCAACGCGCGCGTGGAGGCAACTTCGAGCTGAAGCCCAGAAGGGACAGCTAATAAATTTTCGCGACCTGGTCAACAACCAAGAGGTCTTGTTGAAATCCCGCCCTCAGCTTCGATTTGATGGCTGACATCAAAATCATAGGACTTCCACCTCCGGCACCCTGAAAACCGCTCAATTGGTTGGCGCTATGTTCTCGATGCCACCGAGGACTGGGTAAAAAACACCCAGGACTGGCCCGCCAACATCAAGAAACGGGAAGCAGAGAAGAGCAAGCAGGAGGAGCAAAGTAAGAAGGCAGACGGCGACGATAAGGTGGACGACGCGAAACCTCCTGAGGAGCATGAATGGAATCGTTCCCAGGGCAAGGGCGGTAAACACCACGGGGCATATGCGCCTCGCCCTGGAGATGAACATGAGCAAGGGAGTAGCGACGAAGGAAGCGAGGCCACACTGTTGGAAGACAAATACAGCCCCCAGGAGCTCGCTCTACTAAAATGTCTAGAGCACGAGAAAGAATATGTAGAGCATCTCAAGCTCAACGACGGCCAAGGAAAGTCCCCCCAGACAAAAAACCGTACGCAGATCTCCATCGACGAGCAGGACCAATTCAGTCCGGACAATTGGCTTCCGCGCTCATCGGATCTGATACGCCTAACCGGGAAGCATCCACTAAATGCGGAGCCGCGACTTACACGCCTATTTGATGCCGGCTTAATCACCCCCAACGAGCTGCACTACGTTCGGAACCATGGCGCTGTGCCTCGGCTGCTATGGGAATTCCATGAGCTCGAAGTTGAATACAGCGGAAGGAAACGGACTCTGTCCATGAGCGAGCTCAAACGAAATTACCCAACCATCAACATCCCTGTGGCCCTGGCCTGCGATGGAAATAGGAGAAAGGAGCTTAACATGATCAAGAAAAGCAAAGGCTTCAACTGGGGGCCGGGCGGTGTCAGCTGCGCCTATTGGAAAGGACCCTTGTTACGTGACGTGCTGATCTCTGCTGGGATCCCTCCCAAGCTGCCAGCAAGGGGTGGCGCCCGATATTGGGTCAACTTTGAAGGGGCAGATGACCTAAGCGAAGGCAAATACGCCACATGTATCCCCTTCGAATATGCAATGGCGCCGACGAACGATGTCATGCTTGCATATGAGATGAACGACGTTCCCCTTCCTCCAGATCATGGGTACCCCGTACGACTCATAATTCCTGGCTACGTGGGTGGCAGGTGTGTGAAGTGGCTTCAGAAGATTTGGATTAGCGACAAAGAGAATAGCAGCTATTATCACATCTGGGACAACCGTGTCCTCCCGGCCTTCGTCACGGAAAAAGACGGCGAGTTTGCGGAAACACTCTTCCATCACCCGTCCACGTCTTGCAACGAGCAGAATTTGAACTCTGTCATCGTCAAGCCGGCGCAGGGGGAGGCAATCCCGCTAAGCAAGGCCCGAAAAGGCTACAGTTATCGCATTGCTGGTTACGCATACGACGGCGGTGGCCACGAAGTGCAGCGCGTTGAGGTGTCCCTCGACGGCGGCCATACATGGCTATATTGCATCCGCAAATTTCCCGACTTCCCCATTCGCCATGATAAAAAGTTCTGGTCATGGGTTCACTGGCACGTCGACGTTGAGCTGTCCCACCTCCTCCGAGCTGACAGCATCGCTGTTCGGTGTTTCAATGTTTTCAAGAACACGCAGCCGGAAAACCCGAATTGGAATATTATGGGCATGATGAATAATTGTTGGTACGTTGTCCGGCCCGAGATTGTCTATAGTGGAGATTCGGAGGTGCCTTGCATCCGCTTCAGACATCCCACTGAGCCAGGTACCGGAGACGGCGGGTGGATGCAACCTAGCGAGGAAAACAAGATCGAGCAAGCAAAACAAGAGGCCGGTACACCGCAGAAGCAATTCACACGCGAAGAAATAGAGAAACACGATAAAGAAAACGACTGCTGGATTGTGGTTGACGGAAAGGTCTACGATGCAACGAGTACTCTGGACTGGCACCCTGGCGGCAAGGCTGCTATTCTTGGGCACGCCGGAAAGGTTCACCAAACGACTACCGACGAATTCGCTAGTATCCACGATGGATATGCATATCAGAAGTTGAAGGGTATGTTAGGTCCTGGGTGTGAATGTCTGAACGAGCTATTAACCCTTTCTTCTCAGAGTGCATTTTGGGCTCAGTAACTGAAAAGGCGGCAAATTTCATTAAGAAGAACGCAGAGGACGCGGCGAAAGCCGCATCATCTTCCCAGGGCGGAGAGGATCAACTAACTCTACAGAAACACCGATGGGTACCGGTTAAACTGCTCTCACGACAGGAGGTATCCAAGGACACAAGGACTTACACCTTCAAGTTACCAGACGGCAAGGATCTGCTTGGCCTTGGAACCTGCCAGCATGTCCAGATAGGGTTCCATATGAACGACCGCATGCTTATCCGCAGCTATACACCCACGAGGCCACTGTTGCCAGGATCTGGGGGTGGTCGTCAGAAGTCGAAACCCGCGGCTAACGGGAAGACTTTAGAGGATAGTCCCAACGGATCGCTCCGTGATGGCGACGGTTCGTTTGATTTGACGGTGAAAACGTATTTCCCAGATGAAAATCAGCCTGGAGGTGCCCTGTCAAATATCCTCGACTGTATACCGATAGGAGAAGAAGTGGAAATCCGAGGCCCGACAGGAGAAATTGTCTACATCGGAAACGGAGAATTCGTGATCGAAGGCAAGAAACGCAACTTTCCAAAGGTCTCGCTCGTCCTCGGCGGCTCAGGTATCACACCCGGATACTCGCTAATTGCCCGCATCTTGCTCACACAAGGCGACATGACCGAGCTGAGGATAGTAGACGCAAACAAGACGGAGGGCGACATCCTCCTCAAGGGTGAGCTCGAAAGGTTCCAGCGCGATTCAAAGGGGCAGATGAAAGTCACGCATGTCTTGAGCCGACCGAGTGAGGAATGGGAAGGAGCTAAGGGTTACGTGAACGGGGATATAATCAAGCAAAGCCTCTTCCCACCAGGCGAAGGCAGTGTAGCGCTGCTCTGCGGTCCACCTGCGATGATCCAGAAGGCAGCTTTGCCGGCTCTGAGAGGTTTGTGAGCCATCCATTTAAACAAATACCACGATGCTAACGTCATATTAGACTGGGGGTATGTTGAGGATGAGAACATGTTCGGGTTCTAAGATACTACCTACGACCGTCCCTTGGGTGGCTACATATGCAGTCTTTATATTTCCGTGAAGCTCTTCGGGCTTCAAAGGCGGTCAACGAAGTAGAATAGGAACCCAACAGAAATTGTGATACTTCTCCCTCTCTACCAACGTCATTTTGAATATTTTGCTGCTATACACTACTGTGACCAGAATCGTACCGCACATCAGGAATTAGTTCAAGAAAGGAACAAACACGTGAGTGGCTGCAGAAGATCGAGGAGATATGGACAACCGTCACTTGCAGGCAACATGAGAGTTGAAGAAGGGGTTTGTATGACCCCCCGGGGTGCGTAATGATATTCGCAACCTGGCCAAGGTAGGCTAACGAGAGAAAGGGATAAGTGTAGAGTATCGAGTCGGCACTATACAGTCCCTAGCAACTCCATGGAAACGCGCGACATAGAGGAACGAACGGAAAGCATCTCTCATCGGTGCCTTCTCAGCAAATATTTGAAAGCACGCACCTGAGGTCGCCATGCCCGGGATGTTTGCCACTGTGGATAGTTTTATCGCCATGCGTTCGAATCGCGCACTCTGCGGCAAAGGCCTCCAAGGGCTCGCTGAGAGTTACGAGCGAGCATTCATCAACTTTTTCAAACCAAGGACGCTGTTGAATTTCCCAATTGGGCGGGGAGATTGCAGCCCACGAAATTGATACCGGTGCGGAGTTGGTTCTTGCTTGTAGCCAGACCACACTCCTCAGTCATCTTGAGAACCATCGCTCCAGACAGAGCGAGGAGATGATCACCCAAACGTTTCGACAACTGGTTTCAGTATGCTTCACAATAACATATGGGATCTCGACAATCCAGCCCCGTCTAGACCTTCCATCGAAAGCACCTACCTCCAGGCCTAACACCCATTACTAGCCTGCAGGCCATACCGCCATACAGTAGAAGCTGACTACTGCCAACTTCAGGAACTGGATTCGTGGCTCTGAGTTGTATGCCCACTGATAATTT